>Ga0316201_10004913_pt1 | contig 10188 bp, 5 predicted proteins | sample CS6wburrow_MG_FD_204516 | JGI IMG/M metagenome (GOLD analysis project Ga0316201, IMG submission 204516) | Coastal sediment microbial communities from Delaware Bay, Delaware, United States - CS-6 worm burrow | ecosystem: Environmental > Aquatic > Marine > Coastal > Sediment | place: USA: Delaware...
AATGAAGAAAAACAAGGGGAATAGCATGAAGCGATTCGCGCTCTGCGCCATGTTCTTGGCGCTCGATCTTTCTTTAGCATTCGCAACCGACGAGGAAGTCCCGGAACCCGGTTTCAATGAATCCACTTTTAAAGGACTCGAGTTCCGCAGTATCGGTCCGGCGCTCATGTCCGGTCGTATCGCTGATATTGCGATCGATCCCGGCAATCAAAGCACCTGGTATGTCGGCGTAGGTAGCGGCGGCGTCTGGAAGACGCGCAATCGCGGCACAACCTGGGAGCCGATTTTCGATGACGAAGAGTCCTATTCAATCGGTTGCGTCACGGTCGATCCTAATAACCCGAACACGGTATGGGTCGGCACCGGCGAGAACGTCAGCGGACGCCATGTCGGTTACGGCTCGGGCATCTATCGCAGCCTTGACGGCGGCCAGAATTGGGAAAACCTGGGGCTCAAGCGCTCCGAACGCATCGGCATGATTCGTATCGATCCCCGCGACTCCAATACGGTTTTCGTCGCTGCGCAGGGCCCGCTATGGTCCGGCGGGGGCGACCGTGGCCTGTTCAAGTCGACCGATGGTGGAAAAAACTGGCGCAAGGTTCTTGGCGACGGGCTCGGCAACACGGAGATCGATGACCAGTACACGGGCGTTTCCGAAGTCCACATGGATCCCCGTAACCCCGACGTCATGTATGCCGTGTCGTGGCAGCGATTTCGCAATGTCGCAGTACTGCTGGACGGCGGCCCCGGAACCGGAATCCACAAGTCAGAGGACGGCGGTGAGACCTGGCGCGAACTGACTGAAGGCCTCCCCGAAGAAAACCGTGGCAAGACCGGGCTCGCGATTTCGCCGCAGAACCCTGACGTCGTGTATGCCACGATCGAACTCGCGAACCGCACAGGCGGCTTCTGGCGGTCTGCAGACGGTGGCGAATCCTGGGAGAAGCGTAACGAATACCTGTCAAGTGGCACGGGCCCGCATTATTACCAGGAGCTGTTCGCAAGCCCGCACCAGTTTGACCGCGTTTACCAGATGGATGTGCGTCTGCACGTTACCGAAGATGGCGGCGAAAACTTCACCATGCTTGACCACGACTCCAAGCACGTCGACCACCACGCAATGGCATTTGACGCGAAGGACGAGAACTACCTGCTGGTGGGCAACGACGGCGGCGTCTACGAGTCATACGATCTGGGTGAGACGTGGCGCTTCGTTAGCAACCTGCCCATCACTCAGTATTACAAGGTCGCCGTCGACTACGACGAGCCGTTTTACAACGTCTACGGCGGTACGCAGGACAATAACAGTCAAGGCGGACCATCGCGCACGGACAACAACGTAGGCATTCAGAACTCGGATTGGTTTGTCACCTTATTTGGCGACGGCCACCAGTCTGCGGTCGACCCCAACAACCCGGACATCGTGTATGCACAATGGCAGCAGGGCAACCTGACGCGTTTTGATCGCAAGACCGGCGAAAGTGTGTACATCCGCCCGCAGCCGGCCGAGGGTGAGCCACCCGAACGCTACAACTGGGATTCACCGATCCTGATCAGCCCGCACAAATCATCGACACTATTCTTTGGAACGCAGCGTGTCTGGAAAAGCGAGGATTACGGCGACACCTGGACCGCGATCAGTGGTGACCTGACGCGTAACGAAAAGCGCACGAGCCAACCCCTGATGGGCCGCACCTGGAGTTTCGATTCGCCCTGGGATCTGTACGCGATGTCATCGTTCAATACGATTACATCCTTGTCCGAGTCACCACTCGTCGACGGACTCGTGTATGCGGGTACCGACGACGGCCTGATCCAGGTGACGGAAGACAATGGGAAAAGCTGGCGGCGCATCGACAAGCTGCCGGGCGTACCGAGCCGGTTTTTCGTCAACGACATCAAGGCTGATTTGCACAACCCGGACGCGGTTTACGTTGTGGTTGACGACCACAAGAGCGGTGATTTCTCTCCGTATGTCCTGAAGAGTGAGAATCGCGGCCGCAGCTGGAAGAGTATCGCGGGCAACTTGCCGGAGCGTCACGTGCTGTGGCGTATTGTGCAGGACCATAAGAAGCCCGGACTCATGTTCCTCGGTACCGAGTTCGGCGTGTTCTTCACGGTCAACGGTGGCCGCGAGTGGACCAAGCTCAAAGGCGGTTCACCGAATATCGCGTTTCGGGACCTCGTTATTCAAAAGCGCGAGAACGACCTTGTGGGCGCGACCTTCGGACGCAGCTTTTACATCCTTGACGACTACTCGCCGCTGCGTGATTTAAGCGCCGACATGCTTAGAAACGAAACGGTACTGTTCCCGGTGCGCAAGGCGCGCTGGTACGTTCCACGGCGTCCGCTGGGTTGCAGCGAGCCAGGGTGTGTTGGAAGTCAGGGCGACGCCTATTACGTCGCTCCAAATCCCGACTTCGGCGCGGTCTTCACGTACTACCTGCCCAAGGCCCTTCAGACCGGGCAGGAAGCACGCCGCGAGGCAGAGAAAGAGCGCGAAAAAGAAAATCAGAGCGTCGCGTTCGCATCGTGGGACACAATCCTTGAAGAGCAGCGCGAGGATGCGCCGGCGATCGTGTTCACTGTGGTCGATAGTGACGGAAGTACCGTGCGGCAAATTGAAGGGCCGGTAGAGGCAGGTTTCCACCGTGTTGCGTGGAACCTGCGATACCCGGCGCTGGATGCCTGGGCACCGATCGAAGATCCCGAGGACGAAGGCGAAGAGGGCGCGGGTGTTCTGGTCGTGCCCGGCACCTATTCGGTTTCGATGCAAAAACGAGTTGATGGCGTTCTAAGCGACCTCGGACAACGCCAGACCTTTGAAGTTGTCTCCATTCGGGAGCCGACCTTGCCAGGCAGCACGCAAGAGCAACGCGTTGTATTCGAGTCTCAAATTGACGAGCTGATTCGCGCATCGGGCGGCACGGTTGCCGCGATTGACGAAGTCACCGCAGAACTGGTCGCCATTAAGGACGTGCTGGGACGCTCGACGGCTGCTGCGTCGCTGTACGAAATCGCAAATTCGATTCAGCAGCGCATTACGATGCAACGGGATCGCCTGCGTGGCAATGAGACGCGCGGGATCTTCAAGGACCTGGGAGAGGTTCCTCTAGGGGATCGAATCTTTCACGCGCGATTTGTCGCAAGCTCGGGTGCCTATGGTCCGACGCCGGAGCAGCGAGAATCGTTGCGGATTGGCCACGCACTGTATGACGATGTCACGCGACAATTATCGGAGCTGGTCGATGGCGAGTACGCTGCACTCAAAGAAGCCTTGGATACGGCACGAGTACCGTGGACGCCGGGCAGGGGAGTTCAGTAGATTAGAGGTGCTCACCGGTAAGCGATAAGCAGATACCCTGCGAGCGAGATTGCCGCGGCGATCAAGGCGTAGGTATCAGGGCCAGGGCGTCGAGATCTTCCATGCACCATTATGGCAGAATCCCGGGTTGGGCCTTAGTGGTTTGCCGTAATGGCATGCAGCGGGCCAATGGGCGACTATTCGAACCCGAAACACTCCAGATTCACACACCGGTAACCCAAATATGAAGAACAAACACGTCTACTCCTTTGCTGATGGCGATGGCCACAATAAGAAACTGCTCGGCGGCAAAGGCGCCAATCTGTGCGAGATGACCCAGATTGGAATCAATGTTCCACCGGGCTTTGTTATCACGACTGAGGCGTGCCTCGACTATTTGAAGGAAGACAAGCTGCCTGCGGGGCTCATGAAGGCCGTAAAGGAAGAGATCGGCAAGCTCGAGGCGGCTACCGGCAAGTCCTTCGGAAAAGGCGACGATCCCCTGCTGGTCTCGGTGCGCTCCGGCTCGGCCATGTCGATGCCAGGCATGATGGACACCATTCTCAACCTCGGCCTGAATGATAAAACGCTTGCTGGCCTGATCCAGCAAACCGGCGACGAGCGATTCGCGTACGACGCTTACCGTCGCTTCATTCAGCTCTTCGGCAAAGTTGCGCTGGGCATCGAGGATGAACATTTCGACGAGCATTTCGATGACGTGAAGCAACGTGCCGGCGTTAAGGCCGATGTCGGACTGGATGCAGGTCACCTCAAAGAAATCAGCGAGAAGTTTCTCAGCGTGGTCCGTCGCGAGAGCGGCAGTGACTTTCCACAGGACGTGATGATGCAGCTGCAGCTTGCGGTTGAGTCTGTGTTCCGCTCGTGGATGGGCCGGCGCGCAGTTGATTATCGGCGAGAATTTCATATCACGCCCGACATGGCGAACGGAACGGCCGTGAATATCTGCACCATGGTATTCGGCAACATGGGCGATGACTGCGCGACCGGCGTTGGCTTCACGCGAAACCCCGGCACCGGTGACCACGAGATGTACGGTGAGTACCTGACAAATGCCCAGGGTGAAGATGTTGTTGCCGGTATTCGGACGCCAAAACCATTGCAGCAAATGGAAACGGAGATGCCGAAGCAGTTTAAGCAACTCGTGGAGCTGCGCAATAAGCTCGAGTCGCACTACCAGGAGGTGCAGGACTACGAGTTCACAATCGAAAAAGGCACGCTTTATTGTCTGCAGACGCGCAACGGGAAAATGAATGCAGCCGCAATGGTTAAGTCGTCTGTTGACATGTTCGAAGAGAAATTGATTTCAAGAGACCAGGCGCTGTTGAGAATCGAACCCGAACTGCTGGAGCAGTTACTGCATCCCAGCCTCGATCCCGAAAGTGCGGTCACACCGATTGCTACAGGATTGCCGGCGTCCCCCGGGGCTGCGTCAGGAAAGTGCGTGTTCGATGCCGATCTCGCCGAAAAACTCGGCAAGATCGGTGAGCAGGTGATCCTGGTGCGTGAGGAAACGCGCCCCGAGGATATTCACGGCTTTTTCGCGGCCGAGGGCATCCTGACCAGCCGAGGCGGAAAAACGTCTCACGCGGCGGTCGTTGCCCGTGGTATGGGCAAGCCCTGTGTTGCGGGCGCCGAAGGCATCGTCGTCGATGTCGCTCTGCGACAGGCTCATGTCGGCGAGCACATTCTCCACGAAGGTGACGTCATCACGCTCGATGGCGCAACGGGCATGGTCTATCTCGGCGCCATTCCGACAGTGCCACCGCAATTCTCGGATGACCTGGAGCTGCTGCTCGGCTGGGCGGATGAGACGGCAAGACTGAAGGTGATGGCTAACGCCGATACACCGGATGCGGCGCGAAAAGCGCTTGAATACGGCGCAATGGGTATCGGCTTGTGCCGCACCGAGCGCATGTTCAATGCCAGCGATCGCCTGCCTATTGTTATTGACATGATCCTTGCGAATAACAAGGAGGACAGAAAGGCCGCATTGGATCGACTGATGCCAATCCAGCGCGCGGACTTCGTTGAGGTGTTCTCAGTGATGGCGCCGAACCCGGTTACGGTCAGGTTGCTGGATCCGCCGATGCATGAGTTCCTGCCGACCGAGCAGCAACTACTTGAGCAGATCGAAACCTTGCGCCTTTATCGCAACGTTGTGAGAGGACGGCAGACGGCATTGGCAACCCTGTCGCATCCGCCCGACCTGCCCGAAGCGTTCAATGAACTCAGCGAGGAACTCGTTAACGATGCGCTGAGCAAGAAAGAGCGCATGCTGAAAAAGGTCCGGGAACTTCAGGAAGTCAATCCGATGCTGGGCCACCGCGGCGTGCGTCTCGGTATAGCTTACCCGGAAATCTACTCGATGCAGATTCAGGCGATTCTGGAGGCCACCGTGGAATGTGCGAATAAGGGCATATCGGTGCGTCCCGAGATCATGGTTCCGCAGGTCATCACGGCGCAGGAACTTTCGAAAGTGAGGCTGACGGTTGATGCGCTGACAGAAGAACTCGAGAAGGGCTTCGGTAAGAAGATCAGGTTCAAGTTTGGAACGATGATCGAAACCGTGCGGGCGTGTACGAGGGCATCACAGCTGGCAGCACACGTTGAGTTCTTCTCGTTCGGCACCAACGACCTTACCCAGGCGGTCTTTTCGTTCTCGCGTGAAGATGCAGAAAACAAGTTCCTGCCCATGTACAACGAATCCGGAATCTTGCAGGACAACCCGTTCGAGGTGCTGGATATTCAGGGCGTTGGTCAGCTGATCGACATGGCCGTGTATCGTGGCAGGCAGCAGCGCGAAGATCTCAAGATCGGCATTTGCGGTGAGCAAGGCGGTCACCCGGAGTCGATTCGCTTCTGTCACCACGTCGGACTCGACTATGTTTCGTGCTCGGGGCCTCGGGTTCCGATCGCCAGGCTGGCGGCCGCGAACGCGAAGTTGCGTGAAGAGGAGTTTGCGAAGATACGAGCGCAGTGAACGCAATAAATTAACTCGCGAACAAGTTGGCTCGGTCACTCATTCTTGCCGCCCGCGCTCAGCGTCCGCTTTACAGCGAAGCGTGCTCGCCCATCAAATACCGACAAAGTAGTTTGCTGCAACGGTAGCGCCTATATCCACGCATCCCGGCAAGTCGGGATGCGTGAGATCTCAGCCATAGCTGAACACGTCGAGTTTGTTGCCATCCAGGTCACGGAAGTAGGCCGCGTAGAAGCCATCGCCACCTCCGGCGCGCAAGCCAGGAGGGCCTTCGTCAGAGCCGCCGAGTTCAATTGCCTTCTTGTAGATCCGATCGACCTGGTCGTGCGAATCGGCCGCAATGCCGGCCATTACGCCATTACCCACCGTTGCCGGTTGACCATCGTAGGGCTTCATTATGCAGAGCATCGGTTTGTCCATTGCTGCAGCCCATGCGTAGCCGCGCTCGCCAAATTCCATCATGCGAGTGACACCCATTTCCGCTAGCAGTTCGTCGTAAAACGACGCGGCGCGAGCGAGGTCATTGGTACCAAGAACAACATATCCAATCATCGGGATCTCCTTCGGGGTGGCAAATGTCTTTGAATATCATTTCGGCTACGTGCTACGAACACCGGTCCCGCAATGTTGGCGGGGGGCATTACTTATGAAGCCGCCTAATGGCTGCTTCAGGTCAGTAGCTGCCGGTCATTGTATCCCGAAAGCAGCCGTTCGAGCGGCCGGTTTCGGGCGCCAGGGAGACGGTCCATCGGCCAGTATTGGCCGCTTACCGCGATAGCCCGATTCGAGGTCGCGACGCAATTTGTTGCGCACAGTTGCTAGTCGCTGTCATTGGAAAAACTGAGCTTGCGCATGCGAGGGGTTTTCTTGAAGTGGTGTTTCTGCATTCGACGCAAGATGTTGTCGAGCATGCGGATAGCCGCAAGAATGTGCGGTCCCTTGTTAAGCATCACGCAGTCAGCACGTTGTGACATTGCTGCATCACTGATTTCGGCACGGGAGGCTTGCCCCTTTTTGGTTTCCTGTTCCAGGACCTGTGTCGCCCATAGGACGGGCATTTGCGCGGCCTCACAAAACCAGAGGATTTCTTCCTGCAGTTCGGCTAGGCGCTCCCAGCCGCATTCAACCGCGAGATCCCCGCGCGCGATCATGACGGCGACCGGGTAGCTGCGCATGGCGGTCAGCAATAGTCTTGGCAGATTCTTGAATCCGCGCTTCGTCTCTATCTTTATGACGATGCCCACCTGTTTGTCGGGGAACTGCAGAAGCGCTTCCTGTAGCAGGAGGATATCTGCTGGCTCTCGAACAAATGAAAGGCTTACGGCGTCAGCGTTTTCGACGACGAACTTCAGGTTATTCCTGTCAAAGGCGGTCAGGCCCGGCAGCCGAATATCGCTGCCCGGGAAATTGATGCCTCGGTTTCCGCGCAGGCGGCTGCCAATCGGTTTGGCTTTGGTAATTTCCACCTCGAGTTGATCGTCTGTTACGGATCGCACGGTGCCCGCGATTTTGCCGTCGTTGAGGGAGATCGGGTGCCCGGTGGCAACAAAGTCGAAAACCTCCGGCTGCTGGCACGCGATGTGCGCGGGCGCGACAATATTTCCGTCGGCATCTTCTTTTGCCGGCGCGCCCGGAATGTTGTCCCTGTGGAGAATCAGCGTATCTCCGACGCGTAACAAAATCGGCTGTTCGATAGCCGGTAATTCGCCGACGCGATAAACAAGCTTTTCGCCGGCATCGTGCCGCACGAGGCGCAGCTTTGTTCCGGTAGCGATATAAGCGCCTTTCCAGATTTCAAGCACCAGGCCCTTTGCGTCCTTGTCGACCACGATCAGGCAACGTTTCTTGCCGCGTGTATCCTTGAAACGGAACTCGTTGCCTTCCTCGGCGCGCTCAATGCATTCGCGTGGTACCGGTATGACGGCGGCCTTGGTGCCACGTTGCACGACATCGTCGGGCATGAATCGAATGCGCCTCGGACCGATCACTCGCCCAAGCGGGTCCCGTCGTGGACGAAGGTGAATCACGCGAGGCCCGTGGCGCAGCTGGCCGGTGCGGAGTTTTGGACCGGCGAGATCCATTATTATGCGGCAGTTCCTTTCGGCGTCGGCGCTGGCGGTCCTTACATTCTCAACCATGGCTTGCCAGGTCGTCGCATCGTCATGCGCGCAGTTGATTCTCGCGACGTCCATTCCGGCAGCAATCATTTCCGATACGAGCAGCAGGTTTTCGCCGGCCTCGGTTGGCAGTGTCACCATGATGTTCGTGTCCCGGCCCGCCGGGTGATCCCCGAGGATCGCCCTCTTGTGCGCGTCCGCCCGGGGATTCCTGAGTTGCAGAGATTCGCCTTTGAGGTCCGGATCGTGGCCGGCGCTGCCGGCGAGTTTCTGCAAAGCGGTCCAGACGGCGTGGACAGATCCCAATACATTCCGTTCAGCGCGCCCGAGCGAGGAGAGGCCAAGACTGGCAAGATCTTCCTGAAGTTTGCTGATGTCCGATTGACGCAACGCGATGTAGTGCACGAGGTTGGTCGCGCTGTCGCGGAATTCGGGATGGACGGCGGCGAGGTCGTCCGAGTAGTCAGACTCGAGCCTTTTCGCACCTTCGCTGATCGACTTCAGCTGGTTGCTCAACCGCTCGATGTCGACGTGCCTGGCCATGGAGGTTCTCCTAGCCTACCTTTGTAGGGTATTTTACGCGCAGAAGCACTTATGGATTCCACCTATGCTCAGGGAGCCACACCTAATGGCAAAAGTACTCATCCTCTACTCCACGACGGACGGCCATACGATAGAGATCTGCAAGCGCATCAAGCAAACGGTTGAAGCCAGTGGCTATAGAGTTGAATTGCAAGACCTTGCGGATGCGCCCGAGTTGGTTCCGGGAACGTTCGACAAGGTGGTGATTGGCGCGAGTATTCGTTACGGCAAACATCAGCCGCTGGTCAGTGAGTTCATAAAGGAAAATCAATCGGTTCTGGAAGCGCATCCGAACGCTTTATTCTCGGTGAACGTCGTCGCACGAAAGCCGGAAAAAAACCAGCCCGAAACCAATCCCTACCTGCAGAAGTTCTTAAAGAAAATTGACTGGCAACCGCAGCAGCTCGGCGTGTTTGCAGGCAGGATCGATTTTCCGAGTCTCGGTTTTATTGACAAGCACATGATTCGTCTCATCATGTGGATGACCAAGGGTCCTACGGATCCAACGGCCGTGGTCGAGTTCACGGACTGGAATAAAGTCGAAGAATTTGGGCGAACGATCGCCGAGATGTAATTGCGGCGGGGGCGGCGGACGGCGACTCGTTCGGTGCCGGGGCATGGCGTTCTTGATATGGCGGTCCGTTCGCAAGCGGACCCGGCGAATACCGGTCAATCAAAACTCGAGGCGAAAGACTGACGCAGGTCGTGTGGTCTCAAACGGCAGGTCCATGAGATCAGTTTCCCGCCGCATGCGCAGTTCTGCTCCAGGGTCATAGCCCCAGCGGATTCGTGACGGGCTCTTTACTTGGGTCTCGAGGGAGCTGCGCCACCGCTCCCTTTCCAAGAGACGCTGTTGTCTGAAATAATCGTCCAGGACTCGCTTGCGAAATTGTTCCAGGTACAGGGCATCGATATCGACGGGATCGCCGCGTCGATTACCGTAAACAACGACTTCCTCGATCGACTCGTCGTCAGCTTTCGGCTGGTCCTCTGCGTCCTGGGCAAACGTCAGCAGCGGTATCGCAACGACCGCTGCGATTAGTCCTGGTAATCTGTCACGAAGCGTGTGCATCAATCACGGAGCGACGGCGCCCAATCCAGAGTTCCAAACCAGTAGTCTCGTGACGTTTCGAGCCAGCTGTCGGTTTGCCTCACCGTCACCCATGCATCGAGAAAGTTGAGAA
>Ga0316201_10004914_pt1 | contig 10187 bp, 12 predicted proteins | sample CS6wburrow_MG_FD_204516 | JGI IMG/M metagenome (GOLD analysis project Ga0316201, IMG submission 204516) | Coastal sediment microbial communities from Delaware Bay, Delaware, United States - CS-6 worm burrow | ecosystem: Environmental > Aquatic > Marine > Coastal > Sediment | place: USA...
AGCGGTTAGCTTCCAGCGGCAGGTGCGGCAACCAGATACAAAACCAGAGCCGTTCTGTGGGAGCCCGCCTTACAACTGTAGGAGCGCGTCTTACGCGCGACAACGGCCGAAGGCCGTCGCCATCGCCATCGCGCGCAAGGCGCGCTCCCACAGGACGGGCTCCTGCAGGATCCGCTCCAAACAGCGGCAAGTCCTGCTGTACAGCAGGGAGAGTCGGGGCAGCGCCCCGTGCGAGGACGGGTGGTTTGCAGGCCCGCGATTTCACTAAAGTAGCTTACTGATGACAGTCGGGCGGCCACCACGACTCTTGAGAATATGCACGCGTGTACCCTGTGCGCCCGAATGCAGCTCAAGGCGTAACGCAGCAGCTGATGGTTGTCGGCGTGCAGCCAGCGGGCGAAATGCAACAGCCCAGCTACGGCCTTTTTCAGCGGCAAGTTGCAAACGCCGACTCGCCTGGTCATCGAGCATTTCCGGCCATAGCAGTACCGCTGCGCAAGTGCCCGATGACAAAGCCTGTTCGGCCGACCAGAGAATCTCGCCAGCATTTTTCGGGCGCACGATCAGCATGCGCGATAAATCGATACCGCATTGCTGCAATGCGGGCGGATACGGTTGAAATGGTGGCGCTATCCAGGCAATCCAGCCGGGCTCAGCAAAATCCTGTTCAGGTGGTGCTTCTCTGCTTAGTACCGAGAGCGCCGGCATCAGCAGGCGCAGTTCACCGATGCCGTATTGCGTAGTAAGGATTTCTGTCAGTGATGCGGGCGGCCAGCCGCCTCCGGGCAGGTGCCTGTCGAGTTCCGGGTAACCGCTCGCCAACCCAGCCTTCTGCCCAGCCTGGTCACGCCCGCGCCAGACACGCGGGTTTTCCAGTAATTTGTCGAGCGACGATGACAATGCTCAATGCAACAGCAAGCCGTCACGAATCACGCCGACAACGACGCCTTCGATGACCAGTGACTGCTCCCTGAGGTCGACTTCGATCGGCTCGAACTCATCGTTTTCCGGCAGCAGCGACACCAGTGGCCCGTTCTGGCGATAACGCTTCACCGTGACCTCATCATCAAGGCGTGCAACGATGATCTGCCGGCTGCGTACTTCGGGCGTGCGATGTACTGCGACGAGATCGCCGTCGAGAATACCCGCATCTTTCATACTCATGCCATGCACACGCAGCAGATAGTGTGGTTTTGGATTAAATAACTGCGGATCCATCTTGTAGTGCGCCTCGATGTGCTCCTGGGCGAGGATCGGGCTACCCGCCGCAACACGACCTATCAGTGGCAGGCCCATCTGGTCTCGCAACGAGTCCTTGAGCTGAATACCACGCGAGGCACCCGGCAGGAGCTCGAGCACGCCCTTGCGTTGCAGGGCCCGGAGATGCTCTTCAGCTGCATTGGCTGACTTGAAGCCAAGCGCGCGGGCGATTTCGGCACGTGTCGGCGGCATGCCGGTGTCAGCAATAAACTCTTGAATCATCTCGAGAATTTGCTTTTGTCTGGGGGTTAGTTCGCGCATTTCAGCAGTTCCTGTATGGATTCACAGTACATGGGATTATATACAGTACTCACCTCAGTGCAATAGCGAAATTGCGCTCTGCAGGAACCTGCCGTAGGAGCGCGCCCCCACAATTCACTTAAATGTCGCTATCAACCGACAAAAGACAATAAAAACAGGAGTTTTCATTGCAGCGCCGGGCTGTTTGGGAAATAATGCGCCTGCAGTTTTATCCAACAAAGGAACCTTCCAAAATGAAAAAGACCGCACTCAGAGCAAGCGCACTTGCACTGTTCGTCGCAATGGCCGCTGGTTGCGCTACCACGGGGCTGGATGATGTTAAAGCCACCGCTGATCGCGCCGCTGCTGATGCTTCTGCTGCTGCTTCTGCCGCTGAAGCTGCTCGTGCAGCTGCTGATCGCGCCGCTCAGGCCGCTTCTTCGGCACAGAGCACCGCTGACCAGGCACTTGCTGCCGCTACGGCATCGCAGGCTTGCTGCGAAGCTAACAAAGAAAGCATGGAGCGTATGTTCCAGAAATCGATGTCCAAGTAACAAGGACGGAGATTTAGTAGCTTTAAGACTACAGACGCTTTATTCAAACGCCGCGCTTGTCGCGGCGTTTTTTATGCCAACGCCAACGGCCTCCGGAATGCCGTTTGAACGATTCACGAGTTCTTCAACAAGATCCCAGTCGAGCTGGCCCGCGCGTTCGGCTGTCGCCACGATGAACTGCTCGGTCACATAGGTCAGCGGGTCCTTGCTGTTCGGATCCAGGGCATGCAGCTCAACATCGGCGTCGAGTTTCTCAATTTGCTCCAGCGTCTCTTCCACCAGCGGCTGCGGTGCTTCGAGCAGCGGATGTATTTCGGCAACAAGCGCTTCGCCATCCCAGCCGATCTTTACCGGCACATTGATGATACGTACGGGCGTACTCACCCTGATGCGCTCGAACAGAAACTCGATATCCTCAGGGAACATACGCACACAACCATGTGACACGCGCATGCCCACACCCGCCGGTCGGTTGGTGCCATGGATCAGGTACCCGGGAAGGCCGAGGCGCAACGCACGCGTACCGAGAGGGTTTTCAGGGCCGGCTGGCACGATACGTGGCAACGGGTCGCCATCGGCCGCGTGCTCATCGCGCACGGACTGCGGCGGATACCAGGCCGGATTCTTCGCCATCGCAACGATTTTCGTCATGCCAAGCGGTGTTTCCCAGTCCATGCGCCCGATGCTCATCGGGTAGGTGTACACGTACGCAGGCTTACCCTCCGCAGGTTCCGGAAAGTAGTACATGCGAAACTCCGCCAGGTTCAACACGAGCCCCTTGCGTGGCCCGGGCGGGAGAACGAAGCGATTGGGTAAGATAATTTCTGTGCCCTCGCCCGGCACCCAAACGTCTACATCAGGGTTGGCTCGCACGAGATCGTAGTAACCAAGGCCATGGCGGCGGGCGATATCAACGAGCGTATCCTCGTAACGCGCCGTGATCGTCGAAACCGTGCCGATGACATCATGTCCCGCGGGCGGCAGTTCAAAGACTTCCGCGTAAACCGGTGCATTGATCGCAGCTGACGCGATCAGCGTAAGAAACAGTTTGCGCATTACTGGCCTTTTTCGTCCGCTTCGATAACTTCGGTTTCGCACTCGGCAGCGGCCAGCCATTCCTGCATGGCTACACTCTCGAGCAAGCGATGCGGATAGTACCCGGCTGAGTCGGGCAAGTTAATACCGTAAGTCCTGAGGCGCAGGACTACCGGCGCGTACATGGCATCGGCAACCGAGAACGTGCCGAATAGCCAGCCGCCACGATCGCCATAATGCTTGTGACATTCCGCCCAGATGCCAATGACCCGATCAATATCATCACCGAGTTCGTCCGGGATATGAACCTTGCGGCCCATGGCACGGCAATTCATCGGCATGCAATTGCGCAAATGCGGAAAACCTGAGTGCATTTCCGCTGCTATCGCCCGGGCGTGGGCACGCTCGTCAGGGTCTTCTGGCCACAGTTTTTTCTCGGGCCAGCGTTCCGCCACGGTCTCGGCAATGGCTAGCGAGTCCCAGACAGTGGTGTCACCAAGTCGCAGAATCGGTACCCGCCCGGCTGCGGAAAATTCCGCGATTTCCTTCTTCGTCGTTGGTGTGTCGAGCGGAATGAGATGCTCGTCGAACTCGATGCCGGCCTCTTTCATGAGGAGCCACGGCCGCAGTGACCAGGACGAATAGTTCTTATTGCCAATAATGAGTTTCGGTTTCATTGTTTTGGACCAGCTTGCCTTGAGCCTATGGTAAACCATCACGCGTTGACCAACATAGGGACTTGCCGTTAGCCTGTCGGAATGGGCCTCAAGATTTCCTTTGAATTGACCGACCGTGACCTGCGGTTTTTCCGCAAGGCACTTAAACAATCACGCGCCGCAGTCAAGGACGCCGAAGACATCGAGATCATTGACGCCATCCGTGGCGTACTCGATGAAATTCGCCAGGCTGATCCGCTGCCGGACTTCGTCGGCAAGCGCATTCCTGAACTGGAGTCGCTGCTCAGTATGCTGACTGACGAAGAATGGCAACTTCCGGAGGCTGACAGGGAGAGATTGCTGGCAACCTTCGTTTACTTCGCAGACCCGGAAGACATTCTCCCCGATCATATTCCTGTCATTGGCTACCTTGATGACGTCATCATTATCGAGCTGGTCGCACGCGAGCTATTTCATGTGCGCGAAGCCTACGACGACTTTTGCGCATTCCGCGATGAGTTTGAACATGCGCAGGGAAAAAAGGTCGATCCTGTAATTCGTCGCGACCGGCTGGATCGTCGTCGCCAGCAATTGCATCAGCGCATGCGCCGACGTTCGGCGCAGCAAACGAAAAGCAGCCTCTGGCAGTAGCGCCTACAGGCGCATCAGCACCGAGCCCCAGGTAAAGCCTCCACCGAAGGCCTCCATGAGGACCAGCTGGCCCTTCTTGATGCGGCCATCGCGAATTCCAACATCAAGCGCCATCGGCACCGAGGCCGCCGACGTATTGCCGTGATCCTGAACTGTAATAATCACTTTTTCCTTCGGCATGCCCAGGCGCTTCGCCATCGCCTGGATAATGCGGATGTTTGCCTGGTGCGGCACCAGCCAATCAAGTTCTTCCTTGGTCACGCCGGCTTTATCCAGCGCCTCTTGTGCAATCGCACCCAGAGTCTTTACGGCCACTTTAAATACTTCATTACCCTGCATGATGATATTGGCTTCATCGGTACCGGCTTTTGCAAGGTCAGAGGACTGGCCAACGGGGTAATACAGAAGTTCCTTGTATTGCCCGTCCGCGCCAAGCGCTGTAGAAATAATTCCCGGCTCGTCTGATGGCCTGACGATCGCAGCCCCTGCGCCGTCGCCGAAAAGTACGCAGGTATTACGATCAGTCCAGTCGACCAGCTTGGTGATGCATTCTGCACCCATGACCAGTGCGCATTTGGCGTCACCGGCCTTGATGAACTTGTCAGCCACCGTCAGTGCATAAATGAATCCCGTGCATGCAGCCTCGAGACTGAACGCCGGGCAAGCGGGAATACCAAGTCGATGCTGAATCAGCGTCGAGACATTCGGAAATATCAGGTCCGGCGTCGTCGTGCCGGTGATTACAAGATCGATCTCGGAAACGTCCACGCCCGCCGCTTCGATCGCCTTTTTCGCAGCTTCGACGCACATGTCCGACGTCGTCTGCTCCGGCGCGATCACATGCCGCCGCTCAACACCCGTCCGCGTCTTGATCCACTCATCCGTCGTATCGACGATCTTCTCGAGATCAGCATTGGTCATTACCCGTTCGGGCAGGTAGCGGCCGGTTCCGACGATGCGTGAATAGGTCATGCGGTTTCCTTCTGTAACAGTTTGCCAATCTGCCGTGGCAGTTGGTTCCGTACTTCGACGACCGCCGTATCGATCGCGTGCTGGAACGCGTAAGCGTCTGCGCTGCCGTGACTTTTTATCACAATTCCATTCAGGCCTGCGAGCGTCGCACCGTTATAGTTGCGCGAATCCATCTCCCGCGCGAGCCTGCGCAATACCGGGCTCGCGACCCAGCCAAGCAGTTTCGACATCGTGTTACGCCTGAATGACCGAACCAGGTAGTGCTTGCACAACGCGACCGTGCCCTCCATGGTCTTGAGCGATACATTGCCCGTAAAACCGTCGGTAACGACGACATCGGCCTTGCCAGACAAGATATCGGTGCCCTCAACGAAGCCGACGTAATTCAAGGTGCTCTCACTGAGCATCGCGGCCGCTTCCTTAACCGTGTCGTGCCCTTTCGTGTCTTCGGCGCCGATGTTGAGCAACGCCACACGCGGGCTTTTGATTCTCATGATGTCTGCGGCGACGATCGAGCCCATCACGGCATACTGAAACAGATGTTCGGCTGTCCCTTGCGTGTTCGCGCCCAGGTCGAGCATGTGCACGGAACCACCGATCGACGGTAGCTCGGCGATGATCGCCGGGCGATCGATGCCGGGCAGCATTTTGAGTACAAATTTGGCGGTCGCCATGAGTGCACCGGTATTGCCCGCGCTCACGCAAGCGCTAGCCGCACCTTCCTTGACGAGATTGATCGCGACCCGCATCGACGAATCCTTCTTCCTGCGGATCGATTCGGCTGCTGGCTCCGACATCTCGACAACTTCACTCGCATGTTGAATACGCAGGCGCGGATTGTCGCCAACGATGTCAGCGACCAGGGGCGTCAACTCTTCCTGGTCACCGACCAGGATCAGTTCGAGGTTCTGATATTTGCCCAGAGTCGCAGCGGCCGCGCGCACAACAACCTCGGCGCCGAGGTCGCCGCTCATGGCATCCAGAGATATGGTTGAGTGTGAGCTCACCGGGAGATGGGCCGAATGGAATTCAGCCGATCAGGGATGAGGTTACTCGTCGTCTTCGACTGACTCAGGCTGTGCAACAACCTGGACGCCGCGGTAAAAACCGTCCGGCGTTACGCGGTGACGCATGTGCGTTTCGCCCGACGTGGAATCAACCGACAGCGCCGGCTTCTTCAGCTTGTCGTGCGAACGGCGAGCGCCGCGCGTTGCAGGGGTCCTGCGACTTTTTTGAACTGCCATAATCTTCTCCAATCAACCCGGCGTATCAGGCCGGGTTCTAGTTATCCTGTGTCATTTGATCGCGCAATGCGGCAAATGGTGTGGTCATCTTCTCGGCACCCTCCTCCGTTTCCGGAGACAGTGCCTTGCACGCAGCCGACTCCACGTGCATCGCTGAAAACGGCATCGCCATGATCAACAGTTCTTCAACAATATCCTGTGGCCGGAGTAAAGCATCTTCCAGCTCCCAAACTTCATACTCGTCGTAGCCATCGGCCTCCTGCTCAAACTCCAGCAAGAGCAGATCAGCCTCCGCCTCAAGCGGCAATCGGAACGCATCGAGACATCGCTGGCACACTGCATCGACGGTCACCGTGGCCTGACATCTGACCGTTGGCAGCTGCCGCTGCGCATCGGCAAAGCCAAATTCCAGGGTCCCCGTGACATCCGAGTCACGCCAGCCCGCGGGTATCTTATCAGCATTGAGCGCAGCGAGGTCCGCCTCGACAATTGCCGACAGTTGCTCGAAACCACTGACTTTATCAGCAATTTCAATAACTTGAGAGCCCGCCGCCCATTCGGCCGCGGAGCGGCGTTCACGCAGCGGATTACCCATGGCGCGCGCATGATAAGTACCGCAGGACCACAAGTCAAAGCATCCCGGACAGAAATTTCAGTGCGGCGCTCCAAACCGGTTAAACTTGAGCGTTCGTGTCTTAAGGTTTTGATTTGTTTATGCAAAATCCATCTGCACCGACAATCTGTTTGGCCTCGTCGTCACCGTACCGCCGCGACCTCCTGGATCGCTTCCTCGACGACTACGAAGTCGTCGATCCAGAAACGGATGAGAGCAACGACCTCGGACTTCCACCTGCCGAGTTTGCGCAACACCTTGCGCGCAAGAAAGCCGAGGCGGTAGTGATCAACGCCCGCAATTCGCTGGTCATCGGTGCGGATCAGTTGGCGGTTCTCGAGGACCGGGTGCTCGGCAAACCGGGTAACCATGCGAAGGCCATCGAACAACTGCTGGCCGCGTCCGGCAAGTCCGTGACATTCCTGACTGCCGTCTGCATCCTGGATCCGGTCGGTCGCGCCCGCTATGAGCACACCGACAAAACGATCGTGCGATTCAGGCAATTCGACCGGCGACTGGCCGAAGCGTACCTGCGGCACGATGAGCCCTACGATTGCGCCGGCAGCTTCAAGCTGGAAGGTGCCGGATTTGTATTATTCGAGTCAGTGGAAACCGATGATCCCACCGGCCTTATCGGCCTGCCAATGATCTGGGTTGCGGACCGCTTGTTGCAGTTGGGCTACCTGCTGCCCTGATGTTGGAGTCCGCAAGGCGGCCTGCTAACGTTCCTTTTTTTGGCGTTGGCCAGCAATTACTCCGACCGTCAGGAACTGCTCGAGATCGTCGGCGAGCGGCGCGGTGAAATGCAGCTCATTACCACTGTCATCAGCGAACGCGATCGACTGCGCATGCAGGAACAGCCGTTTGAGCCCTAACCTCTTTGCCGCCTTGTTGGCTGCCTCGTCGCCGTAACGGTCGTCACCGGCGATTGGATGCTCCGCGTGCTGCAGATGCACACGAATCTGGTGCGTACGCCCTGTTGCGGGCGCGCATTGCAGCAAGCTGTAGATACCGTAGGTTCGTGACAGGCTGACACGCGTCTGTGCCTGCTTCCCCTTATCGCTGACAATGACGTGTCGTTCCCCGCCCTTACGGTTCTGCACGAGCAGTGGCACATCGATCAGCTGTTCACCGTACTGCCAGTCGCCGACGACGAGCGCGAGGTAGTTCTTCTCCACCTTGCCTTCGCGGAATCGTTCGTGGAGCTCCCGCAATGCGCTGCGGCGCTTGGCCATGACAAGACAGCCCGATGTCTCGCGATCGATCCGGTGCACGAGATCAAGGTCTTTGAGGTCAGGCCGCGCATGTCGCAACATCTCGATGACGCCATGGCTGATCCCGCTGCCGCCGTGCACGGCGACGCCGCTCGGCTTGTTGATGACGAGGAGCCGCTTGTCTTCATAAATAACCCGATCAAGCATGTCCGCTGCCAGCTTCTCTGGCGGCGGTGGCGCTCCTGTATTGACCCGCGCTGGCGGCACACGAACCTCGTCACCCTCCTGCAGCTTGTATTCGGCCCGCACCCGCCCACCATTGACGCGGACCTCTCCACGCCTCAGAAGACGATAGACACGGCTCTTGGGAACGCCAGGCAATTCATTGCGCAGGAAATTGTCAATCCGCTGTCCAGCATGGTCCGCACTTACCTGCACTTTGCGTACCCTGGTAGTCCGGGTGTTGGGCTCTGTTGGCGAGTTTTCGTGCATGATCAGTTGCTTATGAGGCGGAGAGGTGTGCTATATTACCGCCCAGAGTTGCTCCGGCATACCTGCCGAACCACTCAATACGACTTATTTTATGGTCCCGCGAGCCTGCGAGACCTGATTTCAGATGGCAGCAAGCACGGAATCTGGCCTGCGCCACAGCGGCAAAGCCGCAGGGAAATCATGCTGATTGTTTTACTGGCACTGACCAATCTGGGTCAGGCCCACACAGAGATAGTGAATTTCATTAACGACGCAATCCGGCGTCGGACTCCTGTGCGTGACATCCCCTGCGCCCGCTCGGCGCCCTGCCCCGTAATGCTGTCCTCACACTTACAAGTAGGACAACATGAGAAGAATGCTAATCAATGCAACTCAAGAAGAAGAGTTGCGTATGGCGATGGTCGATGGCCAGCGCCTGTACGACCTGAACATCGAAGCACCGGCTAGCGAACGCAAAAAAGCCAACATTTACAAAGGAAAGATCACGCGCATCGAGCCCAGTCTCGAGGCAGCGTTTGTCGACTACGGTGCTGATCGCCACGGCTTCCTGCCGCTGAAGGAAATCTCCAGCGAGTACTTCGTCAAGGATGCCAAGGGTGGCGGCAAAATCAACATCAAGGATGTGCTCCGCGAAGGCCAGGACATCGTTATCCAGGTCGATAAGGAAGAGCGCGGTAACAAGGGCGCTGCACTGACGACCTTTGTCAGCCTCGCCGGCCGCTTCATAGTTCTCAAGCCAAACAAGGCTCGCTCGGGCGGCGTTTCGCGTCGTATCACCGGTGGGGATCGCGACGCGGCAAGAAAGTCACTCGACGAGGTCATCGTGCCCGATGGCATGAGTGTCATCCTGCGTACCGCCGGTATCGATCGCACCGCAGAAGAACTGGCCTGGGACCTCGAGAACCTGCTGACCGTGTGGACAGCAATTCTGAACGTCGTCCTCGAACGCCCATCACCCTTCCTGATCTATCGTGAGAGTGACTCGGTTGTTCGTGCATTGCGCGACTACCTGACCAGCGAGATCGGCGAAATCCTGATCGATGACGAGGCGACCTACAAGGACGCATACGAGCACGTCGAACAGACGATGCCGAACAATCTCAAGAAGCTGAAGCACTACGTCGATCCGGTGCCGCTGTTCACGCGTTTTCAGATCGAGTCACAAATCGAGTCGGCTTACGCACACAACGTGAACCTGCCGTCCGGTGGCAGCATCGTTATCGACCACACCGAAGCGCTCGTATCGATCGACATCA
>Ga0316201_10004916_pt1 | contig 10186 bp, 8 predicted proteins | sample CS6wburrow_MG_FD_204516 | JGI IMG/M metagenome (GOLD analysis project Ga0316201, IMG submission 204516) | Coastal sediment microbial communities from Delaware Bay, Delaware, United States - CS-6 worm burrow | ecosystem: Environmental > Aquatic > Marine > Coastal > Sediment | place: USA: Delaware...
TGATCCCCAATTAGTGAACTATTTAAAAAATGAGTTTAATTCATCGGAAATTATTGCTATAGTTTTGGCTAACAGAGGAATAGAATCTGTTGAGGGGTCAAAACCATTTTTTAATCCGCAATTAGATCAACTACATAATCCATATGAAATGCAAGATATGGATAAAGCAACTGGTAGAGTGATGGAAAGCATCAGTGCCAACAAACCAATCTTGATTTATGGTGATTATGATGTTGATGGTACTACCGGTGCTGCAATGTTATACTTAGCATTAACAGAATTAGGAGCGAAAGTAACGCCCTATATCCCTGACCGTGAAAGCGAAGGTTACGGCTTGTCAAAAATTGGGATTGATAAAGCTAATGAGTTGGGAGTTGATTTGATCATATCTTGTGATTGTGGAATAAATGCATTTGAACCCACTGATTACGCCAATTCATTAAATATTGATGTAATTATAACTGACCACCATATCCCAGACGAAATACTTCCAAACGCCATAGCAATATTAAATCCCAGGCGTATAGATTGTAATTATCCATTTAAAAATCTATGTGGTGGAGGTGTGGCCTTTAAATTAGCATGTGCTTTAACAGAAAAAATGAAACGACCTGCAGAAATGATGCACAAATATCTGGATTTAGTAACATTAGGTACTTGCGCTGATATGGTAACAATCAAAGATGAAAATCGTGTCATTGTAACACATGGATTGAAATTATTAGCCAATGGAAGCAAGCCGGGTATTACGGCGTTATTGAAATTGGTTGGCTTAGAAAATAAATCAATTTCAGTCGGTCAATTGGTGTTTGGAGTCGCTCCAAAAATTAATGCAGCCGGTCGTTTAGGCGATGCAAACCGCTCAGTTGAATTATTGACCACATCTGATAAGAAACGTGCCAAATCATTGGCAAACGAATTACTGCAGGAAAACCACAAACGCCAAATTATTCAACAAGAGGTAGTAGATTCGGCTTTTAATATGATCAAATCCCAAATTGATTTAAAAAACGAAAGAGCAATTGTGTTGGCAGGAAAGGAATGGCATCCCGGCGTCATCGGAATAGTCGCATCCAAGGTTAAAGAAGAATTTCATCGACCAACTGTAATTATATCATATGATCAAAATGGCATTGGAAAAGGATCCGCAAGAAGTATCTCGGGGCTAGATCTATACGATGCTTTGGCTGCTTCATCCCAATTTCTAGTTGATTTTGGTGGTCACGCAATGGCAGCTGGATTAACTGTTAAAGAAAAATACTTTGATGATTTCAAAAAAACATTCATAGAATATGTAAACAATACTATCAATGATGAAAATTTAATCCAATCGATTAAATTGGAAGGCGTTCTTAAATTAAAAGATATTAATAGTAGGTTTATTGATTTTTTAAATAAATTGGCACCTTATGGTCCAGGTAATATGAGACCAAGTTTTGCATCAAAAAAAGTAGAAGTAGTAGGAAATCCTCGGGTCATTGGAAATGGAGATCATATTATTTTTAAGGTTCGTCAGAGTCAAAAAATTGTATCTGCTATCGGATTTAATATGTCCGAGCATTATGAAAAACTAATAAAAGGATTTCCAATAGATTTGGCTTATGTTATCGAGGTAAATGAATGGCAGGGGAGAGAATCGGTACAGCTAAATGTGCGCGACATTAAAATGAGCGATTAAACAAGGGGATTATAATGAGGAAGACAAAAATTTCAGGTATTGGGCACTATGTCCCAGAAAATATTGTAACCAATAAAGAACTTGAAAAAATTATGGATACGACAGATGAATGGATTGTAGCAAGAACGGGGATTCATGAAAGACGGTGGGTTGATTCAAGAATAGGAACCTCAGATTTGGCGGTGAAAGCAACCGAAAAAGCGCTCGATATGGCAGGTGTATCGGCAAAAGAAGTTGATCTTGTGATATTTGCTACACTAACCGCAGATTATAATTTCCCCGGTTCTGCAGTTCAGATTCAGGACAAAATGGGTATGGATACAATCGGAGCTTTCGATATAAAAGCTGCCTGCTCTGCATTTTTATACGCACTATCAATTGGTGATCAATATGTTAAAACCGGACAGGCTAACAATGTGTTAGTGATTGGAGCAGAAATACAATCCACAGGGATAGACATTTCTACTAGAGGTCGTGATATGGCTGTATTATTTGGTGATGGAGCTGGTGCAGCAATATTGCAGCCATCAAATGACAATAGTGAAGTATTATCTACACATATCCACTCTCAGGGAAAATATTTAAAAGAATTATGGGCTGAGCTTCCTAGTTCAATTTTGAAACCAAATCTTTCCAAGGAATTGCTTGATGATGGTAGGCATTTTCCTCATATGAATGGACGAGAGGTGTTTCGGAATGCTGTGACACGTTTCCCTGAAGTTATTAAGGAAGCATTAGATAAAAATAGCCTAACCATCGATGATGTGGCCTTGTTCATCCCACACCAAGCTAATCTCAGAATTACTCAATCAGTCGCTCAGCGACTAGGAGTAGGAATGGATAGGATGTATAGCAATATTGAAAGATACGGGAATACTACAGGCGCTTCGATTCCAATCGCATTATCCGAAGCATTTGGAGAAGGGAAGATTAAAAAGAATGATATTGTGATTTTAGCATCATTCGGTGCTGGTTTTACCTGGGCTTCAGCAGCAATACGCTGGTAATTTTATTGATATTATATTTTAATAAATAGAGGAATAAATGGACAAGTTGTTTTTTACCGAAGAGCATGAAATGCTCAGATCAATGGCAAGAGATTTTGCAAAAAATGAAATAGAACCGATTGCTCAAAAATTAGATGAAGAAGGCAAATTCCCTCGCGAATTGGTTAATCAGATGGCGGAATTAGGATTATTAGGGATACCGGTTCCTGAAAAATACGGTGGTGCTGGTATGGATACAGTTGCCTATACTGCTGCAGTTATCGAAATTGCAAAAGCAGATGCATCACTGGCCATTACCATGGCAGCCCATACATCTTTGGGAACTATGCCGATCGTGTTATCTGGATCAGAGGAACAAAAATTGAAATATGTTCCAGATCTAGCATCTGGGAAAATGTTAGGAGCGTTCGGTTTAACCGAACCGGGAGCGGGTAGTGATGCAGGCGCTACTCAGACCACCGCCGAGCTTAAGAGTGATTATTTTATTATCAACGGAAGCAAAATTTTCATCACTAACGCTGGAGAGGCAGGATTACTAAGCATAACAGCTCAAATAATTAAAGATGGAGAAAAATTAGGCATAGGTGCTTTTCTTGTACCAATGGATATCGAAGGTATGGAAATCATGCCAAAGGAAAAGAAAATGGGGTGGCGTGCCAGTGATACACGTCAATTGTTTTTCACTAATATGCGAGTTCCTGCTGATAATATGATCGGCACACCATCAGATGGATTTCGCACATTTTTAAAAACGTTGGTAGGCGGTAGAATATCAGTTGCAGCTTTAGCGGTAGGTACAGCAGAAGGAGCTTACGAAAGGGCAATAAAGTATTCGACTGAGCGTGAAGCTTTCGGTAAACCGATATATAAGTTCCAACCCATTAGTTTTAAATTGGCAGATATGGCCACTCAAATTGAAGCAGCTAAATTGCTTGTTTATCATGCTGCCTGGTTGAAAGATCAAGGAGTGGAAATGCTGAAAGAAGCTGCCATGGCTAAACTGTTTGCAAGCGAAGTTGCAATGGATGTCACTACCGAAGCGATACAGGTTTTTGGAGGATATGGCTACGTTAGAGAATATGATGTTGAAAGATATTTCCGAGATGCTAAAGTTCTGGAAATAGGTGAAGGCACCAGTGAAGTACAGAGGCTGGTGATTAGTCGTGCGATTATTAATAATGCATTAAATTTATGATTAGAAATAGCAACAAATTTTCGTTAAATAAATTTAAGACCGATTTTTTAAATCGGTATCGACTGCAAATTTTAATTTTTATTGGGTTGATTCTTATATCATCATTATTTTTCCCGCGCGGACAAACTCTGCAATTTACTTATGAAAAAGACGACATTTCTCGAGAAACAGTTATTGCTCCTTTTACTTTTCCAATATTGAAGCCAGAGAATAAAATTCAAGAAGATTTTGATGAGGTTCTTAAGTCCGAACCGGCATTATTTAACAGAAGCCAGGAAACCGTTGATAATCAAATAAAAAAGATAAATAATCTATTTTTGTTGATAAATGATATTCAAGTAGGTCAAAATAAATTGACTCTGTCCGCAAATAAGGTATTCAGATTAAGGTACGATCCTACTTATGGCGAAGCAGTTTCAGAATTTAATGCGGATAGTGTCCGACTGTCACTATTAAAAGAAACATTTACAAAGGAATACTCATTCGATTATAAGAATACAAATTGGAAATCACTATTATGGGAATCGGATAGTGAAAAACTTAAATATCCATTAGATAAATTTAAAAGTGATATAATTAAAATTTGTAGGAATCATTGGTCTGAAGGTATATATGATATCCCGCTTTATGATATTACTAGTAATGAAGTGTTAATTAGCCAAGGGGAACTTCCTATTTTAGTTAATCCAGCTGATTATAACGATTTGGAGAAAGCGTGGACAAAAGCCCGAGTTGAAGTAAATAATTTATTTTCTGAGAATAATCAAATATTGCGGGATATAGGTTATGATATTGTTGTCAAATTAATGCTTCCAAACCTGATATATGATAAAGAAACAACTGAGAGAAGAAGAGAGGCAAAGCTAAATAGAGTTCCAAGATACCAAGGGACAGTGCTTGAAAATGAACGGATAGTTGAAAAGAACACAAGAATTACCGACGATGTTTTGCTGAAATTAAAATCACTGGAAACTGCGATGGGTAAATCTGAAGGATTGGCTAATTGGTCGCAATTTCTACTCGAATATGTGGGCAAATTTATAATTATTGGAGTTGTTTTTTCCTTCTTTTTCACTTTTTTATTATTATATCGCAAAGAAACTTTTATTAATCCGCGGTTAGTGTTGCTTATATCAATTCTTTTCGCATCTACAATAGCATTAGCAAACATATTTTATATACAATTAGATTTTTCAGAATATCTGATCCCTGTTGTTGTAACGGCAATAACTCTGACGATTCTTTTCGATGCGCGGATCGGATTTATGGGGACGTCCACAATTGTGATATTGATAGGAATGATGATCGGGAATAATATTGACTTCATTGTCGTCATGCTATTCATTTCATCAATAGCAATGTATAATGTCAGGCAACTTCGTACTAGAAGCCAAGTATTTACAACAATATTTTCGTTGTTAGGAGCAAGTATCCTTGTAATAATTGCTCTTGGTCTATTTAAAAACGAAACATGGTTGGCAATGCGCACGGACTTGATGTATTTATCAATAATAAGTGTATTAGCACCAATTATAGCTTATGGATTACTAGGCATATTTGAGATCGGTTTTGGCGTTACAACAGATTTGACTTTGCTTGAATTATCAGATTTTAACACCCCGCTATTGAAACGATTGCAGCAAGAAGCAAATGGAACATTTAATCATAGTGTGATAGTTGGCAATCTTGCTGAAGGATGTTCTGATGCGATTGGTGCCCACGCATTACTATGCAGGGTTGGTGCTTATTATCATGATATAGGTAAGCTGAAAAATCCGGAATACTTTATTGAAAATCAATTTTCAGGAGAAAGTAAGCATGATAAAGTGACTTGGACGATGAGTGCCAAGGTTATCCGAAATCATGTTAAAGAAGGATTGCGTTTGGCGAATGAATACCGATTGCCCAAAGTAGTACAAGACTTTATCGCTACTCATCACGGTGACACCCGAGTAGAATATTTTTACAGACAAGCCCTAGCAGAAGTTAAAGATCCATCTGAAATTGATGAGAACGCGTTTCGTTACCCAGGACCTAAACCACGAACTAAAGAAACAGGGATATTAATGATTTGTGAGTCAATTGAAGCAGCTGTTCGATCGATAAAAGAACCGGATATCGTAAAAGTCGAAGAAATGATCGATAGGATCACGAAGAAAAAATTAGATGATGGGCAATTAGATGAATGCCCATTAACGTTAGATGAATTACGACGAATAAAGGGAACTGTAAACGGTAACACGGGAATGCTTCCAATTTTAAGAGGTATTTTCCATATTAGAATTGAATATCCTGAAGAAAAGCCAAAAGCAAGCAGATCAATGTTACCTCCAGGTTAATGATTAATATCCGAATTGAAACAGATCCTACTCTAAATGGTCTGAACGACAGTCAATCAGTCGCAATACTAACACATACTTTACAATCCAAAGGCATTACTTACTGTGATATTTTAATTGTTTTCGGTAATAAAAAGTTATTGCAGGAATTAAAAAGCAGATTTTTTAATATTAATAGCACAACAGACGTAATTGCATTTCGATTAAATGAGTATGAGGAAGAACAAATTGAAGGTGAAATATATATCTGTTTACCGGTTGCAAAAGAAAACGCAGAATATTTTGATGAACCTTTTGAAAAGGAAATAGCAAGACTTATTATCCACGGAGGGCTTCATCTTATTGGATATGATGATGATTCTGAAAGAAATCGTCAAGAAATGCGAAATTTGGAAGAGCAATATTTAAAGGAATTGAAATATTGAATAATTTTGATAAAATTGGTGAAAAATTTGTTGAATTAGTTGAAATAATGCAAAAATTACGTTCGGAGCATGGATGTCCATGGGATAAGGAACAAACACCGGAATCAATTTTACCGTTTTTTTTGGAAGAAGCGTATGAAGTTATCGAGAGTGTCGAAGAAAAAGATTGGAAAAACTTACAAGAAGAGATCGGTGATATTTTACTACACGCTGTTTTTCAGGCAAAAATGGCGGAAGAAAAAGATCGATTTAATATATTAGACTCCATTGAAACAATTAATGCAAAATTAATTCGGCGCCATCCTCATGTTTTTGGTGACGTACCTGCGGATGCCGCAAAATCTGCCAAAAAAAATTGGGAAGCAGCTAAACATAAGGAAAAGGATCGAGAGTCTCGGCTTGACGGCGTTCCTGTTGCCTTGCCTAGCTTAATTCGTGCTCAAAGATTACAGGAAAAGGCGAGCTATGTAGGTTTTGAATGGGAAAAAATCGAAGAGGTTTGGGAAAAAGTACATGAAGAAATTCTTGAATTAAAAGAAGCACAGTCACAAGGTATTATTGAACACATCGAAGAGGAAATAGGTGATGTTTTATTTTCTATTGTGAACCTATCACGGTTCCTTAAAATATCATCAGAGGATGCTTTGCGAAAAACTAATAAAAAATTTGTTACTCGGTTTATAAAAATAGAAAAAGAACTAATAAAACGAAATCGGCCAATCGAAGAAGCATCGCTTACGGAAATGGATGAAATTTGGGAAAAAGTAAAACGAAACGACTAATAAATCAGCTTAATATAAACTTTTCTATTTCTTGGCCCATCAAAATCGCATAAAAAAACACTCTGCCACGCTCCGAGCATCAGCTTTCCGTTATCAATAATAATATTTTCAGAGCTACCTACTAAACAAGTTTTTATGTGACTGTCAGAATTTCCTTCCGTATGATGATATCCCAGCTGATGTGGAACTAATTTTTCTAATTGATATTTTATATCTCGTGCGACGTCCGGATCAGTTCCTTCATTGATTATAATTCCACAAGTTGTATGGGGAACAAATACTGTTACGACACCATTTTTTTGACCGGATTCACTAACAACTTCTTGAATATTAGATGTGATGTCAAATAAGTCAACTCGTTGCGTTGTAGAAATGGTGATTATTTTCATTTTGATTTTTTTAAGTAAAAATGAGTCCAGAAAAACCTGGACTCATTTATTAAAATGTTGAATTAAAATTATTTATCGGATTTTTCTGTATTTATTTTAAAAGGAAAATAACCGGGACAGCAGCGGAATAAACCTGTTAACAAAATAGCTAAACCTAATAATCCCCACCAACTGTTGTAAATATATCCTACCACCAAAATTACTAATCCGACTATAATCCTAAAAAACCGATCGGTTTTACCTACATTACATTTCATAATATCTCCTATTCTTTCATTGTCTATTTATAAATCTAAATTACCACAAAAATAAATATAGTTATAATTTTTTCTCGAATAAAATACGTGTTTCCTGCTCTGGATTAAAAGGAATTGTGCCCATTTTTACGTAATCATTTTTTTCCAATAATTGAATCATTGCCATATGTTTAATGCGTGTTTTTACTATAATTCTTAAATATCCATGCCTCTTGACCCATTGTTCTTGGTATGCCATTAGGTTTTGTGCTATGCTAAATTTCCGATATTTAGGCAGAACTCCACCTATCCAACTATAAAAATTCTGTTTTGACTCTGTTTCGTATCCAATTTTAAAACCGACAGGTTTTTCTTTTAAATATGCAGTCAGTATTAGATGTTTAACTTTCTGTAACCTGCTGTCGAGTTCACTTTTAGGATATAGATCTTCGAACTCAGGGATTTGTTGAGATATAGATAAGGCATCTTCCAAGCAATTTTCTTTTATTATTAGTTTATATTTTTTCATAGAATAGAGATTAAAAAATAAATACAAAAAATTTAAATTGGAAACCATATTTAATTAGTAACATAAAGTAATTTGCATTCTCTTTTAACTAAGAAGTATTTTTAATGCTTATGAATACTCGTTTTACTGTAATTATTTTCCTATTTATATCCGGCATGGCGTTTTGTCAAAGCTCATCAAATGATTTTGATGGACAATTGAATGAACAAGATAAAGCTATAAATGCTCTAAAAAATGAAATTGACAAAACCCGAAAAGATATAAAAAATCAGCAAAGTAAAGAAAAAAGCACTGCCAAAAGGATATCTTCTTTAGAAAAGGAGATGTCATTAACATCACAGTTAATTAATAAACTTAATCGCCAAGAACGATATACAAAAAGTCAGATTGGTAAGCTTGAGAAATTTATTCCTGAAAATGAACAATTGTTAGATACCTATCGTGCCCGGCATGAAAAACGTGCAATTGAGATATATAAGAAAGGTTCTCCAACTGCAATGGTTAAGTTGTTAAGCTCATCGTCATGGCGGCAAGCTGTTTATCGAGTCCGGTATATGAAAATAATATCTGCTATTGAAAAAACAATGCAAGATAGTATAAAGTTACTGATAGTTGATATTTCCAATCAAAAAAAAGAATTAGATCATGCTTTACGGAAAAACACTAATGTAAAAAACGAAAAAGCAAAACAACAAGCTTTACTGACAAAAAATAAAAAAACCACCCAATCAGAACTTAAGAATATTCAAAAGAATAAGAGCGAATTAGAAAAATATTTAACTGAGAAACAGGCCGGACTAAAGCAATTGGAAGCTGTTCGACAAAAAATACTCAATGATAAAAATAAAGGATTGCGGGAAAAAAGAATATATGAACAGCAGGAATATCTCAACTTAAAACAATTTGCCGAATTAAAAGGTCAACTGCTTTGGCCCATTGAGGGTAAAGTAGTTACAAAATTTGGCAGCCATTGGAATGCAAAGCTAAAAACCACAACAGATAATCCTGGCATAGACATTGAAGGGAAGCCTCGTTCACCGGTGCGGGCTGTTTTGAACGGTATAGTAACCACCATTACTTTTATACGAGGTTATGGCACTACGGTTATTATTGATCATGGTGGTGGTTTTTACACAGTATATACCCATGTTACAGATTTGCAAATCCATGAAGATGGAGAAGTGAAAAGTCGTGATATAATCGCCTATACCGGCGATGGTGATTCGATTAATGGTTCAAAAGTCCATTTTGAGATATGGGGCAATCTGCAAAAGTTGGATCCTGAACAATGGTTGATAAAATGATGCAATTCGATGTGAAACAATCGCAATATGGTATATGGGATTTATTAGAAAAAACTATAAAAAATGATACAATAGGTAGTGCTTATCTATTCTCGGGACCATCGGGAGTTGGGAAAGAAGCGATGGCCATAGAGTATGGTGCAACGATTAATCGAGATTATACCACACACGATAAAAACACAGCTGATGCGAATTATATCAGATTTAAGACTTTGCAACACGAATTATTAAAATTGATAATTCCTTTGCCGGTTGGGAAATCTAAAAAAGATAATGTTAACGCGTTAGAATCATTAGAGACC
>Ga0316201_10004917_pt1 | contig 10186 bp, 12 predicted proteins | sample CS6wburrow_MG_FD_204516 | JGI IMG/M metagenome (GOLD analysis project Ga0316201, IMG submission 204516) | Coastal sediment microbial communities from Delaware Bay, Delaware, United States - CS-6 worm burrow | ecosystem: Environmental > Aquatic > Marine > Coastal > Sediment | place: USA...
ATATGGAGATGTGGCGAACGTAAATAGTGGTGCTTATTTGCCTTTCGATGGTACTATTGTTTATATTGGTGCAACTACCTCGGATGTTATTGGTGGCGGCTCTACCAAAGCTTTTGATGTAAGGGTAAATAATGGAACTACAGTAAATTCAACAACAACCTTCAATTTAGTCGCCTGGAAATTCTTAAAAACTGACTACAATGTCGATTTTAATGCGGGAGATTATATCAATGTTCTAACCCCAACCGCAGGGGGTAATGTTACAAATCCCACGGTAACCGTATGGGTAAAATGGCGTAAGTAGTCTATTTTCTACCGAAATCTGCGGGAATTTCCCCCCATGCCTTGGTTTCCCATTTAACAATCTCTGTACTGTAGCTATTGTTTTTTAACCAATTCTCTGCACGATGAATCAATTCGAATAGCTTCTTATTTTTAGAGGTTTGCTTTAGTTTGGTATTACACTTCTTTTTCTTCACCCAACCTATTGCGATCCTGCTATCGCTGTAAACGATCCGGTCGCTGTTCTTTTGTTTCAGATATGCGATGCCGTGAACCAGGGCTAGGAATTCACCTACATTATTGGTGCCCTGCTCAAATGGACCTTGATGAAACAACTGCTTTTCGGTTTGCGTATCCACACCCCTGTATTCCATTTTGCCAGGATTTCCACTCGAGGCTGCATCAACAGTGATAGAATATAAATTAGGATCCCCTATTTTTTTAAGTTCTTCGGAAGTGAGGCTTTTCTTCTTCTTACCTCCTTTACCTTTATAGTCGGCATATTCCTTATTGTATGCTGTTTTTGCTTCTGCAAAGGTCTCGAAGGATTTGTATTGAGCTCCCTTGACTCCTTTTATAGATCGCTGGCATTCCTCCCAACTTCCGAAGATACCCGCTGGATTGCCATACCATACCACATAGAATTTTTGTTTTTTAGCCATCTTCTTCGGAAGTTAAGAGGGACTCTATTACTTTTGGAAAGAACTCATACTCTAACTGATGAACTTTTTCAGCAACGGTTTCAGGAGTATCTTCTTCAGAAATTCCGGTTGTTGCCTGGAATAGGATCGCTCCCTCATCGTAAGCTTCATTAACCAGGTGGATTGTTATTCCTGTTACTTTCTCTTTATTAGCGATGACAGCCTCATGCACATATTTTCCATACATCCCTTTTCCACCATATTTAGGCAATAAGGCTGGGTGGATATTGATAACCTTACCGGGATATTCATTCAGTATGATCTCTGGAAACATAAGAAGAAAGCCTGCCAATACGATGAAATCGACTCCTGTCGCTTTTAGTATTGCAAGAACGCCATCTTTTTCATATAAATCATCCTTATGAAAGTATAGGGATTTAATATCTTCATTTTCAGCACGCTCAAGCACCCTGGCATGCCTCTTGTTAGAAAGCACAAGAACAACCTCTCCTATAGTAGAAGACTTAAAGTGCTGTATAATGTTCTGGGCGTTGGTACCGCTGCCCGAGGCAAAAATTGCAATGCGTTTCTTCATTCTGCTAGGTTCGTTGTTCTACGAAGTAAGTAATAAACAACAAAAGTAAGGCAAAGGGGTTTTACTTCGCTCAAAAATTGTTAATTTGGTAAACACATTTCTTAGTTATAGTGAGTTATTAATTTAAAATATTTTATTTTTGCCACTTAATTAAATTTTAAAATCAAACATTATGTCAGACATTGCATCAAGAGTTAAAGCAATCATCGTAGACAAATTAGGCGTTGACGAAAACGAAGTAGTAAATGAAGCTAGCTTCACCAACGACCTTGGGGCAGATTCCCTTGATACCGTAGAACTTATCATGGAATTTGAAAAAGAATTCGACATTCAGATCCCGGACGATCAGGCCGAAAATATAGCGACCGTAGGTCAGGCTATCTCTTATATAGAAGAGGCCAAGTAAAATCACTTCCTTATGGAATTAAAGCGAGTTGTAGTTACAGGTCTTGGTGCCCTTACACCCATTGGCAACACTATTTCAGAATACTGGGATGGTCTTAAAAATGGAAAAAGCGGATGCGCGCCGATTACCTATTTCGATACTGAAAAATTCAAAACTAAATTCGCTTGTGAAATCAAAGATTACAATCCACAAGACTTTTTTGACAGAAAAGAAGCCCGCAAACTGGACCGTTTTGCCCAGTATGCACTGGTTTCTTCCGATGAAGCCATAAAGGACGCCGGAATCGACCTGAACGGAGTAGATAAATTTCGTGTTGGTGTGATATGGGGTGCGGGAATTGGTGGTCTGGAGACCTTTCAGAATGAAGTCATAAATTTTGCAGAAGGGGATGGAACTCCACGTTTCAACCCCTTCTTTATTCCAAAAATGATAGCCGATATTGCCCCTGGTAATATCTCTATCAAACATGGATTCATGGGGCCTAATTACACCACTGTATCGGCCTGTGCTTCCTCGGCTAATGCTATGATCGATGCTTTAAACTATATACGTTTAGGTCATTGTGATATAATTGTTACCGGAGGTAGCGAAGCAGCAGTTACTCAGGCTGGCATGGGAGGTTTTAATGCAATGCATGCACTTTCTACAAGAAACGATAGCCCCGAAACGGCATCTCGTCCGTTCGATGCAACTCGAGACGGATTCGTATTAGGAGAAGGAGCAGGTGCTCTAATTCTTGAGGAGTATGAGCATGCAAAAAAGCGTGGAGCCAAGATCTATGCCGAGGTTGTAGGTGGCGGAATGTCGAGTGATGCATATCACATGACAGCTCCTCATCCTGAGGGAATCGGTGTTGAAAGGGTAATGTTGAATTGCCTTCGCGATGCCAATATGAAACCTGAGGAAGTTGACACCATCAATACACATGGTACCGCAACACCTTTGGGAGACGTAGCCGAACTTAAAGCTATATCGGCTGTGTTTGGGGATAATGCTAAAAATATTAATATCAATTCTACTAAGTCGATGACGGGTCACCTTTTAGGTGCTGCAGGAGCCATTGAAGCTATAGCTTCCATCCTGGCGATGAAACACGGTATGGTACCGCCAACTATAAATCACACAACGGTAGATGAGGAAATAGATCCTACGCTCAATTTAACTTTAAATGTCGCTCAAAAACGCGAAATAAAAGTTGCCATGAGTAATACATTTGGGTTTGGAGGCCATAATGCCTGCGTACTATTCCGGAAAATAGAAGAATAATCCATGTAAATGGCTTCAATAAAAGACATATTTAATCCTCGTACTGAAAGGGACGGGGATTTTTTTGTTGCTATAAAAAAGATACTGGGCTTTAAACCCAGGGACATCAGTATTTACGAAGAGGCTTTCACACATCGGTCGATGAATGAAACTAACAGTGATGGGCAGCGACAAAACTACGAGCGCCTTGAATTTCTGGGTGATGCTATGTTGGGTGCTGTGATCGCTTCTCACTTGTTTATGGAAGTACCTTCCGGCGACGAAGGATATTTAACTAAAATGCGATCCAAGGTAGTAAGCAGAGAGCATCTTAATGAGTTGGGCAGGGATCTGAATCTTATCAATCTTTTAAAAACGTCGATACCTACACAGCAATTCGGGGGTAATATCCATGGCAATGTTTTTGAATCATTGATAGGGGCCATTTACCTGGACCGGGGATATCGTTATTGTGAGAAATTTATTCACCGAAGGGTTATCAAACCATATGTCGATATAGAACGCCTGGAGGGAAAGGTAATTAGCTATAAAAGTTTATTCATAGAATGGTGTCAGAAGAACAAGAAACCATTCAAATTTATGGTGTACGATGATACTGGGGCAGACGAGTTGAAGCACTTTGCCGTAAAACTAATGCTCGAAAGTAAGACCGTCGCAAAGGCCAGAGCAACTTCCAAGAAAAAAGCAGAGGAGCGCGCCGCGAAGAGGGCTTTTTATAAACTACAGAACGAAATGGAAAAGGATTTATCTTAGTCTTATCCCAATCAGGGTTTTTTCGCAAACGTTTTCGAATATATAATACCTAATTTTAAGGCTATCTAAACACAGCATCCGCAAAACAATGTCTATTTTTGAACGATAGTTTATCATATGGCTAACTATAAACTGATCCTGGAAGATGATTATAAAGATGAATTTACGCTGATAGCGATTCATTGCAGCGAAGACCCCTATAAAATGGCCTATTTGCTCAATAAACACTTATCTCTTCAATTGCAGAGAAAAAGAACCGATTTGGATTTTTCTAAGCAAGGGTTGGAGATTTCCTTTCCATGGTTCGAGTTTGAAGATCAAATGGAGTACACTTATTACGATCTGCTGGCAAATAAATGCAAATCGGTTAGTGCAAGGACCGTTGCCAGTGGAGGCCTGTTTGAAGCAGAAGATTCAGAAGAATTAATCACAGAACATCTGCTTCCGGAAATGAAAACCGCCGATTTCCTACTGAAGATTTCTTCCGATTCTCAGGATGTACCTATTAGGAAGCTGCTGCAAAAAATTAATGATATAAACCAGGTAATTTCTGCATATACCGTTGAGGTAGAAAAACTTAAATCCAAGAACAATTTAATTTTCAACTAATGCCAAACCAAAAACGAACCAAGATTGTAGCGACACTCGGGCCGGCTACCTCAGATAAGGAAACCCTTAAAAGAATGATCCTGGCCGGGACAGATGTCTTTCGCATAAATTTTTCGCATGCCAACTACGACGACGTGAAAAAACGTGTTAAAATGATCCGTGATCTTGGCGATGAACTTCATCGATCCACTGCAATATTGGCCGACCTTCAAGGGCCAAAATTGCGTGTAGGAATAATGAAAGAAGAAATCGTAGTAAAACCAGGGGACAAAATTGCCTTCTGTACTGGTGAAGAATTTGAAGGGACCAAACATAAGATCTACATGAACTATAGCAACTTTCCGAAAGATGTTAATCCCGGAGAGCGGATACTTCTGGATGATGGAAAACTCATCTTTGAAGTGGAAGCAACCAATAATAAGAATGAAGTAAAAACCGTGGTAGTGCAGGGCGGACCGTTGCGTTCAAAAAAAGGGGTGAATCTTCCAAATACCAGGATCTCTCTTCCGGCACTTACTGCAAAAGACAAAGAAGATGCAATTTTCGCAGTGAAGCAGGAAGTAGACTGGATCGCACTTTCATTTGTTCGTCATGCCGAAGATGTTAAGGAACTTCAGGCACTAATAGAAGCACACAGCGAATACAAAATTCCAATTATTGCCAAGATAGAGAAACCGGAGGCCGTTAAGAATATCGATACAATAGTTCCATATTGTGACGGACTTATGGTTGCACGCGGTGATCTTGGCGTAGAAGTTCCAGCTGAAGAAGTTCCGCTAATTCAGAAACAATTGGTTCTAACTGCAAAACGTTCGCGGATTCCGGTCATCATTGCTACACAAATGATGGAAACCATGATCAATTCACTTACTCCCACGCGTGCAGAAGTTAATGATGTGGCGAATTCTGTAATGGATGGAGCCGATGCTGTTATGCTATCCGGAGAAACTTCGGTTGGTAAATATCCCGTGGAGGTAATTGAAACGATGACCAATATTTGCAAACAGGTTGAGAACAGTGAGCTTATTCTCGTGCCACATGAACCTCCTAAGGTGCGCACTAACCGCTATGTGACGAAGTCGGTATGTTTCCATGCGGCCAAAATGGCCGATGAGATTGAAGCACGCGCCATTTGTACACTAACAAACAGCGGGTATACTGCTTTTCAGATTTCCGCCTGGCGTCCGGATGCTCATATACTGGTGTTTACCTCTAACAGACGAATCCTTTCTCGCCTAAATCTGTTATGGGGCGTCAGATCTTTCTATTATGACAGGTATGTTAGTACCGATGAAACCGTAGAGGATATCAACAAAATGGCATTGAAAAGCGGATTTGTTAAGAAAGGCGATTTTCTAATCAATCTAGCCGCCATGCCGATCGTCGAGAAAGGAATGGTGAATACTTTAAGAGTCTCTCAAATTAAATAAAAAAGCGCCCTTCAAGGGCGCTTTTTATATATCGATACTTATTTGATCTTCTCGGTCTTCGATATCTTCATGACACCGTCGTCCTTTTCGATCAGAACTTTTGCATCAAACTGCTTAGAGCCGTACACATAAGAGATGTTCTCCAGGCCATTATCGTTTCTGGTCACTTCCAGCTGACTTGTCCAGATTCCCTTTTTAGGTTTTCCGTCGAAGATAGTCTCGGTCTTTTTACCTTTTGGATTTGGGAATTCAAATTCATCAGGAAAGTCGAATAGACGTTGGGCTATATAGAATGCCTCATGCCATGCTGCATCAGGTAATAGAATAGTTTCCGTATTTTCAGGATTGCTCGCTGTACCTCCTGTTTCCTCTAAATACTTTACTTCTGGAAAGATTTGTTGCAATTCGGACGCATACCCCTTTACAGTAATATTTAATTCTGGAGGGAAATACTTTGAAAGATAACCGTTAAATGCAAATCCTTTTTTATGATTGAATTCGATTTCGTCCATCCCGCCTTTGATTCCGGATACGGTCATTGTCATATTATCCTCTGCTTTGAGGACTTTGACTTTGGTCCCGTAAGGCATCTTGGCCAATTTATTACTCTGAAGGTTTCCAAACTCTCTCAAGCTTAATCCGCTGGGTGCAGTGACATACAAATATTCAACACCGCTCGTGGTTTCCACATTTACTTCGGCAAGAGCCAGGTCTTCCGTATTTTCTAAAGGGTTTTCTTGTTCTTTATTTTCCTGAAGTGTTGTGGATTCCACTTCATTTTTGCAGGAAATAAATACCACAGATAAAACGATGGTTGCTAAGGCAATAACTACTTTTTTCATGATCGTAAAGGTTTTAGTTAATAATGAAATTCAAGTAGTTCTGTAATTCACAAGCTAAAAGTCGAGTTTAAGTTGTACATCAATTGTTTTATCCGGCGGAGGTTTGTCCTCCTTTTTATCCTCGTTATTGAGGTTCGATAATGAAATACCCAACAAGCGTACCGAATCTTTCATTTTTTCCTGAAATAACAATTCTTTAACGTTCTCCATGATCAGGGCTTTGGACGAAATGTAAAGCGGTAGTGTCTTGCTGCGAGTTTGTAACGTGAAATCACTGTATTTAATTTTAAGGGTAATTGTTTTACCTGCTACTTTACTCGATTTTAAACGTCTTTCCACTTCCGCAGCGATATTTTCAAGCCGTTCCAACATAAATACTTCACTTGAAATATTTTCACTGAAAGTCCTTTCGGCCGCAAGCGATTTACGTGTTCGGGATGGTTTGACCTCACTATTATGAATGCCACGAACAATGTTGTAATAATAAGTTCCGCTCTTTCCGAAGTTTTCACTTAGAAATTCAAGCGATTTCATTTTAAGGTCTTTTCCAGTAAATATTCCAAACCGATACATCTTCTCTTTCATCACCTTACCAACGCCATAGAATTTCTTAATATCCAGTTGTTCCAGGAAATCGAGAACCTCTTCAGGCGGGACGGTTTTCTGCCCGTTAGGTTTATTGATGTCGCTGGCCACTTTAGCCACAAATTTGTTGATAGAGATACCTGCAGAAGCATTTAAACCGGTACGTTCTTTTATCTGTTCGCGGATCTCCTTTGCGATAAGTGTTGCACTTGGATTGCCCTTTTTGTTCTCACTTACATCCAGGTAGGCTTCGTCCAGGGAGAGGGGCTCTACCAGATCGGTGTACTCTAGAAATATCTTTCGGATCTGGTCTGAGATCTCCTTATAGCGATCGAAACGAGGCCGAACGAAAATCAGATCTGCACAGCGTTTACGGGCCAACACCCCACTCATTGCAGACCGAACACCAAACTTCCGCGCTTCGTAACTCGCGGCACTCACAACACCTCGCTTGCCACCACCACCTACAGCTAGGGGCTTACCCATCAGTTCTGGATTGTCCAATTGCTCTACCGATGCGTAGAAAGCATCCATGTCTACATGGATAATCTTGCGAAGGGGAAGGTCTTGAGACATCCCATAAAATTATAATATCTTAGTAAAACACTTTCCTCAATTACCATTAAATGGCAAAAAGAGCAATATTACTTGGAGCGACTGGTCTTACCGGAGGCTATTTGCTTAATATGCTGATTGAAAATTCAGCCTTTGATAGGATTATTCTTTTAAATAGGAACTCAATAGAAAGAGAACATCCAAAAGTGGAAGAGCACATTGCAGATCTTCTCAAATTGAAAGAGTATGAGAGCATAGTTAAAGGAGATGTATTATTTTGCTGTATTGGAACCACAAAAGCAAAAACCAGGGATAAAGAAAAGTACAGGACAATCGATTACGGCATCCCTGTTTCTGCAGCTCGTTTGGCAAGAGAAAATGGTGTTGAAACATTTATAGTTTTATCGGCAATGGGAGCCTCGGTGAACAGCAATGTTTTCTACAACAGGACCAAAGGGGAAATGGAGCGAGAGGTATTGGCCCAAAAGATTACCAACACTTATGTATTAAGGCCATCATTAATTGGAGGAACCAGAAAAGAATCGAGACCAGGGGAACAATTCGCTAAAATTGTCATGAGATTGTTCGGGTTTTTAGTTCCGAAGAAATACAAAATCATACGGCCCGAAACGATTGCAAAAGCCATGCTTAAACTTGCGCTGGGAGCAGATTCAAAATCAATTATATCTTCAGATGAAATTAAAAAAATAGCGGCGGATGATTGAAATTGAACGTAAATTTTTAGTGAATTCTCAGGATTATCGTGAAGAGAGCAGGTCAAAAAAAACATTGATCCAGGGATTTCTCAACACCCATCCCGACAGGACAGTTCGAATACGAATTCATGGTGAGATGGGATACATAACGATTAAAGGTGTGTCGAACGATAATGGAACAACACGCTTCGAATGGGAAGATGAACTCAATGTTCGGGACGCCCGCGCCTTACTTCGTCTGTGCGAACCGGGAATCATAGAGAAAAACCGTTATGAAGTAAAGGTCGGAGAACACCTGTTCGAGATCGATGAATTCCAGGGCGACAATGAGGGACTTATTATTGCAGAAATTGAACTTAACTCGGAAAAAGAGGAGTTTATCAAACCGCTTTGGCTGGGTGAAGAGGTAACCGGTGATATTCGATATTATAATTCACAACTAAGTAAAAATCCTTTTAAAAACTGGCAAGATGAAATTTAGTCTGAATCTACTCCTACTTATTATGGCGCTTTTGTTCATTTCCTGCAAGGAAGAACACAATGGACATGATGACGATGATCATGAGATACACCAGAATGATGATGATGGTGACCATGAGCATGATGACGATGATTTATACTTTGATTCTAAAGTAAAATCTGTAGCACAAAAGAAAAAAGAACTCCTGGATTCCGGATTTCAGATCTTCGATTATGTGGATCCGAAAACGGGCGATACTGTTATTATGCAACAATATTTTATCGCCTTTTTAAAGCGCGGGCCTAACCGCTCCCAGGATTCTCTGGAAGCAGCAACGTTACAGGAAGCACATCTTAAACATTTAGGAAAAATGTATGAAAAAGGGTATGCGGATATTTCTGGTCCGTTTGGAGATGATGGCGATATAAGAGGAATTACCATTTACAATGTACCGACATTTGAGATGGCAGACAGTTTAGCCAATATGGATCCCATGGTGAAGGCAGGCCGACTTGTGATAGAGATACACCCCTGGTGGGCAGCGAAAGGATTCCCATTACGTTAATGAACGAGAGTAACAATTTTCTTAATGGTTGCGAGGTCTGAGATTCCCGTAATCCCGGTATTAAAAAGCGAAGTTGCAGGCTTTGATTTTCGAATGGCCGAAAGATGAACACTACCGAATCCTACTGCTTTGAACCGCACTGCATTCGTTTGATCGATACCCGCCCCTGGCATGATCTCGATACGATCACCAAATTCATCATGGAGTTCTTTCAATAATTCAAGCCCGTCCACAGCTTGTGCTTCCTGCCCTGAACTAAGTAAGCGATGAACGCCCAGGTCAATTAATGATCTCAAAACTTTTTTGGGGTTTACAACCTGGTCGAACGCTCTGTGGAATGTAAAATCCATCCCTTCTGAAGCGGTTAAAAATTGTTGTACGGTTCTTTGATCCAATTCATTTCCAGTAGTAAGTGCTCCACTCACTATCCCGGCGCATCCTGATTCTTTGCAGAATGTGATGTTTTTAAGCATTTGATCAA
>Ga0316201_10004918_pt1 | contig 10184 bp, 9 predicted proteins | sample CS6wburrow_MG_FD_204516 | JGI IMG/M metagenome (GOLD analysis project Ga0316201, IMG submission 204516) | Coastal sediment microbial communities from Delaware Bay, Delaware, United States - CS-6 worm burrow | ecosystem: Environmental > Aquatic > Marine > Coastal > Sediment | place: USA: Delaware...
TGCCCTATCACGAATTTCTCACCGAGAAAATGGCGAAGATAGTGGGAGCCAAACCTTCGGAAGTAGTGATAATGAATACACTCACCGCTAACCTCCACCTGATGATGGTTTCGTTTTATCAGCCTACTGCAACGCGATACAAGATCGTTGTTGAGAGCGATGCCTTTCCATCCGATAAGTACGCGGTTGAGAGTCAGTTGAAGTTTCACGGTTTCGATCCTAAGGACGGACTCATACTCTGGTCTCCCAGGGAAGGAGAAGAACTGTGCCGTTTTGAGGATCTTGAACAGATCATGAAAGAGCAAGGAAACGAGATCGCACTGCTAATGATAGGCAACACCAACTATTACAGCGGGCAGAACTTCCCGATGAAAAAGATAACCGAACTTGGTCACCGCTATGGTTGTATGGTAGGTTTCGACCTGGCCCATGGTGCCGGAAATATTTACCCGGACCTGCACAACACAGGAGCTGATTTTGCGGTTTGGTGCAGCTACAAATATCTCAACAGCGGACCCGGAAGCCTGGCAGGCTGTTTTGTACACGAACGACACGCTAACAACCCAAATCTAAATCGGTTTACCGGCTGGTGGGGCCATAACAAACAAACTCGCTTTAATATGCGGCATGATTTCGATCCCTTACCGGGTGCGGAAGGCTGGCAGTTGAGCAACCCTCCTATCTTATCCATGGCTGCAATCAGGGCGTCGCTGGATGTATTCGATGAAGCAGGATTTCAGAACCTGAGGGAGAAATCGGTAAGATTAACCGGCTACCTCGAATACCTGGTCGATGAAATTGGGGACGACAGGATACGGATAATAACCCCCAGAGATCCTGAAGAAAGAGGATGCCAGTTGTCCATCCAGGTGCGAAGTGCCAATAAATTGCTTCACACAAAGCTTACTGAAGCGGGAGTAATTAGCGACTGGAGGGAACCCGATGTAGTTCGTATAGCTCCGGCACCTCTCTATAACAGTTTTGAAGATGTATATCATTTTGCCGAACGACTCAAGAACATTTTGAACAATGAGTAAAAAAGAACAAATATTGATCATTGGAGCAGGCCTTTGTGGTAGTTTACTGGCACTCAGGTTAGGTCAGAGAGGGTACGATGTTATCCTGGTTGAAAAACGACCCGATCTTCGGGATGTAGAACAGGATGCAGGCAGATCCATCAACCTGGCTTTGAGTGATAGAGGTTTGAAAGGACTCAGACTGGCAGGCGTGGAAGACGAAGCCAGGAAACTTTGCATACCAATGGAAGGAAGAATGATCCATCATGAGAATGGGAACACTTTCCTCACCCGTTACAGCGGGAGGGCCCACGAGCATATCAATTCGGTTTCCAGGCCCGGACTCAATATGTTATTGTTGGATGCATGTGATAAACTACCCAATATAAAGACCTATTTCAACCACGGTTGTGAAGATGTGGACCTGAAAAATGCCAGTGCTACCTTTACGAATTATTACACAGGCGAGTTGGTGGAAATGCAGGGAGATATTCTCTTCGGAACGGATGGCGCCGGTTCCGCCGTGCGAAAAAGCATGTTCCTGAGCCGGGAATTCCTGTTCAGCTTCTCGCAGAACTGGCTCACCCACGGATACAAGGAAATTACCATTCCACCTGCCGAAGGCGGAGGTTTCAGAACCGACGACAACGCACTGCATATCTGGCCCCGAGGAGAAGATATGCTGATCGCCCTTCCCAATTTGGACGGAAGTTTCACAGTAACGCTTTTCCTGCCTTTCAGCAATAGTGATTATTGTTTCAACAATCTTACTTCGGAAGAAAAAGTGATGGAATACTTCAGCAAGGAATACCCGGATGCCGTGGCGCTTATGCCGGACCTTGCCAAGGAATTCTTCGAAAACCCAACGGGACCCCTGGGGACCATTAAATGTTCTCCATGGAGCACCTACGGAAAAACACTCATCCTTGGAGATGCAGCCCATGCCGTAGTTCCCTTCTACGGACAAGGAATGAACTGTTCTTTTGAAGATGTATACGTCCTGGATGGATTTATAGAACAGTACGAAGGTGACTGGCCCAGGATCTTTTCAGAATACGAAAAGGAAAGAAAGAAGGACGCGGATGCCATAGCCGATCTCGCTCTGGACAATTTCCACGAAATGAAAGCGCACACAGCCAGTGATTTGTTCCAGGCAAAGCGAAGGCTCGAACTACAGTTCGAAATTGAATTCCCGGACGAATACAGTAGTAAATATTCATTGGTAACCTTTAACGAGAACATCCCCTATTCGGAAGCAATGAGAAGAGGAAGGGCACAGGACAAGGCGATACTCAATTTGTTGTCCGATGGAAAACTAACGGAAGAAATGAAGCTGAAGGACAAGCTGAAACTTGTCCTGAAAGAAACCGAAGACGTCCTTCATGACGATTCAGTAATAAAAAATTTATAAGTATGAGCAGATTAGTAGAAGGAAAAGCAACTCCCAGAGGCGCCTATCCACACATAAAACGAGTAGGTGATTTTTTATTCGTAAGCGGGACGAGTTCACGATTACCCGATAATACATTTGCCGGGGTACACCAGGTGGATGAAATGGGAACCATGCGATTGGATATCAGGGAACAGACCAGAGCAGTTTTAGAAAACATAAAAGACTACCTGGCTACCGAGGGGGCAACCATGGCAGATGTTTGTGATGTAACTACTTTCCTGGTGAATATGAATGATTTTGCCGGCTACAATGAGGTCTACGCGGAGTTTTTCAACAAGGAAACCGGCCCGGCACGTACTACAGTTGCAGTACACCAATTACCCCATCCACATTTAGTTGTGGAAATCAAGGCGATGGCGTATAAGCCCCTTTAGAAGCCATTTCGAGAGCAACCAGAAATCTCACTATCATGGAAAAGATCCTCAACTACATCAACGGCGAATACTGTGAACCACTTAGTGGCGAATGGATGGATAACCACAACCCTTCCAATGGAGAAGTGTACGCTAAAATCGCTAATTCCAACCAAGCGGATGTAGAGAAAGCTTATCAAGCAGCCAGGGATGCCTTTCCCGTTTGGAGCAATACACCCATTGAAGAACGCAGCAGAATAATGCTGAAGATAGCCTCACTTATCCAGGAAAACCTGGACCGCCTCGCCCATGCGGAAGCAGAAGACAATGGTAAACCCCTGAGTTTGGCAAAAGCAGTGGATATTCCCAGGGCCTCTTCAAATTTCAGGTTCTTCGGAAACGCGATCACCCAGTTCGCTAGCGAAGCACACGAAAGCGTTGGGTTGCAAACCATGAATTTCACCTTACGACAACCCATTGGAGTGGTGGGATGTATTTCACCCTGGAACCTTCCCCTCTACCTCTTTACCTGGAAAGTAGCTCCTGCTATCGCTGCCGGGAATACGGTGGTAGCTAAACCCAGTGAAGTGACTCCGAAGACTGCATTTCTTTTGGGTGAGATCCTCACTGAAGCAGGCCTCCCTGAAGGTGTGCTGAACATTGTTCATGGAACAGGACCTTCTGCGGGACAAGCCATTGTGGCCCACCCGAAGATAAAAGCCATATCCTTTACAGGCGGCACAAAAACCGGTGAGCATATCGCCAGGACTGCAGCACCCATGTTCAAAAAGTTATCCCTGGAACTAGGAGGAAAAAACCCCAATCTCATATTTGCGGATTGTAACTATGAGGAGATGCTGAATGTCACTGTTCGCTCATCCTTCGCCAACCAGGGTCAGATTTGCCTCTGTGGGAGCCGCATATTCGTAGAGCGGCCTATTTATGACAAATTTAAGGCGGATTTTGTTGTGAGAGTGAAAGAACTAAAAGTAGGCGACCCCTTCGATCCGGAAACGAAGATCGGGGCGTTGGTATCAAAACCTCACCTGGAAAAAGTGCAGTCGTATATCGAAATTGCCCGGCAGGAAGGAGGTAAAATACTATGCGGTGGTAATGAGGTAATTGTTGAAGGTTTGGAAAACGGCTACTACCTGGAACCGACAGTGATAGAGGTGTATGATGATCAATGCAGGGTGAACCAGGAAGAGATCTTCGGTCCAGTGGTTACTATGATGCCCTTCGATACGGAAGAAGAAGCCCTGGCGATGGCGAATAGTGTACCTTATGGCTTGTCCTCTACCCTTTGGACCACCAACATCGACCGAACCATGAGGGTGTCGAAAAAACTGGAAGCCGGGATCGTTTGGGTGAATACCTGGCTGAACCGCGATCTGCGAACGCCCTTCGGTGGAGTAAAAGCCAGTGGCGTGGGCCGTGAGGGTGGGTTCGAAGCCCTTCGGTTCTTTACCGAACCTAAAAATGTGTGTATAAAGTACAGTGAGTTGTGAGTTGTGAGTTGTGAGTTGTGAGTTGTGAGTTAAATGATAATAAATTTTGAATTAAATGAATCTGGATCTAACAAATAAAAATGCGCTGGTTTGCGGAAGTACTGCGGGAATTGGAAAAGCTTCGGCCAGGCAACTCGCTGCAATGGGCGCGACGGTAACCCTGGTAGCGAGAAATGAAGAGAAACTGAAGGAAACGCTTATAGAACTGCCTTTTGAAGCCGGACAAAAGCACGATTATGTTGTGGCCGACTTCTCAAATTCCGAAGAAGTAAAAGATAAAATTGCAAAAGCATGCCGGGATAAGATCTTCCATATCCTTATCAATAACACGGGCGGACCCAAAGGTGGGCCTATTTTTTCTGCGGAAACAGACGAATTCACGAGCGCTTTCGAACAGCACCTGGTGAACAATCACATACTGGTGCAGGCTGTGGTGCCGGGAATGAAAAAAGCCGATTACGGAAGGGTGATCAATATTATCTCCACCTCAGTAAAACAACCCATCGATGGCCTGGGAGTAAGCAATACCATACGTGGAGCTGTAGCAAGTTGGGCCAAGACGCTGGCCAACGAACTGGGACCTTACGGGATCACTGTGAACAATGTGCTGCCCGGGTTTACAGCCACAGACAGGCTGGATGATATTATAGCAAAAGCCGCTCAGCGACTCAACAAAACCGAAGCTGAAGCCTCTGAATGGATGAAGACACTTGTGCCTGCACGACGATTTGCGCAACCGGGCGAAGTGGCAAACGCCGTGGCCTTCCTCGCCAGTGAGGCTGCCAGTTACATCAATGGAATAAACCTGCCGGTGGATGGTGGGAGAACGAAAAGTTTGTAACTTTATAAAATGGCACGAAAACTCCGCATAAACGGTCATTCACACCTTCTTCCCTACCCGGAACAGATACCCCAGTTCATGAAGGACAAAGGGATCTTTTGGGTGGATAAAGATCGTAAATTCATGCTTCAGAAGGACTGGAGCCGACCAGTGACGGATTCAAGTTTCTTCCTGGACGAGAAACTGGAATGGATGGATCGATATAAAATCGATCACGCCGTGGTACTGAACCTCTCACAATTATACGGTAACGGCCTGCGGGTGGAAGAAATGAAACAGGCACTTCGTTTCCAGAACGATTTCAATGCACAGGTACAGCATGACAACCCTTCAAAATTTACCTGTGGTTTTGTGGTTCATCCCGGCTTTGTTCGTGGTGCCCTTTGGGAAATAGAAAGATGTGTTGAAGAGTTGGGGATGCAATTACTTTGCCTGCCAACTCATTATATGGATACCATAGGTACCTGGCGATGTATTTTCGATGAGGAGAATGAACCCATCTTCGAAATGGCTTCCAAGTACAACCTGGCGGTTGAGATCCATCCTTACGACGGCGAGAAATTCATCAAACTGGAAAACACTGCCTGGCGTTTTCACCTTATCTGGATGCTCGCACAATGCGCCGATGCTTATCACTTCCTTACCCTAAATGGCTATGCCGATAAATTCCCCAATATGCGGACGTGTTTCGCGCATGGCGGACAGTTGGCACAAATTAATCTCGGAAGAAGAATCCAGGGGTTTGACGGACGCCCGGACCTTTTTAAAGGGATGGTTCATCCCAGAAAATCGGTAGGACATAAGAATATCTTTTTCGACACTTTAGTACACGACACCGGTTCACTGAAGCTGGTGGTTGAAAATCAGACTTCCAAACAGGTGGTAATGGGTCTTGACGATCCCTATCCGCTTGGAGAGATGGAAAGTGTGTCGCAGTCTTCGTATCCCGGCAAGATACTGGACCTGGCCATGGAACGCAATATCCTTACCCGGGAAGAGTGCGATGATATCTGGGAAGCCAATGTGATACAATGGTTGTGTGGTGATGACGAAGAAGCAAAAACCAAGCTTAGAAACAGAATACTGGGTGAATAATGGATTTCCTTCCCGAAAAGATAGAAGAATACGCGGTCGCACACTCTCAACCCGAACCCGAATTACTAAAAGAATTACACAGGGAAACCTGGCAAAAAGTACTTGCCCCCAGGATGCTCAGCGGCCATCTTCAGGGCCGTGTTCTGAGCATGCTTTCGAAATTGATTAGTCCCTTCAATATATTGGAAATAGGGACCTACACCGGGTATTCGGCCCTGTGTTTGGCCGAAGGAATGAAAGAAAGTGGAGAACTTCACACCATAGATATCAATGAGGAATTACACGATCTGCAACGCAAGTATTTCGATAAATCCGGCTATGGATCTAATATCATTCAACATACCGGGGATGCACTGGAGATCATACCGCAGTTAGACAAAAAGTTCGACCTGGTCTTTATAGATGCAGACAAACAAAATTACCCTGCCTATCTCGAAATGATCCTTCCCCTGTTGAGCTCCGGATCCGTTATCATAAGCGACAATGTACTGTGGAGTGGTAAGGTGGTGGAACCTGTAAAAGAAGATGACCTGGATACCAAAGCACTGCTCCGGTACAATAGGATGCTCAACGAAGACCCACGCTTAGAATCGGTTTTACTACCCATTCGGGATGGTTTGACTATCACCCGGGTGAGGTAGATTTTAATGAAGCTCTTTCCAATCGCTTCAGAATAAACTTCGACAATCCATAGAACAGATAAGCCATAAGCACCCCGACTAAAGCTCCTACCAGTATGTCGCTAGGATAGTGCACCCCTACATAAATTCTGCTAAGCACAAACAACACGGGCCACAGGTACGCCAAAAGGATCCACTTGTTCCACTTCCGAAGGGATAAAAAAACAAAAGTGGTAATGGCAAAACTCGAAGAGGCATGACCGGAAAAGAAGCTGAAACCATGAGGTTGCTGGAGTATCCTGATAATCCCCGCCAGATGCTCCGCATTATTGGGTCGTAACCTTCCAACAAATTCTTTGGTAAGTTCGGTTAGAATTAGCGTTACTGAGAATGTAAGGACCACGAGGCCAACTTGTATCAGCCCTTTTTTCCAACCGGAAAAACGAATGAGAAGAAAGAAGAAAAGTGCAAAAAGCGGAATCCAGCTTTCAATTTTAGTAATGAATACCCAAAAGGCATCGTAATCGGCTACTCCCAGTCCGTTTAGCCAGACAAAAAGCTCACGGTCCCAAACTTTGATCTGTTCGAGCATTTAGAATTTCCTCTTGATCGAACCACTCACCTCGTTCACCTCTTCCTTAACCTTATCGATCTCTTCGCGAACATCCTTGGTAATGTCCACATCAATTCCCTGTTTTTCCGCGCTTTTGGTGATCTCCTGTTTGATATCGTTGGTAGCATCTTTTATCTGCCGCATCCCTTTCCCAAGACCGCGAGCGATCTCCGGTACTTTGTCGGCACCAAAGACCATAAGCACAATGAAGAGAATAAATGCTATCTCTGCACCGCTTATGAATAGAGGAAGAATGTTTGCTACCGTCATACTGCAAATATACCCAAGTTATTCTGAAAACTGAACAATCCAGAAAAAAACCCCGCCTGATCGGGCGGGGCTCGAAAATGGTCTTACTGACCTTTTACTTTATTCTTAAATGTATCGAATTCGCCCAGCTTCTTTCGTTTTGGCCAGGTATTGTTCGAGGTGTCGATATCGGCTGTTTCTTCATCCGGATCCACCACGATCTTGCTAATCTCTTTTTCTGAAGCGATAACTTTACCGACCTCCTCGTCGTTCTTTCTCCATATCTGAGGAGGATAGGTAATGCGTTCCACGCTACCATCGCTGTAGGTGAATTCGGCGATGATAGGCATCGGGATCCCTCCCGGTTTTTCGAAAGTTACCTCGTAGAAGTATTTCGGTTTCTTCAGATTTGCCCTTTCTTCCTCCGGAACATTGTCCATGATGTACTCGGTTAGGGTACTCACATCGTCCAGGGAAGCGGTGCGCATACTTTCTTCGAAATCTTCACTGCCTTCCTCTACAAGGTAAACAATAGGAGGCAGATCACTCTCTTTCATCCCACGTCGCTCCATCATCTCACGAACTTCTTTGTTCATCTTGGAAGTGACATAGTATTTCTTCACTTCCTTCACGCCTATATCGGTATAATCTGTGGTGTAGAACCACGACCTCCAGAACCAGTCCAGGTCTACGGCCGAAGCATCTTCCATGGTGCGGAAGAAATCTTCAGGAGTTGGGTGTTTGAACATCCATCTTTGGGCGTATGTCCTGAAAGCATAATCGAATAACTCACGTCCCATAATCGTCTCCCTGAGGATATTAAGACCTGTAGCAGGCTTAGAATACGCATTTGCACCAAAATTGTAGGTATTCAATCCCTTTGTCATAATAGGCGCCAGGTAATCCTGGTCCCCGGCCATATAATCCACGATCTTCTTGGCAGGTCCTCTTCGGGAAGGATATTTTTTATTCGGTGCTATGGCGTCCGGATATCGCTCTCCGAAATCCTGTTCCGCGATGTATTGAACGAAGGTGGTCAATCCCTCATCCATCCAGGTCCACTGTCGCTCATCACTATTCACGATCATCGGGAAATAGTTATGACCCACCTCGTGAATGATTACACTCATCATCCCGTACTTCGTACGCTCGCTGTAATTTCCATCTTTGTCGGGACGACCGTAATTCCAGCAGATCATAGGATATTCCATCCCCTGGTTTTTCGCATGAACCGAAATCGCCTTGTGATACGGATAGTCGAACGTCATTCTTGAATACGACTTCAATGTACTGGCAACAACTTTAGTAGACCAGTCTTCCCACAATGGATTTCCTTCAGGAGGATATACCGAAACGGCCATCACATCACGATTACCCATTTTCACCGCCATCATATCCCACATATATCTTCTCGAAGTAGCGATACCGTAGTCGCGCACATTTTCCGCCCGGAACTTCCAGGTTCTGGTATCGGTTGAAAAGCCTTGGGAAGCAGCTTCGGCTTCGGCTTCTGTTACAATTTGAACGGGCTCATCATAGGACTTCTTAGCTTTTTCATATCGCTTCATCATTTCTTTGCTGAAGACTTCTTTTCTGTTTAAGAGCATACCCGTGGCATCCAGCACATGATCGGCAGGAACAGTGATGTTCACGTCAAAATTACCGAAGGGTAAGGCAAACTCATCGCGGCCCCAGAACTGACTGTTCTGCCATCCTTCCACATCATTGTAAACGGCCATCCGAGGATAGAATTGGGCAATCACATAACCTTTGTTTCCGTCTTCAAACACCTCATAACCGCTTCGGGCCCGGTCTATGGTATGATCCGGAATATTATACCACCATTTGATGGAAAAGCTGAATTTCTCTCCCGGCTTCAGGTCTTTCGGCATCTCCACTCGCATCATGGTTCGATTGATGGTATGCGGAAGAGGTTTACCGTTGGTATCCTTTACCTCCTGTATCTTAAAACCTCCGTCAAAAGGAGCTCCCATATACTGACCGACAAAGTTACTGGCCAAATCTGCAGGCGTGGCTCCATTACCTTCTATCAATGGTGATTTGGAATCGGGTGCTCTCACATTCTGATCCAGTTGTACCCACAAATACTCTAAAACATCAGGGGAGTTATTTGTATATGTGATAGTTTCGTTCCCATACATTCGGGAATTCCTGTCATCCAGGGTGAGGTCCATCACATAATCCGCCTGTTGCTGGTAATACTGTGGTCCGGGCGCTCCACTTGCAGCCCTGTACACATTGGGAGTTGAGAACTCCTCATATAATTGCTTGAAGCGATTGTTGTTGTAATGTCCCGGTTTACGTTCTTCCTTTTCATCTTCCTGTGCAAAAGTTGCACCCGCAGCAAGGAATACCACACTCAGGAGAAGGTATTTGAATACGTTCATTGTTATAGATTTTTGATTTTCAAGCGTT
>Ga0316201_10004919_pt1 | contig 10184 bp, 9 predicted proteins | sample CS6wburrow_MG_FD_204516 | JGI IMG/M metagenome (GOLD analysis project Ga0316201, IMG submission 204516) | Coastal sediment microbial communities from Delaware Bay, Delaware, United States - CS-6 worm burrow | ecosystem: Environmental > Aquatic > Marine > Coastal > Sediment | place: USA: Delaware...
CTCGCCGACCTGCTGCAGAATCTCGAGCTTCTGATCTGCCGATGGCAGTTCGCTTTCGTTGATGCGACGCTGTGGCTTGAAGCGCTCGGGCAGGTGCGCGTAGTTGAACACCGACAGACGATCCGGCTCCGCTTCGAGCACGCGGTCGAGCGTGGCAATGAATGACGCCGGTGTCTGCAATGGCAGGCCGTAGATCAGATCCATGCTGAGCGAGCGGAAACCCTCGCGGCGGGCGGCGGCCAACGCACCGAAGGTCTCTTCCGCCGTCTGAATCCGATTCACCGCCTTCTGCACCTTGGGGTCGAGATCCTGCAGGCCCAGGCTCATCCGGTTGAACCCGATCTCGCGCAGAATGGCGATCGTTTCTTCGGTGACTTCGCGCGGATCGATTTCGATCGAGTATTCGCCGCTGTCGTCATCGAGCAGTCTGAAATTGCGCCGGGTCTCGGCCATGAGTTCGCGCATCTGGTCGTGGCTGATAAAGGTCGGCGTGCCGCCACCCCAGTGCAGCTGCTCGACCGGGCGGGCGCTGTCGAACAACTCACCCTGCATCGCAAGCTCCCGATACACCCTGTCGAGGTAAGGCTGCGCACGCGTGCGATCTTTGGTGGCGATCTTGTTGCACGCGCAGTAGAAGCAGACGGTGTCGCAGAACGGTATGTGGAAGTACAGGGACAAAGGTCGGCCGCTGGCGTTGCTGGCCTGTGCCGCAGCGCGGTACTGTTCGGGCCCGAAGCCATCGTGAAACTGCACGGCGGTCGGGTACGAGGTATAGCGCGGACCGGACTGGTCGTAGCGATTGATCAGTTCTTGATCGAGGACGAGTGTCTGTTGCATGTTGGGCATTTTAGTGTCCCCGGAGGTTTGTGAACCTGATATTCATCAAGAAGCCTGTCAACCTTCATCCGGGACATCCAGCCCCTTGCGGTGTGTTTCGTTGATCTGGTTGAGCAGCGTATGGAACGGGATCTCGCGCTGATGGCGGCGCAGCACATCCATGAACACGAGGTCTTCTCGACCGAACCGGTAGGTGCCGTCGACCATGCCATCATAGACCTGTCGGACACCCTCCTCGAGCGGCTCGACAAAGGCAGGAAACGGCTGCAGGTCTTCGATCTCGTACGACAGACAGGCCCTGAGGTCGCTGACTTCGAACATCGCCTGCTTGACCCAGTCCGCGTACTCCTCGGGTGTGCGTGCCCTGCGCAGACTCATGAACCGTTCTCCTCGAAAACATCGCGGAACTCGTCCAGTTGCTCCGCCGTCAGCAGAAACACGCCGTCGCCGCCGTGCGCAAAGTCCAGCCACAGAAACGGCACGTCCGGGAAGCGCGCCATCAGCAGCTCGGCGCTCGCGCCCACCTCGACGACCATGATACCACTGGGTCGCAGGTAGTCCGGGCCACCGCGGAGGATCCGCACAACCACGTCCATGCCGTCGTCACCGGCCTCGAGCGCAAGTTCGGGCTCGTGCCGGTACTCGTCCGGTAACCTGGTCATCTCGGCGGTGGAAACGTAGGGCGGGTTACTGACGATCAGGTCGTAGCGTTCCCCGTCCAGACCGTCGTACACGTCGGCACGCAGGGCACGAACGCGGTTCTCCAGCCCGTGACGCTCGATGTTGCGCTGCGCAATATCCAGGGCAGCCGGTGAGATGTCGGACAAATCGACCAGGGCATCGGGGAAGGCATGCGCACAGGCAATGCCGATGCAACCGCTGCCCGTGCACATGTCGAGGATACTGACGACATGGTCCGGATCCAACCACGGGGCAAAACCCTCGCCGATCAGCTCGGCTATCGGCGAACGCGGAATCAGCACATTCTCGTCGACGTAGAAGGTCAATCCGAAGAAATTGGCCTCACCGGTCAGGTAGGCGGATGGCACCCGGCGCTCCACCCTCTCCCGAAGCAGGGCGAGGATACGTTCACCCTCCTCGACAGTGACCCGGGCAGACAGGTAGGCCTCCGGCATATCGTGCCGAAGGTGTACCGCGTGCAGGACCAACGCCAGCGCATCGTCGAGCGCGTTGTCGGTGCCGTGGCCAAAAAAAAGCCCGGCCTCGTTGAATCGGCTGGCACCCCAGCGCACCCAGTCGAGCAGGCTGTTGAGTTCTCCTGGCGCCGGTTTGTGCATTGATCTGGCCTCGATGAATCGTTGATCGACACCCCGTGCGCAGGCGCACGTAGCGGCAAAAAAGCTACTATAAGACAAACAGCAAACCGGGGCCGCAACCTTGCCGAGACTGCTTCAGTCACTCAAGTTCCAGATCGTGCTGGCGATCATGGTCATGACAGCGCTATTCGCTACTGCGACCCTGTACTCGATGCACGTCATTGACCAGCAGCACAGCGATGACGTACTGGTCGGCTTGTCCGGCAGGTTGATGTTCAATCAGCAACACCTGACCGTGCAGGCAATGCGCTACCACGAAAACGCACCGCGGGATTATTCCAGCTACTCCCGCGACCTGAAGTTGTACTTTGAAGATCTGAAGAAAACCCGCACCGAACTCACCCGACTGATCGGGGCCTTCGAAGAAAACCGCTTCGATGCCGAATTGACCGGTGAAACGATGGCGATGCAGCCGCGGCTCGCGCCACGATCGCATGCAGTCGCCGTCGAACTCGCCGAGGCCTGGCGCAGTATCCTGGTCAGGATCGACGAGCGAATCGGCCCTGATCCCGGGGAACCACGCCTGGAATGGGCCGCCGAGATGATCGCCGAGAGCAATGCGGTCCTCCAAGACATCACTGCGCGACTGAGCGATACGCTGCAGGCTGAAGCGAAGCAGCGGGCGCAGCGCGCCAACCTGCTCAGCCGGGTGCTGCTGGGTATCGCACTGATCGTCTCCTTGAGTACTGCCATCTGGTTCTATCGCCGCGTACTCGGCCCGCTGTCGGTTGCCGTCAACGGCTTCAAACAGGTTGCGAACGGCGATTTCGAGTACCGCGTCAAGGTCGTGCACAACAACGAGATCGGTTGGCTGGCCGAATCGTTCAATCACCTGAGCGACCGCCTTCAGGCGCTGCGTAAACTGCTGACCGGCCTTGAGCAGGGCGTCGATCTGGACGCCACCTTGCGCACGCTGTCGACCACCCTGCCGTCATTGATCCCTGTGGACTGGATCGGCGTACTGGTCTTCAATGTCGACGGTCAGGTTCACCTTGAGAAAGCCTACAGCGACGGTAAGCCAGACCCCATCGGCAACCTGACATTCAACCCCGACAAGACCCTGCTCGAGGAATGCATCCGTAACCGTGAGCCGCTGCACATCCCCGATGTGAAAGGCATGGCAGTGCTGTCGGAAAGCTATGTGTTTCTTTCACACCTCGCCGACTTCGGACGCCGCGACGCCATATTTCTGCCGATCGGCAATGGAAAGGTACAGGGTGTCGCGGTGTTCGGCAGTCGTTATCCGAACAACTTCCGCACCGAGCACCTCGCACTGTTGCGCAACCTCGGGGTACTGCTGGGCGTGAGCCTGGGGCGCACCATTCAACTGACCGAAAGCAGCCGCCTGGCGTCGATTGGTCAGTTCGCATCCGGCATCGTGCACGAGATCCGCAACCCCCTGGCAACGATAAGCCTGGCCATGGAACACCTGAAGTCGCTCGATGTCTTGCCCGACAGCACGCGCAAGCGCGTCGATCTGGCGGATACCGAAGTGGTGCGGCTCGAGCGCCTGCTCGAAGACATACTGCTGTACGCCAAACCGCTGTCGCTGCGGCGGACGCCACTGGACCTGTGCGCCCTGATCTCCGACATCGTCACGGCGGAGGCCAGGGTTGACCCACGGATCGCATTTCAGTCGTCGGCCTGCCCGCCTGTACCGGTCGACGAGGATCGCATGCGTCAGGTCCTGCTCAATCTGCTTCTCAATGCACAGCAGGCGTCGCCCGAGGGCTCGCCGATCGGCGTGAGCTGTTCTGCAGCCGATGATAACCGGGTCGAAGTGGAGATCCGCAACGCTGGTGAGCCGATACACCCGAACGTGCTCGACCGGATCTTCGAACCTTTCGTAACGACAAAAAACCACGGAACCGGTCTGGGCTTATCGATCGTCAACCGGATAGTCGAGGCGCACGGGGGGGAGATCACCGTTCATTCGGACGCGCTGAGCGGCACCCGGGTCGTGATGCGCCTGCCGCTGAAGCCGGTCGGCTTCGATCGGCAGCCTCAGGCGCCAGTCGCGGACTCGGGCTGATCCACGCCCTGCTTGGACTGCAGGTCTTCGATGGCGGCCTTGATCGCGTCTTCGGCGAGCACCGAGCAGTGCACCTTCACCGGGGGTAGCGCCAGTTCTTCGGCGATCTGCGTGTTCTTGATTTCACGGGCCTGGTCCAGGGTCTTGCCCTTGACCCACTCGGTCAGCAAGGAACTGGACGCGATGGCCGATCCGCAGCCGTAGGTCTTGAACTTGGCGTCTTCGATCACGCCCTGGTCGTTGACCTGGATCTGCAGACGCATGACGTCTCCGCACGCCGGCGCTCCGACCATGCCAGTGCCCACCTTGCTCGAATCCTTGTCGAGTACACCGACGTTGCGCGGATTTTCGTAGTGGTCGATCACCTTGTCGCTGTAAGCCATGTCTTCACCTCTGACCGGGCCCGGTGGCACTCAAGCCGAGCGCCGTTGTTTCTCGGTGCCCGCCGGCTGCCCTCAGGGCGCCGGTGGGCGGTTTGTTCCTTTCAGGCCCGGGTGAACCGAAAGTTCCCCCCCGGGCGTGCACCTGCGGTACGCCGACGCCGTCAGGCGGCCTGCTCTTTCAGACCGACCACCTTTGCTGCAGCCTTCTTTTCGAGGCGTGCGGCCTCGCGCACCTCACCCCGCTGAACGAGATCGTCGAGCGTGATGTCGGTCAGGAACATGAAGATCTGCTGGCTGAGGTCATCCCACAGACTGTGGGTCAGACAGCGCTGGCCTTCGTGGCAGTTCTGCTTGCCCTTGCAGCGCGTAAATTCAACCCACTCGTCGACTGCGCAGATGATGTCGGCGATCGATATCTCGTCGGAAGCCCGGCCGAGATAATAACCGCCGCCCGGGCCGCGTACGCCACGGACCAGTCCCTTACTGCGGAGCGCTGCGAACAGCTGCTCCAGGTAGGACAGCGAGATACCCTGGTTTTCCGAGATATCTGCCAACGTTACCGGTCCCTCTTTTCCGTTGAGAGCCAGATCCAGCATCGCCGTGACGGCGTAACGCCCTTTCGTGGAGAGTCTCATGTGCTTCGTCCTCGTTTTCTGCACCGAAGTGCAATTACCCAGTAATTTGCTTGGGTAAAATTTAGCAGTAACCTACAAAAACAGTCAACATTTCTTTTGACTCGCTTTTGTCGGGACCGTCCACGACAACACACCGGATACTGCCAGACGAGCCGGAGATAGACTCGGGACAAGTTAACACCGAGTGGACAAAAACCCGCGTAAGGTCAGGTAATACCTGGGTTTATGAGACGTCACAGAGTGGTCGACGGAGCGCCGAAACATCGTCGACGAACAGGTGTCCCTGGCGAACGCAGAACAGCAGCCAGCGCGATACGAACATGTTCAGACGCCACTTGTTGAGCAGACCCGGGGCTTCGTAGGCACGCTCTGTCGGCAGATTCTGCTGGCGCAGGTCCTCAACCTCGACCTGCCGGGCATCGTGGTAGACGCGCAGCAGCGCGTCCGGGTCAGCGGTTCGGCCGTCGTCGAGCGTGAAATGGTAGGTCAGCCGCAGTAGCGTCGTGTAAGGCGTCTGTTCGACGATGGTCAGGTGCAGATCCTGATGATCCGGACAGGTCGAGCGGTGTTCGCCCTGCAGTCGGCGCAACTGGGGAACGAGATTCAGCAGGTAACGGTAATTGTCTTCGCACAACGTCATCAGGTCACCGACGGACGGCTGCCTGTCGATGAGCTTTTTGATTCTTCTGTCCGGGATACCCTGCATGGAACTGCCTGCAAAACGTCAGCTTCAGAGTATAGACGGCGCAAACGGCGGAGACGCTGCAGCATCTCCCTCGTCTTCGATCAAGCCTGGTCGGTTTGCTGCTCTTGCTGCTCCGCCACCTGACGGCGCACTTCGTCCATATCCAGGTCGCCGGCCTTCTTGACCAGTTCGCGGAAGCCGGACTCCGGCAGTGCACCTGCCTCACTGAAGATGATGATCTTGTCGCGGAAGATCATCAACGTGGGAATGGAACGAATCTGAAAGTGCCCGGCAATCTCCTGCTCGTCTTCGGTATTCACCTTTGCGAACACCACGTCGGGATGATCGTTGGAAACCGCCTCGTAGGTCGGCGCAAATGAACGGCAAGGACCACACCACGGCGCCCAGAAATCAACGATGACAAACTCATTGTTGGTTACAACTTCTTCAAAGTTGTCTTTCGTCAACTCGACGACAGCCATACCGGCCTCCGAATAAAACTGAAACTGAATAAGCCCCGCAGTCTAGCACAGCGTGTTTGGCGCGGGCGCGACAAAAAAGGCCCGGAATTCCGGGCCTTTAGCTGGGTATCTGGCGTGTCCTACTCAGCCCAGACCGTTGAAAATCTGGTCACGGATATCGTCGACACTGCCGACGCCGTTGATCTTCACGTACTTGCAGTTACCGGCTTCGGCTTCCTTCAAATAGAAGGCCACCAGCGGCTCGGTCTGGTCATGGTAAACCTTCAGACGCGCCTTCACCGTGTCTTCCTGATCGTCGTCACGCTGGATCAGCGGCTCGCCGGTCTCGTCATCCTTGCCCTCTTCCTTCGGCGGGTTGAACACCACGTGGTAGGTACGACCGGAGGCGAGGTGAACCCGTCGACCCGACATGCGTTTGATGATCTCCGCGTCCGGCACGTCGATCTCGACCACGGCGTCAATCGGCACGCCGGCCTCATTCAGCGCTTCGGCCTGCGGGATGGTGCGCGGGAAACCGTCGAACAGGTAACCGGCCTTGCAGTCGTCCTCCTTGATGCGCTCCTTGACCATGCCCATGATGATGTCGTCGGACACCAGGCCACCCTCGTCCATGATCTTTTTTGCCGCGACGCCAAGCTCGGAACCCGACTTGACGTGTGCACGCAGCATGTCACCCGTAGAGATCTGCGGAATGCCGTAACGCTCTTTGATGTAGTTCGCCTGAGTGCCCTTACCGGCACCTGGGCCGCCCAACAGAATAACGCGCATTTTTTGTCCCCTTAGGTGATTCACGATTTTCAGGCAGCGCAGTCTGCCACAGCTGAGCCAATTTTCTCTATTCGAGCATGTGAATAGGTGGATTCAGGTGTTTTATCAATACATGCTAATAAGCCATGGTTTGACGCACTCGATGGGTCTGTCCATGCCCGGACAGGACCGTGTCGACGCCCCATACCCACCCTCTGGAGCGTCTCGCCGCGCGCCTTCCTGCTTGCGCAGGCGGTTCATCGCACCGCGCACAAGGCTCGAATCGGGCTTCCGGGCTGCAGGTGACGGTCCTTGCCACGCGCCTTCAACCCCCAGGCAGCCCTGCATGCAGCGCAGGACAGCACACCGAGGCGGCGATCGGCCTGACGAAGACGGCAGGTCAGGATGTCGAACCGGGCGCGCAACACCCGGTATCCCTATTCCGGGTGACTGTTCAGGTGATCGGCAAGCGCCGTTGCATCTAACGCCAGCACCTTGGTCGGCTCTACCGCCACCACCGTTGCCAGGCGCGGCCCGGAGGAGCGGTCTGCGAAGCTCGCCGCACATGAGCGGCGCGACACGAATATCCCCGCCGACAGATCGACAGCGATCAAAAAATGCCTTTCTGTACGTAGAAATGCAGCATCGGTCCGTCCTCGTCGTCGTCGCGATTGTCGAGCGGCATGCCGAATACCACCCTCGCCTGGGTACGTTTATCCAGGTTCAGGGTGATGCCGCCACCGATGCTGGTCAGGAAATCGTCGTTGTCGATCGGCTCGTTGTTGCCCTTGAACGGAAAAGCGCCGCCGTGATCGAAGAACATCACGCCGCGCAGACGCTGGGTGAACGGATTTGCCGACAGATCGAGCGCATCCGCCTCGTCGAGCGGGAACGTCAGTTCGACGCTGCCGAAGTAGCCGCGGTCGCCGATCAACAGGCCCTCGGGGTAACCACGTACAGTCGACATGCCACCAATCTGAAACTGTTCCGAAGACGGCAACAGATCGGCCGGCGACAGCTGCAGGCGTGCACGGTATAGCAACACCCAGTTGTTGCGCAGCACCTTGATGCGACTGTACTCGCCATTGAACCGGACGAACGACTTGGTATTGCCCCAGGCGTTCGGCGCGCCGGTTGCATACAGGCGCGCCAGCCAGGATTGGCCGACACTGCTGCGCTGCAGGTCGACGCCGGCGGTGATACTGCGTACCGAGGTACTGAAAAGTCGGACGTCGTCGAAGTCGGTGGTCGACTCCTTGTAGTTGAAACCGGCGTAGCCGTTGGTGATGCCTTCGCGCGTCACCTGCAGCGGGTGGGTCAGAAAGATACCGGCGTTGAACGAGTCGCCGCTGACGTCGAGCGGCTCGAGTTCACCATCGACGATCTTGATCTCCGAATAATCGGCACTCAGGCCGAGCCGGGTGCCGCGGCCAGTCAAGGGAAGATCGTACGACGCGTACAGGGCTTTCGTGCCAGCGGCCCAGTGCCCCCCTATCTTCAGCGAATCGCGCCGACCGAACACGCTGCGATTGGCGTGTGCGATGCCGATACGGTAGAGCCCGACATCGTCGCGGCCGGCATTGTCGATGAACACCGTTGTATCGTAGCGCGGCGGCTCAGTGACCTGCAGCACGTAGTCGGTGGTGCCGAAGGTTTCACCAGGTTTCAGTACCGCACGCAGATCGATATCGTTGACCGAGTTGAAATAGAACAGGTCGGATTCGAGCTCGTCCAGATAGACCAGGCGCCCGGGCTCGAGCACCGTGAGTCCGCCGGTGATGAATGTGTCGTCGGTGGTCTCGTTTCCCTGCAGTCGGGTCTGCCCGACACGACCTTCGACCAGGCGTATGCTGACCCTGCCCTGCTCGATCTTCTGCGGCGGCAGTACGGCCTTGGCCGCGATCACCTTGCGTTCGCGGTACAGCGCGTTGACCTCGCCCACCAGTTTGAACAGGTCCGCGACACTGACCTCGCGTCCGACATAGCGCCCGGCGACATCGCGCAAGGCGGCCTCAGTCAGCACCTCGGACTCGGAGAAATCGATCTGACGCAGGAAAAAACGCGCCTTGCCGCCTCCGGCAGGCTGTTCCCTTTCCGCCGTCTCATCGACGATGTCGGGCGACGCCGGACTGTCTGGCACCTGCGTCTGCTCGCGCTGTGACTCGAGAAAATCACGCATGTCGCGCGAGCGTTCGAGAATCGAACCGGGACTCGGCGGATCGGCAGCCAACACCGGCAGGGATACCAGTGGAAGCAGGGCCGCGCTCAGCCCTTGAAGCAGCATTTTTTTCATCGTGTTCGCTCAGATAGGCGGGCGCCCGGCACACGTGCCGGGCGCCCGGTCAGTGACCGGGGTTCAGTTTGTAATCAACAGGTCGTCGGAAGACTGCACCGAATCGCAACGCCGCAGCTCCAGCACTGCCGGTTCCTCCGACGATCGTGCCGAGTCACAGCGACGCAGACCGAGCAGTTCATCATCGTCAGCATCGTTGTAACTGACCAGCCCGAATGCCGCGGTGGCCAGGTTGTCGGACACGATCCCGGCCAGCACGATGGCCTCGACCGTGCTGCCCGACACCTCCAATGCATCAGATGTCAGCTCTGGCAAGGTGTCTCGCTTCACGTTCAGGCGGGTCAGGCTGTTCTCGGTGCTGAACGTGTTGGCAATGTAGTTCGGGTCGAAGTTGATCAGTTTCGCGTTGGTAATGAACTTGCGTTCGGCGAGAAGCTGCAGGTCGAACGCCACACCCGGCGAATACAGCTGACCGGTCGCATTCGGATAGAGCGTACGGTTGATATTGTCCACGACGATGCGGTGCAGCGGCGTCGCAAGCTGTGCGACCTCGCCAATCCGCATGTCTGTGAACGTGAGGCGATCGGTGCTGGACTTCAGATCAGCGTTGCGCGCATTGAAATCATTGAAATTGGCGGTACCCGTCGATTGCAGCTGTATGTCGACAGCGTCGGCCGGGGTCCGGTTTGCACCACCGATGACGGCGACCAGGTTCGACCCCGTATGCACGAGATTCGGCAGCTGCACCGTGTT
>Ga0316201_10004920_pt1 | contig 10183 bp, 10 predicted proteins | sample CS6wburrow_MG_FD_204516 | JGI IMG/M metagenome (GOLD analysis project Ga0316201, IMG submission 204516) | Coastal sediment microbial communities from Delaware Bay, Delaware, United States - CS-6 worm burrow | ecosystem: Environmental > Aquatic > Marine > Coastal > Sediment | place: USA...
TTCGCATGGCTTGCGTACTCGGAAAATTCGTCGGGATGCACAAACCGGTCAACCGGCAAATGATCCAGGCTGGGCTGCAGGTATTGCCCAATGGTAATCATATCAACATGGTGAGCACGTAAATCCTGCATGACCTGGAAGATTTCTTCTTTGGATTCACCCAGACCGACCATAATGCCCGATTTGGTTAAAACTTGGGGAACAAGCTCTTTGTATTTCTTTAACAACAAGAGCGACCAGGCATAATCCGATCCCGGACGGATTTTTTTGTACAAGCGTGGCACTGACTCGAGATTATGATTAAACACATCGGGCGGCTCTTTTGCAAGGATATCCAGCGCAACATCCATTCGGCCACGAAAATCGGGGACTAACACTTCTACTTGAATTTTTGGACTGGCCTTGCGGGTTTCACGAATACACTGGGCAAAGTGATCTGCACCGCCATCACGCAAATCATCACGGTCGACCGAGGTAATCACCACGTAGCGTAGCTTCATTTCAGCGATTGCCCCGGCCAGGTGCTCAGGTTCGCTTTCGTCCAGGGGGTTTGGCCTACCATGGGCGACATCACAAAATGGGCATCGACGCGTACATATCTCACCCATAATCATGAAGGTAGCTGTGCCATTACTGAAACACTCACCGAGGTTCGGGCAAGAGGCTTCTTCGCACACCGAGGCCAAACTGTTTTTACGCAGGATGCTCTTTATACGGGACACTTCTGGCGATGCTGGCATACGAACACGAATCCAGTCCGGCTTCGGCTTTATTTCCAGAGTGGGTTCGACCTTAATCGGGATACGCGCTACTTTCTCAGCGCCTCTTAATTTAACGCCCTGCTCGGCCCGGGGAACACTTGGCCGCCTGGTTTCAGGGGCGGGTTGCTTTTCCATGTTAACCTCAATAAGACATGTTCGTGTTTTCTCGGTCAGTATATCCGAGTTTTCCCATAAGATGATCTATTAACGCTTCGATCGCCTGGATTACATCAAGATGCTCGACCAGATCATTAAGCTGGGTAACGGTTAAATCTTGATGGCCACACACGTTTATTCTTGAAAATGGCTCCAGATCCATCGCAACATTCAAACTGACACCGTGGTAGGTGCAGCCTTTTCGAACCCTTAACCCGAGCGACGCGATTTTAGCACCGTCAACATAAACACCGGGCGCATCGGAACGTGACTCAGCCTGAACACCATAGGTTCGCAGCAATTCGATAACGCCCTGCTCAAGAGCATCAATCATGTGACGCACCCCAAGCTTTCGTCTTCTTATATCAATAAGGCAGTATACAACGCACTGACCCGGACCATGATAAGTTACCTGCCCGCCCCGATCGGAATGCACCACGGGAATATCACCAGGCGCCAGTACATGTTCATCTTTTCCGGCCTGACCCTGGGTAAAAACTGCCGGATGCTGCACCAGCCAGAATTCATCTACCGAAGACGAATCGCGACTATCAGTAAAAGCTTTCATAGCTTGCCAGACATCAATATACGGCTGCTCACCAAGGTAACGAACCAGAAGGGTATCCATGAAATAAAGCGCTCTGCCGCTTATTAGATTTAAGTCACAAGACCATCTTGATGCGGTCACTTTTTTTGAGCGACTCAAAAATTTGCGCTATCTGATCCTTGCCTGTCGCAGTAATAAATACGGTGACAGCATAATAATTACCGTCCCGGCTCTCTCTCAGCGTTACCCGCGAATAATCGATATCCTGCGCATGCATTTCAATAATTTCAATAACATGCTCTTTATAATCGGGGGTCGAAGGACCCATTACCTTAATCGGATAATCGCAGGGAAACTCAATTTTGGGCGCATCTGGCTGCATGGCAATCTGTGTTTTAGCTAATTAACGATAGAAAAAATAAAACGATTCGATCCCAAAACCGCTTGAAGAAGCCGGCCTGGTCAACCGACTGCAAGGCAACCAAAGGCTTCTGCACGATTACCTGGTCATGAAGCTGAATGGTGACATTGCCAAAAGACGATCCTTGTTGGATGGGAGCCATGATTTGCTTGTCAATATCCAGAGATGCGGATAAGGCAGCATGTTGGCCCCGTGGAATAGTAATATACAAGTCTTCAGAAACACCCAGGTCGAAAACGTCTGCCTTGCCACCCCAGACTTTAGCTTCATTGAGTGATTGCCTGGCTGAATATAGCTTGTGAGTTTCATAAAAACGGAAGCCATAGGTCAACAGTTTCTGCGTTTCGGTTGCCCGCGCCTCTTCGCTGTCCGTTGACATGACCACAGCTATCAGGCGCATACCGTCTCGCACAGCTGAGGCAACAAGACAATAACCTGCTTCTTCGGTATGACCTGTTTTCAAGCCGTCAACACTGGCATCCCGTGACAGCAGCTTATTTCGATTTGGCTGCCGAATGTTGTTGTAGGTAAAGGCCTTTTCAGAATAGATCGGATAATAGGTGGGGTGATCAACAATAATTGACCGCGCCATCTTGGCCAGGTCAGAGGCCGTCATGTAGTGATTTTCGTCAGGCAAGCCAGTGGCATTAACAAAATTAGTTCCGGTCATCCCCAGGCGCTTTGCATGCTGGTTCATCAGGCCGGCGAAGGCATCCTCACTACCAGCGAGATATTCAGCGACAGCGACACTGGCATCATTCCCGGACTGGATAATAATACCCCGCAGCAGGTCTTCCAGCGTAACGTAAGTTCCTTCCCGAATATACATTCTGGAACCGGGCGTTTTCCATGCTTTGATACTAACCCTGACTTTATCAGCAAGATTGACATTGCCCTTGTCCAGTTCATGAGTCGCTATATAGCTGGTCATCATCTTGGTCAGACTGGCAGGTGGTAATTTTTGATCCGGATTATTCTCGACCAGCACTTCGCCACTGTGTGCATCAATCAGCAGGTAGGAGCTGGCAGAAATACTGGGTGGTGCCGGGATCAGAGGATTTACCGCGGAAGCCATTGGACAAATCAGCAAGGTAAACAGGAGAACAAATAACTTTCTTTTATAGGTCATCATCATTTAAAACTAAGTTTGGTTTAGGGGTTTGGTCAAATGCCAGCGCAGCATTTTAACATGTTCATCGAAGGGGTACAGTGAATAGCCGCCTAGATTTTCGGCAATGCAATTATGATCGGTTTACCGTGACCGTTGGTATTGAGTTTTTCCTGAAGTTGCTGCGCAGTCTCAAGGTTGTCCAAGGGTCCAATATGGACCTTGTGTAAATTCGGTGTTTTCAGAACATCATGGAAGATCACTACTGACCAATCAGTCTGAATTTGCAGCCTTTGTTTGAGTTGCTCAGCCGAGGTTATTTGCGAAAAGGCGGCAACTTGAACATAAATATCGTCGGTGCCTTCCTCCCGTAGATTCTGCTCTGCGCCTTCCTGTAAATTCTGCTCCGCAGCTTGCTGCAAATTTAATTCGGCATCCTCTTCAAGGCTGATATCATTGCCTTTATCCGCAATTTGGTTCTGCTGCTCATTCCATGCGACCGGGTCAATAGCCTCCAGTTTGACTCGGGCTACCCCGCGTTTTACAAACCCCAGCTTTAAAGCTGCCGCGTAGGAAAGATCAATAATCCGGTTTTCATGAAACGGACCCCGGTCATTGACACGCACAATAGCCTGCCGACCATTCTTTAAGTTAGTCACACGAAGATAGGTGGGAATCGGCAGGGTTTTATGGGCTGCAGACATCGCATACATATCGTAAATTTCACCGTTAGAGGTCTTGTGTCCGTGAAATTTCGAACCATACCAGGAAGCCATGCCTTTATCCTTGAAGCCGACGCTATCAGGCTGCACATGGTACCTGACACCACGCACTTCATAGCTGCTGCTATTCCCCCACTTGCTTTGTGGTTCTACTGCAGGGATTGCGTCCTCTATTTGATCAGGGTCCATTCGGACACTGGGCGCCGAATCATTACGGTGCTGATACCGTGAAGTTGGCGTCATGGAGCAACTGGTAACAAGCATAACCAGAACCAAAACAATGATCCGTGAAGATATTGATTGCAGCGAAGCAAATGAGCTAGTTGTTATCATGGTATTTTCTTGCCAACTCCTGAGCTAACTGAAAAACCGCCATTGCATACAATGCGCTGTGATTATAGCGAGTAATCACATAAAAATTATGCAACCCGACCCAGAACTCTTCACCATCCACACCCTTAAGTGCCATGGCGGTTACTAATTGCTCCTTGTCATATGTTTCGTCGGGAACAAACCCCGCGTTTACAAGCTTCCCCAAGGTATGCCGGGGTTTCAGGTCCTTTCGGTTAGTCACTATATATTCACGAAAGTTCTCACCCGTGACACTGGCTGGCGAAGTAACAGGCCCGTTTTGCTGCCAGCCATGTCGTTTAAAATAATTTGCTACGCTGCCAATCGCATCAACCGGGTTTTTCCAGATATCCCGTAAACCGTCATTATCGAAATCGACCGCATAGTGCAGGTAGCTGCTTGGCATGAACTGGCCGTACCCCATGGCGCCAGCATATGAACCATGAAGCTCTAACGGTGAAAGACCCTCTTCCGACGCTAAAATTAACAGGCTTCGCAGCTCACCTCGAAAATATCTGCTTTGGCTTTTAGGGTAATCAAAGGCCAACGTGGACAACGAATCGATCACCCGGTGCCGACCCGTAACGCGGCCATAGCGTGTTTCCACACCGATAATAGCCACGATAATTTCTGCGGGCACGCCGTAAACCGACTCGGCGCGCGCTAATGTGTCCTCGTGCTCTTTCCAGAATTTCAGTCCCTGGGCTACCCGTTGAGGCGTAACAAGAATGCGCCGATAGTCCTTCCATGGCTTGGCTTCAGCCGGGTTGGACTTTGATTTAATGGTGATTTCTTTATATTTCACCTGCGAGAAAATCGCCATTAGTGCTTGCCGGTCATAACCATCATTACTGACCATCTCATCGATAAATATCTGCGCCTGCGGGTGTTCTGCGTAAGAATTATACTTACCCTGGCCTGTTACCGGTAAAGCCAGCATCAAGAGTATGCTGACCACACATATTTTATTTTTTCCTGGTAGACTCATTAAAGTACTGGCCTGTAATTTAGTTAACGATACCGTTCGGTTTATTGGCATTTCGAAGGTCTGCGCCCGTCATCTGGGCAATAATTTCTTATGCGTCTGAATGGACATTAACAGGCCAAAACCTGCGAACAGTGTCAGGATTGATGTTCCGCCATAGCTTATCAAAGGCAAGGGCAATCCAACCACCGGCAATATACCTGATACCATCCCTATATTAACAAAAATATAAAAGAAAAATGTCAGGGTAATACTTCCTGCCAATAACCGGCCAAAGGTGTCATCTGCCTGAGTAGCGATATAAAGCGCACGGCTCACAATGAGCAAATAAAGACCCAACAATAACAGCACCCCTATAAAGCCAAACTCCTCGGCAAACACGGCAATAATAAAATCGGTATGGCTTTCAGGCAAAAAGTCCAGGTGAGACTGGGTGCCAGCCAGCCAGCCCTTACCATACAAGCCCCCTGATCCAATCGCGGTTTTAGATTGTATAATATTCCAGCCAGCACCCAGCGGATCACGTTCAGGATCAAGGAACGTCAAAATCCGCTGTTTTTGATAGTCTTTCAGGAAGGTCCATAACAGGGGCACGGAAGCCGCCGAAACCGCACCAAACCCGAAAATCAAACGCCACTGTATCCCGGCAAATAGCAACACAAAAAAACCGGAGGCTGCAATAAGCAGGGAAGTTCCCAGGTCAGGTTGTTTGGCGATTAACAGTGTGGGCAGAAGAATAAAAAAAAGCCCATAGAAAATATGACGGCTCCGGGGTGGTAATCGATGATCAGCATAGTACCAGGCCAAAGCCATAGGTAGCGCCAGCTTCATGATCTCGGAAGGCTGGAATCGCGGTAATCCAGGCAACTCAAGCCAGCGTTGCGCACCTTTGGCACCAACACCCATAACCAGTACAGCAATCAAAAACATCACACCCAAGCCAAAAAGCCAGGGCGACCAACGCCGATAGTGATGCGGGCTGATCTGGGCAAAGACAAGCATGACACCAAAAGCCACACCAAATCGGGTCAACTGACGGTAGACCGTGGCCATGTCCTGATTACTGGCGCTAAACAGCACCGTCAAACCAACGCTACAAAGAATAATCAGCAACAACAGCAATTGCCAATCAATATGGATCCGCGCCCAAAATCCTCTCTTACTTTGAAAGCCATGCGAGGCATGCGGCAGGTTGCGGACAAAATCACGGCTATTATTCATTGAACGCTAACTCTGTATTTGACTGAAGCAAATAGGCATCCATCACTTTTCGCGCCACAGGCGCTGCAGAAGTACTTCCACCACCACCATTTTCAACAATCACGGCAATCGCAATTTTTGGTTTATCTACGGGTGCAAAGGCAACAAAAAGGCCATGGTCCTGATTGCGCTCAGCCACCAGATCAGCATCATATTCTTCATCCTGCTTGATGCCAATGACTTGCGCCGTACCGGTCTTGCCAGCGATACGATAGGTCAGCCCTTTTGATATTCCTTTGGCAGTGCCCCGCTTTCCATGAACCACTGATTCCATTGCGTCTATCATTTTTGACCAATGCTCAACGTTGTTAACGGCCACATCACCCAGCACTAACGGGTTACTCCTGGAATTCACCTGGTCCTGCTGATCAGTATGGCTTAAAACGGATTTCATCAGCCGCGGCTGCACCCACTTACCCCGATTTGCCAAAACCGCAGTCGCAATGGCCAGCTGTAGCGGAGTCGCCAACATATAGCCCTGCCCGATACCAACGTTCAATGAGTCCCCGGTATACCAGGATTCCCTCAGCGACTTTTTCTTCCATTTACGTGATGGCAAAATACCGTTGAGAGACTCGGCGATGTCCAGCGCAGTCGAACTTCCAAAGCCAAATTGCACCAGAAAGTCGTGCAGATCATCAATCTCCATATGGTGTGCTATTTCATAAAAAAAGGTATCACAGGACTGAACAATAGCCGTTTTGAGGTCAACTTTACCGTGTCCATATTTTTTCCAATCGCGATAAAAACGGCCGTTTTTGGTCAGCTGATACCAGCCAGGATCATGAATCGTATGCTGCCAGTTAGTATTCCCGGTATTTAATGCTGCCAATGCCACAAAGGGTTTCATCGTTGAGCCTGGCGGATATTGGCCCCGCAATGCTCTATTAAACAAAGGCAGGTCAGGGGAATCCCGTAATGCGCCATAGGTCTTGTTATCGATGCCCGTAACAAACAGGTTGGTATCAAAAGACGGCGTGCTGACCATAGCCAGAATCCCACCTGTTTCCGGGTCAATTGCAACGATTGCGCCGCGGCGATCACCCAGCGCGCCTTCCGCAACTTTTTGCAAACGGCTATCCAGGTAAAGCGTAATATCAGCACCGGGAGATGGCGGGCTACTTTCCAACACTCTCAAAACGCGTCCACGTGCATTAATCTCTACTTTCTGGTAGCCGGCCCGCCCTAGCAACTGATGTTCGTAGAATTTTTCTATGCCGAGCTTGCCGATATTCTGCGTGCCTCGATATTGAGCAGGGTTGATTCTTTTCAATTCTTTTTCGTTGATACGGCTAACATAGCCAAGCACATGTGCGGTCAGTTCGGCGAGCGGATAATGGCGTACCAGCTGGGCTTCCACAGATACGCCCGGCAGACGATAGGAATTAACCGCAATTTGAGCGATTTCCTTTTCACTTAAATTCAGCCTGAGAGGCAATGACTCATAGGGACGACGTGATTGGGTACGCAACTTGCTGTATCGCTCAACATCATTGTCACTGACTTCAACGATTTTCCTTAAAGACTCTATGGTTTGATCCAGGTCTTCAATTCTTTCCGGAGTGAGATTGAGGCTGCGGCTAGCCGTATTTTTGGCTAATAACACTCCGTTTGCATCATAAATCAAGCCCCGGTTTGGCGGGATCGGCTGCAACATGATCCGGTTATTATTAGCCATTGCGGCAAACCGATCGTGCTGCATGAGTTGAAGATAAAACATTCTGGCAGCAAGGCCCAGCACTAACAAAATCAGAATGAACCAGAACAACAAGGCACGCCCGGTAAATTGGCGTGTTTCGCTAGAAAGATCCTTAAAGTCGAGATTATCCATTGCAATCGATTTCTGAGTTAAGTCTTACCGGTTTATTATTGATTGAAGATCACTGTAAAAATTCAGTTTAATCATGCTCGATGATAAGGGTGATGATTGAGTAACGTCCAGGCACGATAAATTTGTTCAGCGAGGATAATTCGAACCAACGGATGAGGATAAGTCAGTGCAGAAAGGGACCACCGTTGTTGTGCAGCTTGCAGGCACTCCCTCGACAAGCCATCGGGGCCACCCACCAGCAGGCAAATATTAGTACCCAGCATTTGCCAGTTTTGCAGCTGCCTGGAAAGCATCGGGGTATCCCAGCTTTTTCCGGCACCGTCCAATGCAATCACAAAATCACCTTTATCGACAGCCGCCAGCATTTGCCTGGATTCTTTTTCAATGGCACGATTAATGTCAGCACCCTTGGTACGTCGGCCCGGCGCAATTTCTATTAGCTGGAGGTTTATTTCGGCAGGCAGGCGCTTTTGATATTCATGATATCCGGCACTGACCCAGGCAGGCATTTTAGTGCCAACTGCAATTAATTTTATTCGCATATTGTTCTGATGCGCTCAGGAATTAACAGGTTGACTAGGTGACTGACCTGTCTACTTCCGGTTCCGGGATGGGTTGCCATAACTTCTCGAGATCGTAAAAAGCTCGTGTGTCCGGTGTCATCACATTCACTATAATATCGCCCAAATCGACCAACACCCACTCCGAGCCATCCTCACCTTCCGAGCCAAGTGGTACAAGACCGTTTTCCTTGATTATTTTCTTAACATTTTCTGCAATAGAGTTAACATGTCGTTTCGAGGTGCCGGAAGCGATCACCATATAGTCTGCAATAGACGACAATTCACTGACATCCAGCACACGAATATCCACAGCTTTCAGGTCTTCCATTGCTTCAATGACAAGATTTTTTATTTGATCGATTTGCATAACACCTCTTAATGACTCCCATTGACCCGGTCGAGCCGGGTGGAATCTTGAATTATAAAGATTGTTGTCGTATATAATCCCACACTGAATCTGGAAGTAAATACCTCGGCGAATAACCCGAAGCAATCAGCGTACGAATATGCGTAGCGGATATTGCTAACGGGGTAATTGTTTGCATTAACACCCTGCCACAAGGGGTTTGTTTAAGCTCGTCCACGTCGGATGATTCGCGCGCATGAAGGAGGCGCGCCATGATGCCACTGGTCTGCGAAGACACGCCGGGGCGAGCCATCACAATCAAGTGCGCCAATTGGGGAATTAACTCCCATTTATGCCATTGCGGCAGGCTCAAAAACGAATCCATCCCCAACACCAGCGAGACAGAGACATCGTCACCCGCCTCGTCGCGCAACTGACTGAGCGTGTCTGACATATAAGAGACACCTTCGCGTTGCACCTCTCGATCATCAACAGACAACTCAGGCTCGTCGGCAACCGCCAGTTCCACCATCCGCAATCTATCGGTAGCACTGTAGTTGGGTTGAATCCTGTGCGCCGGAAAATGACAGGGCATCAGGCGCATTTCATCTAAAGCAAGCTGTTGTTTTATCTCCAAGGCAGCTCGCAAATGACCAAAATGGACCGGGTCAAAGGTGCCTCCCAGAATCGCCAACGACGTTAACCTTTTAGTCATACTTTCAAACCCGGCAGTCGAAGGTATGACTGCCGATACAATCCTGCACTCGGCTGTCGATTATTGACGAATATGACCATCACCCAGCACAACATATTTTTGTGAGGTCAGGCCCTCAAGCCCGACCGGCCCGCGCGCATGAATTTTATCGGTTGAAATGCCAATTTCTGCGCCCAATCCATACTCAAAGCCATCGGCAAAACGAGTTGATGCATTGATCATGACCGAGCTTGAATCAACTTCCGCCAGGAAACGACGCCCCCGCGTATAGCTTTCGGTCACAATCGAGTCGGTGTGTTGGGAGCTGTACCGGTTAATATGAGTGATCGCGTCATCCATACCAGCAACTACTTTTATGGCAAGAATAGGCGCCAGGTATTCGGTCGACCAGTCTTCTTCTGTTGCTGTATTAATTCC
>Ga0316201_10004921_pt1 | contig 10183 bp, 8 predicted proteins | sample CS6wburrow_MG_FD_204516 | JGI IMG/M metagenome (GOLD analysis project Ga0316201, IMG submission 204516) | Coastal sediment microbial communities from Delaware Bay, Delaware, United States - CS-6 worm burrow | ecosystem: Environmental > Aquatic > Marine > Coastal > Sediment | place: USA: Delaware...
CATGTTCAGTATAGCTGTCTCCCCAATGACCGTGGAGGGATTGTAGATGATTTGCTGGTCTATAAATATGAGGAGGAAAAATTTTTGCTGGTGGTGAATGCTTCCAATACGGAGAAGGATCATCATTGGATCCTGGAACAAAATACCAGGGGTGCGCTGGTGGAAAATGCCTCGGATCAGATTTCACAACTGGCCGTACAGGGTCCCAATGCCACGGCACTGCTTCAGAAGCTAAGCAGCGTGGACCTTTCACAAGTCCCTTATTACCATTTTGTTACCGCTGAACTGGCCGGAGTTAAAGATGTGATTATCAGCAATACCGGCTATACCGGAGCCGGTGGATTTGAACTCTATATGCATAATGACAATGCTGCACAAATCTGGGAACGGCTCTTCGAAGCAGGAGAGGAGATGAGGGTGCAGCCAGCCGGACTTGCGGCCAGGGATACCCTGAGGCTGGAGATGGGCTTTTGTCTCTACGGGAACGATATCAATGATACTACCTCCCCGCTGGAGGCCGGACTCGGATGGATCACCAAATTCACTGAGGGGAATAACTTTATTCACCGGGCTGAACTTGAGCAACAGAAAGCAGCCGGAGTAAGTAAACGCCTGGTTGGCTTCGAGCTCCTGGAACGCGGAATCCCCAGGCAGCATTATCCCATCCTTGATTTGGACGGACAAAGCATTGGGGAGGTAAGCTCGGGGACCATGTCCCCCATGCTGAAGAAAGGAATTGGAATGGGATATGTAAAAACAGAGCATGCAAAAAAAGACACGGAGATCCGGATAGGGATCAGGAACAAGCAGGTGGCTGCCAGGGTGGTCAAACCTCCTTTCTACAGGCCGGGAGTTTAATCAGAAGGATATGGAGAAAGCAAAGATAGAAGTCTGTTATTCACCCGCACTCTTTCCCTACTATGAAAACAGGGAAGCTGTGGTGGTGGTTACGGATATCCTGAGGGCCAGCTCGGCCATCGTTACCGCATTTATGAATGGGGTGGAACGCATCATCCCGGTGGGGACGCTGGAGGAGGCCAGGGCCTATAAGGAGCAGGGATTTATGGTAGCGGCAGAACGGGATGGGATTGTCCGGGACTTTGCGGATTTCGGGAATTCGCCCTATAATTTCTCTCCGGAGCGGGTAAAGGGGAAGCAGATCGTTTACAGTACCACCAATGGGACCAATGCCATCCATCTTGCTTCCAGCGGGAGCCAGGTTCTGATTGGAGCCTATCTCAATATTTCGGCTCTGGCAACGCATATCAAAAGCTCCGGCAGGGACCTCTTGATTCTCTGTGCCGGCTGGAAGAACAAATTTAATCTGGAGGACACCCTTTTTGCGGGTGCACTCTCCAAACTGGTGCTGGAAAACGACCGTTTTTATACCATCTGTGACGCCACTCTGGGGGCGATGGACCTGTATGAGGCGGCAGCAGGGGATATGATGGCTTACATCGAGAAGGTGGCCCAGCGTCACAGGTTAAAAAAGAACAAGCTGGATGATGTGATCGGATACTGTCATGAGAATGATCTGACAAATTTGATTCCCGTTCTCCAGGGCGACCAACTAATCGCACTTTGAAACGTTAAGTAAATACGATTAATTAGCTATAAATTGAAAGTTATTAACACTGTTTGGCACACGGTTAAATTACTTGTACTTTTAATTGTTATTCAAATAACAAACTATCAGCGCTTTTTTCGCAGTAACTCATTTATTCCTTAACACATTTTTGAAATGAAGAAACATAACTTTTCAGCAGGTCCTTCCATCCTTTCGCCCTATACCATCAAGCATACCGCAGAGGGTGTCCTGGACCTGAACCAGTCAGGTCTTTCCATTATGGAGATCTCCCATCGAAGCAAAGATTTTATAGCCATCATGGATGAAACCCGGCAACTTTTTAAAGATCTCCTGGATATACCGGCAGGATACAGTATTCTGTTTTTGGGGGGAGGAGCCAGCCTGCAGTTCTGCATGGTCCCTTATAACCTTTTACAAAAAAAAGCGGCCTACCTGGATACCGGAGCCTGGGCAAATAAGGCTATCAAAGAGGCGAAGCTATTTGGGGAAGTTGATGTGGTGGCATCATCCGAGGATACCACCTACTCATATATTCCCAGGGATTATAAGGTTCCTGCTGATGCAGATTACTTCCATATCACCACCAACAACACCATTTATGGCACGGAAATTAAAGAGGATCTGGACTGCGAAATCAACCTGGTGGCAGATATGTCTTCAGATATTTTCAGCAGGCCCATGGATGTTTCCAAATATGCCCTCATCTACGGAGGTGCACAGAAAAACCTGGCGCCGGCGGGAGTAACTTTTGTGATCATAAAAGACGAGATCCTGGGGAAAGTGGACAGAGCCATTCCAACCATGCTGGATTACAAAACACATATTGATAAAGAATCCATGTTTAACACGCCTCCCTGTCTGCCCATTTATGCAGCCATGCACACCCTTCGCTGGTACAAGCAACAGGGTGGGGTTCAGGGCATGTATAAACTGAATCTGGAGAAAGCAGAGATCCTGTACAATGAAATTGACAGGAATTCACTCTTTGTTTCCGGGATTTCCAATGAAGAAGATCGTTCCATTATGAATGTGACCTTTGTAATGAAGGAAGAGTACAAGGAGAAAGAGGCTGATTTTCTCGCTTTCGCAACAGCCAGAGGGATGTCAGGCCTCAAAGGTCACCGCTCGGTTGGCGGATTCAGGGCATCCATCTACAATGCCATGCCCATTTCATCCGTGCAGGCATTGATCGACACCATGAAAGCATTTGAAAAGGATATTTAACTGACTATATACAGAAAAATGGCAAAAGTTCTAATTGCAACAGTAAAACCCTTCTCTGCCCAGGCGGTGGAAGAGGTGGAAGGTATACTTAAAAAGGCAGGATATCAGGTGGAAGTACTTTCCAAATATCCGGATCAGTCAGATTTGATTGCCGCCGTGAAAGATGCGGATGCCTTGATTATCCGAAGCGACAATGTGGACAGGGAGGTTATCGAAGCTGCCGGAAACCTGAAGATAGTAGTTCGTGCCGGAGCCGGATATGACAATGTGGATCTGAAAGCTGCCACTGAAAAAGGCGTGGTAGTTATGAATACTCCCGGACAAAACTCCAATGCCGTGGCCGAGCTGGCCCTGGGAATGATGGTGTATCTGAACCGGCATGGCTTCACCCCGGCTGCAGGTACAGAATTGAGGGGTAAGAAACTGGGAATACATGCCTACGGTGCCGTGGGGAGAATTGTTGGCCTGATTGCCAAGGGATTCGGGATGAAGGTCTATGCTTTCGATCCTTATGTGGATCCGGTGGTTATTAAAAACGATGGGGTGGTTTGCGAGGATTCCGCTGAAAACCTTTACAGCAAATGTCAGTATATTTCACTGCACATACCTGCCACAGATGAGACTCGCGGATCCATTGGGTATAAGCTTTTGAGCAGGATGCCGGAAGGCGCCACCCTGGTAAATACCGCCCGCAAGGAGGTGATTGATGAAGAGGGTTTAAAGCGGGTGTTTTCTGAACGGGAGGATTTCAGATATCTCTCCGACATTGCCCCCGATTGCAGGGAAGAGCTGGAAGACCAGTTCAAGGACCGGGTGTTTTTTACTCCCAAGAAGATGGGGGCGCAGACTGCAGAGGCAAATCTGAATGCCGGCGTAGCCGCTGCCAATCAGATTGTGAATTTCCTCGAGAAGGGAGACAGCACTTTTAAAGTAAATTAAAGTATGGCAAAAATACATGCGTTTAGAGGGTTCAGGCCACGGAAAGAGAATGTGAAAGATGTGGCCTCCAGGCCCTATGATGTGCTTAATTCAAAAGAAGCACGCGAAGAGGTAAAAGGGAATCCCTGGTCCTTTCTGCACGTGGTAAAGCCTGAAGTGGATCTGCCTGAAGGATGCGACCTTTATTCTGACCTGGTATATCATAAGGGTAGAGAAAATCTGCAGAAGCTTATTGACGAGGGCTACTTCGTCCAGGACGAGTCGGACTGTCTCTATATCTACGGGCAAACCATGAACGGAAAAACCCAGTACGGCATTGTAGCCTGCGCAGCCGTGGAGGATTACATGGGCGATATTATTAAAAAGCATGAACTGACCAGGCCCGATAAGGAGGAGGACAGGATGAAGCATATCCGGGTGACCAATTTCAATGCGGAGCCTGTCTTTTTTGCCTATCCGGATCATAAGGAACTGGATGAGATAGTAAGGGGAGTGGTTACCTCTGAGCCGGAATATGATTTTGTCTCGGAAGACGGGGTGGGGCACCATTTCTGGCTTATCCCGGATCAGGAATTGATTCAGGGGATTGAAAGGCTGTTTGACCAGGAAATACCGTATACCTATGTGGCAGACGGACACCACCGTACCGCTGCCGCCGCACTGGTCGGGCAGGAGAGGCGAAAGAATAATCCGCAGCATACAGGAAAGGAGGAATACAATTACTTTCTGGCTGTTCATTTTCCAGCGTCTCAGCTGACCATCATAGATTATAACAGGGTGGTTAAGGATCTCAACGGGATGACGGCAGCTGAATTCCTGGAAGAGCTGGAGGAGGGATTTGTTGTAAGTAAAAAAGGTTCAGAAGTATACAAGCCTTCAGAGCTCCATACCTTCAGCATGTACCTGGAAGGGTTCTGGTATGAGCTGAAGGCCAGGCCGGGTACCTTTAATGACCGGGATCCCATAGCCTGTCTGGACGTAACCGTGCTTTCCGAACAGGTCCTGGGACCGCTTCTGAATATTACGGACCTGAGGAAATCAAAACGGATCGATTTTGTGGGCGGGATCCGCGGTTTGGAAGAGCTAAGCAGGCGGGTTGATAGCGGGGAAATGGCAGCAGCATTTGCCCTTTATCCTGTGAGCATGAAGCAGTTGATGGATATTGCCGACAATGGAATGATCATGCCGCCCAAAACCACCTGGTTTGAACCCAAGCTGCGAAGCGGCCTGGTGATTCACTCTCTGGATTAAATTCTTGAAGAATGGGAGTTGCAGAGAAGCTAAGGAAAATCAAGGAAGGTATTCCGGAAGATGTCACCCTGGTTGCGGTCTCCAAAACCAAGCCCGATGAGCTAATCCTTGAAGCCTACCGGGCGGGGCATCTGGATTTTGGTGAAAACAAAGTTCAGGATCTGCTTGCCAGGCAGGAACGGCTTCCTGACGATATCCGCTGGCACATGATCGGTCATCTGCAATCCAATAAGGTGAAATACCTGGCACCCTTTGTCCATATGCTGCATGGGGTGGACAGCCTGAAATTGCTGTCTGTCGTGAACAAAGAAGCGGAGAAGAATGGACGGGTTATCGACTGTCTTTTGCAAATGCACATTGCACAGGAAGAGACCAAATTCGGACTGAGCGAGGAGGACCTGCTTGTTTTGCTGGGCTCCGACGCGTTCCGGGAGATGAGGCATGTGCGGATCAGGGGACTGATGGGTATGGCGACTTATACCGAAAATTCAAATCAGATCAGGGAGGAGTTTCGCCATCTAAAACGTATATTTGATAGCGTGAAGAACTCCCAGTATAGTGGTCTGGACTCCTTCGATCAGCTCTCCTGTGGGATGTCGGGCGATTATTTGCTGGCCATCGAGGAGGGTAGCAACCTGGTCCGTATCGGCAGCCTTATTTTTGGTGAAAGAAACTATTGATAAAGAAGCATATGATTGATCTATCTACAACTTTTGCGGGGCTCTCCCTGAAAAGCCCCATTATTGTAAGTAGCAGCGGCCTTACCTCTTCGGTAGACCGGATTAAAAAAGTGGCTGCTGCCGGTGCAGGAGCAGTGGTGATCAAATCTCTGTTCGAAGAACAGATCAGCCACGAGATCGGGAAGATGTCAGCTGAAAGTGATTACCCGGAGGCCGGGGATTATATCAGGACCTATGCACGGGAAAACTCCCTGGAGGAGTATCTTTCCCTGATCCGCTCCGCAAAGGAGGCTGTGGATATTCCGGTTTTTGCCAGCATCAATTGTGTCAGTGCCTCAGAATGGATCGAGTTCGCCGGTAGAATTGAAGATGCCGGAGCAGATGGCCTGGAGTTGAATATCTATTTCCTTCCCATAGATAAGGAGAAGGATCCCGGAGCCTATGAGAAGGGCTATCTCCATCTGGTTTCGGAAGTAAAAAAGCGCACGGCTCTTCCCTTAGTAGTGAAGCTGGGGAGCGGTTTTACCAATATTACATGGATGGTGAACCAGCTTTATATGCGTGAAGCTGCGGCCGTGGTTCTGTTCAACCGCTTCTATGCCCCCGATATTGATACAAAGAATCTGACCTTCGGATCCGCAGAGGTATTGAGTACTCCGGCGGAGCTCAGAAACACCCTTCGCTGGATAGGGATCGTATCTTCTCAGGTGGATCAGCTGGACCTTGCGGCCTCCACGGGAGTTCACTCCGGATTGGCAGTGGTAAAACAGATCCTGGCCGGGGCTACAGCCGTGCAGGTCTGTTCGGTTCTTTACAGGAACGGGCTGGACTATGTCAGGGATATGATCCAGGAGATGAAAACATGGATGGAAAAGAACCAGTACCAATCTCCGGATGAGTTCAGGGGGAAGATGAATTATGCCAGCCTGGATGACCCCTCTGTGTATGAAAGGGCCCAGTTTATGAAGTACTTCTCATCCATGCACTAGTAAGATTCGATTACTTTCACCAGTTCAAGCAAGAGGGCCTTTTTCTGCTCTCCCATGGCCCTTAGTTGTGATTTCATGGAACTTGCCAGCTTCTTCCTTTCTACCTGTTCCAGTTCCCCAATCGACTCCTCAATGACTGTAAAGGCTTCTATGGCAGCAGCATATTCGCCCGAAATAAGCACCTCCACAAAAGCACTGATATGCTTTCCATAAGACAATCCGTTTTGCCAGCAGGCTGCAACCAGGATTGATTGGATCTCCTGGTATTCCGGGTTGACAATGGCATCTGCAAGTTCCACAACAGCCTCCTGGTCTTTCAGATCATTTAACAGTGCGGCAATTTCGTCCTGGATTTCCCGGTCTTCCTGAACCAGCAGCAGCTGAAACAGTTCGCTTAAAACAGACACATCTCCATCGGAACGCAAGTCCTTCAGGGTGGACAGGATAGCAGTCCGGTTGCTGGAACGTAAGCTTTCTATCTGTTGTTTGAGCCTGGGTTTGCTGTTCTCAGCATCCATCACCTGCACCTCTGATTGATCAATTCACCGGCTTCATAGATCCCGTACTGGAAGGCTTTCTGGAAACAATGGCAGGCAGTGCTGCTCTTACCAAGCTGGTCGGCCAGTTTTCCTTTATCAAACCAGATCTCGCCGTTGAGGGGATCCAGATCCAGTGCCATGGACATATCTTTCTCGGCATACCTGGTGGTTCCTGTGGCCGCATAGGTTCTTCCCCGGGCATAATAGTAGGCGGCCTCCCCTTTGTTCAGTTCCAGTGAGCGGTTAAAGGACTGGATGGCATCCAGGTACTTTCCGTGCTGGAACTGGATCAGCCCCTGCCGGTAGAGGGCAGAGTCATCTGCGGGAAAGTAAGTGAGGTACAGGTCCGTATCTGCCAGGGCACCGCTCAGATCGCCTGCCTGGCTTCGGGCCTCTGCCCGTTGAAGATATGCCTCAAAACGTGCCGGATCCTGCCGGATTACATGATTAAGTCCATCCACCGCTTCCTCCGCATCTCCGTCGGCTGCCTGAAAAATGGCCAGCTGCTGAAGTGCATCCAGGTTTCTGACATCCCCCTTAACAGCTGATTTTAAAGCAGATCTGGCAGCCTTTTTATTGCCAAGCTCCTGGTAGATAAGGGCCTTTTCCCCCAGTACGATACTCTTCTTGTATCCCAGTTTTTCCAGGGTATTAAGCAGGTTAATGGCTTCCAGATAGTCGCCCTGGCTTTTCAGGAACATGGCATCCTGAAACTCCTGATCCCGGGAGGTGTACCAGCGTTTTTCGTTCCAGAGCTGCTGCCATCCGGGCAATCCCTCCAGGGTGGATAAATCCTCATCCAGCAGTATTTCTGATTCACTCTTCTTGTAGCGCGAACTGAGATGGATCCGGAGATATTTCAGGGCCTGCTGGGGATGATTCAGTTTGATCTCACATTTCGCCAGGTAGTAGCTTCCCATTCCCTTTCTACGTTTTTCGGTTTCATAGAAAGCATCCCGGGCCTCCGGAAAATTTTTCAAAGTGAAGTTGGTTAGTCCCAGGTAGTAATAAATCTCAGGCTGGCCGGGATCCTGCTGAAGTGCCTGCTCCAGGTAAAACAGCGCGGAATCGTAGGATTCACTGATCATGCAAGCTCGTCCGGACAGGTAAGGATCGCTTTGACCGAATCCGAAAACTGTTGCCAGGAGCAGCAGGGCAGGCAGGGTGCCCAAGCGTTTCACACGCTTATTTGGTTTCAATAAATACCTCATTGGCGTCGCCTGAAAATACATAGATAAATCCTGTAAGCGCAAAGACTTCTATACCGGTAAGCCGGTACTCATATACGTCGCAGATATAGTAGTAGACCCCCGGGGAAACCAGTTGATCTGTTTTATTGATTTTACCATCCCAGTTGATGTCTTTGTCCTCCGTATAATAAACCTGGATCCCCCAGCGGTTAAAAATGGTCATTTCAACCTTTTCCACATAGGAGGTTCTCTGAGGTCTGAATATATCATTGATCCCATCCCCGTTCGGTGAAAAAACATTGGGAAGGATATAGTTGGAACACTCATCCAGGCAAAGACTTATGGAAGGTGCTGATTCATTCTCGAAGGAGTCAATAGCTGTAACCATATAGCAACCCGAAAGTGTATTTTCAGGGTAGTGATTATAGGTAGTGTCATAGCGGTTTTCGAATTCAGCAATCAGGGCGGGCGGATCGTCGAAAGTTGGCCTGTAATACAGGCGGTACCCGACCACATCCTCCAGGCAGATGGGGTCTGTAATTCTCCAGTTGAGGTGATTATACCCGCTGTCGCAGGCCGAGTATCCGGTCAGTGCGGGCGGACAGGGCGGAATGGAATCGATGGGACTTGTACAGGCCGTATGGCTGAAATTCTGGTTCTCAAACAGGACACCACCCAGCAACCTCCATCCGGTGCTGGTAACGCGATAGCAATACTCCACTCCATTGACCAGACCCTCATCCACGTAGAGATCCTCCGTGGTAAATGCGATGGAATCGTAGACTCCGCTGCTCTGGTTGAGACGATAAATGGTATAGTCGTAGTTGATCCAGGGCACGTTTTTGCGCATCTGTATCCTAATCTGGTTGTCCCCTCCCCTCAGGTCCGGATAAAGCGAAGAGGCCGATTCTGCTGCTCCGATCCTGAACCGGTTTCCTGCTTCATCATTGTAGAGCTCCACCTTGTAGGACCAGGGGAAGACTTCCGTATCTACGGCTGTATCGAGCCAGACCGTGTCATTCAGGTCGGCCGTGGTAAAAGAACCCACCTGGGCCATATTATTCCCCAGAAGGTCATCGGAACGGTAAATGAGGTATTCATAGGGACCATTGGCCGGGATGGTATCCAGTCCTTCAGGTTTTGCCCAGGCCACCCGGATGGTCCCGCTGCCGGAGTGTTCTGTTACGCTGACCTCCAGCAGGGAAGGGGATCCCTCCACCAGCGGCGTGCAATTTTCCGGGGAGGGGAAGCTTAAGGCCCCGTCGGGGTAAACGGATACAATCATATAGCAATACTCATTTCCCTGGGGTAAGCCGCTGCCCTTATTATCGTCCACGAAGAGGGTATCCAACCTGTTCTGGGTGGTGCCTATCAGGACATACTCTGTTTCAGAAGGAACCCCGCCCGTACAGGTATCAGGAACATAAGCTGCCGGCCCCGCCTTGCGGTATATCTGGTATCCGGTGACGGGCAGACAGGTATCAGCACCCCAGTTGAGGGTGACCGTGTTACTGCCGGGTATCAGTAAAGGCATGTCGGGTGAGGGGCCCAGGACCTTGATATTCATATTCCGGATATCCACCAGGGGTGTTTCCGGGTGACTGTCCTCCGCTTTAAATACGACCGTGTAGTACTGTTGCCTTACATGTGTCGGATCGGTATGCCACCGGAACTGGGCCCTGCTGAATCCGATACTGGAAGAGGGCTCATCAACGGTATAGGTGGCCGGATTCACATCCACCACAAAAGGCCCCCCGGTGGCATACAGGCGGATGGTGTCGCT
>Ga0316201_10004922_pt1 | contig 10183 bp, 8 predicted proteins | sample CS6wburrow_MG_FD_204516 | JGI IMG/M metagenome (GOLD analysis project Ga0316201, IMG submission 204516) | Coastal sediment microbial communities from Delaware Bay, Delaware, United States - CS-6 worm burrow | ecosystem: Environmental > Aquatic > Marine > Coastal > Sediment | place: USA: Delaware...
GAGAAAATATCCCGGTGTTCGGGGAACGATAACCACCGGGCAGGACACTAAATCCTGAAAAGCCAAATGCCATATCGCTTACTAAAGCACCATCGATCCAGAGACTTGAATCCCCTGCCAGTTTACTTCCTTCATTTGTGCCACGGAAGTTATACATGTCAGCATCCAACTGGCTCATACCCAAATACATTTCCAGTTCCTTCCATTCATCATCACTGGGAATATGCCAGCCATCGGGGCAAACACCCTGTACCATGCTTGGATTAGTGGCACTGCTGTTATTTCCATTCATTGCTGCCGCCCAGGTATATAAGGCACCATATTCATCTTTATAAGTAACAGAATTATCAAAATAACACATGGCTTTGGTGCTGTATTCCAGCGAAACCCAGTCGATTCCATTTTCAACCAGCTCTATAGCTGTTCCATTCCCATAATGGGTGGTTTTTAAATTCTCTGACATCCATACCTGTCTTCCTATCTGCACCGTTTTGTATTGATTTCCATCGTAATCAGTCAGAATATAATTTTGAGAATCATCTTTTTCACAATTATTAAAGAGAATAAGAAGAAGGATTATCAGGCCGGATAGCATTTTATTTTTCACAGGCAGATTGTTGGTTGATGGTGAAACTTTTTCTTGGTATCCCTCTATTCTACTATGGTTTTGTATAATTCATCTTTAAAATCTTCATTTCCCATTTGATTAGCGATATTTTCACTCGTCTCTTTGAACCTTTTATTGTTGAGTAATTCTAGAATTTTTGGTTCGAGATTTTTATTGGTAATTCTACTTATTCTAATCCCCCTTGGTCCAACGCCCAGCTCAGAAATAATTTTATCCCAAACAAACTGGTCCATAAAATGCGGAATTATCAATGCTGCACACCCATATTTTATGGCTAAATGTGTGGTTCCGGCACCGCCGTGTTGAATTACGGCATACATTTTTGGAAAAATCCAATCATAAGAAACTTGTGACACAAAATAAATCAATTCCGAATGGAATATATCGGGTTTAACCAGGCCACCGGAGGCTGTATTGATAATGGCTGGTATTTTATTTCGTTCAAGAATTTCAAGAAATATTTTAGTTTTTAGTCGAGGTTCAGGATTTGGCATGGAGCCGAAAGTGACAAACACTATTTTTTCATGTTTTTCTATAAATTCTGTCAGTTTCTTTTCGGGTTTCCACTCTGTTTTTCTCTTTAATTCCTGATGTCCCAGAACTTTAATATTCCTTTCCCAGTAGTCTGGTCGCGGGAATAAGCTTGGCGAAATCGTATAGATAAATTTTCTGCTGTGGATAATGCTTTTTAGTTCCCTTCGCGTAATTTCAGTTTTGATTTGCAGCCATTTTTTTGCAGCCATAGTTGCTGTAACAACTCCAAAGTCAGCAAGTTTAAATGTCAATTTGTTTAGAAATTCACCATAGTTTTTACCAAAAAAGAATGTATGTCCTTTTATATAATGGAAATATGCGAAGGGGCTTACAAAAATTGTTTTTCCTCTGTTTTCATATTCCCATATTAATGGGTAAACATTTTTAGAATGATAAACAATTCTATCCGGTCTTTCCTGTTTTACAAGTTCGTATAACTTAAATTCTTTTTCCTGCGGGATTTTTTGACTTTGAGCAAGTCTCATAAGTTTGATATAGGCAAGGAATTTCTTAACTCCAGACCCTCCCATAACTGTTCTGTTGGTTTCGCTTTCAAGTATGTCATCATTTTTCCTTCCCAAGGAAGCAAATTCGATATCAAAACTTTCAGTAGCTTCTCTAAATTTTTCTGAAAATGCACAAATAACCTGGTGTCCCTTTTCTTTCAGAATTTGTCCAATTGCTAAAAAAGGTTCAATATCTCCTTGTGTTCCTATGGATGTTAAAATGATTTTCATAAGCTACTTTCTTAAATGGCAACAACGGTCTGAGCAAGCGATGTGTGGCATTGGCTAGGCTTTTGCCCATATAGGATGAACTCCACAGCAGGGGAGCTATTTTGAAAAGGGATAGTTTGTTGGTGGTGGCTTCCATTGATGATTTCTTTAGTTGCTACAAGTTAGGATAGAAGTGGTTATTAGTCAAACTGAGGTATTTAATTATGACAGCTAAGGTTTGGCAAATGACCCAATGTCAGACTTTCGTTTTTTTTTCAGATCTTATCTTTTCCGTATATTTAAATTATAGATAAAACGACTTTGTATCTAAAAGGAGGTTAAGATGATACGATTTATCACGAATAGCTTTATTAGAACAAGCAGGTGCATGAATTCTGCGAGATATATTAAGTCGCTCATGTTTGTTTGGATAATGATCGGGGCATCATCTGCGGCTATTTCCCAATCGGTTGAAACCTGGAAACTGGTAAAAAAGGAATATCCTGTTTTGCCGGCAGTGAGCATGGAGATAACTGAAGGGCGGAATGCGGGTTCATTCATCAAAATGAGACGTACGCAAATGATCAACGAAGTTATTTACACCGCGAAGTCTGTGGAACGAGGTACTACCCTGTGCACCTGGACCAGCGCTTTTATTTGGGATGACAATTTTCCCGAGATCATAAATTCAGGAAAGGAATACCAAATAGACCTGGAGGCAAGGTTCGACCGGCGTGAAGGCGAAAGCTGTGGCATGGGACGTATTGGTGTGACCTATGGAAGCAGAGCCGATCCACTTCGTGACAGAGCAGCACACGTAATCCGCGTTAAAGGAGGACTGGCGGATCCTGATCCGGGCGGCATTGCACCGCCAATCGCGACAGAGATCTTTCAGGTAGTTGTTCGTCCAGATTTGCCAGATGTTACCATGTTCACGGTAGCCATACATGTATCGGATGGTAGTGTTACCGATCAGGTTGTTGCACTTTACGTATATGAAAAAGCTGGGACGCAGCCTACTGAGAATACGGATACTCCTCCGGTGACAGACATTTCTTCCGGAACGATCGTTACGCTTTAGTCACAGAATTATCCAGATCCTTTTATTACTATACTTAGTAAATTAGAACATGAAGATTATTCATTAACATTAATATAAAATTCATTTGCTCTTGTTAATGCTGTATTTGCTTCAGTATTCCTGCCTAGTTTTTTAAATATTTCATAGCGTTCTAAATGGGCCTCTCTTGCCAGCCATGAATCAGGAAAATATTTCACACTTCTGGCAAGTAAACTTTCGGCAACAATCAATGAATCTATATCATCTAATGATGCTAATGAACGGCCTTTTTCAAAATCTTTTTTCCACTGTAAAGCAACGAGGTTCATTCGTTCTGCTTCTTGAAATACCTCGAATGGAGGTAATTTGATTTTGGAATATTTTGGCAGGATTTTTGGCGCAGGCTGAGAAAAATATTCCTTTATTGCCTGAAAATATGCCAGTGCTTCTTTCTGATTATATTCCTCGTTTTTCAGCCGTTGTTCTTCTTGCGGATTTGAGAAAAACGATGCTTCACCAATTACTCCGGGCACCCCGTACGAATTTCGTAAAACAGAAGTTCCACTTGAAGGGAAAATAGCAAAATCGGAAATCAGACCTACTGGTATATCTGCCTCGTATAGTATTTCTCGAATTTTTATTGCGACAATCTTTCCCAGGTGGACACCTGCCAGGTTTTCAGATGCATTCCCGTGAAAGTAGATAATCGGAAAATTTACTGATGTATCTGCCGTAGCGTTATGATGAATTGATATAAATAAATCAGCATGTTGATCAATAGCAAGTTCGGCTCTGGATTCTAAAGACACAAATGTGTCGGTAGAACGAGTCAGAATTACTTTTGCGTCATTCTGTTTTAAGATTTCAGCAAGTTTCAGTGCCACACGAAGGTTAATCCATTCCTCTCGTTCGCCAGCCGGGCCAACACGATAAGTGTCTGTTTCTGCTGTTCCCCCATGACCAGGATCTATACATATTACTTTTCCACAAAGTGGATTTTTATTTTTGTTACAACTTGGACCTGAAATGTTTGAAATGAATAATACTGAAATTAATAATGCAAGTGTTTTGTTCATCTAACTGTATTTATAAAGCACAACGCTTAGTGTTTGCGCTCTGCAACTGGTGCGATTTTGTTGCCCATCTGAGCTCAATTCGACAGCATTGATGCTGATCTGCAAAAGGCATAACAGGCGGTATGGCGTATGACTATATCTTAGCCTTGTAAATACTAGGGCAAAGGCAGGTTCATTTTCCGAAGGATTTCAATGAACCTGGGGTTTTCAAATAATGGATCAAATAGAAACATTTTTGTCGCAATATAGGGCATTACCGGGTCGCGCACTTCAAATCCTTTTTCAATCCAATCCAAAGCTTTATCCGGCTGATCCACCACTATATACTTGAATGCCATGTCAACGGGTGCCAGGTATTCTTTTTGACCCAGGACTTCTAACTGACGCAATGCTTCTTCATAGGCCGCAACAAAACCTTTTTTTTCATAAATCCTTTCAAGCTCTTTGAATTCAACTCCCCTTTCTGGTAAAAGGTATTTGGCAGCTTCCATCACTTTATCATACTCCCCACATCCAAAGGCTGCTGCTTCAATTAAATTATTGGCCAGAGAGTGTCCGGGATCAACCGCCGTTACTTTTACCCCATAAGCCAGGGCATTCTCAAAATCACCCACCCCACACAATAATGCTGCATACCATATCTGCACCACGGGATTTAGGGGGTCCAGTTCTATGGCCAGTTGGCCCTGAGCCATGGCTTCATCATTCCTTTGCAGGCAGTTTAATAATTGTGCATAAATGATTCTTGCACCGGCATGGCTGGGATTAGCGGCCAGTGTTTTCAAAAAGGCCGTTTCAGCCTTTTCCCAGTCCCATTCATTTAAAAAGGCGGTCAGGGCAATTGCATTTTGTAAATCCGCATTATCAGGATCCAGTTCAAGCGCTTTGTTAAGGTTCTCAAAGATATGCGGACCTGCAATTTCCGGTGATTCAATACCCATTTGAGCGATTCCCCCCCAGACCTGTACCAGACCCGCATAGAGGGGGGCCCAATCCGGATTTTTCTCAATGGCCTTGTTCAGATATTCTCTGGCTTTATATAAGGATTCCGGGCTAGCATCTCCAAGGAAATATGAGCCCTTCAGGTAAGAATCATAGGCCTCCTTGTCAATGGTTCGCGATCTGGAAAGGATTTGCTCTTCCCGGGGAGTTATTTCCACCATTAAATCATTGGCAATCTCTTTGGTGAGCCTGTTATAGAGGTTCAGGATCTGGCTTTTTTCCTCCTTGTACTCCGCTACCCAGAGTTGCTTCTCCTCGGGATACATGGTAATCACTCTGATCTGAATACAAACACTGTCCCCATAGCACAACACGGAGGGTTCAATCACAGCCTGCATATTAATTTCATTGGCAATCTGGGGCAGGGACAAATCCTTTTTCTTGTACACGCTGGCAGTCGTTTGAGAGATGACCCGCAGGGCACTTATCTTTCCCATATCCCCGATGAGCGCCGAATGCATTCCGTCTGCCACATAATCCAATTGATCATCGCCGGTGAAATTGTCAAAAGGAAGAATGAGCAGGGATTGAATATCCCCGGCTTTAATCGTCTTACTTGGGACCACATTGAAAATGACCAGGGCCACAATCACCACCAGGCTGATATAGGTGGCGGCTTTCCATCCCCTGGAATCCGGAATGCTCTTTTCCGATGTTATCTCTTCCATGGGGCCGGTCCTGCGCATGCCTCCCGGGGTGATGTCATAAATCCAGGCGATGATCACATTGATAAACGCTCCCAGGATTAAAAGCCATAGCACCACCTTGATGCTCCACTCCGGAAAATCCCAAAGCGGGAAAATGATGGAGGAGGCTTCGAGGATGATAAAGGCAGTACCTGCGTAAATGGCCAGGGAACGGAGAACTTTGCGGCGTTTCAGTTCCTGCCAGAAACGAGACAGTTTGTTAGGATTGGCAGCCATTAATGATTTCTTTATTTAATACAAGTTAGGTTAGAAGTAGATATAAGTCAAACGGATGAAATATGACAACCAGGGGTTCGTATATGAAACGAGTGTTTTTGAAACACTATCCTGTCAATTTACTGGGAGCTAAATTTTCAATCAGACACAAATTTAGTGATTGGAATATTAGGTTTTATATATTTTCTTGCGTTGGGTATCTATTCGGGCAATGTCAAAACGGTTCTGCCTTTTAACTTTCCGTTTAGCATCAATTCTATATTATGCTGCACATCCTCCAGCTTAATATCGTTGCATATATAGGCTAATTGTTTTGGTTTCCATTCTTGAGCTAACTTATTCCACACTATTTTCCTGTATTTCATTGGATAGTTTTGCGAATCTATCCCAATTAATGTAAGCCCTCTCAGGATAAAGGGATACACTGTCAATTCAATTTTTGGAGATGCAACATTGCCACAACAAGTTACAACACCCATTAAATCGGTTGATTTAATTATATTTTCAAGAATTACACCTCCAACCGTATCAATTGCTCCTGCAAACACAGGTTTTAACAAAGGCTTTTTATCCAATTCTTCAAGCTCGCTTCGCAGGATTACTTCTTCTGCTCCAAGGCTTAATAAATAATCCCGTTCTGTTTCTTTACCAGTAATTGCAAGCACTGAATATCCCAGTTTACTCAGTATTGAAACACTTAAGGTGCCAACTCCACCTGTTGCGCCAGATACGACTATTTTTCCGTCGCTTGGTTTTATCAATTCCGTAAGTCTTAAAATGGATATACCTGCTGTCAATCCGGCAGTACCGTAAATCATGGCTTCTTTCATTGTCATATTTTTGGGCAGTTTTACTGCCCATGAAGCTGGAACTTGAATGTATTCAGCAAATCCGCCATCTGTATTCATTCCTAAATCATAACTGGTAACAATTACGTTTTCTCCAATATTAAATAAATCACTGTTCGTTTTTTCTATTGTTCCAGCAGCGTCAATTCCCGGGGTGTGGGGATAATGCCTAGTTACTCCTTTATTACCAGAAGCAGATAATGCATCTTTATAATTCAAAGAACTGTTGTGTACCCTTACTAAAATTTCACTATTGTTTAAAGGGGAGAATTCCAGCTCTTTAATAGAACCTATGTAATTGTTTTTCTTCTCTTCAACCCGAAAAGCCCTGAATGTAGAATTATTCTCTTTCATCTTTTTGCTTTTAAATCAATCAGTTTTTTGTCCAAATTTCAGGATAATTCGTATGCTTATCTATAACTTACATATGGTATGCTTGTGCCATTTAATCCCCATCCGGTATTTTCAAGACTTTAAGAATTAAAAACTGATAGCTTAATAAATCGAAGCATTTTCCCCGAAGTCCCTCCTAGAACAGAATACAGCTTAACAGAACATGGAAAGGAAATTCATCCGGTACTGGCGTCAAGGATAAGTAGTGTTTCTATAGATGTCAACCTTATGCTCCTTGCAGAGCGGTATCAATGGATTTTTTCGCCCATTGAACTAGCTCATCTAGATTATTGAAAACATCCCTGGGAATTGAATAGTAAGGCATTCTACTATGCTTACTTGCCCCTTTTTCTTCGAAGTCAATTCGATTGGAATCATTAACCTTTAAGTATCCTTGCCCTTTTGAATCAACAATGCAAAACATTTTGCCATCATAGAATAATCCATGGCCACCAAACATTTTTTTAGCAGTAATATCACCTAATGATCCCAATTTCTCAATTGTCAGTTTAGCCGTAATGACTGATTCTTGAGTTAGTTTTTCGTCTTTTTCCCCCATGGTGAATATTTAAATAATGAATATTGCATTTCGCATAAATTGGTGAACTCTTGTTGGGGTGTTTACGCATTACAATTTAAGAAGATAAGATGAGTTTGATCCGGTTTGTATCTAGTTTGATATATTTTCAGTTTAGAGTTTCGAAAATTCAGGCAGAATGCTTGAGTTCGATCTGAAACTGGCCAATGCGTATTTTAGCGGGAAAAAGCATTCTGGATGGATACTTTACCTGATCAACAATGTATTCCTCCAGGGTGCATATATGAAAGAACTGCTTGAATACGCAGCCGGGACTTAAAATTTCATTAAATTCGCGTACCATTTCAAAAACCCGGCCTCATGAAAACATTAGTCCCTGTCCTGCTGTCTATCCTGGCAGTTTTGACTGTTCAATCCTGTAAAACATCTAGCTCTATGGAAGCACCTGTTGCTGCGAAGAAACCCAGGGAACTGACCATGCATGGTCATACCCGCATCGATAATTACTACTGGCTCCGGGAGCGGGAAAATCCTGAAGTCATTGCCTACCTGGAGGCAGAGAATGCTTACAGGGAGTCGGTGATGAAAAGCACCGAGCAGTTCCAGAAGGATCTCTATGATGAAATCGTTGGCAGGATCAAACAGGATGATGAAAGTGTTCCCTATAAGGAGAACGGGTATTTCTATTACACCCGCTATGAAGAGGGCAAGGAGTATCCCATCTTCTGCAGGAAAAAGGAGAGCCTGGAGGCGGCTGAAGAGGTAATGGCCGATGTGAATGAGATGGCCGAGGGCTACAACTATTACCAGGTGGGAGGCCTGAGCGTGAGCCCGGATAACCGGTATATGGCCATCGGGATCGACACGCTTAGCCGCCGGAAGTACACCATTTATATCAAGGACCTGCAAAGCGGGGAGATGCTGGAGGACCGGATTCCTCTGACCACGGGAGGCTCCTCCTGGGCCAGCGACAGCAGGACTCTGTTCTATACCCAGAAAGATGATGAGACCCTGCGGAGCAAGGCCGTTTTCCGTCATGTCCGGGGAGAGGATGCCTCCGGAGATGTTCAGGTATATGAAGAGACAGACGAGACCTTTAGCACGGTGGTATATAAAACCAAATCGAAAAAGTATCTGGTGATCGGATCTTTCAGCACCCTGACCACAGAGTTCCGCGTTCTTCCCGCCGACAATCCGGAGGGAGCGTTTAAAGTGGTACATCCGCGGGAGCGGGGACTGGAATACAATATTTCCCACTTTGGCGACCATTTTTATATCATTACCAACCTGGAGGCCACTAATTTCAGGCTAATGAAGACTCCTGTGGACCTTACGGGCAAGGAGAACTGGGAAGAGGTAATTGCTCACCGGGAGGATATATTCCTGGAGGGCCTGGAGATCTTTAAGGACTACCTGGTGCTTGAAGAAAGAAAAGAAGGACTGATCGGTCTGAGGGTGATCCCCTGGGACGGAAGCGCGGAGCACTATCTCGACATGGGAGAAGAGGTTTATTCCGCCTCCGTTTCCGTGAATCCCGAGTTTGACAGTCAGCTTCTGAGGTATCGCTACTCCTCCCTGACCACGCCCAACAGCGTATATGACTACCATATGGAATCCAGGGAAAAGACCCTCCTGAAGCAGGATGAAGTACTGGGAGGAAATTTCGATCCGGCCAACTACGAGGCCAAACGTATTTACGCCAGCGCCGACGATGGGAAAAAAATTCCCATGAGTATTGTCTATCGCAAGGGTGTGGAACTGGACGGAAGTAATCCAACGCTTTTATATGGCTATGGATCCTACGGACATACCATGGATCCGGGATTCCGTTCTTACCGTCTTTCCCTGCTGGACCGCGGCTTTATTTTTGCCATCGCACACGTACGGGGCAGCCAGGTCTATGGCCGGCCCTGGTATGAGGATGGCAAACTGCTGAAAAAGATGAACACCTTTACCGACTTCAATGACTGTGCCGAGCACCTGATCAAAGAAAACTACACCAGTCCGGCCCATCTGTATGCCATGGGTGGAAGTGCCGGCGGATTGCTGATAGGTGCTGTAATTAATTTGCAGCCGGAACTCTATCATGGCGTAATTGCGGCGGTTCCCTTTGTGGATGTGGTAACCACCATGCTGGATGAAGATATACCCCTGACCACCGGCGAGTATGACGAGTGGGGAAATCCCAATGAAAAGGAGTACTATGAGTATATGCTCAGCTACTCACCTTACGACCAGGTGGAGGCCAAAGCCTATCCCAATATGCTGGTGACCACCGGGCTGCACGACAGTCAGGTCCAGTACTGGGAACCCGCCAAATGGGTGGCCAAATTACGGGGAATGAAGACCGATGACAACCAGCTCCTGATGTATTGCAACATGGAGACCGGTCACGGAGGGGCTTCCGGGCGTTTTGAGCAGTTCAGGGAAACGGCCATGGAGTATGCCTTCCTCTTTAGCCTGGA
>Ga0316201_10004923_pt1 | contig 10182 bp, 8 predicted proteins | sample CS6wburrow_MG_FD_204516 | JGI IMG/M metagenome (GOLD analysis project Ga0316201, IMG submission 204516) | Coastal sediment microbial communities from Delaware Bay, Delaware, United States - CS-6 worm burrow | ecosystem: Environmental > Aquatic > Marine > Coastal > Sediment | place: USA: Delaware...
GGCAGGCACAAGATCTGCCTGTGCACCAACGTGTCGTGCATGATCAACGGCTCCGACAGTATCCTCGAGCACCTCAGCAATCGTTTGGGCATCGGCTTCGGCCAAGTGACCGGAGACGGCAGGTTCAGTCTCAAGGAAGTGGAATGTCTGGGCGCCTGTGGCGGTGCACCGATGATGCAAATCGGTCGCACTTATTACGAGAATCTGACACCGGAACTGGTCGATCAGATTCTGGACGGGCTGGAGTAAGGCGATGACGAACGAAGTTTGCTTCCGCACCCTCGACAAGGACCGCCCCTGGCGCCTGGAGACTTATCAGGCGGAGGGCGGATACGAGGCCCTCAAAAAGATCCTCAGCGAAAAGACCGCGCAGGAAGAGATCATCGAGACGGTCAAGCAATCGGGACTGCGGGGCCGCGGTGGTGCAGGCTTCCCCACCGGTCTCAAGTGGAGCTTCATCAACCGTACCGCACCTGGCGACAAATATGTCGTATGCAACTCCGACGAGGGCGAGCCGGGCACCTTCAAGGATCGCGATATCCTGCGTTACAACCCGCATGCCCTGATCGAGGGGATGATCATCTGCGGCTATGCGATCGGCGCCGTCACCGGGTACAACTACATCCGCGGCGAGTTCTGGGAGCCGTACGAACGTTTCGAGGATGCCCTTGCCGAGGCGCGAGAGGCCGGTCTGCTGGGCGAGAATATTCTCGGTTCCGGTTTCGATTTTGATATCCACAGCCACCTCGGCGCCGGTGCCTATATCTGTGGTGAAGAGACCGCTCTGTTGGAGTCGCTGGAAGGCAAGAAGGGGCAGCCGCGTTTCAAGCCGCCTTTCCCTGCCATGTTCGGCCTCTATGGTCGTCCGACGGTGATCAACAACACCGAATCGCTGGCCTCAATACCCGACATAATGCGCCAGGGCGCCGACTGGTTCCGCGAGATCGGCGTGCAAAACAGTGGCGGTCCCAAGCTTTTTTCTGTGTCTGGCAATGTGGCCAGACCCGGCAACTACGAGATCCCGATGGGGACGCCGTTTGCCGAGCTGCTCGAGATGGCCGGTGGCATGCGCGACGGTCGCGCGTGCAAGGCGGTGATACCGGGTGGCTCCTCGGCGCCGGTGCTGCCGGGTGATGTGATGATGGATCTGACCATGGACTACGACAGCATCGCCCAGGCCGGCTCGATGCTGGGTTCCGGTGCGGTGATCGTGATGGACGACAGCAACTGCATGGTGAAGGTCCTGGACCGGATCTCCTATTTTTATTTCGAGGAATCCTGCGGTCAATGCACCCCCTGCCGCGAGGGCACGGGATGGATGCATCGCGTCGTGCATCGCATAGAGACAGGTCGGGGGCGCCCGGAGGACCTGGACCTGCTCGACGATGTGGCGAAGAAGATCATGGGACGCACCATATGTGCGCTGGGTGATGCCGCCGCGTTGCCGGTGGCCGGATTCATCAAGCATTTCCGGGATGAGTTCCAGTATCACATCGACAACAAGAAGTGCATGGTGTGAGATCGAGTAACGAAACACGAAGGACACAAAGACGCGAAGTGCCCCGAACCGTTGGAGCGCTTTGCCTGACAGAGAATCTTTGTGGCCTTTGCGCCTTTGCGAACTTTGCGTTTCAAACGCCGAACTGAAAAGAGCACATGGCAGACAATCAAACCATCGTCATTGAAGTCGACGGCAAGCAACTCGAGGCGCAGCCTGGGCAGATGTTGATCGAGGTGACGGATGCCGCAGGCATCAGCGTCCCGCGCTTCTGTTATCACAAGCACTTGTCGGTGGCGGCCAATTGCCGCATGTGCCTGGTCGAGGTCGAGAAGGCGCCCAAGCCGCTGCCGGCCTGTGCCACGCCGGTCATGAACGGCATGAAGGTCTATACGCGTTCGCCGCTGGCGCGCGAGGCGCAGAAGGGCACCATGGAGTTCCTGCTGATCAACCATCCGCTGGATTGCCCGATCTGCGATCAGGGTGGCGAGTGCGAACTGCAGGACGTGGCCATGGGCTACGGTGGTGACGTTTCACGTTACAGCGAGCGCAAGCGCGTCGTACGCGACGAGGATATCGGCGCCCTGATAGCGACCGAGATGACCCGCTGCATCCATTGCACCCGTTGTGTGCGTTTCGGTGGCGAGATCGCGGGCATGCGTGAGCTGGGTGCGACCGGGCGCGGTGAGCACATGCGCATCGGCGTCTACATAGAACACAGTGTTTCTTCCGAGCTTTCGGGCAACGTCATCGACCTTTGCCCGGTAGGGGCGCTGACTGCCAAGCCCTCACGCTTCAATGCGCGGGCCTGGGAATTGACCGAGCATGACGGGGTGGCCCCGCATGACGCCCTCGGCAGTAATCTGCACCTGCACGTGCGTGGCAACAAGGTCATGCGCGTGGTGCCGCGTGAAAACGAGGCAGTCAACCAGACCTGGATCTCCGATCGCGACCGTTTCAGCTACCAGGGCCTTTACAGCAAAGACCGCCTGCTGCGACCGATGCTGCGTGAGAACGGCAAGCTGCGGGAGGTCGATTGGCAGGTGGCCCTGCAGGCCGCGGCCAAGGCCTTGAAGGGCGTCGCCGCCGAGCAGATCGGCTGCCTGGTGTCTCCCAGCGCAACCCTGGAGGAACAGTATCTCGCGGCACGCCTGGTGCGCGGTCTGGGAAGCCCCAATATCGACCATCGTCTGCGCCAGAGTGATTTCCGCGGCGACGGTGCAGACCCGGTACTGCCCTGGCTGGGCCAGAAGATCGCGGATCTCGCCGGCAACCAGGCAACTTTGCTGGTCGGTTCCTGGCTGCGCAAGGATCAGCCGCTGCTAAATCACCGTGTGCGTCAGTCGCACATCGAGGGCGGCGAGGTCATGGCGATCAACCCGGTGGCCTACGACAGCAACTTCGAGCTGGACGTCGACATCGTGTGCGCCCCCTCCGCCATGGTCACCGAACTGGCCTGTGTCGCAGCGGCGCTCGGTGTGGATACCTCGGGGGTCCCGGCTAAACCTGACGAGGCGCATCGCGCCATCGCGGAATCCCTCAAGTCGGCCGGGCAGGGCAGCATTCTGCTCGGCACCGCGGCCTCCATGCATCCGGACTTCTCGATCCTGCGCACCCTGGCTGCCGATATTGCCAAGGCCGCCGGGGTGAGTCTTGGTTTTGTCGGCAGCGGCAGCAATGATGCCGGTGCCTGGATGGCCGGTGCAGTGCCGCACCGTGTCGCGGGCGGCGCGGACGCCGATCCCATTGGTCTCAATGCGGCCGAGATGATGCGCCAGGCCCGTGATCTGTACGTGACGATCGGTATCGAGCCGGAGATGGACGTGTCCGACCCCGCGCTGATGGCTGCCGCCCTGGAATCCGCGCAGCTCGTGGCGTTGAGCGGCTACCTGTCTCCCTGGTTGCAACAGCACGCGGACATACTTCTCCCGGTCTCGTCCTATGCCGAGACATCGGGCACGCTGGTGAATATCGAGGGCACCGTGCAGGGATTCAAGGGGGTGGCATCTCCCCAGGGCGAGGCTCGTCCGGCCTGGAAGGTGCTGCGCGTGCTCGGCAACCTGCTCGATCTCGATGGTTTCGATTACGTCGACTCGACTGAGGTACGCGACGAGGTGTTGCGTGCGTGTGCCGAACTCGCACCCGACAACACCGTAGGCAAGCTGGACCCACAGTCACCGCGGACCGAGGCGGGTGCCTGGGAACGCATCGGCGGTGTGCCGATGTACTCGGTGGATGCACTGACGCGGCGCGCGCATTCGCTGCAGCTGACCCCGGATGCCTGGGGTTCGGGGGTGCGTCTGAACGCGGCTGCGGCAAAGACACTGGGACTCGGGGAGGTGGCATCCGTGCGCATCACCCAGGGTGATGCCAGTGCCGAGTTTTCCGTGCGGGTGGACGACGTGGTGCCCGATGGCTGTGTGTGGCTGCCTACTGCGGTGCCCGGATCTGAAGCGCTGGGGGTCGGGTTCGGTCCGGTCTCCGTGGAGAGGGTGTAACCGATGGATACCCTGATTGAACTGTGGATGGCGCTGCCGGTCGTGATCCAGATCGTGATGAAGATCGCCGTGATCATGATGCCATTGATGATTCTGGTGGCCTATTACACCTATGCCGAGCGCAAGATCATCGGCTACATGCAGGTGCGCATGGGCCCCAACCGGGTGGGTTTCTTCGGCTACCGCCTGTGGGGGCTGGGCCAGCCGATCGCCGATGCGGTCAAGCTGATGTTCAAGGAGATCATCATCCCCTCGGGGTCCAATAAGCTCCTGTTCCTGATTGCGCCGACCCTTTCGATCGGGCCGGCGCTGGCGGCCTGGGCCGTGTTTCCCTTCGATGCCGAACTGGTGCTCGCGGATGTGAACGCCGGCCTGCTGTATATCCTGGCCATGACCTCGCTGGGTGTCTATGGCGTGATCATTGCCGGCTGGGCATCCAATTCGAAGTATGCGTTTCTCGGCTCGATCCGTTCGGCCGCGCAGATCGTCTCGTACGAGATCGCGATGGGCTTTGCCCTGGTCGGGGTGCTGGTGGCCGCGGGCAGTCTCAACCTGGGCGATATCGTGGCCGCACAACAGGGCAGCCTGTTCCACTGGTTCTGGCTGCCGCTGTTCCCGCTGTTCCTGATCTATTTCATCTCTGGGGTCGCGGAGACCAACCGTGCGCCATTCGACGTCGCCGAGGGCGAGTCGGAGATCGTGGCCGGGTTCCACGTCGAATACTCGGGCATGACCTTTGCCGTGTTCTTCCTCGCCGAATACGCCAACATGATCCTGATCTCGGCGTTGAGTTCACTGATGTTCCTCGGCGGCTGGCTATCGCCGTTGCCGGCCAGTTGGGTAGACGGCGTGTTCCTGCTCGGCGACGGTTTCCAGTGGCTGCTGATCAAGACATTCTTCTTCATGTTCCTGTTCCTGTGGTTTCGCGCGACCTTCCCGCGTTACCGCTATGACCAGATCATGCGCCTCGGCTGGAAGGTGTTCATTCCGATCACGATCGTCTGGATCGTGGTGGTTGCCGTCATGAAGGTGACCGCGATGCCCTGGTGGTTCAACTGAGGTCCGGTGTGATGAAGACGATAACGAACTACATCCGCAGCCTGTTCCTGTTCGAACTGCTCAAGGGGCTCAGCGTCACCGGCAGCTATTTCTTTGCGCGTAAGTTCACCCTGCAGTACCCGGAGCAGAAAGCCCCGGTGTCACCGCGTTTTCGTGGTCTGCATGCGTTGCGCCGCTATCCCAACGGCGAGGAGCGGTGCATCGCGTGCAAGCTGTGCGAAGCGGTCTGTCCGGCGCTGGCGATAACCATCGAGGCCGAGCCGCGCGCTGACGGTTCGCGTCGCACCACCCGTTACGACATTGACCTGTTCAAGTGCATCTATTGTGGCTTCTGCGAAGAATCCTGTCCGGTGGACTCGATCGTCGAGACGCGTGTCTACGAATACCATTTCGAGAACCGCGGCGAGCAGATCATGACCAAGCAGATGCTGCTGGATATCGGTGACAAGTATGAAGTGCAGCTGGCGGCCGACCGCGCTGCGCAGGCCAACGTGCGCTAGCGCCGGGGACAGGAAAACCAAATGACAGTTGAAAAGTTCCTTTTTTATGTCTTCGCGGCCTTCTTGGTGTTTGCCGCGGTGATGGTCATCACGCGCAAGAACCCGGTCCATTCGGCACTCTTCCTGGTCCTGGCCTTTTTCAACAGCGCTGCCCTATGGATGCTGGCCGAGGCCGAGTTCCTGGCAATCGTACTGGTCCTTGTCTATGTCGGTGCGGTGATGGTCCTGTTCCTGTTCGTGGTGATGATGCTGGACATCAATATCGCCGAGTTGCGCGCCGGTTTCGTGCGCAACGCACCGGTCGCGATCCTGGTCGCGGTCGCCATGGTGGTCGAGTTGTTGATGGTCGTGGGCCCGCAGCGCTTCGGCTTGGACTCGGTCGCTTCACCGGCGGCCAGATCGGCTGAGTACAACAATACCGAGGAACTCGGTCTGGCACTGTTCACTCAGCACATCTACGCATTCGAGATCGCCGCCGTGATTCTGCTGGTCGGTATCGTGGCGGCCATCGGCCTGACCATGCGCAAACGCCCGGAAACCAAGAGCCAGCATGCGGCCAGTCAGATCGCGGTCAAGGCATCGGATCGCCTGCGCGTGATCAAGATGGATGCAGAGGAGAAGGCCTGATGATTGCCCTTTCGGACTACCTGATGGTCGGTGCGATTCTGTTCTCCCTGAGCGTCGCGGGTATCTTCCTCAATCGCAAGAACGTGATCCTGCTGCTGATGTGCATCGAGCTGATGCTGCTGGCGGTGAACATCAATTTCATCGCCTTCTCGCATTTTCTAGGTGATACCGCGGGGCAGGTGTTCGTTTTCTTCATCCTGACCGTGGCCGCTGCTGAGGCCGCGATCGGTCTGGCGATCCTGGTCGTACTGTTCCGAAACCGCGGCACGATCAACGTCGCCGATCTGGATACCTTAAAGGGCTAGAGATGGAATCGATCCTACTGACCATCGTATTGGCGCCCCTTGCTGGCGCAATCATCGCCGGCCTTTGGCGCAACCAGGTGGGGCGCGTCGGTGCACACTCGGTGACCATCCTCGGCGTCGGTATCTCGTGCCTCCTGTCGATATACGTCTGGTGGCAGTTCGCTTTCGAGGGCGCGGCGACCTACAACGAAACCGTTTACACCTGGATGGTCAGTGACGGCCTGCGCATGGAGATCGGATTCCTGATCGATCGCCTGACCGCCATGATGATGGCCGTCGTAACCTTCGTCTCCCTGATGGTGCATATCTATACCATCGGCTATATGGCGGATGAAGAGGGTTATCAGCGGTTCTTCAGTTATATCGCGCTGTTCACCTTTTCGATGCTGATGCTGGTGATGGCCAACAACTTCCTGCAGCTGTTCTTCGGCTGGGAGGCGGTGGGCCTGGTGTCTTACCTGCTGATTGGTTTCTATTTCAAGAAAGAGACCGCGATCTTCGCCAACATGAAGGCGTTCCTGGTAAATCGCGTCGGCGACTTCGGTTTTCTTCTCGGCATCGCCGCGATCGCCATGTATTTCGGCAGCCTCGATTACAAGGAGGTCTTCGCAGCCGCTCCACAGATGGCTGACATCAGTATCACCATCTGGGGCGACAGCGCCTGGTCGCTGATGACCGTGATCTGCATCCTGCTGTTCATCGGGGCCATGGGCAAGTCGGCGCAGGTGCCGCTGCATGTGTGGCTGCCTGACTCGATGGAAGGCCCGACCCCGATCTCGGCGCTGATCCATGCCGCCACCATGGTCACCGCGGGTATCTTCATGGTTGCGCGCATGTCGCCTCTGTACGAACTGTCTGAGACCGCGTTGACCTTCGTACTGGTGATCGGTGCCACCACCGCTTTCTTCATGGGCCTGATCGGCATCGTCCAGAATGACATCAAGCGCGTGGTCGCCTACTCGACCCTTTCGCAACTCGGCTACATGATCGCGGCCCTCGGTGCCTCTGCCTATGCGGCAGGCCTTTTCCATTTAATGACCCACGCCTTCTTCAAGGCCCTGCTGTTCCTTGGTGCCGGTTCGGTGATCATTGCCATGCACCATGAGCAGGACATCCGCAAGATGGGCGGTATGGCCAAATTCATGCCGATAACGCGCTGGACGATGTTGCTCGGGTCCCTGGCCCTGATCGGTTTCCCCGGCTTTTCCGGCTTCTTCTCGAAGGATGCGATCATCGAGGCGGTTCACAATTCGCAGATTGCCGGGGCGGGGTACGCCAACGTGCTGCTGGTCGCTGGCGTGTTCGTGACCGCACTGTACAGCTTCCGCATGTACTTCCTCGTGTTCCATGGTGAAGGCCCGCGTCACTTCGAACCGCATCATGAAGCCCATGACGATCATGGCGGTGCGGAAGCTCAGGAGCATCACCATGTGCATGACGAGCCCACACCACACGAGTCACCCTGGGTGGTGACGGTACCCTTGATCCTGCTGGCCATTCCCTCGGTGTTCATCGGTTACTTCACGGTCGGCCCGATGCTGTTCGGGGACTACTTCGATGGCGTGCTGACGGTCGCTGCCGTTCACGACACCCTGGGACAGATCCACTTCGACAGCGCCTTCGGTTTCATGTTGCACGGAATGATGGGTCTGCCGTTCTTCCTGGCCATGGGTGGGCTGGCGACTGCCTGGTACGTCTATACGCGCAAGCCCGAGATCGCGCGCAACCTGGCGATCAAGTTCGATTGGATGCATTTCATCCTCGATCGTAAGTATGGGTTCGACGAGTTCAACCAGGCCGTGTTTGCAGGGGGCAGCAAGCTGCTCGGCAAGTTCCTTTGGCTGGTGGGTGATCGTGCACTGATCGATGGTGTGGCAGTGAATGGCTCCGCGCACTCGGTAGGCAGGTTCGCCATGGTCGTGCGCCGCGTCCAGACCGGCATGCTCTATCAGTACGCCATGGTGATGATCATCGGCCTTTTGGCATTGCTTGGTTGGTTTGTACTGGCTGCGTAGTGTTTATCTTTGCGGTATGGATTTATTGAGCCGCGTCGAGGCGAGGGCAGTCGACGCGAAAGTGGCTGGCGGCAGACCGCCCAAACCGGGCGTGTATCGCCGGGAACAGGACTAGAGACAACAGAATCATGACTGCAGATTGGCCGATTATCAGTGCGACGATATGGCTCCCGATACTGGGCGGCGCCCTGGTGCTCGCTAGCGGTGACAAGGCACCGAACGTGTCGCGCTGGATGGCGCTGATATTCGCAGTGCTGACCTTCCTTGTCAGCATTCCCCTGTACACGGGCTTCGATATCGGCACTGCACAGATGCAGTTCGTCGAGCGGCTCCCGTGGATACCGGCATTCGATGTTCAGTACTACCTTGGCGTCGACGGTATCTCGATGCCTTTGATCCTGTTGACCACTTTCATATCGATTTTGGTGATCATCGCTGGCTGGGAGGTCATCCAGTACAAGCCGTCGCAGTATATGGCCGCCTTCCTGATGATGGAGGGCGTGATGGTCGGGGTGTTCGCATCCCTCGATGCCATGCTGTTCTACGTGTTCTGGGAGGCCATGCTGATCCCGATGTTCATCATCATCGGCGTCTGGGGCGGCCCCAACCGGGTCTACGCCACCATCAAGTTCTTCCTGTACACCTTCCTGGGCTCGGTGTTCATGTTGGTCGCGCTGATCTACATGTACTTCAAATCCGGCTCGATGGAAATCCTCGCATTCCACGAACTGCAGCTGAATCTTCATGAGCAGGTGCTGATCTTCGTCGCGTTCCTGCTGGCGTTTGCGGTCAAGGTGCCGATGTGGCCGGTACACACCTGGTTGCCGGACGCGCACGTCGAGGCACCGACCGGCGGCTCGGTGATCCTGGCCGCGATCATGCTGAAGATTGGTGGCTATGGTTTCCTGCGCTTCAGCCTGCCGATCACGCCCGATGCGAGCAGCGAGCTGGACTGGATGATCATTTCGATGTCGTTGATCGCGGTGGTCTATATTGGCTTCGTCGCCCTGGTACAGCAGGACATGAAAAAGCTGATTGCCTATTCATCGATTGCGCACATGGGTTTTGTCACCCTCGGTTTCTTCATTGCGTTCATGATCATGTCGCGCGGCGACGTCAACAGCGGCGCGGTGCTGGGCATGCAGGGCGGCATGGTGCAGATGGTCTCGCACGGCTTTATCTCGGCAGCCATGTTCCTGTGCGTCGGCGTCCTTTACGACCGCATGCACAGTCGTGAGATCAACGACTACGGCGGAGTGGTCAACGTGATGCCCTGGTTCGCGGCCTTCATGGTGTTCTTTGCGATGGCCAACGCGGGCCTGCCAGGCACATCCGGCTTCGTCGGGGAATTCATGGTGATACTGGCCAGCTTCCGTGCAGACTTCTGGTTCGCCTTTCTGGGTGCGACCACCCTGATCGTCGGTGCTGCCTATACCCTGTGGATGGTCAAGCGGGTGGTTTACGGCGAGATCGGATCAGACAAGGTGGCGGCACTGGAAGACATCAACAAGCGCGAGGCCCTGGTACTCACCTCGCTGGCGGTTGCGGTGCTCGTTCTGGGTATCTGGCCGGCCCCGCTGATCGAGGTGATGGATGTCTCGATCGAGAACCTGGTAAGGCATATCGCCGTCACCAAACTTTGAGCCGTCACACGCGGATTGGGTAAGCCTGTATGGAATA
>Ga0316201_10004924_pt1 | contig 10182 bp, 11 predicted proteins | sample CS6wburrow_MG_FD_204516 | JGI IMG/M metagenome (GOLD analysis project Ga0316201, IMG submission 204516) | Coastal sediment microbial communities from Delaware Bay, Delaware, United States - CS-6 worm burrow | ecosystem: Environmental > Aquatic > Marine > Coastal > Sediment | place: USA...
AAGAAGGCGCAAGGTACAAGGCGTAAGGCGCGAGTTTCAGGTGCGAGGATTCAAGGTTCAGTTCAGGGTTCAAGGTTCATTGTTGTGAACCCAAGGATTAAATTGACCTCTCCCTTCACCCACGTGGGGGAAGGGTTGGGGTTGGGGGTAATGGATGGTTCAAGCTTCAAATTCCGGGATTCTTTGTGTAGCTCTGTGCTTCTTCGTGGTCCTCTGTGTAATAACTAAGCGGTTCAGGTTCAGGTTCAGGTGAGAGGTATCAGGTATCAGGAGTGAGGTATGAGGTATCACGCATAAGGTGTCAGGGTATGCAGTTATCGATTTTGGGTTTCTATGTATGTACTCTGTGCTTCCCTGCCTGCCGGAAGGGTAGCCAGATAAAAAAAAGCCTCATCTAAGCCGAGATTGGGCCTGCTTATCACATTAAGGAATAAAGCGATGTGATGAAAAAGCTGCTAAAGGAATTTTTCTTTCTCAAAAGGGGAGAACGCTCTGCGCTTCTTGTATTTACGGGACTACTGATCTGTGCTACTGCTTTTCGTATTTGGATAGGCTCACGTCCTGAGGCAGAGTTTTTTCCTGACCCGGAATTTTTAGAAGAAATGATTGCCCTGCAACATTCCTTGAAGGATTTGGAGAAGGATACACAAGAGAAGCAAAGCTTCAATGCCGGCCGGAATAACACGAAAAAGCCTTTGCTTCCCTTTGATTTTGATCCGAACAGCGTGACAAAAGCAAACCTGGAACAGATGAATATCCCTGATTTTATTGCAGACAATCTTATGAAATACAGAAATGCCGGCGGTAAATTTTACAATGCAAATGACCTGCGAAAGATCTATGGGATGCAGGATTCGATTTTTAATGCCTTACACCCTTTTATTGAAATTGCAAAAGACAGCACAAAGCTTGAAGCAAGAGAAGAATACATCAGAAAGGATAAACTTCCCGTTTTTGAACTTAATGCTATTGATAGTGTAAAGCTCATGCTTCTTCCCGGTATTGGTCCGTCCTTTTCACGCAGGATCTTGAAATATCGTGATCTTTTAGGAGGTTTTTATCAGCTTGACCAGCTCTGGGAAGTATATGGCATGGATTCTCTGCGATTTACTTCAGTACAAAATAATTGTCGGATCGACACCAGTTTGTTACAGCGTATTGATTTGAACGAATGTTCCTTCAAGGACCTGATCTCCCACCCTTATATTGACAAGCCAGGGACATATTCCATCCTGCAATACCGTGATTTTGTCACTTCCATAAAAAGCCTGGATGAGTTAGAGACCAATCAAATCCTTGATCATGATAGCTTTAATAAGGTACGACCTTATTTATCCGTCAATAATGAAAAAGATAAGTAAGAAAGCCTATTGATTAAGACTTGAAAATTTACTATTTTTATAGGTGAATTGTTGGAGTAAGTCTAAATCCAAAAATGCAGCAATTGTCGCCTGAATTATTATTTTTCCAAAAAAATCATTAAAGTGTTGATTATAAGAAATTGAATTTCTAAATTTGCGGCTCATTAAAAAAAGGAGAAGTATATGATAGTTATTCCTGTTAAAGAAGGAGAAAACATCGAAAGGTCGCTTAAAAAATTCAAAAGAAAATTTGAGAAGACAGGCGTTGTAAAAGAATTGCGTAGCAGACAGGCATTTACAAAACCTTCTGTTGAAAAAAGACAGCAGAAGCTTAAAGCAGTCTATGTTCAGAAGCTACAAAGAGAAGAAGAGTAGGAGCGTTGGATTTAGGCAGTTAACCATATGTAACTGCCATGACCGGAGTAAATGAGTTTATAGCGTACCTGCGAACTGAAAAGCGATATGCAGATCATACGCTGATTTCTTATAAGAATGATTTAGAGCAATACCATGCTTTCTGCCGGGGTGCCGGACATGAAAGCATGGATTTGTTTTTTAAGACCATCAGAAAATGGGTGGTACACCTGATGGAGAATGGATACAATCCGAAGAGCATACATCGAAAGCTCTCTTCTTTAAGATCGTATTGCAAGTATCTCATCAGCCTTGGGGAGCTTGAGGATGATCCGGTGGAAAAAGTTTTAAAACCAAAGTTAAACAAGCGGGTTCCTCAATTTGTTGATGAGAAAAGTATAAACCGTTTGCTGGACGATTATGATTTTGGAGATGATTTTAACGGAAAAAGGAATAAATTGATTGTAAACCTGTTGTACCAGACAGGCATACGAAGAAGTGAATTGATAGGTATGGAGCTGGACTCTGTAGACCTGGGCAGTGGTCTAATCAAAGTGTTAGGGAAGCGAAACAAGGAGCGACTGATCCCTTTCGGGATTGAACTCAAGGGAGAACTTATAGAATATATGGAGGCCCGTGAGGCTAAATACCCTGATCTTGAGGAGACGTGGCTTTTTCTGAGCGAAAATGGCAAAGCACTCTATCCCAAACTTGTTTACCGCATTGTTGATAAATACCTTAGTTTATATTCCACGCTGGAAAAAACGAGTCCGCACATTTTACGTCATACTTTTGCAACACATATGCTGAACAGCGGTGCGGACCTGAATGCGATAAAGGAATTATTGGGTCATTCGAATCTGTCGGCAACCCAGGTATATACGCACAATACATTTGAGAAATTGAAATCTATTTATAACCAGGCTCACCCCAGAGCATAAAAACAAGGAGGTGATTATGAACGTCAAAATTCATTCAGTTAAATTTGATGCAGACACTAAGTTACTTAATTTTATTGATGAAAAAGTCAGTAAGCTTGAGGTTTTCTACGACGACATTCTTGGGGCAGAAGTATTCCTGAGACTTGAAAAGGACACTCTGGAGCGGGAAAACAAGATTGTTGAGATAAAACTGGACATTGCACGTAACCCCTTATTTTCAAAGAAACAATGCAAAACCTTCGAAGAGGCTACAGACCAGTCAGTTGATGCGCTCAGAAGACAGTTGCTAAAGCATAAGAATAAGCTCAAGAAGAATTAGGCTTCGATCTTTTACAAGAGAAGGGCTGCTGATGCAGCCTTTTTTTTGTCATAATGTTAAATTCCAAAAATCCTTTAATCTACATATTTTCAATACGTTGAATAATAATTTACTCCTGCCAATCCTGCCTCTGGAACGAAAAGGCAGAACTCTCCAAAAAAATGAAAAGAAATTTTTGTCATATAATTTTTTATTTCCTACATTTGCAGACCGATTTTGGAGGGTAGTTTTTTGACGTGATTCTATGCCGATGTAGCTCAGTTGGTCAGAGCAGCTGATTTGTAATCAGCAGGTCGGGGGTTCGAATCCCTCCATCGGCTCAAAATGAATGTATTTTTCATTTTTTTGGGGAGATACCTAAGTGGCCAACAGGGGCAGACTGTAAATCTGCTGTCGTACGACTTCGGAGGTTCGAATCCTTCTCTCCCCACACTGGCTTCCATAGCTTTGGCGAAGGAAGAAAAAAGTTTTTTGAAAGGTTGAGAAGAGAAACAAAGTACGACTTCGGAGGTTCGAACCGAGGCCCGACGTAAGGAGGGACGAGCTCACGAGGGCCGACGACAGGAGGCACGAGTAACCGAGCGACTTTAAGAGCGAGCTCACGAGGGCCGACGACAGGAGGCACGAGTAATCCTTCTCTCCCCACACTGGCTTCCATAGCTTTGGCGAAGGAAGAAAAAAGTTTTTTGAAATAACGAAATGCGGGAATAGCTCAGTTGGTAGAGCACGACCCTTCCAAGGTCGGGGTCGCGAGTTCGAGTCTCGTTTCCCGCTCAAAGGTTTTAAAGAGTGGTTTAAGAGCAGGTTATGAGCTTGTTCTGTCGGCTCAAAGAGTTCATTAAGGGTTTGATTCGTGATGTTCCCCCTGTTTCCGGAATATTCCGGTGACCCAGAGTTTAAGCCGATGTAGCTCAGGGGTAGAGCGCTTCCTTGGTAAGGAAGAGGTCATGGGTTCAATTCCCATCATTGGCTCTTTTTAAAATTGAAAGTAACTATTTACAAGTATCAATATTAATTTAAATTAAGTTATGGCTAAAGAAAAATTTGATAGGTCCAAACCGCACGTCAATATTGGGACCATTGGTCACGTAGACCACGGTAAAACCACATTGACCGCTGCCATTACAATGGTTCTTGCCAAGAGAGGACTCTCTGAAATCAGGGATTTCGATTCTATTGACAATGCACCAGAAGAGAAAGAAAGAGGTATTACTATTAATACCGCTCACGTTGAGTATCAAACAGCAAATCGTCACTATGCACACGTTGACTGTCCTGGTCACGCTGACTATGTTAAAAACATGGTAACAGGTGCAGCTCAGATGGACGGTGCGATTATTGTTGTTGCGGGTACTGACGGACCTATGCCACAAACAAGGGAGCACATCCTTCTGGCTCGCCAGGTAAACGTGCCTAAAATTGTATGTTTCCTGAATAAGGTTGACATGGTTGACGATCCGGAGCTCCTCGAGCTTGTTGAAATGGAAGTTCGTGAACTTCTTGATTTCTATGAATTTGATGGTGACAATGCTCCTGTTATTCATGGATCTGCACTGGGTGCTTTGAATGGTGAAGAAAAATGGGAAGAAAAGGTAATGGAACTTATGGATGCTGTTGATTCATACATTCCGATTCCTCCACGTGAAAGAGAGAAGCCATTCCTGATGCCGGTTGAGGACGTTTTCTCAATCACAGGTCGTGGAACTGTTGCAACTGGTAGAATTGAAACCGGTGTAGTAAACACAGGTGACGAACTTGCAATTATCGGACTTGGTGCAGAAGGTCGTAAGACTGTTTGTACTGGTGTTGAGATGTTCCGTAAGATCCTCGATACAGGTGAAGCTGGAGATAACGTAGGTTTGTTGCTCCGTGGTGTTGATAAGAAAGAGATAAAAAGAGGTATGGTTCTTGCTAAGCCGGGATCCATCACTCCACATACTGAGTTTAAGGCAGAGGTATATGTATTGAAGAAGGAAGAAGGCGGACGTCACACGCCGTTCCACAATAACTATCGTCCTCAGTTCTATCTTAGGACTCTTGACGTTACAGGTGAGATTCAGCTTCCGGAAGGTACTGAGATGGTAATGCCAGGTGATAATGTAACTATCACTGTTAAGCTTATCTACCCTGTTGCTATCAACAAAGGTCTCCGTTTCGCAATCCGTGAAGGTGGAAGAACTGTTGGTGCAGGCCAGGTTATTGATATCGCTGAATAAAACAGCGTATTCAAAAGTAGTAAAGAGATCGGTCCGGATAGCCATTTGGACCGGACTCTTTTTGACTGTTAAGGCATAAACGGGTGTAGCTCAGTTGGTAGAGCACTGGTCTCCAAAACCAGGTGTCGGGCGTTCGAGTCGCTCCTCCCGTGCAAATCATCTTTATAAATGAGAAGAATATATAATTATCTGAAAGATTCCTACACAGAACTGGTACACAAAGTTACCTGGCCTACATGGAAAGAACTGCAAAATAGTGCAATCGTAGTAATGATCGCGTCGCTGATCTTTGCCCTGGTTGTATTTGCAATGGATATTTCGTTTCAAACGATTCTCGAAGGCATTTATAAATTAGTCTGATCAAGGAAATGGGCGAGCTGGCAAAAAAATGGTATGTTCTTCGTGCTATAGGTGGTAAGGAGAAGAAAGCCAAGGAATATATCGAAAGTGAGATATCTCGCTTGAACCTGCAGGACTATATATCCCAGGTATTGATCCCTACTGAAAAGGTTTACCAGATCAGGAACGGGAAAAAAATAAGCAAGGAACGAAACTATTTCCCTGGTTATGTGTTGGTAGAAGCAGTGCTGACTGGTGAAATACCGCATATTCTCAGAAATATTCCGAATGTGATCGGATTTCTTGGTACCCAGGGTGAACAGGAGCCTATTCCTTTGCGTGAATCAGAGGTAAACAGGATCCTTGGGAAAGTTGATGAACTTACGGCCAACGATGAAGAGATCAGTGTTCCCTATTTTGTTGGGGAATCTGTAAAGGTCATCGACGGTCCGTTTAACAGTTTTACCGGTATAATTGAAGAAGTGAACGAGGAGAAAAAGAAGCTGAAGGTAATGGTGAAGATCTTTGGAAGAAAGACGCCTCTTGAACTAAGCTTTATGCAGGTAGAAAAAGAAGGATAGAACAAACGCATTGCGAACCAGATAAATGTATGTCCAAATAAATGCTTCCTGTACAGTTATCAGAATTGGTTTGTAATTAAACTCCATACGTAAATAAATTAGAAATGGCAAAAGAAGTAGAAGGCTTAATTAAGTTACAGATCAGGGGAGGTGCTGCTAATCCGTCCCCTCCCGTAGGACCTGCATTGGGTGCTAAGGGTGTAAATATCATGGAGTTCTGCAAGCAATTTAATGGCAGAACCCAGGACCAGGCCGGAAAACTCTTGCCAGTGATTATTACCGTTTTCAGCGATAAATCATTTGATTTTATCGTAAAGACTCCGCCGGTTGCAGTGCAACTGCTCGAGGCGGCGAAACTGAAGAGCGGATCAGCCGAATCCAACAGGGTGAAAGTTGCTTCCGTTTCATGGGATCAGGTAAGAACAATCGCTGAAGGCAAGATGCCGGACCTGAATGCATTTACTGTAGAATCTGCAATGAAAATGGTGGCCGGAACCGCCAGGAGTATGGGAATTACAATTAAAGGTGAATTCCCGTCTAACAATTAATTTGAAAAATAATGGGTAAACTTACTAAAAACAGGAAGTTAGCTTTAGAAAAGTTAGACAAGGATAAACAATACACACTTGCCGAGGCAGCATCACTTGTAAAGGAAATTTCCTCTACAAAATTTGATGCCTCACTGGATGTGAACGTTCGACTTGGGGTTGACCCGAGAAAAGCGAACCAGATGGTGCGTGGAGTTGTTACTCTTCCCCATGGAACCGGAAAACAATTAAAAGTTCTGGCTCTGTGTACTCCTGACAAAGAGGATGAAGCCAAAGCAGCCGGGGCCGATTACGTAGGACTGGATGATTATATCGAGAAGATAGAAAAGGGATGGACCGATATAGATGTGATCATTACAATGCCTGCCGTGATGGCAAAACTCGGTAAGCTGGGTAGGGTGCTTGGACCAAGAGGTCTGATGCCTAATCCAAAAAGCGGAACTGTTACCATGGAAATCGGTAAAGCAGTTGAAGAAGTGAAGAAGGGTAAGATCGATTTCAAAGTAGATAAATACGGTATCATTCATTCCTCTGTTGGGAAAGTTTCTTTCGAGGAGCCGAAAATAGTTGAAAATGTCAAGGAATTTATCCAGACAATCATAAAACTAAAACCGTCTGCTGCAAAAGGAACCTATATAAAGAGTATCTATCTTTCCAGTACGATGAGTCCCGGAATAAAAATAGATCCTAAAGCTATCGAAGAGAAAAAATAATCGCTAAAGAATCTCTAGAGAATGAGAAGAGAAGAAAAAAATGTAATTATTGACGGCCTGGTGACAGACCTGAATCAGACCAAGCATTTTTATCTTACTGATATTTCTGAGCTGAATGCAGAAGAAACATCAAAATTAAGAAGAAAATGCTTTGAGAGTCAGATTCGACTCCTGGTTGTTAAGAATACATTACTCAAAAAAGCAATGGAGAAATCCGAGGGCGATTTTGATGACCTTTATGATGTGTTGAAAGATTCAACTTCTATCATGTTTTGCGAAACAGGGAATGTCCCCGCAAAACTTATTAAGGAATTCAGAAAGACCATGGAAAAGCCAATACTGAAGGCTGCTTATGTGGAAGAATCATTCTACATTGGTGACAATCAGTTGGATAATCTCTCCAATATTAAGTCTAAGGATGAATTGCTTGCTGACCTGCTCAGCTTGTTAATGTCGCCTGCCAACAACCTGGCATCGGCACTCGCAAGCAGTGGCAGTAAACTCGCAGGAGCCCTCAAGACTATGTCTGAAAAAAATTAGTTAATAACATTTACAAAAAAGAATAAAAATGGCTGACGTAAAAGCAATCGCAGATCAGTTAGTAGAATTGACTGTTAAGGAAGTTACAGAATTACTTACTATCCTGAAAGAAGAACATGGAATTGAACCGGCTGCAGCAGCAGTTGCAGTTGCAGGTCCTGCTTCAGGTGGTGGTGAAGCCGCTGCTGAAGAGAAAACAGAATTTGATGTAATTCTGAAATCTCCGGGTGGAGCTAAGCTTCAAATCGTAAAATTAGTGAAAGACCTTACCGGTTTGGGTCTGAAAGAAGCAAAAGCTGTTGTAGACTCTGCACCTGCACCTGTTAAAGAGGGTGTAAGTAAAGACGAAGCTGAATCAATCAAATCTCAATTAGAAGACGCTGGAGCAGAGGTTGAACTCAAATAAGGCTATCGCATTTCCACTATAGGTTTAGCACCCCATTCGCTGCGGCGAATGAGGTCTAAACCTTTATGCATATTTAATAATTTGTTAAAAACTTGGAATAAATCGCGATGTCATTAACACAATCAAATAAACGTGTAAGTTTTGCTTCCATCAAGAATCAATTGGAATATCCCGATTTTCTGGAAGTACAATTAAAATCATTTCAGGAGTTTTTTCAACTTGAAACGACCCCTGAGAACCGTAAAAATGAAGGACTCTTCAGAGTCTTTCAGGAAAATTTCCCCATTACTGATACCAGGAACAATTTCGTGCTGGAATTTTTGGATTATTCCATTGATCCGGCAAGATATTCGATCGATGAGTGTATCGAGAGGGGACTTACCTACAGCGTGCCTTTAAAGGCAAAGCTGAAACTATATTGTACAGATCCTGAACATGAGGATTTTGACACCGTGATCCAGGATGTGTATCTTGGCACCGTGCCGTATATGACCGACCGGGGTGCTTTCATTATTAATGGAGCGGAACGGGTGGTTGTATCACAGCTGCACAGGTCCCCCGGAGTATTCTTCGGACAGAGCCTGCATGCCAACGGTACTAAATTGTATTCCGCCAGGATCATTCCATTCAAAGGATCATGGATCGAGTTTGCAACCGACATCAACAGTGTGATGTATGCCTACATCGATCGAAAGAAAAAATTACCTGTAACAACACTGCTGAGAGCTATTGGTTTCGAAAGCGATAAAGACATCCTCGAGATCTTCGGACTCGCTGATGAGATTAAAGTTTCGAAAACCGGTTTGAAAAAAGTGGTGGGCAGGAAACTCGCGGCGCGTGTGCTGAAGAGCTGGATTGAAGATTTCGTTGATGAGGATACCGGTGAAGTGGTTTCCATCGAACGAAACGAGGTGATCATTGACCGTGAGACCGTCATCGAAAATGAACATATTGACCAGATCGTTGATTCAGGCAGCAAAACCATCCTTCTTCATAAGGATGATGCCAATATCATCGATTTTGCCATTATATATAACACACTTCAGAAGGATCCGTGTAACTCGGAGAAAGAAGCTGTATTACACATTTACAGGCAACTAAGAAATGCTGAACCGCCTGACGAAACAACAGCCAGGGATGTGATCGATAAGCTTTTCTTCTCTGATAAGCGATATGATCTTGGAGAGGTTGGCCGGTACAGGCTGAACAGGAAACTGAACCTCAATACCGATATGGATAATCGTGTTCTTACAAAGGAAGACATCATCCAGATCATAAAGTACCTGATTGAGCTGATCAATTCTAAGACTGATGTTGACGATATTGATCACCTGAGCAACAGAAGGGTACGTACCGTTGGCGAACAGCTTATGAACCAATTCAGTGTTGGGCTGGCGAGAATGGCCAGAACAATAAGGGAGCGGATGAACGTCAGGGATAACGAGGTGTTTACACCAACCGACCTGATCAATTCAAAGACCTTGTCCTCCGTTATAAATTCATTTTTCGGAACCAACCAGCTTTCGCAATTCATGGACCAGACGAACCCACTGGCAGAAATGACACACAAACGTCGTATGTCTGCACTGGGACCAGGTGGTTTGTCCAGGGAACGAGCTGGCTTTGAAGTCAGGGACGTTCACTTTACACATTATGGAAGACTTTGTCCGATTGAAACACCGGAAGGACCGAATATTGGTCTGATTTCATCACTCTGTGTGTATGCAAAGATCAGTAAACTTGGTTTTATTGAGACACCATACAGGCATGCCGAGAGCGGAAAGGTGGATCTCAGCAACAAGGGCGTTGTTTATCTAAGTGCTGAAGAAGAAGAGGGGAAAATTATCGCCCAGGCAAATGCCCC
>Ga0316201_10004925_pt1 | contig 10182 bp, 7 predicted proteins | sample CS6wburrow_MG_FD_204516 | JGI IMG/M metagenome (GOLD analysis project Ga0316201, IMG submission 204516) | Coastal sediment microbial communities from Delaware Bay, Delaware, United States - CS-6 worm burrow | ecosystem: Environmental > Aquatic > Marine > Coastal > Sediment | place: USA: Delaware...
CTCTGGCCCCCTGGCGTACCGCTATCTTGCCGTCATCGGGTTGAAGATCTCCCGCGAGAAGTTTCATCAGCGTGGATTTGCCGGTGCCGTTTCTGCCCAGCAGGCAGACCCGCTCACCATCATCTACGGAGAACGACACGTCATCCAGCAACAACGGCCCTCCGAATCCCAGTTGTACATGCCGCAGCGTGACCAGCGCCATCGATATCACCTATGCAGTGTCCTGCCGGAAAGCGTATCCGCTCTCACCTCAATGGAGAAGAGAGTTCAGGCCAGAAGAGTAGATGATGCAGACCCATCACTCCACTACCCACCACCTCCCTCAAGGGACCGGATCTTTCTGGACAGAAAACATGAAAAGAGTTCAGTAACGCATGATACCAGTCCAGATCAATAGAGTCGGGAAATAAGCTGATGGATCCTCATAAATGTGTAAAGATTGGCGGATGGCCTGGCCTTACCGGAAGTTCCCTGGGAATATCATGCTTTTTTGGCACAACGAGTAGTCCCGGCAACCTCGCCCTTTTCCATCAAACTCGGAGTACCCTGAGTGAATACCAAGATCCTGTTGCAAGAGTCCGACATGCCCACCCACTGGTATAACGTGATGGCAGACATGCCGAATCCACCGACACCGCCACTGGGACCAGACGGCAATCCGGTCGGACCGGACGCACTTGCAGCGATTTTTCCGGAAGCGATCATCATGCAGGAGATGAGTCAGGAGCGTTGGATACCGATCCCCGAGGAAGTCAGGGATATCCTGCGCCTGTGGCGGCCATCGCCGCTGTATCGCGCCCACCGGCTGGAGCAGGCGCTGAAAACTCCGGCAAAAATCTACTATAAAAACGAAGCGGTAAGCCCGGCCGGTTCGCATAAACCAAATACTGCGGTGGCGCAGGCCTTCTACAACAAGCAGGCCGGTATCAAACGCCTGACAACCGAAACCGGCGCCGGCCAGTGGGGCTGCTCATTGGCACTGGCAGGACAGATGTTCGGACTTGAAGTTCGGGTGTTCATGGTCAAGGTAAGCTACCATCAGAAACCCTACCGGCGCTCCATGATGCAGACTTGGGGAGCAAATGTATTTGCCAGCCCGACCGACATTACCAACTCGGGCCGGACTATTCTCGAAAGGGACCCCGAGTCCGAAGGCTCGCTTGGTGTCGCCATATCGGAGGCGGTAGAAGAGGCGGCCAACCGAGACGACACCAACTACGCTCTCGGCTCGGTACTGAACCATGTACTCCTGCACCAGACCGTGATTGGCGAAGAGGCGAAAAAGCAGCTGGAGATGGTGGGCGATTACCCAGATATGATTTTCGCTCCCTGTGGCGGCGGATCCAACTTCGGCGGCATCGCTTTCCCATTTTTTGCCGACAAGGCGGCTGGCAGGGAGGTCAAGCTGGTTGCCGTCGAACCCACTTCGTGCCCAACCCTAACCAAAGGCGTCTACGCCTACGATTTCGGCGATGCCATCGGTCTAACGCCGCTGCTGAAGATGTATACCCTCGGCCACGACTTCATGCCCCCGGGTATTCATGCCGGCGGTCTGCGTTACCACGGCGATTCGGCGCTGGTCAGTCAGTTGCATTACGAAGGTCTGGTCGACGCGCTGGCGGTGCCACAGCTTGAGACATTCGAAGCCGGGGTGCTATTCGCCCGCAGCGAAGGCATAGTACCCGCACCCGAATCCACCCACGCCATTGCCGCCGCCATTGCTGAGGCGAAGCGCTGTGCCGAGACGGGTGAACCTAAGACGCTGCTGTTCAACCTGTCCGGCCATGGCCATTTCGATATGTCCTCATATGACCGCTATTTTGCCGGGGAGTTGAGGGACTATGCTTATCCTGAAGAGGCGATCCGGGAGTCGTTGAAACACCTTCCCCAGGTCAAGTTCAATCCAAGTTGATGAAAAACCCGGTATCGGACAAAGAGGCATGGGAGGGGCATGCAGACTGCTTGAGCTGCACGCTGCGCAACTCAGTGCTTTTCGCTGGACTGGAGGAGAAGGATTTCGAAGGAATCCATCAACCTATCGATCTTTACACGCTCCCGGCCGGTTCGATTCTTTACCGGGCCGGTGATCCAGGCGAAAGGCTGTTTACCATCAGGTCTGGCATTCTGAAACTGGTCAGGTATCTTCCGGACGGCACCCAGCGCATCGTCAGGCTGTTGCGAGCCACCGACGTTACCGGACTGGAGGTGTTGCTGGGGCAGCGTTACCAGCACGATGCGGTGGTACTGCACTCGACCCAGGCATGCAGTCTGCCGGTCAGTGTAGTGAGGGCGCTGTCCCAGACCAACCCAGCACTGCACAGAGAGCTTCTCAACCGCTGGCAGAAAGCACTGGTTGAGGCGGATGCCTGGTTGACGGAGCTGTCGACCGGTTCGGCCAAACAGCGCGTCGCCAGACTCCTGTTGCGCCTGGTGCGCGACGAACAGTCCAGCCAATGCACGCTTTTTTCACGTGAAGACATGGGTGCCATGCTCGGCATCACCACCGAAACCGCCAGCCGGACCATTGCCGAATTCAAACGCCAGAGTCTGCTGATGGAGACCACCCCAAACAACTTTCTGCTGGATATCCGTAATCTCGAACTGATCGCCTCGGGATAATACCCACTCCCCTTCCCTGGGGAAGAGAGCAGTCGTTGACCGGATGCGGACTGAACAGGCTGGGACGCTGGGCGATTGCGATTTTTCAATGCCCTCCTTCGTGGTTTGCCCTAGGCTCTCCAGAATTTCAAGATCGCTTTGTCAAACCGTTCATGTTGTGCGCAGCCGCCGTCCATTGCATAAGCTTGAAAATCTTAGTAGCCAGGGAGTAACGCAATGAAACAGTTCCTGTTACAGGAAAAGTATCCATTGTTCACACTGGAAGTGGAAAAACGGGAAACCAGCTTAACCAGCGTTGATCAGATTATCGCTTTCCTCAAAGACCGGATAGAGGAGAACGAAGTGGCCAGTTATATTACCGTTTTCGATCACTACCGACACACCAAGTCGCTCAAGTCAGGTCAGGTGGCGGAAAGTATACTGGATGCTAAAAACATCGTTTTCTGTTTTGGCATTACCCTGCCTAATCCTCAGGCCATGGCGCTAAGGCCACGCTCCATCGGCGTCGCGGAACTGGAGGAGGTTTTCATAATTACCTTCATGGAGGCCCCCATGCCACTGGCGAATGTCGCCATGGAAAGCTGGGCAAAATCGATAAAAAACAGGGCAACGGCACAGATCCCCACCGGACTTTCAGCCACTGCCAATTGAACGCGCTATTCTCCATCGGTTCGACAGGTTGGAGCGGCCATAGAAGTCCAGGTCATTCCCTGATGTTAAAGCAATTAGCTCAAACTCATTCACCTCCATTTCGCGTATAGTGGCGCTCCACGTAACGCTGCACAACCGCCTGAAACTCTTGCGCGATAGCATCGCCTTTAAGCGTGACCGTCTTCACTCCATCCTCGTATACCGGCGCCACCGGCACCTCTCCGGTGCCGGGCAGGCTGATGCCGATGTTGGCGTGCTTACTCTCACCCGGACCATTGACTACGCAGCCCATGACCGCCACCGACATCTGCTCCACTCCGGGATAACTTTTCGACCACCGGGGCATCTGCTCCCGCAGATAAGCCTGTATATCCTGGGCCAGCTGCTGAAAAAAGGTGCTGCTCGTGCGACCGCACCCCGGACAGGCAATGACCATCGGGGTGAACGAGCGCAGTCCCATCGTCTGCAGGATCTCTTGGGCGACTATCACCTCCTGGCTGCGGCTACCCCCGGGTTCAGGGGTGAGGGATATACGAATAGTATCGCCCACCCCCTCTTGTAATAGCACCGCCAGCGCAGCGGTGGAAGCGACTATCCCCTTGGAGCCCATACCCGCTTCGGTGAGCCCCAGGTGCAGCGCGTAATCGCAACGCCTTGACAGTTCGCGATAGACACCGATCAGATCCTGCACCCCGCTCATTTTGCAGGAGAGCACGATCCGGTCCCGGCCGAGACCCAACTCCTCGGCACGGCGGGCGTTATCCAGAGCCGAAACCACCATGATTTCCCGAATCACCTCAGCGTAGTCTCTAGGCTCGGTCGAGTGCGAGTTTTCGTCCATCATGCGCACCACCAACTCCTGATCCATGGATCCCCAGTTGACGCCAATGCGCACCGCCTTGTCGTAGCGGCAGGCCAGTTCGATCATCGCGGCAAACTTCTCGTCCCGTTTTGCGCCACGCCCAACATTGCCTGGATTGATGCGGTATTTATCCAGCGCCTGAGCGCACTCGGGATAACGCTGCAGTAATTTATGGCCGTTGAAGTGAAAGTCGCCTATTAACGGTACGTTGCAACCCTGCCTCTGCAGCGCCTCCCTGATTGGTGCAACCGCTGCGGCCGCCGCTTCGGTGTTGACGGTGATACGCACCAGCTCAGAGCCTGCCCGGGCAAGTTCAGCCACCTGTGCTGCGGTCGCTGCCACGTCCGCCGTGTCTGTGTTGGTCATTGACTGCACCACCACGGGCGCGGCACCGCCCAAGGTAACATGGCCGACCCGGACGCTTCGGGTCTGGTGGCGTTTTACAGCATTTTCCGACATTTATCCTATCTCGCTATTGAAGGGAAAAGGGGTCAGTACCCTTTCTATTTCACAGAGGGCACTGACCCCTTTTACTTTTTTTCTAATGCCGGCTATTTCAGTTTCTCGATTCCCAGCATCTTCAAAATGTACTTTTCATAGATGGGCTCGGAAGTACCCCGTTTCATCTTGCGAATGAAATATTTTTCAAAGGCGATCTTGGCCATATGCACCCACTTGCCTTTGCGGAACCATGCGACATTGCGTGGCGGGAACTGGGGCAGTGCCACAAACGCAGCACCGGTATCGCCCATATCCGCCAGACAGATGGCGTTCCAGGTAGCGTTGGTGGATAACTCACGGCCGGCGATCTCGTCCGCGATATTATGCACGATCGCGGTCACCATCGACTCAATCATGTAGCCGGTCTTGGGTGCGCCGGTCGGCACTACGGTCGCCTCCACCGGTGGAATGGCGATACTAACACCCGCCGAATAGATGTTTGGGTAGGTGGGATTGCGCTGGTGGCTGTCAACTATTACGAAACCGCGCGGGTTGCAGAGACCCTCCACATTGGCCACCGCATCCACCCCCTTGAAGGCCGGCAGCATCATGCTGAAATTGAACGCCAGTTCGTGCTCTTTGTGCAGATGACCGGATTTGTCGTACTCCTCTACATGCATCTTTCCGGATTCCACTTTGATCACCTTGGCATTGGTGATCCAATTGACATGGTGAGCACGCAGATCTGACTCCAGGAAACCCTTGGAGTCTCCAACCCCGCCCAGGCCGAGGTGTCCGATGTATGGCTCAGAGGTGACAAAGGTCATCGGCACCTTGTCGCGCAATTTTCGTTTGCGTAAATCTGCATCCATGATGAACGCGAATTCGTAGGCCGGTCCGAAGCAGCTGGCAAAAGGCATTGCGCCGATGACAACATGGCCTGGTTCCTGCAGCAGTTCCTTGTATGCCTGATACGCATTCTGGGCATGGTCGACGGTACAGATCGACTGGGCATTGCCCAGCTTGGGATCAGATCCCTTGATCTCTTCAAACGCCAGTCGCGGGCCCGTTGCGATAATAAGATAATCGTAGCCGACCGTTTCGCCATCTTCCAGTTCAAGCCGGTTATTGGCGGCGTCGATTCGATCGCAGCGCTTGCCGATAAAGCTGATGCCTTTGCGCTCCAGGTGGGGACGTATATCAAAGGTGATGCTGTCGCGGTCACGCCAACCGACAGCCACCCAGGGATTGGATGGCACGAATTGAAAATAGTCCCGTTCATTGATAACGGTTACCTTGTGCCCGGATGGGAGCATTTCACGAACTTCGTAGGCACAGGGCATACCTCCCGTACCCGCACCCAGAATTACGATATGCGCCATTATTACTTCCTCCGCCCGGAATCATTCAGCTGTAAAACGAGTTGATTGAAACCGGCGATAGTCTCACTGCCGGATTTTTTATGGTTAGCCAACCGCCTTTTATAGATAAGGCAGCGCCAAGATACCTATAGGTCCGGTGAAAATAAAGTATGTAAAGCAATCAATTATGTACTTAATTATCGCTGCCTGCGGTGCAAAAGCAGTTTTTTATCCGGCCTCAGTGAAAATCCCGTGATCGAATCAGCAGACGACCCAGCAACGAAGAGTAGTCCCACAGCCGACTGGCAATCACGTGCAGCACATCACCCTCTCGCTGTACCTCTCCGGCCACCCCCAGCAGCTGCGCCTTGAGCAGAACGCTGCGCTGGCGCTCCGCCAGTCGCTTCCACACCACCAGATTGACCTGACCGGTCTCATCTTCAAGCGTAACGAAAGTGACGCTGTTGGCCGAGGCCGGGCGCTGACGGCCGATCACCATGCCCGCAGTGCGGATCAGCTGTCCATGCCTGCGCGCGCGTACTGCCGCCGCCGGGATCACCCGGCAGCGGCCGAGCCGGGATCGCAGCAGCGCCAGCGGGTGGCGCTCCAGGGTCAAACCCAGGCTGGCATAGTCGGCCCGGATGTTCTGCCCCTCGGTGGGAGGCGGCAGCGCGGGAACCGCCTCTTCAACCTCGGAACCTGTCAATGGCAGCGCAGACTGCATGCCCATCACCTGCCAGGCGGCCCGATGCCGGTTGCCCGCCAGCCCGGCCAACGCACCGGCCGTCGCCAGACTCTGCAGATCGCCCTTGTCCAGGGAGGCGCGCCGCGCCAGGTCCCATACCGAAACAAAGCCGGCATCCGCACGCGCGCCCAGCAACCGCTCCACCCCCGGCCGCGACAGACCCTTTGCCATACGCAGGCCGAGACGTAATTGCGGCTCGCCAGAGCCGGCAACCGCCTCCAGAGTGCAGTCCCATCCACTCCGGCAGACATCCACATTTACCACCGCCACGCCCTGGCGACGCGCCTCCTGGATCAGCTGAGCCGGCGCGTAAAAGCCCATCGGCTGGCTGTTGAGCAGGGCGGCGAAGAAGGCCGCCGGGTGGTGCCATTTGAGCCAGGCCGAAACATATACCAGCAGAGCGAAGCTGGCAGCGTGGGACTCCGGAAAGCCATACTCGCCGAACCCCAGGATTTGCCGGTAGATGCGGCGCGCAAAAGAGTCATCGTAGCCCCGCTGCACCATCCCGGCGATCAGCCGGCTCTCAAACTGCTGCAATGTACCGCGCCGGCGCCAGGCGGCGATCGAACGTCTGAGCCGATCCGCCTCCCCGGGCGTGAAACCGGCCGCCACCATGGCCACCTTGATCACCTGCTCCTGAAAAATGGGCACCCCCAGGGTCCGGCCCAGCACCGCCTCCACCTCCGGCGATGGGTAGGCCACCGGTTCCAACCCCTGGCGGCGGCGCAGATAGGGGTGGACCATGTCCCCCTGGATGGGACCAGGGCGAACGATGGCCACCTCGATCACCAGATCGTAGAAACAGGCCGGCTTCAGGCGCGGAAGCATCGCCATCTGGGCGCGGGATTCAATCTGGAACACGCCGGTGGTCTCTGCCCGCTGGATCATGGCGTAAACCGCAGGATCCTCGGCCGGCACCTGCTGCATGCCCAGCATCGGCTCTTCGCCGTGCCAGTCGTTGATCAGATCGAACGCCCGGCGGATGGCCGACAGCATACCCAGCGCCAGGCAGTCCACCTTCAAAAGCCCCAGCGTCTGCAGATCGTCTTTGTCCCACTGGATCACGCTGCGCCCCTCCATGGCCGCGTTTTCTATCGGTACCAGCCGCGACAAGGGTCCGCGCGATATAACGAATCCACCCACATGCTGAGACAGATGACGCGGCGTATGCTGGATTTGCGCCGTCAGCGCCAGCAGGCACCGGATGCCGGGATTGTCCGGATCGAAGCCTGACTCCCGCACCCGCTCCGGCATCACTTCCTGCCCATCCCACCAACTCAGATTGGAGGCCAGCCGGTCCACCTGGTCCGGGTCCAGACCCAGCACCTTACCCAGATCGCGGATGGCGCTCCTGGGGCGGTAGCTGATCACTGTCGCCGCCAGCGCCGCGCGTTCCCTTCCGTACTTCTGGTAGATGTACTGAAAAACCTCTTCCCGCCGCTGATGCTCGAAATCCACGTCGATATCCGGCGGCTCTCCCCGCTCCCTGGAGATAAAACGCTCGAACAGCATCTCCGTTCGGGCCGGATCCACTTCGGTGATTCCCAGGCAATAGCAAACCGCCGAATTGGCGGCGGAGCCCCGCCCCTGACAAAGAATCCCACGCACACGGGCAAAACGGACGATATCGTGGACCGTCAAAAAATAGGGCTCGTAACCGAGTTCCGCAATCAACCCCAGTTCGTGTTCCACCAGGTCGCGCACCCGTTGCGGCGGTTTCCCGTTCCAGCGTTGCGCCATACCCGCCTCGGTCAAACCGCGCAGGTGGGCCGCAGCACTGCAACCTGCCGGAACCAGTTCGGACGGATACTCGTAACGCAATTCATCCAGGGAGAAACCACAGCGCGCAGCCAGCTGCAGCGTCTCCTGCAGCAGCGTCTGCGGATAGAAACGCGCCAGCCGGGAACGGCAGCGCAGATGACGCTCGCTGTTGGACTGCAGTGCCAGCCCCGCCTCCGCCAGCGTTCTGCCCAGGCGTATGGCCGTCATTGCGTCGAGCAGCGGCCGCTGGGCAGTGTCATGCATCAGCACCCCGCCCGCCGCCACCAGCGGCAAACCGCTGGCGTGGGCGAGCGATTTCAGCACATCCAACCGCGCCCGATCGGCACCGGTACGATGCAACTCCACGCCGATCCAGGCCCGCCCGGGAAACCGGGATTGCAGCCAGTCGGCCTGGGACATGTCCGGTTCCCGCCCCGGCAGCAGCAGAGCCAGGCAGCCACTCAGACCCGGTTCAAGATCGCGGCGTTCCAACCGGTAACTCCCCTTGGGCGCGCGCCGCCGGCCCAGCGTGATGAGCTGGGAGAGGTCGCCGTAACCATCCCGACTGGTCGCCAGCAAAACCAGCCGCAACCCATCTGTCAGGCAGATCTCGGACCCGACGATCAACTGCAGTCCACAGCCCTTCGCCTCGGCATGGGCCCGCACCACTCCGGCCAGGGAACATTCGTCGGTAATGGCCAGGGCACGATAGCCCAGATCGTGGGCCCGGCGCACCAGCGCCTCCGGATGAGAGGCGGCGCTCAAAAAGCTGAAATTGGTGCGGCAATACAGCTCTGCATAGCCGATAGCGGACATAAGACCCCCGATATACTGTTTTTATATACAGTATATCGGAATATGGGCCGAGGGATAAGAGCCGAGAACTGCAAACTGCGAACTGTTAACTGCGAACTGCAAACTGCAAACTGCGAACTGCGAACTGTTAACTGCAAACTGCAAACTAATCTATGTAAAAACTGCTCAAAACGGTACCTTAGGGTTAATACGCATCCCTTCTGCAACGGGAGTCGCCCTGGCAATCGCCTCTCGCGCATCACACCAACCCTCGCAGGCATTTCGGCCGGGACGCCGGCGATAGAAATTGAGTGCCCCTTTACAGCGAGCATAGATCCGAAAGAACAGAACAATGAAGCTACGCTGCCAACGACCCAGGGCGGCATCGCTGCAGATAAGTTTGTCATCGTACATACCCCGGTCGGTCAGCCCTACAGCGCCCAGCGCAGGCACACTGACACAGGCTCCCCGCTTCAAACGTGGACCCAACACAACTGCATCCAGCAGGTCCCCCTCCAGGCCCAGGTACCCCGCGACAGATCCATAATTGAAGGGGCAGGGAAGCGGAGAGATGAAATCCAGGCGGCCGCTGGATCCCCGCTTCAAAAAACTGCCGCGAGGAATCTCGATCACAACCTCCAGGAATGGAGGAACGTTGGGCTGTATCGGCGGTCGTTTCGGTATCATGATGGATAATTCTAGAAGATTACCGCGCAATCCCGGCTGCCGAGGCAGGAAAAATCTTACACAACGGGCGACTTAGTACCCCTCCTGCAGGAAGGTCCCCCTTCCCGTCATACGGGAGAGCTAGTGTGCCACCAGATCACGGTAGGCATGCCAGCTGGCGTAGCCCACCAACGGCATGAACACCGCAAGACCGATAAAAAAAGTGATCAATCCAAGACCAACAAACATTACGATCAGCACCGCCCAGAGCATGAGCGGAC
>Ga0316201_10004926_pt1 | contig 10181 bp, 6 predicted proteins | sample CS6wburrow_MG_FD_204516 | JGI IMG/M metagenome (GOLD analysis project Ga0316201, IMG submission 204516) | Coastal sediment microbial communities from Delaware Bay, Delaware, United States - CS-6 worm burrow | ecosystem: Environmental > Aquatic > Marine > Coastal > Sediment | place: USA: Delaware...
ACTACTGGTACACGGAGAAAATAAAAGCGGTTCAGGTGCATGCCTTAACCGCTTTTTTGCTTTAATAATATCTTGATAGCCCACAAACATGCCGGCTTACCCGCCAACATGCCTAGGCTGCTAAGAGCAAGTGCTATATCCCTAATGCACTACTTCCCATTGCAGATCTCCTATATATTTGTAAGCTACCTTCCCCTGATCGTTCATGCTGAAGAGATAGATCCATTGGTTATCACAGAGGTTTCGGATAGATTCATGTTTATCCAGTATCCTGCTCATCTCATCTACCGGGGCCTCAATTATCACATTTAATCGCTGAGGCTCATGCTGAAACTGCTCTCCGTCATGCACGGATTGCCAGGGAAGCCCCACTCGCAGGTCGCCACCAAAACCTTCCAGAACTCCTGCTCCACCCACAACATTATGCAGCGTTTTGTTTCCTGACCCAAACTTTTTGTTGTCTACCGCAGAGGCATAATACTGCAGATTAATCCAGCTGGTGACCACCATTGGTGCCGTCATTATCAATTCCAGCACCCCAAAACCTTCATCCTTTTTCCAGTCGTAACTGTGCATAAAGGCCTTTCCTCCAAAATTTAGACGGGCTGTGCGTTTGCGTGGGGCTACAATAAATGATGAACATCCGGCAAGACCCCACTCAGGGCGAACCTGAGACCAGTCTTTACTTCGCTGCAATACCTGCTCGCTTACATCCCCCTTCTCAATTTTCATGCGGGCGCCACGTTCCTTACGGGCGTTTTCTCCGGCCAGCTTCAAGGCATATTGTATTTCATCTATTTCCTTTTCATGTGTTGCAGGCCAACCCTTGCCAGAATTAAAGAGGCTTACCTCATCCGTAGTTGTATCGTGACGGGCTGCAACAAAGTATGTCGATTGGGGTACATTGATCCCCGTTTGCACGAGGCCTTTTCTCACATCGGCATCATTTAAGACTGCCGCCGCTACCTTCGCATTACCTTCACCTGAATGTCCGCCACAAGCTCCGCAGTCTAATCCTGTTGCATGCGGATTGTTGACCGTTGATGCTCCATGCCCTACAATGAGAACAACAGGGGCAAAGTCTTCTGTTAACGACATGGCTTTTAAAGCCGAAGTGGCCATTTGAATACGCTCTTCCAAAGGTATCCCACTCACATCCTCCGTAGAAGCATTTTGATCTAGCTTAATGCCCTTTTGTGCTACCTGACTACCCGAAAGACTATTCTCTTCCGGAAGGGGAAGTGGACGAGTTATTCCAAAAGTATCCGTAAGGAGTTTTGGCAGGAAAAACAGGCCCAGCGGACTTACAAAACCAAAACAACTGATGGCACCAGACTTAAACGATTTCCAGGCCTTAAATACATGTTCTTTCAGTGACCTTTTTGCAATTATACGCTGATCATCACCATCATTACCCAGGCTTTCCTTAATGGTATGAGAAGTATTGAGCAAGACCGGACACTGGTTTGTACCCTCTTCATGGCCAAGGGATACATATTTTATAGGGAAAGCGAAGAAGCCGGCGAACCCCATTGTTTCAATTTCAGCATTGGCGGCTTCCAGGTTCCTCCTGAACAACTCAGAACGTACATCTATGCAGAAGATAGCCTGTGCCTTTGGCCTGGTCACAACTTTAGCCTCCTGCTCCTGATTATTTATTTTTTGAATGATCGAACGCTGGGTGGCCCTGTCAAAAGCATCCTGCAATACAAGTTGTTGTGCTAGCTTTTTACTTATTCCTTCTTTTGCAATAAGTTGTCTGTTCCTCCTTTTGGTCTCTTGCCATTGCGCTTCCAGATTTTTGTAAGGCAACAACTCCTTTAAGGCAAGTTCCCAGGCAAGGAGGATCGTTATGAATTCCTCAGTGGCATGACTCGACTCTCCGGCCAATCCGGCATCCCAATCGATTCTGGCAGCAAATCCTGCCCATCCATTCATTTTCATGCTGAGGCTATTCAGGTAGTAATCCATCGTCTCCTCCGGAAGATCCAGCGCGGATAGTGCTTTGGATGCTACCTCAACATAATTATCGGGGAGTGTCCTGATAAATTTACGGAAGCCCTTCAGCCCCATAGCTTCAGGTGTAAGATCTACTTCAGCTTCCTTTTTCCAGGCCGTAAAAAGAGAAGCCTGCTTATCCGTGGTATCCCAAAGCGCCTGGTTGTTGTCGAAATAGGCCGAGGCCCAGAACGAGATCCTGTCAATTAAAAAGCGCTCCCATTTTTTACCGTTGATTACGCTGGCGAGATCACTCATGGTCCTGATCATGATAGCATCCTGAGATTTGTCTGTATCTATTAGCTCAGCGATAAACTGATCGACATTGGTATCCAGACCATAATTGTTATGCTCAAGCACTTCTGCAATATGTGCACGGGTCATTTTCCCTTCCCTCAGGGCATTCAGATAAAACGAAACGGGAAGTGTGGCATTGACCTGGCTACTTTTGTTTAAAAAGTCCATGGCCTTAGAAAATTCTTTGTCGGCCATACCCAAGTATGGATTAACCGCCACAAAATTTTCCAGTGACCAGAGCGGAGCTATTTTCTTTGCCGTTTTTTTCAGCAAAGTACTTGTTTCAGACTGGGTAATTTTTTGATCCAATTGCATGGTTAAATAATTTAGCTTTTTGATACTACTTCCGTTTTCAAATCCTCAATTACTTCGGCAGGTATATTCGCTTCTTCCTGGCTTTCCTCGCGAACCGTAAGGTTTGCCCATTTGAATTTCTCATTCTTCAGGGACCCGATCATACGATCAAAGATCACATTGGCATAAAGGCCATTGCGTAAATGAACACCCAGTGTGTACCCCAGATTTTTGTTCAGTTTAGAGGAAAACAACTGTAAGAGCACTACTGCCGAATAAATGGCCAGAACTACGGTTGCAGCCGATTTAATGGTAAACCCGGGATTGGTATAGGAGGGAATTTGACTCCCTAAGAGAACCCGGGCAGCGTGCTCGAACGAGAAGAACGAAAGCGCTACAAAAAAGGCCAGGCCTGAAGTTTGTAATACTGCTTTATATGTGCCTTGGGAGTCAAGTGTGCCTGAGATTATCTGACTTAACCCCATTACAATGATAGCACCCGTTGCCATCAGGCTGAAGTCTTCTGCCGGATTAACACCCCAGATATAACAAAATAAGGCGTAAATACCCATTGAAGCCAGAATGCCCAGCCCTACACGGGCTACACTTCCCATGCGTTTTGGGACGTTTATTTTGCGAGCACGAACCGAGTCGATTACACTACCGGATGACAGAAAAGCGTGAGCCTTGTAAAAGGAGTGTGCTACTACATGAAGAAGAGCCGCACTATAAACCCCGAATCCGCAAATAAGCAGAGAAAAGCCCATATGAGCAATACTTGAATATCCCAGTGCTACTTTTATCGAAGGTTGTGTTAGATACACTACAGAAGCAAACATGGCTGTAAAACCAGCAATACCTATCAACAACAGGGAGGCGGCGTTGGATTCGATCATCAGAAAGCTCATTCGGACCATTAAAAACGGACCGGCATTGAGCAGGCCGGCATGCAACAAGGCCGATACAGGGGTAGGCGTTTCTACCACCTTCACCAGCCAACCATGTGTAGGGAACTGGGCAGATTTCAGTACCGCCGTTATTACCAGCAAGATAGTAGCTGTTACCAGTGCGGAATTTAAGCCTATTAGCTGTTGTATTCCCTGAAAAATGGCATCGAGGTCACCCGTACCAAATTCCGCATACAGAATGGCAGTTGCAGCAAACAAAGCGGCATCACCTATACGCGCCATGACGAATTTTTTTCGTGCAGCCGCAATAGCCTGTGGGCGACCGCGGTAAAATACCAGTAGGTAATGCAGGCAAATACTTGTAATCACCCAGAAAATGAATAGTTGGCCCAGATTACCAGAAAGCACTAGCAACTCTACACCTGCTATTGTAGTGGCCATCCTGGCCATAAAGATGTTTTTTCTTGGATCACCGTCCATGTAGTTGACACTGTATCGTAGTACTACAAGGCCTAGAATGGCAATCATTATAAACATGATCATGCTCAGGGAGTCTATACGAATGGCAAAACCAAGTCCCTGCCAACCCAGTAAACCAGACTGGATTGTACCGTACAGATATAAGATGAGTCCGCTTGCAATGGCCGTTAGTAAACCTATCCAGGCGGCGGCTTCCGAGAACCTGGCAATGCCCTGGGCGTTTTTGTTTCCTATGGCCAAAAAAGAAAAAACCAGCAAAACCGCTGGTGCAACTAAAGGTAAAAGAGTAAATAACGATTCGTTCATGACTGCTTGTTTTACAGCCGCAAAGAAAACAGTTCTAAACCATTAATAAAAATTAATTCTTCTTATAAGACGTATAAGTATTTGTTTATGTGTTGAAGATTGTGATTGAATATGCCTGGGTATTTTGCCTACAGCAAAATATTCATTAATTAATTGTTTTTCAGTATGTTAGTATTAATACTTAGGCGAGAGTACAAGATGGATTACGCGGTGGTTTTAATCTATTAAAAGTCAGTCTTACACGAATTCTATCCATTCGATCAGAACAAAATTTTTTTTACAAAGGAAAAAATTGAGGTATTGATTTCTAAAAAGTCTTATTTTCCATCTAAATTTTATACGATATGGCCTCTGGTTTTTTTGCAGTATTGGACGATATCGCCACGCTCATGGATGATGTGGCGTCTATGAGCAAAATTGCCACCAAAAAGACTGCAGGTATTTTAGGCGACGATCTGGCTGTCAATGCGGAAAAAGCAACCGGTTTTGTGGCCAGTCGAGAGCTACCGGTGCTCTGGGCTATCATTAAAGGCTCCTTCCTCAACAAACTGATCATTCTACCCATAGCTTTCCTGTTGAGTGCTTACCTGCCAGCAGCAATTACCATCATTCTTCTTTTGGGTGGTATATACCTGGCCTATGAAGGTGCAGAGAAAATCATTGGGTATTTTTTCGGACATAAGAAAGTGGAAGATGACAATGCTCCCGAAACCATTCCGGAAAGCGAAACCTCAGAACTGGAAAAAAAGAAGATCAAAGAGGCCATAATTACGGATTTTATCCTTTCAGTTGAAATCGTAATCATTGCTCTTGGAACTGTGGTAGATCAGCCCCTGAAGATACAGATCCTCGTGGTTAGTGTAGTAGCCTTGCTGGCTACCGTAGGGGTTTACGGTATTGTGGCCCTCATCGTAAGAATGGATGATTACGGCATCAGGTTAATCAACTGGCAGGATGGTGATGATGGCCTGTCTGATAAGGTGGGAAGGTTCCTTGTAAGGGCATTGCCCTGGGTAATAAAAGGACTATCCGTTATTGGCACACTTGCCCTGCTGCTGGTTTCAGGAGGCATCTTTAACCACAACCTGGACTTCCTTCATCATCTTCTCCCGGGTTTACAATCCCTGCTCAAAGATTTTCTTTTGGGCCTCGTTGTCGGCGCATTAGCAGTGTTAATTCTGGAGATACTTAAAAAGCTTTTCAGGAAAAAATCATCTGATAGTGCTATTCATTAGTGCAAAGTTGACCTGGATCAATTATTCTTTTCGGATGCTCAGATGTTAAAAACCTATATAAATACCTGTAAGCACCGCTATAACAGCCACTATAAAACATAAGAGCAAGGGTTTCCATACAAATTTTACCCATTTATCAAATGAAATACCCCCCACGGCAAGAATGGCCATTAAAGCGCCATTGGTAGGAACAATCATATCCATATTCACTGCCCCATACTGGTAAGCCAGAACACAAACCTGCCGGGAGACCCCTACCAGGTCTGAAAGTGGAATCAGAACAGGCATCGTCATCAAGGCCTGGGCAGAATAGCTCATCAAAGGGAAGTGCAATAATGCCTGGCTTCCCATCATACCTAAGGCAGATAAGGCAGGCGGCAGGCCTTCCATGGGCCGGAACGCGGCGTGGATAACCGTATCCAGTATCTGACCTTCTTCGAGGAGCAAGGGAATACTACTAGCCAATCCGAGGATAACAACCGCATAGGTCATCTCTTTCATGCCTTCCACATACATCATGCAGGTGCCGTTGATCCCCAGACGTGCCAGAAGGCCCGTCAGGATCCCCACTACAAAAAAGCAGGCAGAAATTTCATTAAATCCCCAATCAAGCAAGAGCAAACCGTAAGTTACGATACCAAAGGTGAGAGCCACCAGGAACAAGATCAATCCATTACGCGGGGATATGGTTTCCACATTTTCTGACATCGGTTGCTTTTCTACCTTATTGACCTTTGCATATCGCCAGAGAAAAATTATATATGCCCCCAGGGCTATCAGCAAAAAAGCAAGACGGAATCCCAGTCCGGAAAGCAAAGGCAATTCTGCCTCCTGCTGCGCCAGCACCACCGCAAACGGGTTCATCGGACTGAATGCAGAACCTACCACAGCCGCCCCGAAGCTCATGCCAACAGCTACATAAACATTGTAACCCATGGACCTGCTGAAGGCAATGAGAATTGGGGTTAACGCAATGAATTCTTCCTGCATACCAATCGTAGCGCCACCTGTAGCAAAAATCAGGGATACCAGCACAAGCGCTACCCAATCCTGCCCCTTGAGTCGGTCCACTATCCACTGCAGTCCCTGTCCTATTGCCCCTGTTTTCTCTACTATAAAAAAACATCCTCCAAGGAGAAAGATTAGTACAATAAGATCTGCCCTGCTGATAAGACCCTCAGGAACAGCCAGCATTAGGTCCAATACATCTAGAAATTCCCCCTGTATTTCTTTGTAGGAACCATTCACAACAGTTGTCCTGCCACTATCCGGGTCCGTTATGCGTGTATAACTGCCCATGGGTATGACAAAAGTGGCCCCCCAGGTCAGGAATATGATTCCCAGCATTAGGGTAAAGGCGTTAGGTAGTTTTTTCATAAAAAGGAGATGTGATTGGTTACTTGAAGTTGAAAAGCTTGGTTTGGTTGTCCATAAAAGTAGGTAAAAGTCTACTTATGGGTATGCTTTAACGATTGATCGCTAAATTTATACAGCTCAGTATCCATTATTACTTTTAATTCCTAGTTTGGGATATCTTTATTTTTTAACTGATATTCCAATGGTTCAAAAAATAGAGCATCATGAAAAAGTGGGTAAAAGTATTGCTGATTGCAATTACTTCCTTAATCATTCTCCTGATCGTCCTGGGTGTTGCCTTTTATAAACGCTTTGTGGTTTACCCCCCCGATCACGAATTCAGCTCTCCCGCAAGTCTGCAGGAAGCACAGCAACAAGATCTCGAATACCTGGCCATGTATCCTGACTATGACAAGAGCTTCGACACGGCAGAAAAGCTAGGCTTATTTAGAAAACATTTGGATGAGCTGTCCAGGAAGCTTCCTGTTACTGAAGCAACCTTTGAAATGGAAATTAGTAAAGCTCTGGCATTTGCAGACAATGCACATTCAAACATTAGTGCAGGGGCAAGAGCCCGCAGACTAAATGGTGTTCCCTTGCGATTCCACTGGTTCCGGGAAGGACTTTATGTGATATTGGCCAGAGAAGGGCCCTATAGTCTGCTTGGCAAGAGAATTATCCTTTTAAACGGGGTGTCTCCGGAAGAACTGTTGATCAAAATGAAGCCCTGGTATGGAGGAACTCCCGAAGCCCTCAAAGAAAGGAGTCCGCTTTTTTTTATGTCGCCTCAAATAATGCATTCCATGGGATATGGATCAAAAGATAATATACTGGAAATTGTTTACAGTTCTGATGAAGGCAAAGAAACATTAATGGAAATCGCGAACGATACTGTTGAAAAAGACATCCCGGGATATTGGCCTGCATACTGGCTAAATCCTCATGAGAAGATCAAATCCAGCAGTTGGAAGTCATGCAAACCGGAAGATTTAACCGCCCTGCCCTTCCAGGAAATGAAGCAGAACGTCTTGCACCAACTTATCAACAATTCCTTATATGTCCAAATCAATGAAAACTACAATACTCCTGAACGTCACCTCGAAGAATACCTGGACAGTGTGTCCACGGTAGTATCAGATAAAATGTTGGATAAAATTATCCTTGATATTCGTTTTAATCCAGGGGGTAATAATTACCATTTACCCTGGCCCTTTATCCGATTTATGGACGAAAAACTATCTTCTGACCAAAAGGCCTACATCATTACCGGAAATACTACTTTTTCAGCCGGTATCATTACAGCAGCTTACGCAAAACATATTTTGGGAGATAAAGCCGTATTCGTAGGGGAAAAAGTAGGAGACCGCCTGCAATATTGGGCAGATGGCGGCGCAAAAATGACCCTTCCTAACTCGAAGATATCCCCAAGGATATGGACCGCTTACAGCGACTGGGAAAATGGATGTAATGATTTTAGCAAGTGCTTTTGGATCACCTATTTCGATGGTGTTGCTGCAGGTAAATTACCGCTGGATAAGAAGATAAAACTAAGTTTTAACGATTATATCAATGGAAGGGATTCGGTATTGGAAGCTATTTTAAGCCAATAATAATCCAGAATCACGTATGGCCCCTAGCCTGTAGCGGCTTTTATTTATTCCTTATCTTGGTTTCAATACAAATTAAATAAGGGAATTATAGAAATGGAAAAAGATAGCTTGCCCGGCTTGAAAAAAGAAATTCAGTTACAAGCCAAAAACGGTATTGATTTTATCCTGGCTGCCGGTATACTCTGGCTTGCTATTGCCTATCTGTGGAATTTAGATTATTCCGCCTACAACAAAAGCATTCTAACATTTATAATTGGAGCATTTTTGCTCCCTATGGCATTTGGTTTTTCCAGGGTTCTGAAAATCAACTGGAAAGTAAAAGACAATCCGCTACAGCCCCTGGGACTCTGGCTCAATTTTGCACAGCTGATTTATTTCCCCTTTCTCATATTTATACTGATAAAGTCTCCTGATTACTTCATTATGACCTATGCCATTATTACAGGTGCACATTTATTCCCTTATGCCTGGTTTTACGACGAATTCGGCTATGCAGCCTCAGCTATTATAATCTCCGTAGGTTCCCTCTTGATAAGTTTAAATACAGGACCTGAGAACATGTGGCATGTACCCTTATTTACTTCGGTTTTCCTTTTTTTACTGGCTGTGTGGATTTATGTACGATGGAGAAAACGTATAAATATATAGCTGGAAAGGCAAATATTATACTTAGTTTAATTACGCTCTTACACTAGATAGTGTTCATATGATTCAGCATTATATAAATTCATTCAGATTATAAGATTCCTATGAAACCGCGAACCAACTATACCAAAAGTGGTGATTTCAATATAGCCTATCAGGTGTTAGGGGACGGGCCTGTTGACATCATTTATATTCCCGGTTGGGTATCTAATATTGATATGATGTGGGCCGAACCCAGACTCGCAGCCTTCTTGACCAGGCTCACCCTGTTTTCAAGATTAATTTTATTTGACAAAAGGGGAACAGGACTTTCGGACCGTACCGATCAATATACGACTATGGAAGAAAGAATGGACGACATTAAGGCGGTTATGAAGGCTGCAGATTCAGAAAAGGCCTTTTTATTTAGTCATTCCGAAGGAGGGTCGGTCAGCTTATTGTTTTCTTTAAAGTACCCTCAGAAAACCATGGGGGTGATAGGTTTCGGAATATTTGCTAAACGGAGATATTCAAAAGACTACCCCTGGGCACCCACTGATGCCGAACGTGAAGTTTCCAATAAATTGATTGAAGAAAATTGGGCACATGGTAATTTAGATGAATTACGGACATTAGTTCCTTCCCTGGCCCATGATAATATATTTATGGATTGGCTGGCTAGTTATCTGCGTTCTGGGGCAAGTCCCAAAGCTGCGTTGATTCTACACCAACAATGTACGCAAATAGATGTGACAGGAGTTCTTGGGAAAATTAAAGTTCCAACACTGTTGTTGTTCCGAAAAGGGGATATTGAAATACTGGTAGAAGAAGGAAGGTATTTGGCGGAGCGTATTTCAAATTCAAAGTTGGTGGAGTTTTCCGGTAAAGATCATCTTTTTTGGACAGGCGACTGCTACCCCATATTAGCTGAAATAGAGGAGTTTGTCACTGGAATTCGTCCTCATAAATCAGAATTTCAGATGTCAGATCATATAAAGAGAAAAACAGGAGTCGATCTGGAAACTGTAATGTCTGAAAATTTCCTTTTTAATTTAAAAGTTGAAGAATTTGCT
>Ga0316201_10004928_pt1 | contig 10180 bp, 7 predicted proteins | sample CS6wburrow_MG_FD_204516 | JGI IMG/M metagenome (GOLD analysis project Ga0316201, IMG submission 204516) | Coastal sediment microbial communities from Delaware Bay, Delaware, United States - CS-6 worm burrow | ecosystem: Environmental > Aquatic > Marine > Coastal > Sediment | place: USA: Delaware...
AACGCCGTCGAGCACAGCCGCCTTCCGGCGTAGCCGGGAGCAGGGAAGCGAGACTCCTTTTATAATGGAAACATGCCCGAATCCCGGACAACGCCCAGCTGGAGCATTTTGCCTCCCGCCACCATTCCCGCCGCAGAGCGCCTGGAACACGTCCGCTATTGCAGTGATTTTGCAGACGGATTGCTGGAGCGTTTTCCGGCCTGGGCCGCCGATCTCAATGAAGCCCGCCCGCCAGACGTATTGCGGTTGGCGGCGGAGATCCGGGAACACGGCCTGGAGTCCGGATTGCGCCGTTTTCGGAACCACGAGATGTTGCGCATCGTCTGGCGCGACCTTTGCGGCCTCGCCCCGCTGGGGGAGACGTTCGTAAGCCTGACGACGCTGGCGGAGATCTGCCTGGACTCGGCGCTGCAGGAGCATTATCGGCGGCTGACCGAAAAACACGGTACTCCGCGCGGCATGGACGGCAGCCCTCAGCAGATGTTCGTGATCGGTCTGGGTAAGTTTGGCGGCAGAGAGCTCAACCTGTCTTCCGATATCGACGTAATCTTTTGTTACGCGCAGTCTGGGGCCTGCGACGGGCGCCGCGGGATGGCGAACGACCAGTTTTTTACGCGCCTGGCTCGCGCCGTGATTTCGAGTCTCTCCGAATTAACCGGAGACGGTTTTTGTTTCCGCGTAGACACGCGGTTGCGGCCCTTTGGCGATTCCGGTCCCTTGACCTCCAGCCTGGCGGCGCTGGAACAGTATTACCAGCGTGAAGGGCGCGACTGGGAACGCTACGCTTTGATCAAGGCCCGCCCGGTCGCAGGAGACCGGGAGTCCGGCAAACGCTTCATAGAAGACGTGCGGCCTTTTGTATACCGGCGCTATATCGATTACGGCTCGGTCGAGGCCTTGCAGGAAATGCACGCCAACGTACACGAAGATGCGCGCCGCAAGGACCGCCTGGATGACATCAAGCGAGGACCGGGCGGAATCCGTGAGATTGAATTCCTGGCCCAGTGTTTCCAGTTGTTGCGCGGTGGACGCGAACCTTCCCTGCAAACCCCCTCGCTGGATGGTGCGCTGACAGAAATTACCCGTATTGGCTTGCTGGACATCCGGGCTGTTGAAGAAATCCGCCACGACTATGCTTTTCTGCGTTTCCTGGAAAACCGAATCCAGGCCCTGCGGGACCAGCAGACCCACCGCGTGCCCACAGGTGAAGATCGCGAGCGCATCGCCCGGGCCATGTATGAAAAAGATGTCAAATCTCTCGAGAAAAGCCTGCGCCGGACCCGAGATCGGGTCAGCAGCCGTTTTCGGGGTATATTCCCTGCCCGCCCCCAGCGTCAGGCCAGCCAGGAATGGTCCGAGTTGTGGCGCAGGCACCAGGCCAACCGGCAGGAAATTGAGGTCCCGGAGGAGGTTTCGGAAAATAGCGCCCTGCACCTGTTTGTTCGCCGTCTGCGGCGGGTGGCATTGAGCCATAGGGCGCACGGCCGTCTCGACCGGCTCATGCCGGAGCTGCTGGAGCGAATGGACCGTCTGTCACTCGACGATGATGCGGTCACCCGGGTTTTTGACCTCGTATTGGCGATTTGCCGCCGTAGCGCTTACCTCGTGCTGCTGGAACAGAATCCGAAAGCCATTGACCGGATGCTGGACCTGTTCGAGCGCAGCGAATGGATTGCCGCACAGGTCATTCGGTTTCCCGCTTTACTCGACGAGTTGATCGATCCGGCGCTGGGCCTGCAGATACCCGACCGCGACCGCCTGTCCAGCAGCGTAGACCGAATACTGGATGCCTCGCAAGGAACCGAGGCGGTGCTGCAGAGCCTCAATTACCTGAAGCTCGCTACGGAATTGCGCATCGCGGTGAGCCAGGTGCATGGCTCGATACAGAGCGAAGCGGCCCAGACCGCTCTGTCCGACCTCGCTTCCGCCCTGCTGAGTGGTGTGCTGAGGACTGCCGAAAACGAAATCGCTGAACGCCACGGAGTCTTTGAGAACGGCGCAGGCCTGGCTGGGGATTCCGCCGGAATGGCTGTCATTGGCTACGGCTCACTAGGGGCTACGGAGCTGAGTTACGACTCGGACCTGGACCTCGTTTTCCTGTTCGATAGCGGCCAGCCGGCTTCCAACGGCGTCCGGCCCCTGCCGCCGGAACGATACTTCGCGCGCCTGGCGCAACGGATTTTGAGCTTTTTGACGGTCATGACACCTTCAGGGCGGCTGTATGAAGTCGATACCCGCCTGCGCCCCAACGGCCGCGCCGGAGCGTTGGTCAGCAACGTTCATGTCTTTCGGGAGTACCAACTGAACGAAGCCTGGACCTGGGAGCTTCAGGCACTGACCCGTGCCCGGTTCGTCACCGGTAGCCGATCCCTCGAAGCTGCCTTCAACCGCATCCGTCAGGAAGTGCTTTGCCGACAGCGTGTCGAAGAGAGCGTAGCGGTAGAGTTACGGGAAATGAGAGAAAAAATGCAGCGGGAGTTCGAGGGCAAAACGCAAAAACCCGAAGAAGTTTCTCCAAAACGCCGCGCGGGCGGCTTGATCGATATCGAGTTTATCGCGCAACTGGGCGTGCTGAGCTCCGCATGTCTGTTTCCGCGGGTGATCCAGGCCACCGGTACGCTGCCTCAACTCAGGGAGTTGATGGCTATCGGTTGGTTGAGTAACGACGATGGGCAAACCCTGCTGGACACCATGGAAAAACTACGCCAACAGCGCCTGATGGCTTTTCTGTTAGAACACAAATCACCGGAAAAAATAGACACGAGGGCAGCTGCAGACGTTTTTATGCGCAAAATGAGAGCATCTTCGCCGGCTCTGCCGTAAACTACGCGGGTATATTTGATCGCTTCTTCATGAACCCCGGGGGCTTTGACAGTGACACATCCCACAGACGCAACCGACACCAGCCTGGAACCCGCCAACGCCAGGCAGGAATATGAAGTCAGACGGCAGGATCTGCCGCTGTCGTGCCCCACCCCGGAACAGAAACTCTGGAATTCCCACCCCAGGGTCTACCTGCCCATAGAGGAGTCAGGATCCGCCGTCTGTCCTTACTGCGGCACGCTCTATCGCCTCATAGACTGACGCGCTTCGGTCGCGGTGCACATCGTCCAGGCGCTGGTATCTCTCAATCTCGGTGGCTCAGAACTGGTCGCCGTTGAACTGACCGAATTCGCGGAGGCTCAGGGACACCGGGCTACCGTAATCGCCGCCGGCGGTCCTCTTCTCAGGCGCGTCCAGGCTTGCGGTGCGACCCACCTGAACTGGCCCATCGGCAAAAAACGGCTGGGTACGCTGCGCTATGTATCGCGGCTGCGGAAATGGTTGGAGCGGGAACAACCCGATGTGCTACATGTTCACTCCCGGCTTCCGGCGTGGATTTGCCACTTAGCTCTGCGCGGTATCGATCCGGCCGCGCGCCCGGTCTATATCACGAGTATGCACGGCCACTATTCGGTCAGCCGCTACAGCGCCGTGATGGCCGCCGGTGATCGTGTTATTGCGGTATCCGATCACATTCGCGACTACACGTTGCATAATTATCCCGGTACCGATCCACGCCGGGTTGTAACCGTCCACGGCGGTGTCAGCCATGCCGCTTTTCCTTATGGTTACCGGCCCGGCCCGTCATGGCGCGAACGGTGCCGCCAGGAGTTTCCGGAGCTATCGGGGAAAAAGCTGTTGTGCCTTCCAGGCCGCCTGTCCCGGTACAAAGGTCATGCGGATTTCATCGAACTCATCGCCGGGCTATCGTCGGGAGTTCCGGAGATTCACGGGGTTATCGTCGGGACGGCCAAGCCGGGCTCGCGTTACCGTGACGAGCTTGAGGGCCTGGCGGAACGTTATAACGTATTGGACCGGATCACGTTTACGGGTGCCCGTGAAGACATCCGAGAATGGATGGCCACCTCAGAAATCGTTTACAGCCTGTGCAGTGATCCGCCAGAGGCTTTTGGGCGCACCGTGCCCGAAGCGCTGCACCTGGGCGTTCCGGTTATCGGTTGGAACCACGGCGGAGTGGCAGAAACCCTCGCCGCGCTGTTTCCGGTCGGAGCGGTGCCGCCCGGCGACCGGGCAGGATTGCTAAAAATCAGTCGCGCATTCCTGGCGAACCCGCCGGTGGTCCGTCCGAACTCTGCCTTCGGATTGAACGAATCGATGACCCGGACTTTTGCCGTGTATGAATCCGCACGGGAGGGAAGCAAAACATGAAATTATTCATCAGGCGTCTGCAAACGGACTGGGCCAGCTGGCTGGCCGTGGCTTTCATCGCCTTACTGCCTTTCGGCCGACTCTCCGAGATTCCCCTGTCCGTGTTTGCCATTTCTCTGGCCTTTCTCGCGCGATCAGCCGAGCACCGCGCTTTGATACGCTCTGCGGCCACGTTCGTCCTGCCATTGTTTCTCTGCTACTGGATACCTGTTTTTCTGTCGAGCTTCGATTCGATGAATCTGGCCAAGAGCTGGACACACAGCCTGGCAGCCCTTCGATTTCTGGCGGCTGCCCTTGCCATGTCCCTGCTGTTGCAGGCGCCTTCCGACCGCGAGCGGGTTTTGCGCTGGACGGCTTACTTGTTGCTGTTCTGGGCATTCGATGCTTTCGTTCAGCTTTTCCTGGGCCGTGACCTGTTTGGCATTGCAATGCACCCGGACCGGCTCAACGCTCTGTTCGTGAAGAAATACCAGTTTTTTGGTCCCACCCTGGCCATGTTGTCTCCGTTGGTGCTGGAGCATGCCAGGAGACAGTGGCGGCCCTGGGCCTGGGCCGTTTCGTTCGCGCTGATCCTGGGCGCCGTGATGATTGCCGGTATGCGCGCCGGTTGGCTGACCATGGCGTTGGTCGTTGCGACTTACATGGGCCTGATGCTGAAGCGCGAGAACCGGGAGCTGCGCAAAACCTTCTTCACGATCCCGGTGTTGGCGGTGGTCGTGCTGGCCGTCAGCTATTTTTCCTCACCCCTGTTCCAGGAGAGAATCAACGCGACGCGCGCGCTCGTGACCGCTGCCGAGGTCAACACCGATACCTCCTCCATGGAACGTATACCGATATTCACGACGGCACTGAAAATGTACCGGGAGCATCCGGTGAATGGTGTCGGGGTCAGGGCTTTTCCCGCTGCGTACATGGTCTACGCCGGACCCGATGACATCCATATCAGTAAATCAGGCGGCAAGTCCGGGGCCACACACGCCCACAACGTTGTCCTGGAAGTGATGTCCGACACCGGCACGATCGGCCTGCTTGGCCTGTTGGCCGCCGTTGGCTTTCTGATTTTCCATTACCGGCAGACAACGCCGGCAGAACACCGGGATGCTTTTCCGTATGCCCTCGCCATCGTGTTGATCCTGTTCCCGATTAACTCGCATTTTGCGATTTACGGCACCTATACCTCTTCACTGGTCTGGTTCCTGGTCGGGCTCTGGGGCGCCTCTTTACGAATGCCCCGGAAGTTACCGCAAGCGGGGCCCGGGCTTAAATAAAAGACCTCAGGATCGCCGCCGTAATCAGCGCCACGGTCAGAAGAAAGAAAATCCGGATCATGTTTTTCATGCTGAAATTTCCAGCTCGTGTCCAATCGGATGGCCTGGTGCCGATGATATACTCGAACTCCAGATGCGCAAGCGATATTCCCTCCTTATTTACCTGATCACCCCGCTGGTACTTCTGTACTTGCTGTTTCGCGGCTTGCGTGACCGCCGCTATCTGCGGCGCTGGAAGGAACGCTTCGGGTGGTTTGAATTCCCACCCCGCAACGGCCCGATCGTCATTCACGCGGTATCCATGGGAGAAGTCAATACGGCGGGTCCACTGGTTACGAATATTGCAAAACGCCATCCCGAAATTCCGCTCTGCCTGACCAGCCTGACCCCCACCGGTTCAGACAGGGTACAGGAATTGTTCGGTGACAGGGTTTCACATGTTTACATTCCGCTGGATCTACCCGGAGCGGTACGGCGGTTTTTCGATCGCGTACAACCGCGTTTGCTGATCATCATGGAAACCGAAATCTGGCCAAACCTTTACTCCGAGGCGAAGCGGCGGGGCGTCCCCGTGCTGGTCGCGAACGCGCGTATCTCGGACAAATCCATCGGTAATTACCGACGTTTCAGGAAGTTGACCGCCGCTGTACTGCGTGATGTCGTGCAGATCGCCGCACAGACCCGTCGGGACGCAGATCGACTGGTTGAACTGGGTGCCGACGAAAACCGGTTAGTCGTAACTGGAAACCTGAAGTTCGACGTTACGCTGCCGCCCAGTCTGATCGAGCAAGGTGAAGCCATTCGCACGGCATGGGGAACGGATCGCCCGGTGTTTCTTGCGGGCAGCACACACGAAGGCGATGAGGGCCCGGTACTGGAAGCCTTCGGGGGATTGTTAAAGGCATTTCCAGCCGCCTTACTGGTCCTTGTGCCGCGCCACCCGGAACGGTTCAGCCGCGCGGAGCAGCTGGCCAGATCGTCGGGTTTGCGCGTTTCGAGGCGCAGCGAGGGAGCCAGTTGTGGCCGCGACACGCAGTGCTTACTGATCGATACCATGGGTGAACTGCTGCGCTATTACTCCGCCTGCGATGTCGCGTTCGTCGGCGGCAGCATCCACCCGACCGGCGGCCATAACGTGCTTGAACCGGCTGCGCTGTCCCGGCCCGTCGTGGTGGGTCCCCACACAGCCAACTTCAAGGAGATCACAACGGAGCTTATCGAATGCGGCGCGGCGATCCGGATTCAGAACGCGCTGGAACTGGAACAGGCGGTCTGCCGCCTGTTCAATGATCCTGAACTACGTGACCGGATGGGCCGCGCCGGCCACCATCTGGTGAAAAGTGGCCGGGGCGCTTTGCAACACACCCTGGAACTCGTTGATGCCTTGATTACTCAAGAAGCTGGTTGACTACCTGCAAGTCTTCCGCTCTGAGCAGGCCCGCCACGGCTTTAAGCCTGAGGTGATTGATGATGTAGGCGTGGCGGGCAATCGAATTGTCACGCTGCGCCTGGTACTTCCGTTGCTCGGCGATCAGGACATCCACGATCGTGCGGGTCCCGACTTCAAAACCCGCCTGGGTAGCCTCCAATGCGCTTTCGGCTGAAATACTGGCCTGGCGAAAAGCCTGGACCTGCTCTATACCGGCCAGCACCGCACGGTAAGCATTTTGTGTCTGGCGCACGACGCCCCGCTGAACCTCGTCGAGGTCCTGCCCGGTGGCATCGAGCAGGTGCCGGGCTTGCCGGGTCTGTGCCGTCACCCTGCCACCTTCAAAAATCGGAACGTCCAGTACGAGGCGGATCTGCGCATCATTCACTTTCAGGCTAGTGGTCAGTTCCTGATCGTTGATGAAATCACGGTAAACGTACTTGTTGTTCGTGAATTGATCGTAGGTAGCAATGAGGTCCAGCGTCGGGTAGTGCCCGGAGCGTGCCAGCCTCATATTGGCGTCCGCCACCTCTACGGCGGCGCGGCTTTGCAGAACGGCCGGGCTGCTTTGCATCGCCAGGTCAACCCATTCGTCCGAATTGATCGGGTCCGGTTCGACCAGCGGCAGCACTTCCTGCAAGGCGTCGTAATCCTCGAAATACTGGCCGGTCAGTTCCACCAGTGCCTCTTTGGCGTCAGCCAGGTCATTTCGTGCCACGATTGCCCGGGCGCGGGCATTATCGTAACTTGCGCGCGCCTCGTGAACGTCGGTGACGGCGGTCAGGCCGACTTCAAAGCGCTGCTCCGCCTGTTCGAACTGACGCTGAAACGCCTTCTCTTCAGCCTCCGCAAAAATCACGCCGTCAGTCAAAGTGAGGACCACGAAATACCGTTCCGAAACGCGCAGCAGAAAGTCCTGGTAAACCAATGAGTAAAGAGCTTCAGCCTCGGAAATCTGCCCGCGGGCGATGTCCAGCGACTCGTAGTTGGCCTGACGGTAGAGGCTTTGTCGCAGATCCAACCCGTAGTTGGTGTTATCAATGTCCGAGTCGGGAATATTCAGTCCCGGGACTTTCGTCTCGCTGTCTCCGCGGGTCCAGGACGCTCCGGCGCCAATCTGCGGAAACAGGTTGGCCCGCGCGATATTCCGATTTTCGCCGGTTGCGTCTCGGCGAGCCGAAGCGGCTTTCAGGCGGGGATCTTTTTTCGCGGCCAGGTCGTAAACGCCCACCAGGTCCACCGCCCGGACTGGCAATGAAACCAATAATCCGAGGCACGCCAGGCAAAGCAGTTTCAGATGATTCGACATACTTGACTCCAGGAATTAATCAAAATTCAAACTCCGGCGGGGGCTCCGCGTTAACCAACCTCGGCAGATCCGTTTCGAACAGGCTTTCCTCCGCCCACTGTGATACGTCCAGCCGGGTCAGTAACCGGGCCTCCATTGCAGGAGACTCGCCGGTTATGACGAACATTCGCCCACCGGGGTTTACCCAGCCTTTGAACTGTTCGGGGACGGCGGGAACAGCACCGGTCACAACGACCACATCATGGGCCTGCTCCGGCTGCCATCCGCTCATCACGTCACCCACAAAAAGCTCCGCGTTACGGATATCCTTGTCCTTGATTTTCAAGGCCGCCTCGCGCTGCAAATCCTCGAATATTTCGACGCTCACAACACGTTTTGACAACGCCGCCAGGCATGCCGTGATGAAACCGCTGCCCGTGCCGATTTCCAGTACGGTCTCGTCGTCCTTCAGATCGAGGGCCTGAAGCATGCGTGCTTCGATTTTTGGCCGCATCATCAGCTGGCCACATTCAAGCGGAACCGATATATCGGCGAACGCGAGTTTCCTGTACCGCACAGGAACAAAGTCCTCCCGATGGATGGTTTCGAGAAGTGATAATACGCGGCTGTCGAGAACTTCCCATGGTCGAATCTGTTGCTCCACCATGTTGAAGCGCGCTTGTTCAAAGTTCATATTCGTTTCCCGGCTTTTGCCTTTTGTCGTTCTTCAGCAAACAGCCAAGGGTAAGCCTTCGACGACAATGCTTCAAGGAAAAGAGTGCTGATTCATGACGAAGGAATTAAGTGCCATAAGTCACAGCACCGTGGTTGCGCTGGCTGTCCGGCTCAAGTTATCGTCTCAGCTTGCTCAACATGGAACGCACCAGTCGCGTCGAAACAGTCTTTTGCAAGAACTTGACAACAATTCCGGTCATGAACACTGAAGCCCGCCGTTACGCGAAGTTCAATCGGTTGGCGGAAAACTATGGCACAGACCTTTACCGGTATGCCATGTGGATATGCGGCAATGACGCTCTGGCGAAGGACCTGGTCCAGGAAACCTACCTGAGAGCCTGGAAGGCGCTGGACAAACTGAATGACATAAATGCCGCCAAAAGCTGGTTAATTACCATTCTGCGGCGGGAATTTGCCCGGACTTTTGAACGCAAAGTGCCCCGTTTTTCCGATGTGGAGAGCGTGGTCGTCCGGGAAGAACAGGAACTGGAGCCGGAGGACCGGACAGACATAAAGCTGTTACGCGAAGGCATTCTCAATTTGCCGCCCAAGTACCGTGAACCCCTGCTCCTGCAGGTAGTTCTCGGGTACAGTTGCAAGGAGATTGCTGCCGAACTCGAGATCAGCAAGAGTGCCGTGATGACGCAATTGTTCCGGGCGCGGGAGCAATTGAAAGCGCGGTTGCAGCGCGACGGAGTAACTGGAAATGTCCATGAACTTTTCTGAGTTCAAAAAAATACTGGGTGCCGAGCCCCGCTGTAAGGATCCAGAATTCCTTCGCGCGCGCCATTCCGGAGCCGAGTTTGAGGCTGCCGCTGTCGAAGCTGAGCGGTTTGAGGACAGGCTGGATCGGGCTATTTTGGTCGCGGCACCTGAAGGGCTGCTCGAAAAAATCACCGCGACCGCACTGGCTTCGGGCAATGAATCGAAGCGGCAACGCTGGTGGCCCATGGCCATGGCCGCCAGTCTCCTGATCGCGGTCGGCGCTGCCGGCCTCACCTGGAACCTGAACCGCGGCTGGGATTCCGCAGAAGATTACGTAGTTGATCATTACCGGCATGACGGTGGGCGTGTGCTGAGCCTTGCGCCCATCAGCAGCGTGAGAGACGTGCAGACGGTGCTCTCTGAACTGGACGTTCAGGCCCTGCCCGCGCTGGCCAGCCTGGTTGGCGTCATCAAGATCTGTCCGACGCCGGATGGGCGCGGTGCACACATGATCCTGGAAACGGAGGCCGGCCCGGTAACGGT
>Ga0316201_10004929_pt1 | contig 10179 bp, 10 predicted proteins | sample CS6wburrow_MG_FD_204516 | JGI IMG/M metagenome (GOLD analysis project Ga0316201, IMG submission 204516) | Coastal sediment microbial communities from Delaware Bay, Delaware, United States - CS-6 worm burrow | ecosystem: Environmental > Aquatic > Marine > Coastal > Sediment | place: USA...
GTTGAAACAGCTCCGTGTACTCCAGAATCGGCAGACGGATTTCTGAATAGCCGTACGACTGTACGATTTCCCGAACGACCGACTCCAGGTACCGCCAGGTTCCCGAGACCTCGGGCAGGATGTCGTTCATTCCACGAATGGCTCTTGGTTTCACGTGTTTTTCCGAGATCTTCTGGTGTGCCGGCTCAAGTGCCTGTGATGGTCAGCCGGGCCGTGCGGCCACGTCTCTCTTCGGCGGCAATCGCGCGCTCGATGCCATTAACCCGCATGAGGACATTGTCGGCGTTGCCAAACAGCACGTTGAAGGGAGCCTCGCCGCTCAATTCGACGGTCCTGCCATCCTTGCCGAGACCGAAAAACAGGCGGCGCCCCCCAGCATCGCTTATCTCCGTCCAACAATCGCCCGTGTAGGATAACAACATTCGCATCTGACCATCGACGAGTGCCGGCATTTGTTCAGCTTCCGCAGCCGACGCCTCGGGTTCCGGTTTCTCGCTTGCTGATTCCAGAACAGCCGAATCATCGGCGCCGACGTCGGTTGCCTCTTGTTCGGGCTCCGGGTCGGGTTCAGTTGACGCTTCCTGTCTTATTAAATCGAGCTGCGGCTCATCGGTCACCGCCGGCTCGGAGGTGAACCACCAATAGGCCGTGGCGACAACGATCAGTACAACGATGACGGCGATCCAGGGTCCGGGCGACATCTCCCGTCGTGTGCGCCGTCGCGACGAGACCAGCGGCGGCATGCCGCCCGCCCGGTTTAGCTGATAGTAGTCAGCCATGATATCGCTCTCGTCAACGGCAACCAGCTGTGCGTACTTTCGAAGGTGGCCTTTGGCAAATACCGGAGCGCCGAGTACGTCGAACTCATTGCGCTCGAGTGCGCGAACCTTGGGCTCGTCCAGGTGCAGCTCCTTCGCGATCTCCTGCACCGAAATCTGCTGCTCACGACGAGCGGCCGCCAGGCGCTCGCCACCCACCGGCCCTTGCGCCTCATCCGGCGGCGATTCCTCCTCAGGTTTGTCCGTGGCGTCGTTCATACTATCCGGCTTCCAGCACCTTTTTTGCTTCTGGCGACGTAGGGAAATCGCGAATCAACTGGTTCTCGTACTCGATCTTCTCGCGTTCATTGCCCAGCTTCTCTTCAATCTGTGCGCCCAGGAACAGAACGCCGGCCGTGGTCTTATTGCCCGCCGTGAAACGCTGCAGGAACGCTCGAGACCCGAGGTAGTCTTCTTGTCGATACTTCAGCAGGCACATCTGCAACAGGGCATCGGAAAAATTCGTCTTGCGATCAAGCGCCTGCCGGAAAAACTTCTCGGCGGCGGCGAAATCGGGTTTTTGCAGCATACAGATACCGGCATTTGTGAGCGTGACTTCGGCATCGTCGTTTTCCGGGTGACTGGCGGCTATGCCAAAATGTTTTTCTGCCCTGTCGAAATCCCGCTGATTACACAGAAATACCGCGTACGTGTTTTGCACCTCGAAGTTTCGCGGGTCCAGGCGAACCGCTTCCTCATAAGCCTCGGTTGCGAGACGCAATTTGTCCAACGCTTCGTAGGTCATTCCAAGCGTCGAGTGCGCAACTGCGTTCTTTGGTTGCAGCTTGATCGACAACAACAGCCTGTCGCGTGCCAGGTCGTACTTGCCATTCTGGTAATAGCGTGCGCCCAGCTGATAATTCAGCTCTGCCGCATCAACGTTATCGGCTTCTATCGGCACGCTGCCCGTCGTTGTCGAGATGCACCCGGCCAGCAGCAGAAGACAGATCGTTCCCGGCAGAAGAAATTCGCTCCTATTCATGCTGATGCCATTCCTATGTTTGTCTTACCTGATTTTTTCTTCGTAATACTCTTTTGACCCAGCGGCGTTCGAATCCGGTCACTCACTTTTCCGGCGAGCTGACCACAAGCCGCATCGATATCGTCGCCGCGCGTCTTTCGCGTTGTAGCTACGAGACCACGATGCCGAAGTCGGTCCTGAAAATGTCGAATCGTGTCCGCTGATGATCGCTTGAAACGTGTTCCTGGAAAGGGATTGAAGGGAATCAGGTTTATCTTTGCGGGCTTGCCTTGCAACAGCCGAGCAAGCTGATCGGCGTTCGCCAGTGAATCGTTAACGCCGCGCAACATGACGTACTCAAATGTAATGAACCGATTGGCATGCTTGGCAGCGTAAGCCCAGCAAGCATGCAGGAGTGTCGCAATCGGATACAGTTTGTTGACCGGCACAATCTCATCGCGAAGTTTGTCATCAGGCGCGTGCAGTGAGACTGCGAGCGACACGTTGCAGTCATCACCGAGTTTTTCAATGAGCGGCACGAGACCAGAGGTGCTGAGCGTCACACGGCGACGTGACAAGCCAAATGCCAGGTCGGACACGAGCAAATCAAGGGCCGGCACCACGTTACGATAGTTCGCCAGCGGCTCACCCATGCCCATGAATACGACATTTGTCACCGCACTATCGCCGTTTTCCCGGCGCGGCAGCTCCTGAATGGCGTGCCAAACCTGGCCGATGATCTCGGCGCTGCTCAGGTTTCGATTAAAACCCTGCGCCCCTGTCGCACAAAACGCGCAATCGAGCGCACACCCAACCTGTGACGAAATGCAAAGGGTGCCGCGACCGGGCTCCGGGATAAAGACGGTCTCAACCGCTTGCCCCGCACCACTGGCAAACAGCCATTTGACCGTGCCGTCAACCGAATCATGTCGCGACTGAACCGTCGGTCTCGTGACGTGAGCCTCTGCCTTCAGCCGCTCGCGCGACACTTTGGAAAGATCCGTCATATCGTCGAAGCACGTAACGCCACGCCGATAAATCCATTGCAACACCTGACGCGCGCGAAACGGTTTTTCGCCACGCGTAACAAAGAACCGCTCAAGCTCGGTCGGCGATACTCCGAGCAGATTCGTTTTGGTTGCGATGGATGACATGGCCGTGGATCCGCTTAGCGGGTCCTTGGGCAAACGCCGTCGTCGCCAAAAAAGTAAGCGATTTCGACCGCGGCCGTCTCCGCCGCATCGGAACCGTGCACGACGTTCTCTTCGATGCTCGCCGCGAAGTCCGCGCGAATGGTACCCGGATCGGCATCGGCTGGGTTGGTCGCTCCCATGATCTCGCGGTTCTTCGCGATCGCATCTTCGCCGCTGAGCGCCTGCACCATGACCGGACCCGAGGTCATATAAGCCACCAGGTCATTGAAGAACGGGCGCTCCTTGTGCACGGCGTAGAAACCCTGCGCCTGCTCTTTCGTCAAATGCATCATGCGTGCGGCGACGATTTGCAGCCCGGACTTCTCAAAGCGGCTGTAGATCTCTCCGATCAGGTTCTTTTGCACGCCATCAGGCTTAATGATGGACAGCGTCTGTTCAACGGCCATGTATTGCTTCCTTTATTGCTGTTCGTAAGAGTGGTAATCAGCGCCCGGCGACTCTGCCCGACGAATAGATGCGAACCGTTAATTGTACTATGGCACTTTCAGACGTTGAAGCTCTCGCCGCAGCCACATTCGCCGGTGATATTGGGGTTTCGGAAGCTGAAGGCCTCATTCAGGCCGTTCTTGACGAAGTCCACTTCGGTACCGTCGATCAACTGCAGCGCCTCGGGATCCACAACCACTTTTACGCCCTTGTCCTCGAAAACGACGTCGGAATCGTCGACTTCGTCGGCATAGTTGATGACATAGGAATAGCCGGAACAGCCGGTTTGCGTCACGCCCAGCCGCAGGCCTATTCCCGCGCCGCGCTGCTCGAGGTGGTTACGGACGCGCTGTGCGGCCGAGTCCGTTAGCGAAATCGCCATGTTGTGTCTCTCAGTTGATTACGACTATTGAGGTGCAGAATCGCTGCAAAGAACTCGCCCGAGCGACCGCACCGCATCTTCTAGGACAAGTATACGTCCGGTTTTCTCCACAGGTACAGACAGAATGCGCATTATGTCCGACGCCTGAAAGCCGCTGAACGACTGAACCGGCCGGCCCTCGTATTCCACGCAGAAGCACTCGCAGGCGGCGATCACGTGTGGGCAGCCCCAGGCCCGGAACCTGAGCGCCCGTATACGCCCGTCTTCCTCGGTTGCCGCCAGCCGCAGGCGGACGCCCTGTTCGGCGATTTCCACGGTGACGGCATCCGCCAAATCGCCGGCATGAGGCGCCTTGGAGAAGTAGTCACGGACCACCGGGCTGTATGGATCGCTGCTCAAGCGGCCGCTCCAGGCGCCAAATCGCGCAGGCGCGCCACGGCTTCGCGATAACGCCGAGCCGCGATTTCGACGTCTTCCCGGCGGGTCGGCCGCCCGAGACTGAAGCGAATCGCGCTTTGCGCGAGGAGATCACTGCGCCCCAGCGCACGCAGTACGTAAGAGGGTTCCTGGCTCTGCGAATTGCAGGCCGAGCCGGTCGCGACACAAATGGGTTCCAACTCGAGCAGCAAACTCTCGCCTTCCACGTTGTCGACGGAGACGTTGAGGATGCCGGGAAAGCCTCCCTCGAGATCGCCGTTAACAAGCACGCCGGCAATATCGCGAATACCCGCCCAAAGCGTGTCGCGCAGTTCGACAAGGTGACGGAGGTCAGAATCGATACTGGACGCCGCGATTTCGGCAGCGAGACCCAATCCGCAGATAAGATCGGCCGGTAGCGTACCCGGTCGGATCTGCCGCTGTTGCCCGCCGCCGAATAAGATCGGTTCAACATGGCAACCCGGTCGATCGGCAAGATACAAAGCACCGATACCTTTCGGGCCATAGAATTTGTGCCCCGTTAGCGATAGGAGGTCGACCGGCAGCGCCCGCAGATCGATCGGAATCTTGCCGACCGCCTGTGCCGCGTCCACGTGGAACAGCACGTCGTGCTCACGACAGACAGAGCCAATCGCCTCAATATCCTGAATCACACCGGTCTCGTTGTTGACGTACATGATCGATGCCAGCTGCGTATCGGCGCGCAGCGCGGCGGCAAATGTGGCCGGATCCAAATACCCGTTCTCGTCCGGCTCGAGCCAGGTCACTTCGAAGCCTTGTTTCTCGAGCATTCGAAACACGTCGGTCACTGCTTTGTGCTCGGTCGGCATGGTCACGAGGTGTTTGCCGCGATGCGCACGATATCGGGCGCCGCCTGCAATACCCAGGTTGTCCGACTCGGTCGCACCCGAGGTCCAGATCAACGTTCTCGGATCGACATTCAGCAGCGCGGAGAGCTGACTCGCGGCGTGCGCGATACCCGCTCGGCTTTCGCGCCCCGCAATGTGGTTCGACGAGGGGTTCGCGAACAGCGTATGGCGACAGTCGAGGAGGTATTCGGCCACGCGCGGGTCTATGGGCGTTGATGCAGCATAGTCGAGGTAAATGAGGTCGTCGTTCATTCGTCTGCTTGTCTTGCCCGATCAATAGCGGTGAGTATGCCGCGAAGTATGTTCACCTCGTTCTTGTCGGGTCGTGCGCGGATGAACAGTCGCCGTAAACGACGCATAAGGTGTCTTGGATTTTGCGGATCCAAAAAATGAATACCCTGGAGAACTTCCTCGAGGTGCTTGTAATAGTGCTCCATCTCTTCTGACGTGGCGGGCGGTGCCTCGCATTCGTAGGCAGGACCCGCATCCAGCAGACTCGCCACCCGAAGTTCGTAGGCAAGCACCTGAACAGCCATTGCAAGATTCAAAGAGCTAAACCCGGGAGCCGTCGGTATTGTCAGCAGCGTATGGCACAGATCCAGGTCATCATTGTGCAGCCCGGTCTTCTCAGGCCCGAATACTGCCGCCACCTTGCCATTCTCGCTTTCATTGATCATTCTCTCCGCGCAATCACGTGGCCCCATGCTCGGCCAGCTGATCGTCCTCGATCGCGCGCTCGCGCCGGCGACGTAGACACACTCTGACAGTGCATCAGCGAGCGTCGTTACGACCAGGGCGTTATCGAGAATATCGGTCGCGCCCGACGCACGCGCCGTTGCCTCATCGTGCGGGAAAAACCGCGGATTGACGAGTGCCAGGTCGCTTAGCCCCATGTTCTTCATCGCGCGCGCAACCGCCCCTATGTTTCCGGGGTGAGTGGTTCCGACCAGTACGATTCGTATCGACATGCAGTGTGTCCGCTCCTTTGACGACAGATACCTAAAAGTCCGGTATTCTAGCGCCCCGGCGGCCCGCCCCGACAGTCCTTGAGAGACAGCGGCAACGGATCGGCGCAGTTCTTTGACAATGACGGAATCGTTTCATGCACGCACTACTCAACGTAGCGGTAATGGCGGCGCGGCGCGCTGGTGCCGTATTGATCAGAAACCTCGTGAAGCTCGAAAAGCTAAAAGTCGAACAAAAGGGCCACAACGATTACGTCAGCGAAGCGGACCGCGCCGCTGAGCGCGCGATCATCGATGTCGTCCAGAAGCATTACCCAGAGCACGCGATCCTCGCCGAAGAGTCCGGCTCGCAGGGCGATCCGAGCTCGGACACCGTCTGGATAATTGATCCGCTCGACGGCACGACCAACTACCTGCACGGATTTCCGGTATTTGCGATCTCGATCGGCGTACAGGTTAACGGTCGTATGGCACATGCGGTCGTCTATGACCCGCTGCGCCAGGAGCTCTTTACCGCGACCCGCGGTGCCGGCGCGCAGCTCGACGAGCACAAGATTCGTGTGAGTGGCCGAAAAGAGCTCGAGCACGCCCTGATTGGCACAGGATTCCCTTTTCGCCAGGCCGACAGCAAGATGGAGCCCTATCTGGCCATGCTCGGCAAAGTCGTGGCAAACACCGCTGGCGTTCGCCGGCCGGGCGCAGCCGCCCTCGATCTCTGCTACGTTGCCGCTGGACGGCTGGACGCATTCTGGGAAACAGGTCTCGCGCCCTGGGACGTGGCGGCAGGTGCGCTGATCATCCGGGAAGCGGGCGGCATCGTGAGTGGACTCGATGGCGGCGAAAACTACCTCGATTCGGGGCACATACTCTGCGGCACTCCGAAGATATACAGCGGCCTCGCCAAGCTCTGCGCCAGCGAAATCAAGGCCATTCTGCACCTGTAGGAGGCCGCCTCCCCATAAAGGGGACAATGCCAGCGGCCGACCACCCAAGCGGTCTGACGACCGCCGCTTTCGCTTCGCGCGCTGGGGCGCGCTCCTACAAACGCACGATCGGGGCGGCGGCGGTGAGTGCCGGTTTCCCTGTTGGAGGCCGCCTCCCCATAAAGGGGACAATGCCAGCGGCCGACAATCCAAGCGGTCTGGCGACCGCCGCTTTCGCTTCGCGCGATGGGGCGCGCTCCTACAAATACACGACGGGGCCGCGACACCGCGTTCCGGGTCCCTGTTGGAGGCCGCCTCCCCATAAAGGGGACAATGCCAGCGGCCGACAATCCAAGCGGTCTGGCGACCGCCGCTTTCGCTTCGCGCGATGGGGCGCGCTCCTACAAATACACGACGGGGCCGCGACACCGCGTTCCGGGTCCCTGTTGGAGGCCGCCTCCCCATAAAGGGGACAATGCCAGCGGCCGACAACCCAGGCGGTCTGGAGAGCGAGACAGGGACGTCGAGCTAGGTTTAGCGAGAGGAGCTCCCGGATCGGGGCCCCTTGCATGGGTTGTTGGGTGGTGGGCTACGGAAGATCGTCGATTAACGTGGGATCTTTGACCGGCTCGATCAGGTCCTGCGCATTGACGTCCAGCGCCAGTGCGGTCGCACTCGCCGTGTAGATCGACGAATATGTACCGACAATAATGCCAACAATCAGCGCAATCGAGAACGGTGCGATCGACTCGCCGCCCAGGACCAGCAGAGCAACCAACACGAGCAAGGTCGTGAGACCTGTAATCAAGGTGCGCGCCAACATTTCGTTGATCGAGGTATTCATCGCCTCTTCGGCGGAAACGCCTCTCAACGTAAAGAAGTTCTCGCGAATACGGTCAAACGCGACGACGGTGTCATTCAGCGAATAACCGATTACCGCCAAAACGGCCGCAACAACCGTCAGATCAAACGGCAAGCCGAACACCGAGAAGAACCCGACGGTGATGATCGCGTCATGCGCAAGTGCGGCCACCGCCCCTGCGGAGAACTTCCACTGAAAGCGAATCATGACGTACATGAAAATCATGAGGAGCGCGATAACCAGCGCCAACGCACCGCGCTCGGCGAGTTCGCTGCCGACCTGGGCGCTGACGAATTCGACGCGCCGCAATTCGACTGACTCACCGCTGGCCTGCAATATCTGCCGCAGCTGCTCACGAACTTCATCAGCCTCACTGCCGGGCTGCGGCGGCAGACGAACAAGCACGTCGGTATCCCGTCCGAAACGCTGTACCTGAGCATCGGTGAAACCGGCCGCCCCGAGGTTGCTACGAATCTCGTCGAGATTCGCAGCCTGCGGATAACCCACTTCCAGTAGAATGCCGCCCGTAAAATCGATGCCGAACTCCAGACCACGTGTTGCAAGCGACACGAGAGATGCGATGACGAACAAGGCCGAAATCGAAAGGGCAATTCTCCGACGTGTCACGCTGAGGAAATCGAAGGTCGTTGTCTTTTTGATGATTCTCATTGTTCGACTTCCCTCAAACCGGTATCGACGTTAGCTTGCGCCCGCCGAATACGATATTAACAACCGCGCGCGTGCCCACAATCGCTGTGAACATCGAGGTGATGATGCCGAGCATCAACGTGATGGCGAATCCCTTGATTGGCCCCGTGCCGACACCGAACAAAACGATTGCAGCGATCAGCGTCGTAATGTTGGCGTCCGTAATCGATGACAGCGCTTTTTCGTAGCCCGAATTAATCGCGTTCTGCGGAGAGGCGCCTGACGAAATCTCTTCGCGTATTCGTTCAAATATGAGCACGTTGGCATCAACCGCCATACCGACCGTCAGCACGATTCCCGCGATACCAGGTAACGTGAGGGAGGCTTGCAGGAACGAAAGCATGGCTACGATAAAGACAAGGTTCGAAAACAGTGCGAGGTTGGCGATCAGTCCAAAGGCTTTGTAGTAAATCGCCATGAACACGATCACAGCGAGAAAGCCGATTTTGATAGCGTTGAAACCGCGATCGATATTGTCCTGACCAAGGCTGGGACCGATCGTCCGTTCGTCGATTTTATAGACCGGCGCTGCCAACGCACCGGCGCGCAGCAACAACGCGAGATCACGAGCTTCTATCGGTGTCAGCCCTGTGATTTGAAAACTATTCTTGAACACTCCTCGAATCGTAGCCGTGTTAATCACTTCCTCGATTTTGACAGTGCGCTGCTCCTCGACGCCGTTACGCACGACGGTTTCGCGCCGTGTTTCAATAAAAACCGACGACATCGGTTTGTTCAGGTTCTCCATCGTCGTCTGCAGCATGCGTTCCCCACCTGCGGAATCGAGCGTGATGAACACCGCGGGCTGGCCTTCGCTGAAACCGGATTTTGCGTCGATAATCTGGTCGCCTGACGCAACCACTTTGCGTTTCAATACTTGCGCCGCCTCATCGCCACGCCCCGGGTAGCGGCGCGAGCCTGGCTCGTCACCGGACAGATCGACAAGGCGAAATTCCAGCGTCGCCGTGGCCGTCAATATTTTGTTTAGTTGATTGGGGTCCTGCACGCCGGGCAGTTGCACGACGATTCGATCGGTGCCCTGCCGCTGCACCAGCGGCTCAGCCACGCCGAGCTGATTTACACGATTCCGCAAGGTGGTCAGGTTCTGGTCGATAGCAAAATCCTGGCGCGCCTGGATCTGCGCCTCGGTCATGCGTACTGTCAGCGACTTGCCGTCGGCCCCGTCCTCGACATACACGTCAGGATCCGCGCGTTGAATAATCTCGCGTGCGGCCTGCATATCCTCCCCGCTGCTTACGCGAATCGTGATCAACTGATCGCTCAGGTTGACGCGGTGGCGAATTTTGGCTTCGCGAAGACGGTCGGCAAAATCCTGTTGATACAAACTCAATCGGCTTTCGACGGCCGTATTCATATCCACTTCGAGCAAAACGTAAACGCCGCCCCGTAAGTCGAGGCCAAGACTCATCGGGCTCAAGCCCAGGTCACGAACCCACTTGGGCAGCTTCGGGGTCAGCGTTGTCGCAATATTGGCTTCCCGAGCATACTGCTCGCGCAATCGTTGGCCGGCCAACTCCTGGTCTTCCGTCGATTCGAAACGTATGACGACCCGCCCATCTTGCATATACGATGCTTCCGGCGTGATGCCGGCG
>Ga0316201_10004930_pt1 | contig 10179 bp, 33 predicted proteins | sample CS6wburrow_MG_FD_204516 | JGI IMG/M metagenome (GOLD analysis project Ga0316201, IMG submission 204516) | Coastal sediment microbial communities from Delaware Bay, Delaware, United States - CS-6 worm burrow | ecosystem: Environmental > Aquatic > Marine > Coastal > Sediment | place: USA...
CTCATACAAGCACACAAGAAAACCGAAGATGAACATCCAGATAAAGAAAGGAAACCTAGACACGAAGAGTGAGGTCTGCGCGTTGTGCGACAGAGAAATACGATACGCGCATTACCTCCAATACGGTGAGACCGATATCAAAGGTCGGGCCCCGTTCAAGTGCCATGTAACCTGCCTCGAGAAAGTTGTGAGATTAATGCAGAGTAATGGCCTCAAGATCGATGTTCCGCCGTACCAAAGGAAGGACGGGATAATGCGTAATAAGAACGTGGTTATCGGGTACGGCCAGATCAACATAAAATTATAGTTCCATGTTACCCTAAGGAACGTTGGTGGCGGGCTTCGCCCCCCGCCGCCTTTTATTATCACCGAAATGTGAAGGAATCCCTGGCACGACGTTAAAAGGCCTCGACCTAGGGCAAGTCGTTAAACTGCTCGATAATCATAAGTGCCGGCGGGAAACGCTACAATGTTTCAATATTGTCTTCAATGTTGTCACTCCGAGATTGTAGCGCAGGGGATCCAACCAAAAATATCCCGAGACCGGCACTTTCATGCTCTTCGGCCACACCGAGAGAAAGGGGCGTTGACTTTGCTTGAGCCCGCGCCCCTTTTATAATCAAAGAAGGTGAATCAAATGGAAACCAGAGGACGACCAAAGAAGGAACGAGGGGAACACGACTTGGACGAGAATCCGCAGGACCTTGAAGAAGCCCAGGAAACCGACCAGGAAAAGAGAGTGATAGACTGTGGAGGTTACGACGACGATGACGATGAGTAAAACTGTTAATCTAGATAAGCTTAGTAAATATTTCAAGAACTACGAACAAGACAAAGCAGAGATACAGAAAATGGCTCTCACAATCCTAGCGAGGCCAGACCCACCAAAGATTTCAATAAAGCTGTATAATGGGTATAGTAAACACCAGTTTGGGAAAGCTAATCAGATGTTTCATGCATTATATAGGTGGATAACTAGAGACGGGCGGGGGCCAGAGAAAGAAGAAGTCTTAGAAGTCATGCATGAAATAATCTCAGAGTGGAACAGAGAGGATATATAATGCCAGAAAAAATCAAGTGGTTACCGTGCCCGGGGTGTCAGCACCCAATCAGGTATTATAAGGACGAAGAAATAGAAGTCAATGCCGAAAGCAGGCAATTCGTGCCGATTGAGGGGCTGTGGATGGCAGAGGAAGGTTGCACAAACCCGTTCTGTAAATGGAGCAAGGTTTAACCTATTCCCCCCTATAGGATAAAATGGAAGAACAGAAACTAAAAGATGTAGGTGCTTGGTTGATTATCCTGGCCGCGTTGGTTAGCCTAGCGTTGGTTTTCTTGAATAGTTTCGTTGGGATGGTGGTCCTGGTCGCGCTCTGGACGGAAAAGATTATGTTAAAGGGCAAGTGGACCAACTATTTTTTCGATTAAGGAGGAGAAAAATGAAACTTAAGAACAGAATTACGTATATGGTTTTAGGAATATTCATATTCATGATCGCATTATGGAGCATCGACATCGGGGTCTCAGGGATGGTCCTTGAAAAAGACCTAGGAGTGGAGATGGGCGCCAGTAATGGATGGTGGGTCCGGTCTCCCGCACAACAATACCACCTAGGATTATATTTCGCGATGGCAGGAACCCTTACGCTTTGCTTCGCGATACTACGATCCTGTGACGATCTAGGGGAGAAAAAATGAAGGTTTATTGGTTAATACTCTGGGCTATCGCATTCATATCCTGCTTGGGAATTGGCATGGTCTTCCTGGAGCCGTGGCCAAGATTCCTAACCTTTTTAGGGCTCTATGTAGTATACGTGATTGGCCATTTCACACTAATAAAGAATATGAGATGATACGCAAAAATGAAACAAATATGGGTTAATAGGCGCCCTCACAAAGGCGAAGTAGTAATAGTAAAACTTGATAGCGGCACGTCCATAGTAGGATTTTATGGAGGCTATGACGAGAAAAGGGAAGCTTATGAGATATTCCAGGTCAAAGAAGGTGACGATTACAGCAGGGCCGTCTACGCTTCGAGGTACACGGTCTACAACGGGGAAGTGTTCAGGAGATGAAGATCGCAGTCGTGGGGAGTAGGGATTATCCTGCGTTAGAAGACGTCGGCCTTGTGCTGGATGACATCTATAAAATTACGAATAATAAGGTCTCGATCATTACCGGCGGCGCCAGGGGTGTTGATAAAGAAGCAGAGCGTTGGGCTCAGGCAAGAGGGGTAAAATGCGAAGTTATAAGGCCGGTCAATCCCTCTAAGAAAATAGACTACTTGTTCCGGAATGTAGAGATCATTACCAAGGCACACTATGTCGTTGCCTTCCACCACAAAAACTCTAAAGGGACGGCGTTCGTGATCGAATACGCACTGGCCAGGAATATCCCGCTCCGGGTGATCGGTTGATACCAGAAACGTTGGAAGGATTAAAAGTTTTAAGCGTAAAGAAGCAGTGGGCGAACGAGCCACCTACTCCAAGCTTCAGAGAATTAAACTTAATATTACAGTTATTACGCAAAGTCGAGAAGCTAGAAGAGCGGGTTAAGGAATTAGAGGAGCGAAATTGAACGAATGGATACAATTTATAGCGGTCTTTGCGGTGACGATTGTCATCCACGAACTAGGCCATATCATAGGGTTCATGTTTTACAAGAAGGATTTACCGCCAATACGTTTGAGGTGGTTCGGGATAGCCGTCGGTTCTGAAGAGTACTCAAAGACCTTGACCGGTGCCCAGTACTGTATAGTTTCATTGTTAGGCGTTGCTGCGGGGTTGATTTACCTAGTTTACCTAGACGTACCCCACTCTTATTTCCTGGTCTATATCATCATATCCGGGGCGGACATCTCACAATATGTCCAAATCATGTCTATCGGCAAGCGCGCCTTAAATGCCCGGCTAAAAGACATCGAGACCACTATCAAAGGGGTGAAAATTTGACTTTGCCTGGGTTCAGCAAACAGATTATCTCGCTCAAGAGCCACGAGGGCAAATTCATCATCGTTACCAAGAAGGAATACGATCACAAGGGTAAGCTGAAAGTCCTAGCCACCTTGAACCTACTAATCGAGGACGCCATCCGGATAGGAGAGTTTGCTAAAAAATTAAATACCAAAGATACCAAAGAAGAGGTTGATTCACGCTCCTCTACGGAGAAACATAAAGAAAACTGAGAGGTAAAACCTCTTTTTTTTCGGATCGGCACACCGCGGGCTTCCGTCGCTTCGCGGTGTGTTTATAATCGCTAGATATATATACCACCCATTATGACTACTACTAACATGATAAGTATGAAGGAGTTGGCAGAGGACTTGGCACGCAGAGACCCGATGTACAAAGCAGCCCTCGGAGGGCTATGGTTGTACTGGGCGAGAGACCCACTACGCAAAACGAATCATAGACGCAACGACCTCCTAGACCACATGAACTCCTTAGACCCAAGATTCACAACCGAACAGGACCGATACATTCGTGACCTAGAAGCCAAAGGGTTCTGCACGTTCTTCGATAACCAATACTTCACTAATGAGTATAAATGGATCCCAGAAATGTTCAGCCATTTTTTTCCGGGGCTACCAGAACAGACCATTAGTATGGTCAAACACCATTCTGACTTGTGCCAACTATATGCTGGAAGACATAGGTTCTTCCCGCACTACTTAGCATACGAAGCGTGGTACTTGCTCTCCAAGGAGAAGCGATGGGTGACAGAGAAAGAAATCGAGACCATTGCTGATGCCTACGTAGCAGGGTTTTTTGCGTGGAACGGAATGGAACACACCCTAGTGCTTAAAAGAGTCAAAAATGGTGTGAACGAGTTCAGAACGGCCTTAGATTATCACGAGGTCAAGGACAAAGTAGTAGTATCGGATATCCAAAGGAATTTCGCACTACGAATGATGGACGCGATGTGGCTGGCTTACGAGTACTTCGAATACTATTACATCATGGAGAATATATAAAGATGGGAGACAACGTCGCAGTAGAAGGGTTCATCGTCGGATTGGCCCTGCTCTTCATAGCATTGAAGCTGATCGGAATCATTGATTGGGCTTGGTGGCTTGTATTGATGCCGATCCTTGGGCCCTTAGGGCTTGGGTTGCTCTTTATTATTGGATGGGGTTTATTGATGTGTGGCAAGATCGCGATTAATTATCTGAAAAAATAAACGATGTGGTAAAATGGAAGATATTACAGAAGAAGATAAACAGATACTGGCGCTGATGTACCTCCAGGAATATGTCGATTACCTAAAAGTTAAACGCCCGGAAGCTATCGTCTACTGGGGCACGGACGGGTTAACCCCTAAAGAGTTCGAGAAGGTGTTCCGGGCAGTGCCGAAGGAGAAACTCCGAGAGATGGCGAGGATCCCGTTTTCGGACTTAGAGTTCAAGGAGTGGGAAGAGAAACAACGGTTCTACTGTAATAAGTGCAACACTTACTGTTTGGAAGAGAAGAAGAAGGTCCCGATAACCGACCCCGAATGGGGGGAGTGGCAGACTGACAAGGACCGGGAGTTCCTGAAACCCAACGAGTACTGGTGCGTCTATAAGCAGGAATGCCTGGAATGCGGTTACGTCCACTACACAAGCACCGGCTCCGAGGTGATTGAAAATCGATAACTTGTTTATTGCGCTTCCAATCGCAGCATTAATCCTGATAGCAATAGCGATATGGCCGGGAGAATTAGGGTTCGACCCGGACTGTGAACGCTCCGAAGAATTTGCGGGGATTGTAGACACGTTTGAGGTCTCGTCAGGCGGCTGGGGCACGTCAGACAAAGCAGTGGTGGTCCTAGAAGACGGGCGCTCGGTAATGGTGGTTGGTTACTATCGTATGGATGGGATAGAGACCGGGGCAAAGGTCTACAAAGTTACTTCCTGCGGGTCTTTCGAAATGATACTGCCGTCTGAGACACAGTATTACGAGGTAAGACCATGAACACAGAATTATGGATTATTTGGGTGCTGATCGTAGTTGTTACCGTAGTCCTGATATTGGCACTGATAGACTACATAGTCTTCCTCCAAGAATTGAGGGTGATGTTACGTTGACGAAGTGGGACCATAACAGCATGAATTATCCGTTCCGGCACATAATATGGTTCTTAATGGGCGGCATCAACGCAGCCCTGATAGGCGAGTCCTGGTGGTGGATATTAATGGTGTTCTTTTACTTCGGCGTCGATCTCGGTCTCCTTTGGTTGTGGCACTGGAAACCTCAGCAGAGGTCGCTGGAGGAATACCAATGAAGGTACTAGCAGCACTATTCATAGGGTGGGGAATCGGGTTAATGACGGCCCCGAAACAAGGCGATTGGGGAGACCTTTTATTCGCGATCCCGTTCGGCATCGGGCTATACTTCATAGCAGCAGATATTTACTTGGAAAATCGAGGCGATTCGAATGAGTGATATTTTTCAATGTAAAAATTGTCGTAGAGTAATTACGAATTTTATTCGACCAGGTGAAAGACCATCTTGCCCTTATTGTGGTTGGGAGGATAAAGGATGACTACACATAACTCTGAGAGGCGACGGGAATGAGCCATCAAGGAATGGACGGGTGGTATCCTGAATGCGAAGAATGCGGATGTGGGAACTTGGGTAGCGTTGTTTGTAAAACCTGCTATAATGAAGTTCAAAAAGACATCCAGAAGATGCTTATGATAATCCAATCTTTTACTAAACCGAATACAGAAGGTCAGGACTTACTGGATAAATGGATAACTAAATATGGTTCACAAAACTCTGAGAGGCTACGGGAATGAATCTGAAAAAATCATATAAACTTGAAGTTTGCGAGGTTTGTGGAGGCATCAAAGGGGCTGACCCGAGACCTCCACCACCAAAACCAGATACATTGCATTACGGAACAACTCAAGGATGCATCTGCAAAGAGAATGTCAAGGCGTGGGATAAAAAGAAATGCCCTATTTGTCATAGGAGGTTAGAATGATGATCGGTAAAAGGCAGATGGTCAAAAGTCTTGTCAAAGCAGTACACTTAGATAAGGCTTCATCTCCTGCCGATACCATCTCTGAGAGGCGACGGGAATGAATGTTAAAATAAATGATAAAGGTGATTTATTTTTGGCTATATATACTACTATAACTTTTATTCCTATGATTATAATGAGTTTAGGTTTATTATTTCCGCTTGTAATGGTTCCCACAATATTATGGTTACAAGCGTTAAGAATCGAAGAATGAGGCGACGGGAATGAAATGGTACGAGAAGACTATGGTGTGGCTTATTTTACCAAAATGGTTATCTAAAATCATTAATGAGAAAAATGAGAGGCGAAGGGAATGATTCGTAGTGGCCTATATGGGTTCCAAATCTTTATGGTGATAGTAGGGCTCTTGGTAATGACACAATCAGAAGCATTTGGTGCCATAATCATTTTATCAAGCTGTCTTACCCTAGCGTTCCTAATTACAGAAGATAAGATGAGGCGACGGGAATGACCGAGAAGATAGACAAGATCTCTCTATGCCCAGAATGCGGGTGTATGACCAAGGACATCCCAGCGATCCCCGTCCCTAAATGCGGTAAATGCGGGCACTACAAGAGGAAGAAGGAATGATATGCGATTGTGAAGGCTGTCAAGAGGAACTGGAGGAAGCGATTTTCCAGCAAGACCAGAACGGATTGCATCACGCAACCTCGCCAGACCTGCCACAGACCTATCCAGACGCAAAGCATTGGGGATTATTCATGGTCGATAATAACGGAAGATGGGTGATGGGTTGATGGAACCTACGATGGGTTGGCCGGAAGCGTTCGTGATCGTAGCGATAATGCTAGGGTTTTTGGGCTTCATCGGCTTTTGTTTGTATTTGGTATGGAGCGCGTAATGAACGTTTGGGTGATAGAAAAGCGCGCGGGCAAGAAGCGCCCATGGAAGCCAGCGATCACGTTGCAATCATTTCACATATACCATACTAAGAACGAAGCTATGGCGGCACTCAAGAAGTTCAAGAAGCTATCCTACGCCGAATACAGGCTCAGCAAATACGAAAGGAAAAATGGATAGGAAATTAGACGTAGTAGACTGGATAGTAATAGGGTCCTTAACATTGTTCGCGATCTGCGGAATAATCTTATTGATCCTAATCCTGTGGGCAACTTTGGGGGCGGCATTATGAAAGACGAAAGGCAAATTTACAAGGACGCGTTTATAGTGGGCAACGTAGTTGGTATTATGTTTATCAAAATAGTAGGCTTTCTAATGCTGCTAACAAGCCCAGTCTTGGGGCCGCTATTCCATATCTTTCTTAGGTTTTGGGAGAAGGTAGACCCACACGGGTCAAGGTATTATACTACTTGGTGGCTCGACACATTAACATATTTCCATATCGCATGGGGGATGATGACGGAATGAGAATACTAACCGTTAAAACAAACGTAAAGACAGAAGAAGGATACAGACTGAAGGTGTGGTACCTGTTCGGGATCCCAGCCTGGCAGAAGGTGCTGGAAAAATGAAAGAATACGAAAAAGCCATGGAAGAGAAAGCCGAGAAGCACGCCAAGTGGTTCGCGAAGTTATCAGAGGACATCTACAAGCAAGCCTTCAAGCACGGCTTCAAACACGGCATAGAGTACGAGAGCGGCTGCGAGTACAGTGTTCCAAAAGGGGAATAGTTGAATTGGTAAACTTTAAAATATTCAAGGACGCCTTCCACATATATCAGTCAGGCGAAGTGTATTTCCTGGGCAACGGAGAGCACTGGGCAAGGTTCATAGCTAAGGACGTAGAGGTCCGGGTCGAGATAACCGCCAGCGGGACCAAGTTCAGATGTGGCTGTGAGCACCACTTGAAAAAACAGCTCCAGGACAAGTTATGTAAACGCGTGATTGCGGTATGCTTATACTTATGTTATAAGCGGGGGAAAGTAGATTGGAAAAAAAAGTGACGGACCCTTTCGAACTCGAGACCTACGACTTGCCAGAGAATATGAAGAAGAATAGATGGATAGCGTTCCTCCCATTAGCTTTCTCGATACTATTGATATACGCTGTCGCAGATACCTTTGTAGAAGTGATCATGGCTAGCATGGTCTTCTTTGCAGGGTACTACCGAGCAGACCTTAAACACAAGGATCGCCAGAGGATTAAGAATGTTTGAAATGACCGAGGATCAATGGCTCTTCGCGATGTTCGCGGGGTTCATAGGGATGTTTATGAGCATCGCTTTATACGTATTGATCTATAGGATATTTTGGTTTCAGATCCTGCTGGGGGTATCGGCAATAGTGTTCTATTACTCCAAGTATAAGCACGACAAGCTCTTTAATAAACAGCGATCAAGTTGGCAGAATTAATCAGGACTGGATTAGCATTCTGGCACCGTTGCAAGTTCGGGTTGACCTCGAGCTTGTTCGAGGGCCAAAGAATGTCGGTGCTACACTTGCTGCTAGAAGAGTACCAACCCTAAAGTATAAGAAACCCCAGGGAGTGTTTCGGCGCCTCCCTGGCGTGATAGAATGCCCCAGTAGAGAGGACTAGGACTATGATTCGTCGCCCTTGCGCCTGATAGCGACTATGCCTAATGTTGAACCAACGACTGCTAAGCCTAGGCCCCAGACCGGGAACTCTGGTACTCCAGAAGCTTGGCCGTTGCCGATGTAATCGACCCCTATATAGTTCTTGGCGATGATCGTGTATTCGGCAGTGCGCTTGGTATCCTTATCGTATTCGCCCCAAGCCTTGTCGCCCTCATCGCATTTCCAGGTTTGCATATTAAGTTTGTACTCGAAGAAGTCTCCGTTGTCGTCAGTCTTGACCACGAAGATCTTGTTCTTGTCTTCGCCGTGCTGACAGTACACCTTGATACGCGTGTTCCTGATAGGTTCCAGTTCCGGAGCAGGTGTCAAGAACGTCCCTTCGATAACTAGTAGTTTACCGTTCGAGTCCAGCATTAAGTGCTTTATGGAGGTCTCATCAATTAACTCATCAAGGGAATCGGCCTTGCCCATTACTAGCGCAGAGCTTACGAGAAGGACCGCGATTAATAGCATTTGTATGCGCATATTACCTTTCAAATCTCCTATTTATTTAAAGTTTTCTAGTCCGTATAACACTTAACCCGATTAAGGCGCCAGTACAAGCTAGTATCAGGGTCCAGGTTGAAAATTCAGGGACCCCGTTAATATCGTTGTTGGAGAATGATATGTCGTTGTTCCTTAATGAAGACGAACTCCAGGGGATGAAGAGATCCGGGACCTGATGCTTCTCGCCCGGGACGCCTTGGTATTCGACCCATACATATTCCCCGAACCCACAATCCTTAAAGGAATAATTGATTTCACCTTGGGTTTGGAGCGATGCGATCGTCACGTTGCTACAGACGATAGAGACGTTCGACCATGGCTCGCCGCTGGTGATGATTACGCCGGAAATGGTGTAGAGCAAGCCATGATTGTCGAACGTCGTACGAATCTCGGGGATCGCGACTACGTTTGGAACTACAATTAACAAACAGAGCAATAGCACTACCTCTTTTAGCATGACCCCTCATTGGTAGAGCAACTAGATAAGCATTGCGGTGCCGAAAGAGTTAAATACTTGGTGGTAGTAGTAATCTTAATGGAAGAGACTATGATGAACTGGCCGTCTGAAAAGGAAGCAGAAATTATCTGCACACAAGGCGTATGTCATTGGGCTTGGTATTGGATAAAAAAGATAAAGGGGTCAAGGATATGACAATGGAAAAAACGAAAATAAAGTTGATTACGGTCAATTGTGCATACTGTAAAAGGGAGTTTCAGATATCGGAAGATTCGCTCAAGCCACGAAAAGGCGATAGAGAACACGGTGAGCCTGAGATCGTTTACCCTAGCGTAAAGAATAGGGTCTGTTCGGAAAGATGTATGACTGCATCTATCGAAGAGTTTTTGGGTTCAAATTAAATGAAGAAGAAGCTCAGGTTCAAGGACATCGAGGAAGGGATGGTTATCCGTTATCGGTACTTCCAGTATGGGCAAATTAAGTACCGATTAGGGTTGGTGGGCTCCAAGGATAAGAACGGGTTCAATGTGACCTGGTATTCCGAAAAGAAGACGTTCGGCCAGAGGTTCAAGCTCGATGCATTTATTTCCTCGTCCGTTCTTCGTAGACCGGACATGGTCAATTTAGAAATCGTGAAAGAAGACGAAGCCAGGAAGT
>Ga0316201_10004931_pt1 | contig 10179 bp, 6 predicted proteins | sample CS6wburrow_MG_FD_204516 | JGI IMG/M metagenome (GOLD analysis project Ga0316201, IMG submission 204516) | Coastal sediment microbial communities from Delaware Bay, Delaware, United States - CS-6 worm burrow | ecosystem: Environmental > Aquatic > Marine > Coastal > Sediment | place: USA: Delaware...
TGTTGTACGTATATAAAAAAACACTACTATCGGCATCTGCGGTTATCGTATAAGTACCGTTCATAGCATTAAAATTACCAGCGATGCCTTCTTCTCTGGTCCATAATCCTCCTGGTTCTTCACCTTCAATTAGATCTGCCAATACAATTATTTCATCAGAGCCCTGACAAGCATTGGCAGTAGCAGAATTTGGGCATTGAGCATTCAACAATATTGCTAAAAACAACAGGCTGCTGATCATGCCTGTTTGAGTGAGCTTTCTACAAAGACCTCGTCTCATAACATTTTGAGTTAATGGTTAAAGATTATATTCTATAGGTTGGTATGGATTCGAAACATTGGGTTTTTGGAAGCCAATCTTTCACTTACTGTTTGGGCAGAGCCACGATTATTAGCCGAAATAATTCATACTCTGAAAATGGGAATGGGACTTTCGCAATTGATCTTTAAAAAAGATCTAATGAATGTTCCCATTAGTCATAGTGTCCCTGGTTAAAGGACAAACCTCTTCCAGCAATTAATTTTTTCGTCTAAAAGGTTTTACTGTCTTGGGAACAAAAACCTTATCGTCTAATTAAGGTAAAGCAAATATAAAACAATAACTTACACATTACAAAATAATTTAATATATAAATTACTAAAACTTATAGAAACCTTTTAATTCAGTTCCCATTTGGTTATAATAGAAACCTTTATTATGAAGTATGTCAAATGGATTTTAGGAATTACTTTTATCGTGTTTGTTGGAGGGTGGATTGTTGTGAAAGCAATGAGCGAAGAACAGCCACCTATTAATCCTAGTCTGGAAGCGGATGAGCTTGCAAATCAGGTTATGGATGCATTAGGAAAGGATGCTTTCGACACATTGCCGATGATTTCCTGGAAGCTGGGTAATCACGAATATCTATGGGACAAAACCACTAATCAGGCAGTGATTAGCTGGGGAAAGATGAAGGTTTTGATGAATCTTGACCAAGTAGATGGTATCGCATTTAAAAATGGACAACAATTAGATACCATAGAAGATGACCATTTTATTCAACAAGCCTGGGAATACTGGTGCAATGATTCGTTTTGGGCATTTGCTCCCTTTAAAATGAATGATCCAGGTACCGTTAGAACCTTGGTGAGTAATCCTAAGAAAGGAAAAAAAGGGTTGATGGTTAGTTATCAAAGTGGTGGGGTAACACCTGGAGACTCCTATTTATGGGTACTTGATGAAAGTAATCAAATCAAAGGTTTTCAGCTTTGGGTTAAAATATTGCCGGTAAAAGGAGCCTTCGCATCATGGAGCGATTGGAAATACTTTGATAATCAGATCAAGCTCGCTGAGACTAGAAAATTTTCATTTATTACAATTCCTATTTCAGACTTTAAAACCGGTAATTCCTTTGTAGACTTTGGTTTTTCCGAAAACCCTTTTCGGAAAATCTAATAACCATTTTAAATTTTTACGTATAGAAAGGATAATTTTTGGGCATAAATGCAACATTGTTGCATTTATGCTCTTTTAATACTATGTTTGTTTGCTGAATAAAATTGATCTTACATTGATAAAAAAATTGAAACATGAAAATTAGCATCTACTTTTTATTATTCTCATTGCTTCTATTTTCTGCCTGTAGTGATGATGATCCGGAAATTCCTCAGGAAGAAGAGTTGATTACCACGCTTCGGTATACCCTGATACCATCCCAAGGAGGGGCTCCGGTTGTACTTTCATTTTCAGATCCGGATGGAGACGGAGGAAATGCTCCGGTAATTACTACCAGTCCTCTCCAGGCGAATGAAACCTATATTGGATCTATTGTAGTATTGAATGAGTCGTTAAATCCTACGGAAGATATTACTATTGAAATTGCTGAAGAAGCAGCTGACCATCAATTTTTCTTTAGCAGTTCAATCACAGATCTGGATATTACTTACGGAGACAGTGATATTGATGGAAATCCACTTGGATTGGTAACCGAATTATCTACTGGTGGACCAGGTTCCGGAAGCTTAACAATCATACTGCGTCATGAGCCAGACAAAAATGGAATGGGTGTTTCTGAAGGAAATATTGCCAATGCTGGGGGAGAAACCGATATAGAAGTTACCTTTAATGTTCAAATTGAATAAACTTTGCATCATATTATTCGCGCTAGCCACATCATATTCGTGGGGTCAAAATTGTAATCTTACCATAACCGGCAAGGTCATTGACGAACATACGGGTTATGTGCTCCCCGGGACAAATGTTTTTATAGAAGAATTAAATATTGGAGCAGCGGCGGATACAAGTGGGATTATTACTTTAGAAGGATTATGTGCTGGAAATTACCATTTACGCAGTAGTCATATCGGTTGTGAAACGCAAAGAACTTATTTAGAATTAACAAGAGATACTTTTGTCTATTTATTTTTACATCATCATGAAGCCATCTTATCAGAAGTAGTTGTTTCGGCAGAAAGAGTAGGAAGTGGAACGCAAGTAAAACAAGGAATAGATGGTCAGCAATTAGTGGAAAGTGCCAATAAAGATATTAGCAACATCTTATCCCGAGTTGCTGGAGTAACTACCTTGAAAAATGGTGGAAATATTGCAAAACCGGTAATTCATGGATTGTACGGCAATCGAGTGGCCATTTTGAACAACGGAATAGCCCAAAGTGGTCAACAATGGGGAAATGATCATGCTCCGGAAATAGATCCTATGGTTGCCGAAAGAATATCTGTGATTAAAGGGGTAGGAACATTGGCATATAATGGAAATTCACTTGGAGGAATTGTAATTGTGGAACCTGGTGAAATAGAAAATGAACCTCATCTTCATGGTCAATTCAATTATATTTTTGACAGCAATGGAAGAGGGCATACCAATAATATCCAGCTAAGTAAACATCACAACAAGTTTGCCTGGAAATTAACCGGGACTTTGAAATATGCCGGGGATAGAAGAGCACCGAATTATTTTCTAACCAATACTGGAACGAGAGAAGAAAATATGGCTCTTCAGATTGAAAAAGCCCTGGGGAGGGATTGGGAATCGAAATTTTACTACAGCCTCTTTAATACTACAATTGGAGTGCTCCGAGGGTCCCACATTGGTAATTTGACCGATCTTGAAGAGGCCCTGGAAAGAGAAGAACCATTTTTTACCGAGGATAGATTTAGATATGGAATAGATGCACCGAAGCAAAAAGTTCAACATCATTTGCTCAAAATGAAGTTTTCCAAACCTATTCAGAATCACTTAATTTGGAGCTTAATTTACGGAGGGCAATGGAATGATAGAAAAGAATTCGATGTCCGAAGGCAAAATTTTACGGACCGACCTGCCTTAAGTTTGCGTCAGATAACCAATTATTTTGAAACCAACCTTCAAATTCGAAAACCAAATTCAATCCATTACCAGACGGGAGTTCAAATTAATATAATTGACAATAAAAATATTCCGGAAACAAATGTTTTTCCTCTAATCCCAGACTATGTAGGGTGGGATGGGGCCTATTTTCTAACGGTAGATAAGAAAAAAAACCGGTTTGGATACGAGGTGGGTGCTCGTTATGAATTTAAACATCGAAGAGTAGCTACCCTTACCAGAACCAGTCCGGTACAGGTACAGCGGTTTCGGAACAATTTTCACAATTACAGTATTTCTGGAGGAATGTCTTATTTTCTAACTAATGCGGTAAAGACTACACTCAATACCGGATTGATTTCCAGAAATCCAGCGGTCAATGAGTTGTACAGTAACGGGTTGCATCAGGGAGTAAGTGGAATCGAACTGGGTAACGTATCCTTAAACTCAGAAACTTCATTAAAAACCACTTTGGGCGTAGAAGCTGAATTCGGAGAAAAGATATTTTTGAATGTATTGGGATATTATTCAAATATTCGTGATTATATTTATCTACGTCCACAAAATGAAGTGCGGTTGACTATTAGAGGTGCCTTTCCAATATTTTCATATGATCAGACCGATGCTCGAATCTCTGGCCTTGATATGATGATTTTCTATGAAATATCTCCAACCTTAAATATTTCCGCAAAATATGCCTATATCAAAGGACGAGATATTGAAAATGACCTTCCATTAATTAACATACCGGCGTCAAGTTTTGAGGGCACATTGGGTTATGAGATAGCAAAACTGGGTCAAATTAAAAATATACGTTGGGAAGTTTTTTCGCAAATAGTGACGGCCCAGGATGAAACACTTTCGAGTTTGGATTTTACGGCCGTTCCGGAAGGATATTTTTTACTGGGAGCTAAATTATCAGGAAGTATAGTTCTTTTTGGGAATGAACTTGCCATTAATATTCAAGCGGAGAATTTGCTAAATAATTCATATAGGGACTATCTCAATCGACAACGTTATTTTGCAGATGAATTAGGTAGAAATATTAGCTTGGGCTTGAATTATAAGTTTTAAATATCTCTTTCTACTTTATTTTCTATGGCCGGAATAGTTTGTAAGTAATCAAAAATGGCTCCTACCTCTTTATCGGTAAGCATGCTGTAGGGAGCCATGGGTGGTCTAAGAGCCTCTTCTCCATCCTTTATTCCGGATTTAACTGCTCTTATAAATTTTTCCTTACTCCAATCTCCTATACCGGATTGACTTGGGGTCAAGTTGGAAGTTAAAATTGTTTCTCCATAAGGATTAATCATGGCATTGCCTCCTGAAAAATATCCAGGGGTTTTCTCCGGTTCTAACATGTTTATGGTTTTAAAATCAGGAGAATGACACCCAAAACATTCGAAATTTATTGCATAGTACTTTCCCATTTCAATTGAGTTGTTGGTGTCAGGGGTAGATATAGTTTCTTTTGGATAAGGAAGTGGTTTGATCACAAAATTACTCAATGCTTTTGCTAAAAAGGAGGGTTGACAAGGCTTATCAGGGGTTGAATCTGCTACAACCATCGGGTGATCCGATCTAAGAAAAGCAATAATGGCATTGATATCGGAGTCTGCCATTAAAGGTAATTTAGCCATATAGGGAGGATAGTATCTACCATCCCGGCCGATACCGGTTCTAATCAAGTATTTTATTTCTGCATCCGTCCAACTTCCGATGCCATAGGTCTCATCCCGGGTAATATTCTGGGCATAAACATATCCCCATTCCGCTGGTGCATCGTCCATATGTTTTCCGGCGAGGGTACCTGTTTCCGGATTCCGGTGACAATTGGCACAAAGAGCGGTAGTCAATTTATGTCCTCTTTCTAATATTTCGGGAGAGGATTGATGTACGTATTCTATTGACTCAGTTTCGTAATAGGGAATTCCTTTGGTATTGATGTATATTCCTGTTCCTATAATAAATAGTAAGATAAGACCCAGAATAATACCGGTAATTTTCAACAATTTACGCATGGCTTTTTGGTTTGGCAGTTTATTTAATCAAAACCAAATTAGAAATTGCTTTGCACAAATCCAAAAAAAATACTGAAGACCTTTTTATTCTATCTTAATAAACTTTTTCGTGCTATAGCCTTTTGAGGTTTTAATAATGGTGGCATATTGGCCGGCAGGAAAAGTAGAAACGTCTACCTGGTGGTTATTGCTGTTTAGATTCTGGATACCTATCATGCTTTTGCCCGAAAGATCAAATATTTGAATGTTTTCTATTGAGCTAGCTTCTGTTTTAAGGGTAATAAAATCGTTGGTTAAACTTGGAAAAAGCTCTACGTTATCTACTATTTCAAAATCTTCTGTATTGGTTGTGTTTCCTTGATTTTTAAATCGAACATTGTCAATGATGGTACAGCCAAATTCATCACCGTCAGCAGGTATTCCGCCGGTCATGATGATCCATATGATGGCGGTATCTGCCTGAACAGCGGGGTTTACTTCATTAAGAGGGAGGGCAAGCGTTTGAAATGTGGGGGAAGTAGCTCCAGCCACCAATCTAATAGAAAGAAATTTATTGATTTGATTTTGATCAAAACTTCCATCATTCGTGATTGGGACGGCACTTGTGCTCCCTACGAAACAGAATATATCCAGGGTGTCGGTAACGGCCCCAATGTGTTTGGCATCAAAATAAAGGGTGTCTGCACCTTCTGCACAAGTATTGGATAATAATATATCTGCTTCCAAAGCCAAGGTATCCCCTCGGAGTTTAACGCTGAAATTTCCAGAAGAAGCGTCTTCCGATCTTTCGACTCCAAGAAGATTTAAATTCAAATCCGAAATATCCAAGGTGCCCTGGATTACTCCTTCAATAAATCCTTGTTGTAAAACATATACAATCAAACGAAAAAAAGATACCGTATTCTCCGGAACTATGATGGTACCTTCCGGAAGATCATCACTAAAATTACCAGTGATGTCCACCCAGTTTTCAAAATCTCCATCCGGGAAATCGCATTGGGCTTGAAGACTTGAACCAGGCAGGAAAAATAGGCAAAGTAAAACAGCAGCGTAGATTGTTTTCATCTTGATATTTTTTGATAGATATTAATAATAGGGTAATTAAAACTACAGAAAGAAAATGGAAGCTGCTCAATATGCAGGATATTTTTGACAAAGATTAGGGATTTTCACTGACTTTTTATCGCTTTAAAACCTTTAAAATGAAAGGAAGTCACTTTGAAATGACAAAATGACAATAAGAATCAGCATGGTATAACCTTTGATCTCCTTGCTTAGATTTTCCTATTAATAAAACCAGTTTAATTATGCATAAAGGAGCTATATCAGTACAAACAGAAAATATTTTTCCAATAATTAAAAAATTCTTGTATTCAGATCACGAGATATTTTTACGAGAATTAATTAGCAATGCCGTAGACGCCACTTCTAAATTAAAGACCCTCTCTGCCAAAGGTGAATTGAAAACCGAAATGGGTGACACGACCATTGATGTTATACTTGATAAAGAGAATAAAACCATAACCATTTCTGATCGCGGAATAGGAATGACAGAAAAGGAAGTGGAAAAGTATCTGAATCAAGTTGCTTTCTCATCCGCCGAAGATTTTCTAAAAAAGTATAAAGACGATGCCAACATCATCGGTCATTTCGGATTAGGATTTTATTCATCATTTATGGTTGCGCATAAAGTAGAAGTGATTACAAAATCTTACAAAAGAGCTTCGGCCGTCAAATGGACTTGTGAAGGAGACCCGGAGTATACGCTGGAAAAAAATGAACGAAAAGAAAGAGGAACGGACGTGATTCTTCACCTTGATGAAGACAGCACTGAATTTCTAGAAAAAGACCGTATTCAGTCCCTGCTCACTAAATATTGTAAGTTTTTACCAGTGGAGATTCGTTTTGGAAAAAAGACGGAGTACGAATGGGAAGGAGAAGGGGACGATCGTAAGTCCATTGAAAAAGAAGTAGATAATGTCATCAATAATACTTCTCCTTTATGGAAAAAAAGGCCTAATAATCTGAAAGAAGACGATTATACCGCTTTTTACCGTGAGCTGTATCCAATGTCTCAGCCACCGATGTTTTGGATCCACTTAAATATAGATTATCCATTTAATTTGACTGGAATTTTGTATTTCCCAAAACTTAGCAATTCATTGGAAGTACAAAAGAACAAAATTCAATTGTACTCTAATCAAGTATATGTTACAGATGATGTAAAAGAAATTGTACCTGAGTTTTTGACCTTACTACATGGAGTAATAGATTCTCCGGATATTCCGCTTAATGTATCCAGATCCTATTTACAGAGTGATACAAACGTTAAAAAAATTACCAACTACATCACGAAAAAGGTGGCGGACAAACTCAATAGCCTTTTCAAAAAAGATCGTGAAAAATACGAAGAGAGATGGCAGGATATTGGAGTTTTTGTTAAGTATGGAATGATTTCCGAAGAAAAATTTTACGAAAAAGCAACCAATTTTGCTTTGTTGAAGTCTGTAGAAAACAAGTTTTTTACTTTGGAAGAATATAAAGATAAAGTAAAGGGAAACCAGACGGATAAACACAATAAAATTATTTACTTGTATACAAATCATCCAGAGGAGCAGCATGCATATGTTAAGTCTGCTCAAGGTTATGGATATGATGTGTTGGTGTTTGATCACATCATAGATAATCACTTCTTACAAGCTTTAGAACACAAACTCGGTGATGTTACATTCGTCAGGGTTGATTCTGATACCCCGGACAATTTGGTTCAAAAAGAAGAAAAGAGAGAATCCGTTTTAAGTGAAAAAGAACAAGAAAAGGTTAAAGATATTTTTACCAAAGCATTAGGAGAGTTAAAAGGGGGACAGATTGAGTTAAAGCCGCTTAATCCTGAAGATCATCCAGTACTTATCACCAAACCGGAATTTATGCGTAGAATGAAGGAGATGCAAGCATTGCAGGGCATGAGTATGGATATGTTTCCTGATTCTCATAATGTTGTTGTCAATACCAATCATCCTTTGGTGGCGGATAAATTGGTAAAAATGAAAAGCCAGGAGAAGAAAGAGGACTTTGCCAATTATTTACATGATTTGGCCCGACTTAATCAAAACATGTTAAAAGGGGAAGAACTAGCTGCTTTTATCAATAGGAGCATACAATTTATGAAATAAGTAAATTTTGCGGTACTTTTAAGGGATGTATCAATAAGTCAATTCTACTCTATTGAAGAATAGAATTAATTAAGTCTTTGGTACATCCTTTTTTTTGTTTAGATGTAGCTTTAAAAGCCCTGAATTAATGAGGAAGCCTATTTTATTGTTACTGGTTATGCTGTTTGGAACCGCAGGATTTAGTCAATATTCAATTGCCAGAGAATGGAATGAAGTTTTGTTATTTGCTATTCGGAATGATCTGGCCAGACCTACGGTCCATGCCCGGAATTTACACCATATTTCAGCAGCAATGTATGATGCATGGGTAGCTTACGATTTAGAAGCGAAACCTTATTTTCTTGGTAATATTCACAATGATCATTTTTTCGAATACGATGCTATTCCTATCCCTGAGGATATTGAATCTGCTCGTAAAATAGCGATATCTCATGCTGCATATAATCTGATCTACGATAGATTTTTTTACTCCCCCGGAGCGGATGATATTATTGATAGAGCTACCGAGCTTGCAATGGAAGTAGGAATTAATATTTATAATACTTCAACAGATTATAAAAACGGTGGTCCTGCAGAATTAGGAAATTATATTGCGCAGCAAGTATTGGCTTTTGGAATGTCGGATGGCTCCAATGAAGATGATGATTATCGCAATATTTATTATGAATCTGTCAATCCTCCATTAGCTCCAGTTGTGCCGGGTAACAGCCTGGATATCAATCCCAATCGATGGCAACCTTTGTCCTTATCTACTTTTATCGACCAGTCCGGAAATGTAATCCCTTTTAATACACCGGAGTTTTTAAGTCCGGAATGGGGGTCAGTCTATCCTTTTTCGCTTAATGATTCCGATAAAAATACCTATACCCGAGAGGAAGATGTTTACCATGTTTATTTAGATCCGGGAAGTCCTCCGTTTATTGGTAGTGAGTTTAGTTTGGAGTCAAATGAGGCATACAAGTGGGGCTTCTGTTTGGTTTCTTTATGGTCTTCTCATCTTGATACTACCTCAGAGGTTATTTGGGATATTTCACCTGCTTCCATTGGGAATGTCCAATCCTTTCCGGAGACTTTTCCGGAGTATCAAGAATTTTATTTAAATGAAGGAGGTGATTCTGGAAAGGGATATGAAGTCAATCCTCATACTGGTAAGTCCTATGATGAATACTTAGTTCCCCGGAGTGATTTTGGACGAGTGGTAGCGGAATATTGGGCAGATGGCCCTGATTCAGAAACCCCTCCCGGACATTGGTTTACCATATTTAATGAAGTATCAGAATCCGAATTATTAAGTAAAAAAATTGGGGGTCAAGGTGAAGAGGTAGATGACCTGGAATGGGATATAAAAGGACATTTTATATTAGGTGGAGCGATGCACGATGCTGCGGTTGCTGCATGGGGAGTGAAAGGATATTATGATTATATCCGTCCCATTTCTGCGATCCGATATTTAGCCGAGAAAGGACAATGCACGGATCCTGAGGGATCTTCTTTTGATCCTGATGGGATTAACCTGATAGAGGGTTATATAGAATTGGTAGAAGAAGGGGATCCATTAGCCGGAGAAACAGGTGGCAATATTGGGAAAATAAAGGTAAATGCCTGGAAAGGGCCTGATTATATTGAAAATCCCGAAACGGAT
>Ga0316201_10004932_pt1 | contig 10179 bp, 9 predicted proteins | sample CS6wburrow_MG_FD_204516 | JGI IMG/M metagenome (GOLD analysis project Ga0316201, IMG submission 204516) | Coastal sediment microbial communities from Delaware Bay, Delaware, United States - CS-6 worm burrow | ecosystem: Environmental > Aquatic > Marine > Coastal > Sediment | place: USA: Delaware...
GGAGTATGTGATCGCACCCAACACCAACGCAATCGGACACAAGGATGCATCGCATGCACGTAAACACGGCGACTTCGACGACGATGTCGCAACGGTCAAAGCGACGCTGGCGCGAATAACCGGGGTAAAGGAATTTCGGCGCGCACTGCACTTTCCGCGCTCGAAATCATCGACCCGCGACCGCCGCAGGACCCTGGCGCGAAAGCTCTAGCGAGGACCAACACACTGCTGCCCGATTCACGCGATAGAATCGGATCTTCGTATTTGCATGCCAGGCCGGGAAGAGACAAGCACCATGAATTCAAAACTCGCTTACATACTCATTGCCGTCGTCACCTCTGCGCTCGGTGCCTGCGGATCGGCTGACGACAGCGCGGAATCCGCGACCAACAAAGAGGCTGCGCCGATGGCTGCAGTAACAGGCAACGTTTTCTACATGCAGCGAATCGCGCTGCCGGACGATGCTCAGGTACGGGTGACGCTGGCCGACGTCTCGAAGATGGACGTCGCAGCCGAGGTAATCGCCGAGCAGACTCTGTATGGGCCGCTACAGGTGCCGGTTCCGTTCCGCCTCGAGTACGATCCTGCGCGGATCGACGAACGCATGAGCTATTCCATCCAGGCGCGGATCGAAAGCGGCGGAGAATTATTGTTTATCACGACCGAGAGCCACCCGGTGATAACTCGGGGAAACCCGATCGAGCTTGAGGTCCGCGTCGATCCCGTCAAACGCTGAGTCGCGCCGCGCTCGAGATTACTCTGCCCGGGCTGCAGGCGGCGGGCGGCGCACCCATATCCAGCCCTCCTGGCGCGCCAGTTCGAGATTTTCCGGAGGCATCGAGCGTCCGGACAGAAAATCCTGTCCGGCGAGGACGCACAACATCGCATCGAATGCGTCTGCACTCTCGGTTGCCGCCGCCACACCCGGAGCGATCTCGAGCTCATCTCCCAGGGCGTCGAGCAGCCCATCGCGGATATGGCGCTGATGCCTTCCCTTGTAACCCGTGCATTGCAAACCGCGCACCGACAATGTCGCCGCCGGATAGACCTCGATGACACCGATTTCGAGCAGATGCCCCCAACCCCACAACAGCGGTACCGGCTGGTCGCATAACTCGCGTACCCGATCCAGCAGTCGCAGCGCGGCATGGGCCGCCCGGGCAATTCGATCGGCGGCTACATCGAGCGGCTGCTTGCCAACCTTGTCCCTGACGAAGCGGTCGGTAGAGCGACGAAATACAACGTTGGGCTCGACGGTGATCGGCTCACCGGCGCGGTGTCCGGCCAGCGACTGCGCAAACGGCAGCGGCCATCCGAGCGGGGCATCCAGCGCCAGCAATCCGCTGTGCCGACCCTTCAGCCAACCGGCGATAATCGTGGCCGGATCCTCGCTGCGGCCTGTGGTCGCCTCGACAATCCTCGCGCCCGAGGTGCCCAGCTCAGCCAGGGCAATACCGACATTGACCGGTTGCGCCGCACAATCGACGCCAATTACGCGAATAGCCGTCACCGCGTAAACCCGTGCCGGCGTAGTCGGCCAGTAAATGCTGTGGCCAGTTTTTTCATTGCGGACGCTCCAGCCACGCCTCTACATGGCGGCGCAGCAGCCTGAGTGGCACGGTGCCGTTTTCCAGCACCCGGTCATGAAATTCGCGAATGTCGAAATCCTCGCCAAGCGCCGTCTCGGCTTCGCGGCGCAACGCAACAATCTCCAGCGCGCCCGAATCGTACGAAGTCAGCTGCCCCGGCAGAATGGCAATACGGTCGACCATCTGGTCGAGCTGCTCCGGCGAGAAACGTCCCGACTCACCCATGAATTTGCGCGCTTTGTCACGCGACCAGCCCATCAGATGCAGGCCGGGATCGACGACCATGCCCCGTGCCGGCCAAGCGCGCCGCGAAATCAATGCAGTCGTGGTCTGGTACAAGCCCATCTCCTCGGCCAGTGCCTCGGAATAACGCGCCCAGCCTTCGCCAAACCCGGAGTAGAAAACGATTCCTGTGATGCGATGTAGATCATCGCGATCCTGGGCAATCGCTATCTGCGTGTGATGCCCGGGATAGGCCTCGTGAAAGGCAACGATCTCGGCGCCGCCCCTGCTACTTTTCTGCGGCTGGTCGCGGTTGATGCGGTAGACCCCCGGCCGATCTTTGCTGCCCGGCTCGTATCGCGAGGAAACACCCGTGCCTTCCTGATAGTCGGGATAAGGCTCGACAACGACCGTCCGGGTCGGCTTGATCCCGAACCACTGGTCGAGCCGGCCCTCGGCCCCTGCCACGGCAGCGCGCGCAAAGTCCAGCATCTCGTCCTTGCTGGAAAACCGGTCTGCCTTGTCGTCCTTCACGTGGGCGATGATCTCGGTAAAGTCATCGAGGCCATACTCAATCCGGCCGAGCTCGATGACCCGCGCGCGATTGGCCTCCACCGTGCTGCGGCCGAGCGCATAGACTTCCTCACCGCTGCGCCCCAGCGTCGTATAGCTGCGCAAGGAGGCTTCGTAGCACTCCCTGCCACCCGGATTGGCGGTCACCGACAGCGCCTCACGAGCTGCCGCGAGGTAGGTATCAGCGAGAAAGTCATGGTAGCGCCTGACCGCCGGGAGTATCTGCCCGGCCGTCAGCTTTTCCAGCGCTGCGGCGTATTCGGGCGAGCCGTCTCGTCGGGCCGGGGATAAAAACGGCGACTCATCCGGCGCCATTCGCCACAACGCGTCAACCTGGGCGATGACTCTGCGCACCACGGACTGCGGCGCCGAGTAACCGGCGTCCAGCCCGCGCCGAAGATTCTCAATCTCCTGGTCGATGTATCCGGCAAGCCCGGAGAATCGGTCGAGCGCCTGGGCGCGAAGTTCGTCAGTACCCACGGGCTGCAGGTCCGCCACCAGCGGTTAATTGAGCTGCCACCCGTCCATCTGGTTGACGTTCCACAACGGCCAGTTACATACCCTTAGATCGCGAGCGGACTCGAGCGCCTGCTCCAGGATCCCGTAGGTGATCCATTCAACCCGGCCCCTGAGCAAATCCGGATCGATCGCGTTGAGCTCGGCCAGTATCTCGTCATCCTCACTTGCCGCACGCGCCAGCGCGGCCGGCGAGTTATCGCTGATAGCATCGTGGCGTGCTGTTTCAACACCGGCAAAATAGGCCGTCTCCGGTGCGCGCCGAAGCACCAGGTCGTAATAGCGATCAGCGAGCCGATTTACGCTTGCGGCGGCCGCATCCGCTTCGATCGCCACGCCAGGAGACGCCGCGAACACCATGCCCAACACCAACAAGAACCGATGCATCCAATGCCCTCTGTAGCGTGCGGCGGAAACTTCCCGGCGCCACCATGATTAGAACCCGCTCCCGGCGCAGCATAGAGATGCGCCGTTCTTTTGCAAGCGCCAATACATAATCCCGGCCGCCGCCCTATTTCTGCCCTCGCGCGTGCGCTACCAGTCGGGCGACATTACTGCCGGTCAATGCCTCGAGAAAGTCGACCAGCGCGGCGACGTCGGTATCGTCCAGCCCGAGCCGGCGAATGCGCGGATCGCGCCCTTCGTTTTCGATTCCGCCCTCGTTGTAAAACCGTACGACCGCTTCAAGCGTGGGAAGCGAGCCGTCGTGCATGTACGGCGCGGTCAACGCAACGTTTCTGAGCGACGGCGTTCGATATTTCCAGCGATCCGCTGGGCGGCCGGTGAGTTCGTACAAACCGAGGTCCGACTGGCGCCGGCCGCCGACGTTGTCGAGCGACCTGGTGTCAACGGTCAGTATCGTTCCAGGAGCGACTTCTAATTCGCGAACCCGCCCTCGTCCGGAAAAGCTCGCCAGATAACCCACTCCGGTATTGTGAAATTGCTGGTCGGTAAACAACGCATCGCTGCGCGAAATCGTGTGACAACCGGCACAACCGGCGACACCGGAAAACAACTCATAGCCGTGCCGCGCCGTAGCGGTCAGCGCCGACTCGTCGGCATCGAAAAACCAGCGGTCGAACGGCGAATCGGCAGCGAGCAGGACACGCTGGTAGCTCGCGAGCGCCATGCCGATCGATTCCATACCCGGTCCGCGTCCGAAGGCTTGTTCGAACAGGCCGTTGTAATCGTCCAGCCCGGCAATTTTTTCGATCAACGCACCGACCGAAGGGTTGGCCATCTCGTTTGCGGCCAGCAACGGCGACCAGACCTGGGTTTCGAGCGAATTTTCGCGGCCGTCATGAAACAACCGGCGCAGATAGGCGACATTCAGAATGGTCGGCGCATTGCGCCGCACGGCCTGTCCTTCAATTCCGACCGACGTTTGCATTTCGTTATGCGCGAAACCCTGTTCGGGAACATGACACATCGCGCAGGACATCGTGCCGTTGGCCGATAACCGGCGATCGAAAAACAGCTTTCGCCCAAGTCGCACCTTGTTCGATGTCAGCGGATTGTCCGCAGGTACAACGAGTGGTGGCAGTCCACGCGGCGGCGACTGCGCGAGTGCGACGAGCTCTTCTTCCCGGCCGCCATCCGGGTCAGCGTCGGGCAACTGGGTGTTGGCAGCGGCGGACCGGCTATTGCGGTCGCGATCAGGCGTGGTGTCCGGAGTCTCGGCGCCACGGACTTCCATTACCAGAACACCGCCGCAAAGCACACCGACGACACATGCAAGGTGCAGCAGTTTCGGCCAATTCGCTGGGGAATTCATGATTGTAGTTTAGCTTGCAGCAGGGTCTCCGGGTCGGGTCTATACTCTTCTCATATAAAGCAACACGCGGCCGCGAGCCTGTCGCCCGCGCATGGGGGAGTATCGTGAACAAACTCATTTCGGGAATTTTCCGGGGCTGGATTTTATTGTCGGCCACGGTTGTGTTTATGGCGTCGGCACCGGCTACCGCCGATGAGACCTGCATGTCACCTTACATGGCGAAGATCGTCGGCCAGGAAGACTACGTCTATGTTTGGACGCTGGGGACAATCGGCGTCGGCGACGAACAGGACAAACTGGTGACGATCGATGTCAACCCGACGTCGCCGACCTATGGCAAACCGGTACACCAGATATCAGTCGGCGGACGCAACGAAGCGCACCACTCGGGGCTGACCGACGACCGCCGTTATCTGTGGGCCAGCGGGCTCGACACCAGCCAGATATTTATCTTCGATATTCACAGCGATCCGTCCAAGCCGCGCCTGCACAAAACGATCGACGATTTCGTTGCGCGCAGTGGCGGCATAGTTGGCCCGCACACCAACTATGCGATGCCCGGGCGCATGATGCTCACCGGTCTTTCCAACAATCGCGATCATGGCGGTCGCACCGGTCTGGCCGAGTACACCAACGCCGGGGACTACATAGCCACCTACTGGATGCCAACCGACGCCGATCTCGGGGGCGCGGTCAAGAGCGGCGAGTTTGCCGATGGATACGGTTATGACCTGCGAGCGCTGCCACGGCGAAACGTGTTTCTTACTTCGTCTTTTACCGGTTGGAACAACTACATGATGGGGCTGGGCAAACTCCTCGCTGACGCCGAGGCCATGAAGCAGTTCGGCAATACGGTCGTCGTCTGGGACCTGCATACGCGCAAGCCGAAAAAAGTCCTGGATGTACCCGGCGCACCGCTCGAGTTGCGCTGCGCTTGGGGCGCCCATAACAACTATTGCTTTACGACAACCGCACTGACGTCAAAACTGTGGCTGATCTACGAGGACGGCAACGGCGAGTGGCAGGCCCGCGCGGTCGCCGACATCGGCGATGCAAGCCAGATTCCTCTCCCGGTAGACATCTCGATCTTTGCGGATGACACCCGGCTTTGGATCGACACATGGAACGACGGCAAGGCGCGTCTGTTCGATATTTCCGATCCGAATTCACCGCAACAGATTTACGAAAAAGTCATCGGCGCCCAGATCAACATGGTGTCGCAGAGCTGGGACGGCGAACGCGTGTATTTCACCTCGTCGTTACTGGCAAACTGGGACAAGACGGAAACGACTGACGGTGCCGATCTGCAGTACTTCAAGGCCTACGACTGGAATGGCCAGGAGCTCGTGCACAAATTCTCGATCGACTTTATCGAGGCAGGACTCGGAAGCCCCCATCAGATGCGGTTTGGCGCACATGCTCTTTACGGCAGCAAGCCGACCAAAACTGCGCGCGTCTCATCCGGTCAATGAGTCTTTCCGCACTGGCTCTGGGCCTGACCTTTCTGGCTAGCGCAGGGGGAGATCCGCATGCAGCGCACAGGGAAAAGCCACAGATCATGGCTCCGGGCTATTCGGCACTGGAATTCGATGCGCCGGCGCCCGGAAGCTATGAGTTGCCGCCGCTGGGACAAGCCGAAGACGGACAACTTGTCGACAGCCGGGGCAAAGCGCTGAATTTGCATGACCTGTACGGTGACAAGGTCGTCGTGCTGAGTTTTATCTACACGTCATGCAGCGACGTGAATGGCTGCCCTCTGGCCGGCTTCGTACTGAAACAACTGCAACAGAAAATTCTCGATGATCCGCGGCTGCGGGACAACGCACGCCTGGTTAGCGTCAGCTTCGACCCGCAGACGGATACTCCCGAAGTAATGCAGCGCTACGCCGGCCTGTTTCGCCGCGAAGGATTTGACTGGCGTTTTCTGACCTGTGAGACGGAGGCGGCGCTAGCACCCATCCTGGCTGGCTATAATCAGTGGGTGCTGCGCGACTATGACGAAGAGGGCCGCTATCTCGGCAGTATTTCGCATCTGCTGCGCGTCTATCTGATCGATCGGAAGGGTCGAATCCGCAACATCTACAGCCCGTCGTTTCTCCATGCGGACATACTCTACGCGGACATTGCCACGCTGCTGCTGGAACCCGGCGTTCCCTGACCTACCGTGAAATAGTGCCAGGCCGGCACCATGGCAGCCAATGCCGTGCGAAGCCCACCATAGCGGCAATGGCAACAGCAACGCGACACCACCGAAAGTTCACCACGACGACTGACTACATATGAACCGCGCATGCAGCACCGCAAACTCACACCCGCGCTGACCCGTTTCGTCACGAGTCCGGCGCGGCGCATTGTCATGCGCCAGGTCGCGGAACTGCGGCGGCGAATCGCTCGCCAGCCACACGCGATTCACTATTTCCATCGTGTCGACGACCCCTATTGCCAACTGATGCTGCAAGCGCTCCCGGAATTGCAGCAACGCTTCGACGTAACGCTGATTCCGCATGTGATCGAACAGCTGCAGCCACAGATGTATCCGGCGCCCGATCTGCTTTCCGCGTACAGCGCAATCGACGCGAAACGCCTCGCCCGGCTGTATCGGCTGCCATTCCCGCCAATCGCGCCAGGCGCCACATCCGGCGAGCGCGAAAAGGCCAGCCGGGCGCTGGTCGCGCGGACCCGGTCGCCGCGATTCTTCGCGGAAGCCCTCGACATCGGAACCGCATTCTGGTCCGGCGCTAGCGTCGCTGACAGCGCTCACCCGGCCCGGGACACATCCGCGCTTCGCGCCGGCGAGGCGCTGCTCGAAAAGCTCGGGCACTACGCATCGGCCACGGTTTTCTACGGCGGCGAGTGGTACTGGGGCCTGGACCGCCTGGATCATCTCGAGCGTCGCCTGCTGGGTCTCGGACTCGGCAAAAACCCTAACGAGTCCGTGCACTACGACCGCACCTGGCGCGGCCTGTTCGAACCGGTCGGCGAACCAATCGCACGGCAAACACCACTCGAGTACTTTTTCTCGGCGCGCAGCCCCTACAGCTACCTCGGATTTTTTCAGGCGCAAAAATTTGCGGCCGCACATGGACTCGATCTGGAACTCAAACCGGTGTTGCCGATGGTGATGCGCGGAATGGCAGTACCACAAGCCAAACGCATCTACATTCTTACCGATAGCAAACGCGAGGCTGAAAAATTCGGGCTGGAGTTCGGCCGTATCGTGGACCCGCTCGGCCCGGGCATCGAGCGCGCCTATGCCGTGGCGCACTGGGCACACGCAGCCGGTCAACTAGAGGCATTTTTCGCCTCGCTGCTGCCGGCCATTGCCGCCGAAGCCATCGACGTCGCAAGCGACAGCGGGCTACGGAAAGTTGTGGCACGGGCCGGTCTCGACTGGCGGTCAGCCACGCAGGCTCTGACCGGCAAACGCTGGCGTGACTGGGTAACGGGGCATCGCAGTGAAATGACCGAGCTGGGGCTGTGGGGAGTACCTTGCCTCAAATACGGCAATACCGTGGCCTGGGGGCAGGATCGCTTCTGGGTCATACGCGAGGCACTGACCGACGGACCAGAGCCTTCCTGACAGGACTGACAAAAAGAACACGCCCGGCCTGAACCGGGCGCGTCATTTCCGCGTCAGCATGTGCCAGCCATGCCGGCACAGACGCACGGTGTCTATTCGTCTGCGGCCGCCAGTTCCGGGCCTTTACGCGAACCGGAAGTCTCCTCGACCACCTCGTCCCACACCTTTTCCCAGTCCTCGGGCAGTTTGTGAACGAGACCCTGGTGGCAATCGATACAGGTATAGCCGCCCTTCTCCATCGACAGCTGGTGGCGGCGGCGGGCCATCGGGCCCTGGTTTTCGAGAACCATATGCTCTGCTTTGTGGCAGTGCTTGCAGTACTCCGAGTCGTTTTCGCGGAACTCGATCCAGGTGGCTTTTGCCATCTCCGCCCGATGTGCCTCGTAGTCGGCCGGGTCGGTGATCTTTCCCTGCAATTCCGGGATGATATCGAGCGATACGACCATTTTACGCATCACGTAGTGGATCCAGCGATCTTCCATGCTGGGAAGATGACATTGCGCACACTCGGCCCGCACGCCCAGCGTGTTGTTGGCGTGCCCGGACGCCTCATATTCGGGTTTGATGTTGACCGTATGCGAATGACAGGCAAGACAGAATTCGGTTTTGCTGGTCTCGTGCAGGATGGTATTCATGATCTGCAGGCCAGCGGCACCAATAGCCAGCATTACAAATCCGCCCAGCGGTATACCCAGCAGCCACTTTTTGTTCGGCTTGGTCCAGAAACTGGAGCGTTTTTTCTCTTCTGCCATGTGCCCTCCCAATGTCGTTGCGCCGCGCCGCAGCGGGGCCGGGGTTCGTCAATCTGCTGTAATAGTACCTGAAACAAAACCGATTCACGCCCGTTTTTCCCGTCCGCCGCCAGCCGCAGCGGCCAGGTGAGCGACAGGTACCAGGCGGGGAATGGTTGTCTTTCAGCGAGCGGGACAGCCACGCCCCGCAGACATCCAAAGGCAACGGCCACGTCGCGGAAACCCGATTGGCACGCAGTCGGCGTTTATGTAAATATTGTCGGAAATCTGTAACTGCGTTTTTGCAGACTCCATCCAGGTTCCGCTGCTGCGGGATTTGGCGAACAGCCGAAGCAATACCAAAAAAAGAGGGTCCTGAGTAATGAAGGATCGAGTACGCGTATTTTCCCTTGCCGTCATAGCGGCGTTGCTGGCAGCTGCGGCACCCGCTCAGGCCGATGAGTACCCGCAGGGCTGTGTCGACTGCCACAAGCAGGAACCGGGCAAAACCAATCTGACTCTTAACGCTCTGCTGGCGCAGATCGGTCACCCCAAGCTCCCCAAGGTCAAAAAAGTGCCGACCAGCTGTGGCGGCTGCCATGCATCAGATGAAGGGGAGGAAAATCAGTTCGCGCACATGATTCACCAGATTCACTTCGATGTGCCCAAAGCGAACCTGTATACCACGCGGTTCGGTGGCGACTGCCTCCACTGCCACGCCATGGACGCCGATTCAGGCGAAGCGCTCGTCAAGAGCGGACCACGGAACTGGTAGGGGGCGACGAAAATGAAAAATGTTCTGGTGAAATCAAAAGAATCGTTTATCAACAGGCCGATGACCTTGCTCGCTCTGGTCGCGCTTACGCTGGCCGCGGGCGCGCTCGTCGGCAATAAAGCCTTTGCAGATGACTACCCCAACGGTTGTGTAAGTTGTCATGTCGAGGGCACCGGTGCCCTGGATATGCGCATAAACGCCGTACTCGGCCGGCTTGGCCATGGCAAGGCAGCCGATCGCTCCAAGGTTATTCCCGCTGCCTGCGATCGTTGCCACGCCTCCTCTGGAGATGGCCCGGCCAGCGCGTTGCGAAACCTGATCCACCGCGCTCATTACACCGACCCGAATGCAAATCTTTTCGTGACTCAGTACGCGGGCAGTTGCCTGCATTGTCACGCCATGGATGGTGCGAGCGGGAA
>Ga0316201_10004933_pt1 | contig 10178 bp, 8 predicted proteins | sample CS6wburrow_MG_FD_204516 | JGI IMG/M metagenome (GOLD analysis project Ga0316201, IMG submission 204516) | Coastal sediment microbial communities from Delaware Bay, Delaware, United States - CS-6 worm burrow | ecosystem: Environmental > Aquatic > Marine > Coastal > Sediment | place: USA: Delaware...
TATTCGGGAGAGGTGCGGGGTCTTCTTATAGGCCAGGGTGATGACCTGTGGGATGCGGTCGTAATTATCAAGTATCCGTCCACGGAAATCATGCTGAACATGCTTCGAAACGAGGACTACCAGCGTGCACAGCAACACCGGGCAGCAGGTCTCGAAGGACAGCTGCTCATCGAATGCGGGGCCGGCCACATCTTTAATACCTGATTATTAGATGTCAGGCCTGTAACAACAAATCCAGGGATTTGCTGTGACACTCCTCTTCACGCTCTGTCGATGATCATTGTCCTTGGCCCGCTCGAGAGTCGTTTTCAGCTCAGGCCGTAGTCCGGCCATGGCCCATGGACCCAGGTCTGGCAGTTACCCCAGCCAATACCACCTCCGGCGGGGTCTTCCACACGAATCATACAGTCTCTGAATTGATTGAGTCGGGCGACGGAATCGGCTGTCGTACAATCCTGGAAATAGTCTCCTTCCACATTCAGCGCACCGCGCCAGCTGCCATGGTACTTACCATCGAATCCGTGGTACAGCCCGGCGCCCAGGTGGAAACCGGTGTCACTGATCGGTTCAAAGCGCATGCTTCGGTCGCTGCCATCCTCCATGGTGAATTGAAATTCGCCCGGCAGCAGGCGTTTATTGACGGGGTTGAATCGCAGTCTGGGCGAGGCGCCATGAATGCGCTGACGGCTCCCATCAGGCAACTCGATACCCCCCTGGATTTTTTCATGCCTGAACCCAGGACCGTTGAAATTGAGGTAGTAGTGATGGAATGCATAGCGGGAACCGTCATCGCGCTCGAACAGGATGGGGTTCCAGATAGCCAGTGCGGAGGGAATCATCTCATGCACATCGGGTTCAGTGTCTACCGGGGGTACGCCAACGGACGGACGAATACCCCAGGAGTGGTCCCGGGTTGACACCCAGCTATCCGGCTCTATCTGCTGCCGTTGCCCGTCAATCTCCAGCCAACCACGGGCAACCCCTGTCTGGTGGTATCGGATCTGGTCGGTAGCTTTACGGAAACCGTGCAGGTCGCGCCTGTCTTCCCGGTCTTCCACGATACAGGGCACTTCACTGACAAAGGTAAAATCGAAGGCAATAGGCTGTTCGTCGTTGGGCTCCAGCCAAACCCGGATTTCCCGCAGGGGGACGATGACTTCATAGTGGATCGGCCCGACAACCACTGATTCCGGATCCGATGCCAGGGCACGACTGGCCCGCACGGTCCATTGCTCCTTGCCTCTGGAGATACCCCCGTAGGCGGCCATCACGTTGCGGTTGGTATACTTGCCGAAGCCGAACGCAATCTGGACCGAACCATCCCGGGCCGCGGCCATGCCGCAGACCTTCTCTGTCCAGGCAGGGTCACTTTGACCAACCGTGGCAAACGTCTCGACAATCTGGTGGGTAAATCCCTCGTCAGAGGGCAGCAGGGGGCCTATCGTTCCGGCCATGTCAGGTCTCCAGCGATGAACAGTGGATAGAGTGTACTCTACTCGCGGGTGAAACAACGCTATTCGAAGTGACCAGGTCCGTATACGACTCGAGATTCCCTTGCGGTTTAGATTCCACTACCATGCGAATCCAATCACCAGGGGGTACCAACATGCAGACAATCCCTGAATCACCGGAATGCCTCACCGTTGAATGGTTGAACGAAACGCTCACTGCTTCGGGTTACCTCAACGGGGGCGAGGTGGTGGCCATCAGTCACGAACTCATCGGCACCGGCAAGATGGGAGACAATGCTCGCTACAACCTGCAGTATGAGGGAGAGCACACCGGTGCGCCGAAAACGCTGGTCGCAAAATTTCCGGCCGCAGATGAGACGGTCCGCGCGATAGCAGGGGCCCAGGGTGCGTATTACAACGAGGTGATGTTTTATCGACACCTCGCGTCTGGCACCCGCATGCGTACACCCATTATTTATACCAGCGTAATCAGTGAAGACAGAACGCGGTTTCTGCTTCTGATGGAAGATTTGAGCCCCGCCCAACCCGGAAACCAACTGGTCGGAGAGTCACGTCACCGTGCCGGGCTCGCTCTGCGGGAGGCAGCAAGATTGGCGGCCGCTTATTACGGCAGCGAGGACATCGGCAGCAGAGATTACGTCATGACGGCAGCCAGGGATGATGGTGGTGCCTTTGGCCAGGCCCTGATGGAGCAGTCATGGCCCGGTTTCGTCGACCGATTCGGACACGACCTCTCCGGTGACTGTATCGCCTTCGGTGAACGGTATGTCCAGAATCACAGCCATTTTGTCACGCGCTTCAAGGGGGAAAAAACCCTGGTTCACGGGGATTTTCGCAGTGAGAACATCCTGTTCACCGCCGACACAGCCACTATAGTCGACTGGCAGACTGTCGGTGAATCCAGCGCGCTGACCGATGCCGCCTATTTTCTGGGAGGCAGCGTCGACGTTCAGAATCGACGCGATTGGGAAAAATCGCTGATAAGTGAGTACCGCGATCAGCTGGAGGAAGAAGGTGTGAGTCTCCCAGCGGAGGAGGCATGGCGGCAATATCGGGAATTTGCAATGCACGGGCTGATGATCACGGTGCTCGGCGCCAGTTTCACGGCACCCGCGGAACGCAGTGACCAGATGTTCCTGGCCATGATTCAGCGCCATTTGCAGCAGTGCGTAGACCTTGATTCGGGAGAGTTCCTCCCATAAGGTTAGTCCAGACGCATTGACGGCTTGAACCCTTCGTCAGGCCAGAAACGCGTTCTGCGTTGAATTCTGCACTGCTCGACCTAGCACGCACAAAGCGAGCACCGCCATCCAGAGCACCTTAAAAGGCATTTTTCGTGATTAACCGTGATACCCCTACCAGAAAAAATAGCGCGACAGTGTTCACAAACAAGGTTTTACTCGTACTTTTGTCCGCAAGCCTGAGTGTATCAGCAAGTGGTGCAGCTGATATTCGTCTCGTACTGCAGATCACGGTGGATCAGTTACGGGGAGACCTGCCTTTGCGCCATATGGAGCAGTTTGGCAAAGGCGGCTTCAGGTACCTGCAGGACAAGGGTGTCTGGTACACCAACGCGACGTACCGCCACGCAAACACAGAAACCATTGTCGGACACAGCTCACTCGCTACGGGGGCGCTTCCCGCCACCCACGGCATGATCGGTAACGTGTGGCTGGATCAGGACACCGGTCAGCTGGTTTACAATGTTGAAGATACTAACTACAACCTGATCACCGCTGATGCAGATGTGGACAAAGCCAGCGAGATCGACCCCACTCAGCGGGTTGCTACAAGCGAAGGCCGATCCCCAAGGGCTTTGCTGAGTTCCACGTTTTCCGACGAATTAGCCATCCGATATTCCCATAAGAGCAAAATATTTGCCGTTTCCGTCAAAGATCGTGGCGCTATTCCGCTAGCCGGGGACAGCGGTAAGGCGTTCTGGTTTTCGAAAGCGGCGGGCGAATTCGTCACTTCCAGCTTTTATTATGACGCCTATCCCCAGTGGGTGATCGACTGGAATAGTGCCGGCAAACTTGACCGCTATGCGAATAAGCAGTGGGAACTTCTGCTGGCGCCTGACAACTATCAGCGCATCGGCCAGGACGATAATGCCTGGGAGACCGATTTCCCCGGCTATGGACGCACCTTCCCACACCCCTGGGGCGAGCGCGACAGCAAATACTTCACCACCCTGTTGACCGTCAGTCCCGCTGGCGATGAGTTGACTCTGGATTTCGCGAAAACCCTGCTACGGGCTGAGGGCCTGGGACAGGACGCGACCCCGGATTACCTGTCCATCAGTTTTTCTTCTACGGACTATGTCGGCCACCTGTTTGGTTCCTCCAGCCTGGAAATGGAGGACAACCTGTTACGCCTGGATCGCACGTTGGCAGAACTCTTCGCTTTCATTGATCGCGAGGTGGGGCTGAAGCATACGTTGATCGTATTGTCAGCGGATCATGGCGGCCCCGAAGCTCCTGGATATCTACAGGAACTGCAGCAGGATGCCAGTCACGTCGACCCCGGGCAGTTTTCCACAGAAGCCCTGAATGCCGGGTTGCAGCAGGCCCTGGGGGTGAATGCAGACCTGGTCCATACCTACTTCCACCCCTATGTCTACCTCGATCACAAAAAGGTCACTGCCGCGGGACTCGACCTGGAAACGACACAACGCGCCCTCTCCGCGACGCTCATGGCTCTCCCGTCTGTTGCTTACTCCTTCACCGCCAGCGACATCAGCCGCGGGCAAATCAAAGACAATCCCATCGCCGCAATGGTCGCCGCCAATCATCAACCCAAGCGGTCGGGCGACGTTTATGTGGTATTCCGGTCACAGTCGTTTATCAATGACTTCGATGGCCTGGAGGTCGCAGCAACTCATGGCTCAGTGTGGCGTTATGATCGCCATGTGCCGGTTGTGTTTGCAGGTAACGGCCTCAAGGGCCGGGTCATCAGCCGCCCCGTGACGCCTTACGACATTGCGCCCACGCTGGCCAATAAACTGGCTATCGAAGTGCCGTCTGGCGCAGTCGGTGAGCCACTGCCAGAGATCACAGAGTGATCTGTCAGGACGTCGCTGCTGTGAAGGCTAAGGGCAATCCCAGGGCTCAGGCACGTCCGTCCTCCTGTCGACTAGATGTCAACTCGCTATCATCGCGCGACTTCCTGGAACGGGAATGTTGGATCTAAGGATGGAGCAGGTCTCGGCAATTATGCAGGACGACCTGATTCTGCTCGCTTTACCGCTATTTCTTGTTGCGGTACTGGTCGAGTACATATACTCCGCTCGACGCAATATCGCCTGGTACGAACGGCACGACTTTCTCGGCTCCATGGGTGTTATGGTCATCACCGCGGTGGTGGATATCCTGCCGAAATTGGTCGGCGTAGCAGCGATGTTTGTGCTGTACGATATCAGCCCGCTGAAGGGTACTTTTGGCAGGCAATGGTGGTCATGGCTGCTCCTGTTCCTGCTTGATGACTTTACTTACTACTGGTTTCATCGTGCCAACCACGAGATTCGACTCATGTGGGCAGGCCATGTTAACCATCACTCCTCAGAGTACATGAATTATGGCACGGCCTTGCGACAGGGAGTGGGCGAGCGTGTATACAAATACCTTTTCTGGCTCCCTCTTCCACTGCTGGGCTTCGAGCCTGCAATGGTGATTACCATGATGAGTATCAGCCTGTTTTACCAGTTTTGGATCCACACACGTGCCATCGGGCGGATGCACCCTCTCATCGAACTTGTGTTCAACACCCCCTCTCATCACCGGGTTCATCACGCTTCGAATATTCGCTATCTTGACTGCAACCATGGCGGGACCCTCATCATTTGGGACCGGCTGTTCGGTACTTTCAGCGAGGAAACAGATCTGGAGCCTGTCGTTTATGGCCTAACCAGGAATATAGGGACCTTCAATCCAATAAAGATTGTACTTCACGAATACCGGTCCATGATCAGCGACATACGCAGCGTCTCACGCTGGCAGGATAAACTCCGTTACCTGGTGCTGGCTCCAGGGTGGCATCACGAGGGACCGGACAAGCGAGCCCGTACGCTGCGACGCCAGGCTGGCGTCGAACTTTGATCCGCATTACATCGAGACTCGTCAGCAGGCGGGCCGCTTGTCAACCGATAGCGCCGTCCTGGAAATGCTCGCGAGGCGATGCCGCTGGCAGTCCACCATTCTGGCAATAGCGAAAATCACATCTATACTCCTACCGTTCCTTGATGAAATTTCCGGGGAGAAAAACCATGCATTTTAACCGCTTACTGGTATGTCTTATCGTTACGGCTGTGTGCCAGATCGCAGCCTCACCTCCCACCGCAGCCAGATCGGGGCCCAAGGGCGAGGCACCTCCCGGGCAGGGCAATGTGCTGGTCGGCGCCGCATCCCGCTCGGTACTGCCGCTGGTAGACGGCAGCCTCGATTACCTGGAAGCCGGCTTCCCGGGACGCAACGACCCTGATGATCCGGGTATCCTGGTTCCTGCCTGGGACGATGGGCGCATCGCCGTGGGCAACGGCGATAGTGATTCCTACTGGGTTCACGACGACCTGCGCGCCACGGCAGTCGCCATCCAGGATCCCCGCAGTCAGGAGATCGTGGTTGTCGTCGATTCCGACCTTTACATGGTGTTCCGGGTCGACGCGGACGTCATGCGTGAAAAGGCGGCGGCACTGTTACCGCCCGGGCTGGCGGGGAAATTGCGGGTAATCGTCACCGCCAGCCACAACCACCATGGGCCGGATACGGCATTTGACGTCAATCACGACTGGTATGAGCACATGTCAGACCAGGTAGTGGAAACCATCGTCGAGGCCGTGTCCACGCGCAGACCCGCCAGGCTGCGGGTCGCGGCCGGTGAACACTGGTTCGGGATGAACGACGGGACGGATCCGCAGGTGTTCGACCCCAATCTGAACGTGATGCAGGCCGTGGACACCCGGGGGGAAGCCATCGCGACCCTGGTCCAATGGAATCTGCACCCCGAGGCGACCCTGGGCTGGTCGCCACCCACGGCAGTCATTGCGGATGACTGCGCGGCACTGGGCCTGGCCGAGTGCAGCGCCCGTGGGCGTTATTTTACGGCCGACTTTCCCGGTATTCTGCGCGAGGATCTGAAAGCCGAGTACGGGGGTGAGGCCCTGTTCCTGAACGGGGCCCTCGGCGTGCTCGTCGGCCCGGGTGGTTCCGAGGTCTGGGAGGTGACAGAGGAGTATGCTCTGGGTAATCAACTGATTGCACCTGCCGGTGCCGAAGCGCCCGGCGGAGGCAGCGACTTCCGTCAGCGCAACTTCCGCCGTGCGGTTATCATCGGTGAACAATTGGCCGCTGCCTCGATGCGCCTGCTGGAGTCCGCGACACCGGTCACCCAGCCCAGGGTCGCTTACAGCAGTGAGGCTTTCTACACCTATCTCAGCAACATAGGGTTCCGCGTATTATTGGTCCTGGATCCGGCGACCGGGAGAACGAACCTCGGGCACGCCCCCCCGGTGCTGTATGACTGCCCGCTGACTGGCCCGAAAACCGATACCACCTGTGAGGGCGACAACTTTGAAGACATGATGGACCCCCTGGTAGGGACTTTGCGCAAGGGCAATCACCTGCAGAGTGCGGTGGAATACGTCAAGATCGGCCCCGTGGGAATGATGTTCCTGCCCGGTGAAATCCCGGGGGAACTGACCATGGGCCTGCCGGCAGGATTCCGCGCCACACCGGAGGATTGGTATGAAGAGCCGCCCGGACGACACGCCTTCGGCGCTGAGTACACCGTCCCGGGCTATACCCGCAAGCGGATGGCCGACGACTACAAGTGGACCATCGGCCTGGGCAGCGATCAATTGGGGTACTTCGTGCCCCTGTCCAATTTCCGGGTTTACTGTGTTGGCGACATCCTTGGCGGTGCCGGTCTGTGCGCTGCGTTACACGGGCTGGGCCTCATAGAATTTCCGGACAGCATCGCCGGCTCGACCTGCAAGCTCATAACCGAGGATCCGTCGAAGCTACTGGACTATCCATCAGAGCTCCCGGGCTTACCGCCGGGAGTGGTGGCCCAGGTCATCGCCGGGAGTTGCCTGTATGGCCAGGCGCTCGATGAGGCGGAGGGACACTACGAGGAGACCAACGCGGCGGGCTGGGACCTGGTGGAGGACATGATGCGGGCGGTGGGAGAGATCACGACCAACCGCGACCCCACCGAGGTCAACCCCGACTTCCCGGGCTGGTGGCAGGGCAACCTGCCGCCAGGCGATCTGCCCTAGCGTTTTTCATCAGCCGGGTGGCTCAGGCCAGGCCACCGACCGAAGACAGAACCACCCGGCCCCTCACTCGTGAGCCGGGTGGTTTGTGCGGGCCGCGATAACGGCGATCTGCACCAGCGCCCCGGGGACCGCAAGACCGGCCACCTGTACGGTTGTCCGGGTTGGCAGCCGACCTGGGTCCTTACCGAAATAAGCCAGGTAGGCCGACATGAGACCCAGCATATCGACCGCCCCGCCCCTGTCGGGGTCAGGCACCAGGTAAACCTCCATTTTGACGATATCGCCCATCGCGTAACCGGAGGCTGCGAGCTCGGCCTCTATTTTGCCCAGCACGCTATTGGCCTGCGCAGCCATGTCCCCGAACCTGGCTCTCGAACCCGGCACAGCCTCGGTATTGGTTGCGTCGGCCAGGGTGCCCCCTATAAAGAGCAGTTCCGCTCCCTCCGGCACGGTAATACTGGATGCGATGGACATGCCGGTTTGTTCCCGGCGCACAATGCCATGGGCATCAACTGGCGCAGAACTGAGGGCCAGCAGCAACGGGGCGACCGTGATCAGGGTTATTCCCGGTTTATTCATCATAGATAACTATCTCAAAGCGGCCCGTCAATGGGGCCCCATGGAAGCTTGCGCCAGTACGGCCTCAACCGGCCATATCTTAGGAGCGTACCGTGTAAGTGACAAGAGATGCACTATACTTGCCACCAGGCAAACCTAACGGAGGCGCACGATGACTGCCAGAGATGAATCTGGAGACCTGCCGCAGGGTCTGGAGCTGACTGCGCTCGATGAGTCATTCCGCGCTGACCCGTACCCGATACTGAAAAGACTCAGGGACCACACTCCAGCCTATCTGGATCCGGCGCCTCGTCGCGTCTTTATCACCCGGCATGACGATGTGAAAACGTTGTTGCATGACAAAGAGATCTACATGGACCCGCGCAAGGCCAACCCGGGAACGTTTTCACGTGAGGTCATAGCCGGCTCGGCGGGATTCGCAGATCCGCCCGACATGCTGTTTCTGGACGACCCGGATCACCAGAGACTTCGCTCCCTCGTCAGCGGTTCTTTTCGTCCCAAACGTGTTGAGAGCTGGCGGACATCGATAAGGGAAGTGGCCAATTCGGTTCTGGACGGTATTCAGGAATCAGAATTTGAATTGATATCACGCTTTGCGGGGCCTGTACCGGTGGTCGTGATAGCCCGCATGCTGGGGATCGACGAGCAACACTATCAACAATTCAAAGGCTGGTCCGACCTGGTCGTGCTCACCGGGTTCAATCCCGCCCCGACGGCAGAGCAAACTCAGAGGGCACAGGAAGCCAGGAGCGCGTTGGACGACTTCTTTTTCCAACAGATCGAATACCGCATCAGCCACCCGGGAGACGATCTGATCAGTGACATGATCCGGTCTGAACAGGAGGGAGAGACTCTGACCCACGATGAAATCGTGAAGCAGTGTCGATTACTCCTGGTCGCAGGCAACGTCACCACTACCGATCTCATCGGCAACACGGTGAAGGCACTTCTGGATCATCCGGAACAGATGAAAAAACTGCGGGAAAACCCGTCACTGATTGCCAATACGATCGAGGAAGCACTCCGATTCGACAGCCCTGTCACCAACACATCGCGAATTGCTGATCGCGACATGTCAGTAAGTTCCTGCCCGGTGCAAAAAGGTGAGTCGTTGCACCTTTCACTGGCTGCGGCAAACAGGGATCCGGCGTTTTTCGCCAACCCGGACACGTTTGATATCGAAAGAGAGGATCTCCAGCACGTGGCATTTGGCGGAGGGCGCCACCTCTGCCTTGGTGCCCACCTTGCCCGAATAGAAGCCCAGGAAGCCATCAGTGCACTGCTGGAGCGATATCCCACCTTACGCTACGGTGACAAGGGCTTCTTCCACCATTCCATTCCAGCCTTTCGCGGCATGAAAGAATTCTGGGTGACAACGCAGGAATAGAGACACATGGCGTGGGTATGTTTGATGGTGGCCGGTTTATTCGAATGCGCCTGGGCGATTGGCATAAAATATACCGATGGATTTACGAAACCTGTGCCCACCATGCTGACAATCTCGGCCATGGGCATCAGCCTGTGGTTACTGTCGATCGCCATGAAAACCATTCCGGTTGGTACCGCCTATGCCGTGTGGACAGGCTTTGGAGCCGTGGGGGTAGCACTCCTGGGTATGATTCTGTTGGGTGAGTCCCGGGACATCATGAGAATCATCTGTCTGCTTTTCATCGTATCGGGAATCGTTGGACTCAAGCTGGTTTCTTCAACAGACGCGGGTTGATAACCGGGTATGAAGGTATCACCTGTTCAGCGCTTCATACGATGGTTCGGCAGCTCGGAATTTGGCCGTGTTTGCGACGTCTTCTGTGTCAGGTGGTTTTCCTTTTCTCCGATCATCTGGGTCTTCACAAAAG
>Ga0316201_10004935_pt1 | contig 10177 bp, 6 predicted proteins | sample CS6wburrow_MG_FD_204516 | JGI IMG/M metagenome (GOLD analysis project Ga0316201, IMG submission 204516) | Coastal sediment microbial communities from Delaware Bay, Delaware, United States - CS-6 worm burrow | ecosystem: Environmental > Aquatic > Marine > Coastal > Sediment | place: USA: Delaware...
ATCCTACTGGGCGGCGATACATGCCCATCTTCTCTATTTCGGCCATAAATGGCACATAACTTTTCATAAATATTGGATACTTACTATATTTCTCCATCACTCCAAGATGCATTTTCTTTCTGCGTTCAACCATCGAGAAAAAAGCCAGAATCTTTCGTTTTTCACAATCAACTTTTTTGAAAAGCTTCAACAATTGATTCAAGGCGAGCACAGACAGGGTGGTCGGTACCACTGGTGTTATCAGGCAATCAGAGGCCACAACAATATTTTCTGATAAGAGCGTTAAATTGGGAGGACAGTCCAGGATAAGAAAATCATACTCATCTTTAAGCGGACTCAGCAGATCAACCAAAATTCGTCGAGATCCTTGATTATTTTTGCCGTGCAAAGCCAGATCGAGATTTCTAAATGAAAAATGGGCCGGTAATAAATCGAGATTGGCAAAATCTGTTCCCCTTATGTAACGGTCATAATCACCTTTGAGCAGACGTGATCGATTGAATTTCTTTTTCGGTTTAATGCGATAATAATAGGAAGCAGCGCCTTGTGAGTCCATATCACAAAGTAAAATCCGCTGTGTGGATTGAGAGGCAATATAGGCCAGATTCACTGCTGTTGCCGTTTTTCCGACACCGCCTTTACTGCTGTAAACCGCAATTATCTTCATCGTTTGCCCCTTTCTGAGCCAAGACTTTTGTCTGCTGATACCATTGCGGTGAGCAGGTTGATATTTTTTTCTTTCCTGAAGGCGCCATAGGTTTTTTTAAAACGTGAACGAACCTTGCTCTGTTTTTCTGCAAGTGCGGTGATTGCTCCGCCTAGCGCTGCAGCAAGCTTCATCGCCTGAGCGCCCCTGCTTTTCAATTGGCTTAAGGTGGCTCTGAGCATATCCTGCTGGACTGAGAGATCATTGTACTCACCGAGATTATCCTGCAGTTTCTTCATATATTTCAAAAACAGATCCACATCATTACCATCGTAAAATGATTTAAAAAACTCAAGCAAGTATCTAAATTTTTTTCCTTTTATTCTCAATTGATGAATCATTTCCGGGGGACTGTCTTGACTAATCTTGTCTGCATCACGAAGAAACGCTTTGAAGCGTTTTTTTATGATTGCGGTCACAACTGGTCGGCATTCATTGGCTCTGATGCCTTTGTATAGATCAGAATCGGCGTCGTTTAGAAAAGAGGTCCAGGTGTCGATTAGATTTTGGTAGCGTTCTGAATTGAGGTTTTTTTTCAGAAGTTCAAGTTCAGTTACCCGGCGCTTTATGAGATTATCAAAAAAGACATCCAGCCCATCACGCAAGCTGTTTGGCACAAGGCTCAGATATTTTTCTTTCTCAAGAAGATAGACATCTATATCACGCAAGGGCCCGGTAACACTTCCCAACCATTTAAACTCAGCTTGAAACCAGGCGGTGCGATCTGCAGGTAAGACTCTCTTCAAGAGAGTGAGAAGCGATCTGGTTCTGCGGATAGCAATTCTGAAGTCATGGAGAAATTCAGAGTCCAGGTCGGCGCACACCCCAGGATGATTCACTTCCATTGAACCAACGAGATTTTGACAGATAGTTGCAACCGCATTTCCTATGCTGATATGCTGCTCAAGGACCACAGAAAACTTATCGCCATAATCAAGCGGTTTTTGCCCTGATGCCTCAAGGGCGCGATCAAGGTGACTAAGGTTTTTTGTATCGTCCAGCAAACCAATATTTCCTAACGTTTTTATAACGTTCTGAAATTGTTTCTCATAGCCGCGCATCTCGTGAATTATTAAAACTCCGGGCAGCTCTCTCAAATGCTGCTGTTCTTCAACAGTGTCCTTTCTCAAAATAATCCGAACAATGGTTTTTCGGTCCCGATTCATTACTCTGAAGGTCCGAACTGAATAGTTCATTGTGACGATAGGCAGAAGCGCCCTCATTTCAATTGACTTTCTAAGCACTTCTGTAAATGAAGAGGGTTCAAGATCCCACCAGAAGTATCGAGAAGCATTGTTCCCTTTTAAACGAGAAATAACAGTGCCGCCAAGCCTTCGCAGCGTTAACTCGTTTCTGGTAACATAAAATGTCATCTCACGACGATAAAGACGCCAATCGAACGTATCAAAATAGTGCTCCTCATCGGATACGTTCTCTATTTCTCCGACTTTGTATCGCTTTTGCAGGACAGTAATAATTTTTTCTGGATTACTGTTTCTGGTGAGTACATAGCTTTTTTGACGTTGTGTCTTCATATTACGTCCTGTAATCGGCGTTTATTTTGACATAATCAACCGACAGGTCACAGGTGACAACTTCATCACAGCCGGACCCGTCTTTTAAGTCTATGCAGACAGCAAAACTTTTTTCCTTGATGACCTCAGAAGCCCTACTCTCAGCCTTATCTGAAAGCCCTCTGCCATTCTTGACCAGGACGACATCACCAAAAGCGATATCGACATGATCTGGGTTGAACTTCACACCTGATCTGCCCATGGCGCCAATAATTCTGCCCCAGTTGGCATCTTCACCAAAAAAAGCGGTTTTGACAAGATTTGAGTTGGCAACGACTCGGGCCATTTTTTCCGCCTCACTATTTGTTCTTGCACCGCACACTCTGATCGTAATACACTTGGTTGCCCCCTCTCCGTCCTGGACGAGTTTAATGGCGAGTTCTTTGCAGATGCTTTCGAGTGTATTCTGGAAGCGCGTATAATCGTCATGTTTCGGATCATCAATCCAGGGGTTCATGGCAGCACCATTTGCCATGACAAGTACCATGTCATTCGTACTGGTATCGCCATCTACTGATATACGGTTAAAACTCTGCTCAACGCTCGACTTGAGAGACTGGTTAAGTTCCGTAAAACTAATCCGGGCGTCAGTTACCACAAAGCAGAGCATGGTCGCCATATTCGGCATAATCATGCCTGCCCCTTTGGCCATCCCCATGAACCGGACCTCTTTACCGCCGATTTCCTCGCTTCGGTAAACCGTCTTGGAAACGGTATCCGTGGTCATAATCGCTTTGGCTACCTGTTCAAAATTACCAGGTGCCAATCCATTTACCAAGGGCTTCATATGATCTTGAAACACTTGCACATTGAGTTGGCTGCCGATGACCCCCGTTGATGCGAGCTGCACCATCTCTTCTGATATATTCAACGCCTCCGCTGCTGCTTTACTCGTTTCAACTGCGGCTTTCATTCCTTGCTCACCCGTGCAGGCATTGGCGCAGCCGCTGTTGACCAAGACTGCCTGGCAGCGGCCCTCATTGAGTCGGTCTATATCAAGCACTACCGGCGCCGCCTTTACCTGATTGGTGGTAAAAACACCTGCGGTAACTGCAGGGTTGTCGGCATAGATGAGCCCTAAATCCAGCCTGTCAGTATATTTAATGCCTGCTGCAACCGCTGAAAAAGAAAAACCTTTAATAATCATGCTGAGATCCGTTAAAATCAGTATTTAAATAGTTATTTCTAGCAGTTATCTTACATCTGCAGATCTCTTTGGAAAAATGACATTTGTACCACTCAACGTCGTTGTAATCGAAATGGCTGTGACAGAGCTCGATAGTTTGTTATTGTGCAAGCAGCAATGGATAAGCAAAGCGTTGCTCTTAGATGATAAATCATACAAATGAGAATCTGCAACGCCAATTGATTTTACTCCATACATATTTTGTTGCAACGCTAGAAACTTATGACAGCTGAAGAATATCACTGGACATTTAGCATCGTACCGACAATCATTCTGCTTGCCGATTTTGCCATCAGAGTAGGTCTTTCCATACGTGTTATTATGCGCAAACGTCCGTATGGTATTACCTTTGCGTGGTTAATTGTTATCCTGCTGCTCCCTTTTATCGGAGCTTTGATCTACCTGCTTTTTGGCGAGAACCGACTCTCAGAAAAACGTGCTGCCCGAAGTCGCAATAGCCAGGCGCACTATCAATATTGGCTTAACACTCTAAAAGGGCGGGCTCCGGTCGCCTGGAATACCATGAGTGCCGAGTGCCTTCCTCTGCACAGACAAGCAGAAAACCTTATTGGTATCCCTGCCCTGGATGGCAATACCCTTGAGCTGATCGATCACCCCGAAAACATTCTCGAGGCGATTATTGCGGATATTAAGCAGGCAAAATCCTCCTGTCACTTACAATTCTATATTTGGCACGAAGGGGGAAAGGTTGCTGATGTTGAGAACGCCTTAATTGAAGCATCACAGCGCGGCGTTACCTGCAGGATTCTGGTTGATGCCATCGGCAGCAAAACATTTCTCAAGAGCAAGGTTGTTCACAGACTTCGAGATGCGGGTATCCGAGTGCAGGAATCACTGCCTGCTGGGCTGATCAAAGCATTGTTTAAGCGAATCGATATTCGCAACCACCGCAAAATTGTCGTCATAGACGGTGTAATCGCCTATACGGGCAGCCAAAACATGGTTGACCCTCGGTTTTTCAAACAAGACCAGGGGGTCGGGCAGTGGGTTGATCTCATGGTAAGAATAACCGGGCCGGTAGTGGAGAGTCTCGCCGGCACATTTATCAGTGATTGGTATCTCGAGAGTGACGATCAGCCACTGCCCTCGGGAGATATTGGTGAGGATATCGCCCGTCTGAGACGCCAATCAGATATTCACATCGTAGAGAAATCCGGAGATATTGCTGTCCAGCTCGTGCCTTCAGGCCCAGGATTGGTTCCGGAAGCAATTCACAACCTGTTATTGACCACCATCTATACTGCCCGAAGCGAACTGGTTCTGACAACTCCCTATTTCGTTCCTGATGAGTCCTTGCTGACGGCATTGAAGTCTGCCGCTCAGCGAGGGGTTAAGGTCGTTGTTATTCTGCCTGAAAAAAATGACTCCCGTCTCGTTGAGTATGCCAGCCGGGCCCATTATCAGGAATTAGCTGAATCAGGTGTTATCATTAAGCTTTTTTACGGCGGCCTGTTGCATGCAAAGACAATTACCGTCGATGATCAAATCTCCCTTTTTGGATCGGTTAATCTCGACATGCGCAGTTTCTGGCTCAATTTTGAGGCTACGCTGATTATCTATAACTCATTGTTCACCAAGGAGATCAGGAGGATTCAGGCTGATTATGAACGCCAGTCAAGGCTGCTCGATCTGGACCAGCTTGCTAAGCGACCATTAATTAAACGATTCAAGGAAAACGTTGCACTGCTGATCGGTCCACTTCTTTAGGGTTATGAAAGTCTTACTCATATCTGACATTCATGGAAATTATCCGGCCTTGAAGGCAGTAGCAGATAATTTCAGCCGACCATTTGATCTGATATTGAATGGCGGTGATACAACTGTCTATGCTCCATTTGACAATCAAACCATAGATTGGCTGAGAGCCAATAAGGTCATCTCGATTCTGGGCAATACCGACAATCATATCCTTACCCTTTTAAGAGGTGAGACCTTCAAGAAACCCAGAAAAGCTGAAAAACGTATCATGTATGGCTGGACCGCCGCTGAGTTATCCAATACCAATCGCGATTGGCTTGGACAACAACACATCGCACGAAGCATAACCATACCAGCAGGAACACAGAAAGCGTATTCGCTGGGGATGTATCACGGCAGCCCCGATGACCCTGAAGAGTTTCTCTTCATCGACACCCCCGCAAAACGCTTTAAAAAACTGGCAACGGCATCTTCACATGCTATCATTACCATTGGACACAGCCACTCGCCGTTTTATAAATATATCGGTGGTGTTCATTTTATCAACCCCGGCAGTGTCGGCAGGATGTTCGACGGCACGCCAAAAGCCAGCTGTGCCACCCTGACCATAGAAAACAGCGAGATAGCTGTTAAACTGTTTCGCATTGCCTACCCGGTCGAAGCAGTTGTTGAAGAAATTGAAAGGCAGAGGTTGCCTTCAATATACAAAGACATGTACCGGCGGGCCCGGAAATTAAATTAATATGCAACGGAATTTTTTGTCACGATACATTGTATTGGACGATGTTCTAAAAGGGTGTCAACCGCGTTGGCAAGCGGTGTATAAGTATCATGGAGGCTGGCCATTGCCATCTATTTAGGTTGACATGACACCATATTAGTGAAATATATAACTATATCGCATCGCATAACGGGAAGCATTATTATCCTATCACCACATCACCGGAGAAGGGGTCATGGGTAAAAAGGCAGACGAAAAGGAATCTAAGGACAAGAAAGGCAAAAAGATACTTGAAGAGATCAGGCTTCAAGAGCTTACTGCTTTGAGAAACATCAACTCAAAAGAAGCCAAGGATAAAACCGCTGTCTGGATAAAAAACTGGCACTTGAGCTATGAATATGAGCTGCGTGAACTCCAGATTGAGCTGATGAAGCTTCAAGAATCCTTGAAAGCGAGAGGAACCCGGATGCTTTTGATGTTTGAGGGGAGGGACGCCGCTGGCAAGGGCGGAACCATCAAACGCTTCATCGCTCACCTCAATCCACGAAATACGCGTGTCGTTGCGTTGGTAAAACCCAACGAGACAGAGGGTACACAATGGTATTTTCAGCGCTATATTAGCCATCTGCCATCTGCCGGAGAGATGGTGTTTTTTGATCGCAGCTGGTATAACCGTGCCATGGTAGAACCGGTAATGGGCTTCTGCACTGATGAGCAGAACAAACGCTTTCTCAAAGACGTGCCGATGCTTGAGGAACTGCTCGTCAAAGATGGTATTAGAATGTTCAAATTCTATTTCTCAGTATCAAAAGAAGTGCAGAAGGAGCGATTTGAATCGCGCAAACATGATGTCTTAAAACAATACAAGCTCTCACCGGTCGATAACCTGGCGCAAGAATACTGGGACCACTATTCGTTGCGAAAGTTCCAGATGCTCCAGGAAACGAACAGGACCATGGCGCCGTGGACGATCATCCGCTCAGACAACAAGAAACTGGCTCGTCTTAATTGCATGAAACATGTGCTCTACAATATGGACTATGATAACAAGGCACCGGCAGAGCAGCTAAAGCCAGACCCAAACATTGTCGTTTCAGGAATAGATGAGCTCAGGCATATGGAAGAGCACCTGATGGAGCCGGACAAGCTATATGGCTGAGTACCGGAAAAATTCTTTACGCCATCTTGCCGCAGCACTTTTTATACTTTTTACCTGAGCCACAGGGGCATGGTGCGTTTCTGCCAATTTTGTCACCCTCTCGTCTAAGCGGAGCCGGGGGCTTATTATCTTCTCCGGCTGCCCCCTTATTTAAGCTCATTTCCTGCTCCCGGCGCTGCCGCCGCTCCTGCTCAAGACGTTCGACCTCATCTTCCTGAAGAATTCGAACCCGCATGAGATTGGTTATGGTCTGCACCTTGACGGTCTCGATCATCGTTGCAAAGAGATTGAACGCCTCCCTCTTGTATTCATTGAGAGGATTCTTCTGACCATAGCCGCGCAGACCAATTCCCTCTTTTAAATGATCCATGTTGAGCAGGTGTTCTTTCCAATGACCATCGACGATCTGCAGCAAAATGAGCCGTTCAATCTGGCGTTGATTCTCCGGCCCGTTTGCTTCCTCTTGAGCCTGGGCAGCCTGCTGGGCAGTTTCCCTGAGTTTATCAACCAGCGCGTCACGTGTCAGGCTGGACCGTTCTTCCTCACTCCATTGAGGTTTGCGATTAAAGATCTCGGACATTCTCTTCTCACAATACTCCCAGTCCCAATCCTCCGCCGCGAGTTTTTCCTGCGCGATCTCATCAACAATCTCTTGAATCAGATCTTCAACCATATCCTCCAATACCTGTTGAAGATTGTCACCTGAGAGAACTTCCCGTCGCTGAGCGTAAATAATCTCACGCTGCTTGTTCATCACATCGTCATATTCCAATAGATGCTTGCGGATATCGAAGTGGTGCCCTTCCACCTTTTTCTGGGCATTCTCGATTGCCCGGCTGATCATGGTATGCTCAATCGGTTCATCTTCTTCCATGCCGAGCTTGTCCATTATCCCGGAAATCTTTCCAGAACCGAATATACGCAAAAGGTCATCTTCGAGGGATAAATAAAAACGCGATGACCCGGGATCACCCTGCCGGCCCGATCGCCCGCGAAGCTGATTGTCAATACGCCGCGACTCATGCCGTGAGGTTCCAAGAATATGCAGCCCTCCAACATCGACAACGCCCTCACCAAGCTTTATGTCGGTGCCGCGGCCGGCCATATTGGTTGCGATCGTCACTTTGCCCTTATGCCCGGCATCGGCAATGATTTCTGCCTCTCGTTCATGATGTTTTGCGTTCAAAACCTCATGGGGAACCTTTACTTTCTTGAGCATACGGGAAATTTTTTCTGAAACATCTATGGAAACAGTACCGACCAGAACCGGCTGTCCTGCTTGGTGCTTTTCGGTAATTTCCTTGATAACCGCTCGAAATTTTGCATCCTCCGTCTTGTAGATGACGTCGGCATAATCAACCCGTATCATGTCCATATGGGTCGGTAAAACGGTGACATCAAGGTTATAGATTTTTTTGAACTCCGGAGCTTCGGTATCCGCTGTACCAGTCATCCCGGCAAGTTTATCGTACATGCGAAAGTAATTCTGAAATGTGATTGATGCAAGTGTCTGATTTTCCTTTTCAATTTTAACATTTTCTTTTGCTTCAAGAGCCTGATGCAGGCCATCGCTGTAACGCCTTCCCTCCATGGTTCTACCGGTAAATTCATCAACAATGACCACCTGTCCGTTTTTGACAATATAATCGACATCGCGTTGAAACAGCACATGCGCTTTTAGCGTCTGATTTAAATGATGCAGGTACTCGATATTGTTCGGATCATAGAGGTTGTCTAGCTTCAGCAACTTTTCTCCAAGCGCAATACCCTCTTCATTGAGGGATACCTGCCGGGCCTTCTCATCAACGATATAATGCTCATCGCGTTTAAATTTTCTCATGATCCGATTGACATTTTTATACAGATCAGTAGAAATATCTGCCGGACCTGAAATGATCAAAGGGGTCCTGGCTTCATCGATTAGTATCGAGTCAACCTCGTCAACTATGGCATAGTTGAAATCTCTTTGACAGAAATCCTGCACATCAAATTTCATATTGTCGCGAAGGTAATCAAAACCAAACTCATTATTGGTACCATAGGTGACATCTGCGTTATATGCTTCGCGCCGCTGCGCATCATCCATATTATGTACAATGCGGCCAACACTCATACCAAGAAAACGATAAACCTGTCCCATCCATTCAGCATCTCGAGTTGCCAGGTAGTCGTTTACGGTGACGACGTGTACGCCTCTGTCAGACAAGCTGTTCAAATAGACGGCAAGGGTAGAGGTGAGTGTTTTTCCCTCACCGGTTTTCATTTCCGCTATTGTTCCCTGGTGAAGAACAACACCACCCAACAACTGGACATCAAAATGTCTCTCACCTAAAATCCGGCGTGAGGCTTCCCGGATCACAGCAAAGGCTTCCGGGAGCAAATCGTCAAGGAGTTCTCCTTTTAGATGCCGCTCTTTAAACTCCACTGTTTTAGCAGCAAGTCCGGCATCATCGATTTCCTTGACCGTTGCTTCAAGTTCATTAACTCTGTTAACTATTGGTTGTATCTGCTTTAAAAAACGTTCGTTTTTGCTGCCAAATACTTTGGTAAGCACATTTCCTATCATTTTGTCGGCACGTAATTAAGTGAAGGGTTGACTATACAAGACGGTGGCAATTTTAAGCATTATCCAAAGGATACACAAGCTGCCTTGTCAAAAATCATTATTTCTCAAAACCTGATATCGCTGTTGATCAGGGTTTGATCTTTTTTTCAGCTTCAAGATGCTCTACCGGCTGTTCATTTTTTACCGATCCTGCGTCAAATCCTGCCGAAACAGGTTGGGAAGGCCTCAACAAAGACTGGCCGGCCCAGACTCCTAGGAGGAACATCCAGAGGAAAATACAGAAACAGACGATGGCAATGCCGCCAATGGAGCTGCGGGACAGTTCGAATCTGATTTTAGGACGACGCCGTTTCTGTACTGCCATATATTACATTTTTTCCGGGGCTGTCAGGCCCACCATTTTCAGACCATTGCATACGACAACTCTTAACGCCGCAACCATGCAGAGCCTGGCTTGGCTGAGGACAATATTCTCTGAAATAACTCTGTGTTTGTTATAATAGCTGTGAAAGAGCCCGGCAAGCTCCATCAAGTAAAAAATCACCC
>Ga0316201_10004936_pt1 | contig 10176 bp, 7 predicted proteins | sample CS6wburrow_MG_FD_204516 | JGI IMG/M metagenome (GOLD analysis project Ga0316201, IMG submission 204516) | Coastal sediment microbial communities from Delaware Bay, Delaware, United States - CS-6 worm burrow | ecosystem: Environmental > Aquatic > Marine > Coastal > Sediment | place: USA: Delaware...
TAAAACGAATAGTAACACAGATGAATTTACACTGGCAGCTACTTTTCCTTTGTTCTTTAACATTGCAACAAAGGAACAGGCAGAAGCGGTAAAAGAAAAATTAATTACTGATTTTTTAAAGGATGGTGGTCTTCTTACTACGCTAAAAAACACAGGTCAACAATGGGATGCACCAAACGGATGGGCGCCATTGCAATGGATGGCCGTTCACGGATTGCTTAACTATGGATATGAAGAAGAAGCTTTGGATATAATGAAAAGATGGCTGGCAATTAATGAAAGAGTTTACAAAAACACCGGAAAAATGATGGAAAAGTATAACGTTGAGGATACAAGCTTACTTTCCGGAGGAGGTGAATATGAAACTCAGGATGGATTTGGCTGGACCAATGGGGTGGCATTGGGGTTTAAAGCATTAATGGAACAAATGGAAACCAAGAAACAGATTCAAGAAACTGTTAATCCATAATTGTATTTAAATAATAACCCATTTTCATTTTCAAAAGTTATTTGGATTTTTGTGAAAGTTTAAGGTTTTTTCAAGACGTATAAGAAAGTAATCTTCATTAGACTGTTATTTACAACTATGGCCAAGTCACTACTTTTTATACCGGACATTTCGGGTTTCACTAAATTTGTGCAAACTACTGAAGTTGCGCATAGCCAGCATGTTATTGCCGAATTGTTGGAATTACTTATAGGGGCGAATACTGAGGAACTGCAACTGGCGGAAGTAGAAGGAGATGCCCTTTTTTTCTATAAGGAAGGAGAACTGCTTTCGCAGGAAAAATTACTGGTCCAGATTGAAACCATGTTTACTGCATTTGCAGGGCATCTGAAACTTTTGGAAAAGAATAGAATCTGTCCGTGCAATGCCTGTGCAACTGCTCCTAAACTGGAATTGAAAATTGTTGCACATTGTGGAGATATCGAATTTTTGGAAGTACAGGGTAATAGAAAACCATTTGGCAAACAGGTAATAGAAGCACACAGGTTGCTAAAGAATTCTGTTGAAAGTGATAATTACGTGCTAATAAGCAAGGAACTCTCCTCTGACATTGAGCTTCCAATATATTATTACAGTAAGGTTTTCCAATTTAAGCAGGGGAAAGATATTTATGACCAGGAAGAAGTTGAATATATTTATTCGTTAATTGATAGTAGCAAACTAAATATAATTGAATATTCCCATGCTAAAGAAGTCATGTTTGATACGCCACCCAATTTTGTAATAGAAAGGAATTTTTCTATCCCTGCCGAATCCCTTTTAGAATATGTCACCAATCTTTCCTATAGAAATTTTTGGGTAAAAGGTGTTGATAAATTTGATTATAATGAAAATGAAGTTACCCGATTAGGTACAGAACACGTCTGCGTAATAAATAATAAACATTTTAACTTTGAAGCGGTTAAGAAAAAAGTTAAGTCGGGAAAATATGTCTATGGTGAAAAAACCAGTAATATCCCTGTTGCAGATACCTTTTATCAATTTTATACTATTAGCCCGATATCAGAAAATTCCAGTCATCTGAAGGTAGAATTACATTGGGAAACAAGATCTTTAATAAAGAAATTACTAATGACTCTTTTTGGCAAAAGAACGTTAGTGCAAAACACAAAAAGTGGCTTGGATTTATTGTTTAAATTCAGCGAAGAAAGACGTACTAAGCTCACCTAATAAGGTAATACTATTTTAAGTCGATTGATTAATGGTAATAAAAAAAGCGGGTAATAATTGCCCGCCTTTGTAGTATGTTTGAAAGAAAACCTAATTCTGTTTTTCGGTAGATTCAGCTTTCCTGGATTCGAGTGCCTGTTTACTAAGACTTGCCAGATTAAAGTTAGGATCAATTTTTAAGGCTTCATCAATGGTGGCAATTGCCAGATCTATATCATCCTTATTCATGTTGTATTGGATAAGACCTTTTAAATGTAAAAAAGCTGCTTTTAGTGGTACTTCATATGGTTGCTGTCTTTCATAGAATGCATATTTCATATCATCATTAGCGTTAAGAATACCATATTCTATGTTGCTGCTGGCGCCGGTATTGTCCCCAATCTGAATTTTGAGATCTGCCAGTTCATATGCCAGATAGGCGTTTGGTTGCCTGGAATATAACACCTCGAACTGTTCAAGGGCTCTTTTAGGTTGATTAATAGCTTTTAATGAAATGGCCTTTACCTGAACTGCAAGATCAGAATCTGTATCGTTCTTTTCAATTCCAATTGTATTTAATGCCTGCAGATGCTGATTGTTATTGGCATATACATATGCCAGGGTATCTCTTCTTTCAACTGAAGGTGAGATTACATTCAGATGAGTCAGCGCATTGATAATACCGGATATATCAGACTGTTTTCTCATTTGGGTATAATATGCCTCATAATGCTTCTGGAGCTCTATGGAAGTCTGCGAGTATCCACTATAAGAATATCCCAGACAAAAAATAACAACAAAAAAAAGTTTCTTCATTATCCTATAAATTTTGTGCGGCAAAACTAACACATTTTTTTTGGTCTTTATATATGGAAACTCTTAAAAGTGGGTCGGACGGGTATTTTTGATGTCCAAACAATTATTAATGAACCGGTCTTACTTTACTCTTTTTGGCAATAACAAGTTTGGGGATAAGCAGGAATAATAAAAAAAGGATGCCTTGTGGCATCCTAATATTGTGGTTGTTATTGGTTTTTAATTAGTTATGCAAGGACGAAGTCTTCTTCTTTTTTAGTATAAGACTTTAATAAGCTCGCATAAAATGCAAGGCTCCTGTTATCTCTGTCTATGCAGGACTTTAGAAATTCGCATAAATTATTAAAGAACAGGTTTGTGTATAAGGTTGGTAGTTTCAAATTAATCTTTTGTGGATCATAATCCTTTTCATTCATTACAATATCCATTGCTATTCTTTTCCTATGATAATCAATAGAAACATCTGTGGCATTATAATGATTCTTAATAATAGCCCTGTGCAAGCTCTGAAAGTTTTTGGTCATCTTGCTTTTTGCACAACTGCGGGAGATGAGACTTTCCAGTTCCATTAATATCCTCCCCTTTAATTTTGTTTTTTCCATGACATTTAGGGATTTAATGTTTACGTAAAGATACTGAATATCGATAAAAAGCTGAAAATCAACGTCATAAATTAACCTTTTATCGATGTTTTTGTTGTAAAAGTGCTTATAACTGTTGTGAACTGTTATTTAATATCGGTATAAAAATGAACGTTTTTATTAAGAAAATTCCTACTTATTATTATTTTCCCAATTTTGTTAAATTCAGAGGGCAAATATTGGGGTCTTGAAAGTGAATTTTTATCGGCTATATGCGAATAATAGTCTCTTTTCAAAGGGTGATCCGGGTATACACCGTTAAAGATTTGGTTCCACCAATTGTTTTCAATCACTGTTTTTATAAGATGAATACAATCATATAAATGTATTAGGTTAACAGGGTCATTCCCATTGGTCAATCCTTCTTTACCAGATAGCATGGTAACGGGATGTCTGTCTGGTCCTATAAGACCTCCAAATCTAATGATGGCAGTTTGAAGCGATTTATCGTTTTGAAAAATCTTTTCAGCCTCCAATAATTGCCTGCCAGATTCAGTTACAGGCATGGGTGGCGTATCTTCAGTTACCTCACCCTCTGCAGCTCCATATACTGAAGTACTGCTTACAAATAGTATTTTTTTGATACTTGATTTTCCTATTTGGTTGTGCAAAAATTTCATCTTCAGCACATAGCTCTCATTGTTGTTACCTCTTAGCTTAGGTGGAATATTAATAATAAGGACATCGAGCCGATCCAGAAATTCTGTGATTGAGCCTGTAACGCTTTCCTCACCTAAAATGACCATAAAGGGTTTTATTTTTTCCTGCTCTAAGGTATCCAGTTTATCCTTATTGGTGGTACTTCCATGTACATGATAGCCGGCTTGGATCAGAGATTTGGCCAGGGGTAACCCAAGCCATCCGCATCCCATAATTCCTACAGTATTTTTCAAAATTTAATTGTTTTAATCAATACAACAGCATCATTAAGAACAAAGGGCATTGGCATGTATTCTTCTGTTCTTTCTGGAACTGAAAAAGAAGGATTATCCAACAGATCATTGGAAGCCTCATATAGAGTTAGTTCTAATGATTCATCTTTAGGAATACTGAGCTGTATTTCGGTATAATCATTATTACTTATGAAATGAGTAATTAGTTGTCCTCCTTTCCTGTTGGCCAGGTAATAATCAGATAGTACAACACTATTTATTTTCGCTTCCAAAATTCTTGATTCATTTGTAAAGACATCCAATCTATTTACATTTCGTTGTGGGCTAATACAGAATTCCAATACACGTTGCTCCCCAATCAGCGTATCTTGTGTTACTTCAACTTTCGGGGATAATAGTTCTTTTAAAGGGGCCTCTGCCACATAAGTGAAATGGGTATTGTATTTGCTGTTTATTATAGGCAAACTGTCGGATCTTTTTTTGTTTTCGCCCAGATATTGAAATGTCCAGGAAGATAGTTCATTTTCATAAGTAGCCCATTGTGCTCTGTTTTTATCGGTATTAAGTATATACAAGAGACTTGTGGGCTTGGGATTTTCGTTATTATGACCTGAGTACAAATGGGCAGATACCATAAAGCCAAGGAATAAAAGGAAAGACAAAGAGGCGATTCGTTTCTTATGTTTATAAGCTTCAAAAACCGGAAGGAGCAATAAGAAGGTAAGGGCTGTTAGAATGGTAGACGTTACCAACATTTTTAAACCTAATGCGATTGGAAACATTTGAATAAACGGCGCAAACAACCAAATGGCCGGAAGGGTTAGAACTACTAAAAAATAAAGATTTGATTTCTCCTTTTGAAGACTGATCAATAATGACCCTAAAAGCGCATATACCGGTAATATGAAATAACTTGCGCCCGGCAAATAGGATGCTAAGCCCCAACATATGATTAACCAGATGATTAGCGGAGCGACCAATAGATTTGAAATTGGTATTTTCCTATATTGGTGATAAACCCAGAAACAGGTACCTACAGAGAAAAGTACAAAAGCAATTATATACTTGTGTCCGTTGTATGTAAAACCATGTAAAACATCAATATAATGCGGGTAAATCCAATTTAACACCGACCAGCCATACCAGCCAACAATTCCGTTTATAGCTAATACAAGTATGAGTGGCATGAACCCTCTTCCAATTTCTTTTAGATTTAAACGCTTCATTTTAAATCCAAAAAACAAGAGTGCCAACGTCATGACCAAAGCCAAATAGAACATAGGCCATATCCAGTCGAATGGGTATGAAATAAACTTGAAAAAGGGCACATTGAAATAGATAGAATCATTTAAACTCTTCAAATCTGTCAGATCCGTCTGACTGAAATGGTTCAGGAGCGGCATTAGATAACTTCCCTGATGCGCTAGAGAATTACGGTCCAGTCGTTCATAGTTATCAAGTGATGTATGGTAGTCATAATGATCATCAAAAAAGGCGAAATTAAAGCCTTCAATATCTCTATCTTCCCTGAAAACAGTAAGATCTGTATCATTTGGAAGCAATTTATAAATACTATATGCCAGAGAATTTGCCACCGGATAATCAGGGTCTGCCATGGTAAACTCTTCAATCAGTTTTTCATTTCCCCGGTTTGTTTCAATTAGCATATAGGACTGTCCGCCACTACCCCGTGCCTCGAAATTTAAAACCAAACCTACGTCTTTCGCCCAGGGATGATTATTTACAAATAAGTCGGCACCATTAAGTCCTAATTCTTCAGCGTCAGATATGAGAATTAGTATATCATTTTTAGGAACAGTTTTGCTTGCTAAATAGGCCCGGACACCTTCCAGAATGGTAGCCACACCGCTAGCTGCATCACTTGCTCCCAAAGAAGAGTGTGGGCTACTGTCATAATGTGAGAGCAGAAGAAGGGCTTTTCCCGACTGAGAGCCTTTTATTCTGGCAATTATATTCTCTGCTTTGCTAAAATTATTCCAATCTCCAACAGTATATCCTTTTTGAGTCGTGGTTTCTAAACCAATTTGAGTCAACTGATCATGAATGTACTTTTTTACTGTTTCATGGGCAGCAAAACCTACGCCATGTGGCTGTTTAGATATGGCTTCAACATGTTTTAATGCCCTGTCCGTAGAAAAAACAGCAGGAGGTTTGTCCAAATCTGACTTATACTTAGGCATAACAGTATCAAAACTCAGGTAAATAGCCAATAGAATCAGCAGAAAAGAGAATAACTGGAAAGAAGTCTTCATAATTCAGAATTGTCAGATAAAAGTATAAAAATCTGATGCTTTAGCTCATTTTGGCGAATATATTTAATACTTATGCCAGAAATATGTATATTTAAGATTAAGCAAAGTTTGAAAAGGTATGGGAATAAAGAGTTTTATGGGCCGAAGAGCCAAAGAAGAATCAAAAAAAAAGTATGATGCTCCAATTTTGGTTGAGGATTATATGACCAGGAAGTTAGTGACTTTTAGCCCTGAACAATCCATTCTTGAGGTGATGGAATCATTTGCAAAACATCATATTTCCGGGGGTCCTGTAATGGATGACAATGGTTTTTTGGTTGGGATTATATCTGAAGCAGACTGTATGAAGCAGATTTCTGAAAGCCGTTATTTTAACCAGCCTATCCTCGATAAAAGCGTAGAGCGTTTTATGACTAAGAATGTGGAGACCATACCCCACGATATGAGCATTTTTGATGCTGCAGGAATCTTTGACAGACACAATAGAAGAAGATTACCGGTTATGAAAGATGGACTCCTTGTAGGTCAGATTAGCAGAAAAGATATCGTAATTGCTGCTCTTAAACTCAGTGGTGAGAACTGGAAATAGCCCATTTTCTAGGTCTTAGCTATTTTAAGGGATATTGCTATTCGCGTTTAACTATCATGTAATAATCATTATCCAAGGGGAGATAACCAAGGTCGTATACAAAGTAATAAGTAGTACCTTTTTTTGTGGTATACAGATTGGTTATATACTCAAAATCGAAACCTTTATCCATTAGACGTGTCTTGGTTGTGCGTGTTTTACCATCCTTTAGGTTAAAACTATCCAGGACCCTGTAGTTTTTTCGAAGTCTGTTATTAATATTTCTTACCAGGTTTTTGCTATCCTTATTGAGCTTATTATTATACGCATTTCGGCAATAGTCCGAGCAGTATTTTTTATCTACCCGTCCTTTAATTATTTCTCCGCATTCAAGACACTTTTTTACTTGCTGATGTTCCATGTTTGATAAAAGAAACTGCCACTCCCTTAATTTATTTGAGTAAGCTAGACTACTACAATATCGTATTTTCCAAGCAACCCTACAACTCCGTTTAGTGAGAATTTAGGTTTCTTAAGTCGATTTTGCTCAGGTTGGCTCGTTTAAAGTCGACTTAAATTACTTTGCACTTATATTAGCGAATATTTTTAAGTGATAACTTTAAAATATACCCCGGCAGATTAATAAACCACAGGCTTTAATTCTTCAAGATTATTGCAGGTAACCCTAAATCTGTATACATCTTGTTATAGGCCGCCATCTCTGTATTTACAATGGCTTCCTTCTCATCCTCGAAGGTTTTCCAATCATTCAAAAGATCAGCGAGCCTCTGTTTGGCTCCTTCTGTTACCTTTGGATCTGAACTGTCTACAAAACCTTTCAGATGCATTAATTGGGCATTGAGTTGGTTGTTATAGTTAATGACATCCTGAAATGTTTTCTGATTGGGCTGGATAAGGTTTTGTTCCCAGCTGTCGATACGCTTAATTAATTCCTTTCCTTTTTCCAGGAGATCTGTAGCAGTTTCATTTTCTTCAAGCAGTTCTTCATAAGTCTTCAATTGTTTTTTTGCCGATCGCATTTTTGTCACGGATTCATGAATATTTTTAATTGTATTTTCTATCTGGTTCAATACAGATTGTTGTTCATCAAAATCAGACTTAGAGGCCTTTACTTTTGGGTTTGGAAGAATGCTTACTTCTGTTTCAGCCACTTCTTCTTCTAAAGACAATCGCAGAACATAGTTGCCCGGAGCTACATGGGAACCGGAATAATTTCCATAAACAAATACTTTATCCACGGCAGGGAGTGTTTCTTTTCGAAAATCCCATGTAAATCTGTTGTAACCTTTTTTGGAAGGTAAGACCGCGGGTTTAGAGGGCCCACCAGGCCAGGACTTAAATTCTTTTTGGCTTTTGTTGGTAATAGTCCTGATTACCTTTCCATTATGAAGCACTTGCAATTCCAGATCCAGGCTATCCGAATCCTTATTCAGATAATAATCAAAAGTAACTCCTTGCTTAGGATTTTGACCCAGACCGGGAACCGGTTTGTCAGAACTTCCGCCAAAAAGTAAATAAGTGTCTTTGGGTTTAAAGATAGAGAGCGAAATATTATTCACTGAAGTATTCTGAATTGCCCCTAGATCATCTAAAACCCAAAATGATCTTCCTGCAGTAGCTGCTACCAAATCATTATCCTGAATAGTAAGGTCATTTATGGGCACTACCGGCAAATTTAAGTGGAAAGCTTGCCAGTTTAAACCGTCATTAAAAGAAATATACAAACCGGTTTCAGTACCGGCATATAAAAGACCTTTTCGCTTAGGGTCTTCACGAACTACTCGAACAAACGTGTGTTCGTCTGTAAGGCCTCGTACTATTTTAGACCAGGTTTTACCATAGTCAGTAGTTTTAAATATATAAGGTTTTAAATCCATAAACTTATAGCGCATGACCACTGCATAAGCGGTAGCCGCACTATGTGGGGATACCTCTATGCTATTAACTATGCCTTCCGCCATGCCTTCAGGAGTAACGTTTTCCCAATTTTCTCCACCATCTTTGGTTATATGAATAAGGCCATCATCACTTCCGGCCCAAAGAACGCCTTTTTCATGGGGTGATTCCACCAGGTACATCAGGGTATTATAATTTTCGCCTCCTGCCGCTTCATTGGTGTACGGCCCGCCTCCGGGACCCTGCCTGTTTTTATCATTTCGAGTGAGGTCGGGACTTATTACGGACCAATTAATGCCTGCGTCTGTGGTTTTGAAAACTACGTTTCCAGCGTGATAAATGGTATTTCTGTCATGCGGGGAGCTTATAATTGGGGCATTCCAGTTATAGCGAAATTTAAAGCTTTCGGGGGCATTACCCAGAGCCAATTCAGGGTATTCCTTAATTGGTTTGCCTTCCCTGGATGCTCTTACCCATTTTTCGATAATCCCCTGATAACAACCTCCGAAAATAATTTCAGGATTATCAGGATCAAAAGCCAGATAGGCGCTTTCACATCCGGCAACGGAGTGCCAGTCTTTCCAGTCTATACCCTGATCATTAGTTCTGCTTGCAATTGCAATGGCAGAATTATCTTGTTGCCCGCCATATATATTATAAGGCACCAGATTGTCTGTTATAACCCGGTAAAACTGAGATGTAGGCTGATTTTGCTGTGTGCTCCAGCTTTTACCACCATTATTGGAAACATTGGCGCCCCCATCGTTGGAATTGATCATTTTATGATTATCCAGAGGATTTATCCACAAATGATGATTGTCTCCATGTGGCGTGGGCACCTGGCTAAATGTTTTACCACCATCAATAGATTTGGTTACCGGGGCATTGCAAACATAAACCAGGTTTTCATCCTGAGGATCTGCAAATATTTCCATATAATACCAGGATCGTGCAATATTTATGCGGTCCTTATTCACCTGTGTCCATTTTTTACCTGCATCATCAGACCTGTAAACGCCACCTTTTTTTCCTTCGGCTTCCAGTACCGCGAATACCCGCTCCGGATTGGCTCGGGATACAGATATTCCGGCTTTGCCAAATTCTTCAGGGAGGCCCTCTTTTAATTTATTCCATGTAGTCCCTCCATCTGTCGATTTATAGAGGCCGGAGTTCTTACCACCCGATTGCATGGTCCATGGCAAGCGGTTGTGTTCCCAGACTGCAGCATATAGAATTAATGGGTTTTTCATATCCATTGACAGGGAAGAGGCACCAGTAGTATTGTTTATATAAAGAACTTTCTCCCAGTTGGCACCCCCATCTTCTGACCTGTATATTCCCCTATCTTCCGAAGGACCGTATTGCGCACCCTGGGCTCCTATAAAGATTATATCAGGATTTGTAGGATGTA
>Ga0316201_10004937_pt1 | contig 10175 bp, 5 predicted proteins | sample CS6wburrow_MG_FD_204516 | JGI IMG/M metagenome (GOLD analysis project Ga0316201, IMG submission 204516) | Coastal sediment microbial communities from Delaware Bay, Delaware, United States - CS-6 worm burrow | ecosystem: Environmental > Aquatic > Marine > Coastal > Sediment | place: USA: Delaware...
CCACGCCTGATCAGCGGACCCATTTCGAGGATGATCATGACTTGCCCGTCGGCGGCGATCGTGCCGCCGAGGATTCCCGGGATGCTGCTGATTTGTGGACCGACCGGTTTCACGACGACTTCCCGATGACCTTGCAGCCCGGCCACCCGGAACGCGGCGAGGTGCTCGCCGCTGCGGATCATCAGCAACGTCACGTTTTCGCTGGCCAGCGGCAGTGGCGGCGCTTCCAGCAGAGGCTCGAGTTCGAGCAGGGGATAATCCTCGCCCGCAAAACGGTACGACGGGCAGTCGTCGTTCAGCAGGGCCGAATACTCGCCGGGGGACATGCGGGCCACGCCGGCGACACTGTTGAGCGGTACCTGGAAGATGCGGTCGCCCACATTGACGCCAATCGCCTGCATCACCGCCAGGCTGAACGGGATGCGGATGGTAAACCGGGTGCCCTTTCCGCCCTCGGTCTCGATCTCCATCGAGCCGCCGATCTGTTTGATCTCGCTATTCACCACATCCATGCCGACCCCACGGCCGGCCAGGCCGGTGACGGCGGTGGCTGTCGAGAAACCGCTCTCGCGGATGAATTGCAGCAGCCGCCGCGGCTCGACGTCCTCGTCGGGTGCGATCAGGCCCCGCTCGACGGCCCGCTTCTGTACGGCGTCGACGTCGATGCCGGCGCCGTCGTCCTGAACGCGGATCACGAATTCCGTGGCCTCCGCCTCCACCGTTACGCAGATTTCTCCTTCCTCGGATTTGTCCAGCTTGCGGCGTCGCCTGGGCGATTCGATTCCATGCGCCACGGCATTGCGCAGCATGTGCTCGAGCGGCACGGTGATGCGCTCGAGCACGTTGCGGTCGAGTTGGTCGCTGGAGCCGGCCATGCGCAGCTGGAGCCGAGCCTTCTTGCCGGTTTCGGCGGCGGCGGCCCGAACCACCCGGCGCAGGCGCGGCGCGGCGCTGCCGAAGGGGGTCATGCGCGTTTGCATCAGCCCCTCCTGCAGATCCGAGCTGACGCGCGATTGCTGCGTCAGCAGGGTCTCGGCCTGGCGCACCGAGTCCTCCAGCATGTCGTGGAGGTTGACCAGGTCACTGACCGATTCGGCTAATGCCCGCGAGAGTTGCTGCATGTTGGAGAAGCGATCCAGCTCCAGCGGATCGAATTCGGAAGAGCCCCTGGTGGACGCGCTTTGATACCGGGACATCATTTGAGCCTCGCTCTCGATGTCCATCTTGCGCAACTGCTCCTTGAGCCGCTGCACGGTAATGTCGACTTCCTTCAGGTTGAAGCGCACGGCGCTCATCTGCTGTTCGAGCCGCGAGCGGTAAATACTGACCTCCCCGGCATAATTGACAAGCTTGTCCATCAGCTCGGCAGCGACGCGAATTTGCGCGCCCGGCGCGGCATCCTCCGGCTCCGCGGGCCGATCTTCGATCTCCCTGATTTCGCGGACGGACTCCAGCCGCAGCCCAGCCTCGCGGCTCTCCGGTTTCGCTGGCGCCTCCGTAATCTCCGCCGGCGCTGATTCGGCGCGGCCGGAATCGGGCGGCTGACCCGGGTCTGCTGCCTCCGGAACGGGTTCGGTTTCCCCGGCCAGCGGCACTGCGTCGGCCTCGACGGGTGGCGCCGAAGACGGCAGCCGCAGCGCCCTGACCTTGCGGTCGAACTGCATGCTGGCGCTCCGGGTGTCAGGTGATCGGCCGCCCTGCAACGCCTCGACAATCAGGTTCAGATTGTCGCAGCCTTCCTCCAACGACTGGACGGCGGCCACCGTGGCGTCGGCACGTCCGTCGGCGATGCGCTCCAGCAGCGTCTCCATGGCGTGGCAGAATTCGCCGAGTTCTTCGAGCCCCGCCATCCGCGCTCCACCCTTGAAGGTATGAATTTCACGCTGCAGGTTTTGCACCAGCCGGCGATCCGACAGCTTGTCCCGCCAGATATTGAGCAGGTTGTCGCAGCGCCCCAAAACCTCGACGGCCTCCTCCAGGAAAATAGACAGAATGCCCCCGTCCTGGGCCGGAGTGGCGGGCACCCCTTCCTCCGGCGTTTGAGCCGAATCGATGGGCGGCTCCGAAGGCTCTCCTTCCGCCGTGCCTGCGAGGGTTGCGGCATCGCGTTCAGCCCGCGCCCGCGCGTCGGATTCGGCTGCCGTGTCCTCGGCCGCGGCCAGGCCCGCCAGTGCGGCGATAAGCGGTTCGTCGTCCTGCGGACTGTACGATGCGCTGTCGTCATCCAGCACGGCCAACCGCTGCCGGAACCGCTGCAGACAGGCCTGCAGGCTCGGCAGAGCGACCCGCGTTACGGGCCGGTCGCTGTTCAGCCGGTTCTCGAGGTAGTTCTCGAGCTCACGGGCGACCTCGACCTCCTGCCCCAACGGCGCCATCGACAAAGTGCCCGCGAGCGTGTGCACGGCGCGCAACAGGTCGGCGTCGACGGGTTGCGGTGCTTCGTTCGGCAGTCTCTCGAGAAGGGTCTCGAGGTCTGCGAGGTAGGTGCGAATCTCCCCGACCATCAAGAGCCGGAGACTTGGATCGATATCGCCGGCCGCCTGGCCCGTATCGGGGCGGGCCTGCTCGTGAGGCGGTTCGGTTTCGTCCGGACCGGCGGCTTCGGCCGGCTGTTCCTGCGCCGACGCGGCCGGCAAGGTCACGGCGCTCCGTACCTGGTCCGGTCCGAGCTGCGCGCCATCGCGCAGTTCGCGGGCGAACGACATCAACGCCTTGAACGCGGATTCGTCGAGGCTGCCGGGGTCGCCCAGCAGGCGCCCGCGCAGCCCGGGTAGAGCGGCGACGGCCAGTTCGAGCGTGATCGCCAGCGACTCACTGAATTCGACCTCGCCTGCGATGACGTGGTTCAGCAATTCTTCCATGCTCCAGGCGAAATCACCGATTTCACCGGCGCCTACCATGCGGCCGCTGCCCTTCAGGGTGTGGAAGCCGCGGCGGACTTCCGCGAGCGCCTTGTCATTGCCGCGATCTTCCAGCCACGCGGCAAGGCTCTCTTCGGTCCGGGCGTGCACCGAGTCGAACTCTTCGAGGAAGATGTTCAGCATGGTCGCATCGATTGCCGTTTCATCTTCCCCGGCTGCTTCCGGAGTGACGTGGATAGCAGTTGCGGGTGCGGCCGGCATTACTTTGCCGTCGGCGCCCGCCTCGGGCAGGCCCTCCAACCGGCCGGCCATTATTTCAAGATAACGCGGGCTGCCGGCCTGCTCGTCGCGGCAGCCGGCCAGGTACAGTTCCAGGGCAGCGACGGCATCGGTCAGAGGCTCGAGGTTCGACAGGTCCCGGTCGGCATCGTCGGATGGGACCAGCGCCGCGTCGAGGGCCCTGGCCAACTTGTGCGTCAATTCCGCCACGTCGCCTTGCGAGGCTACGCCCAGCGCACCGGCAATCTGCTGCAGCGGCGCCGCGTAGTCAGCGTCGGCGTCACCGTCAAGCCGTTGGCGGACGGCCTCCTGGACCTCGTGCAGGCTGGTAATGCACTCATCCAGCAGGCGGGACAGAATCTGCTGCTGCTCGATTTCCTGAAGGGCGCTAGTGCCGGTCGCCTCGGCGTCTTCGACCGGTTCGCCCAGCAAACGGATGTGGGTGTCGAGGATGGACTCGACCTCGAGCAGCTTCTGAGCCAGCGCGAGGAGGGGGGAGTCGAGGTCCATACTGAAGCCGCCGGCGGAGTCCGCCAGCGCCGGCAGCAGTTCCTCGACGGCCTTCGCCGGGACCGGCAGGTTGAGCATTTCGAGCGTATCGGCGAGTTGCTGCAGCGAGGTCCTGCTGGCCTCGCGCTGCTCCGCGTCGACCCGGCCGGTCCGCAATTCCATGTCCAGCGTGTCCTTGACCTGCCCCAATTCCTCGCGGACCGCTTCGCCAATGGAGTGGAACAGGCTGGCGTCACGGCCGGTCACCGCTCCGCGGGCCCGCAGCAACGCATCCCGGTCCGGGATCAGCTCTTCGAGCCGGAATCGCTCCCGCAGGAGATCCGTGGCCTTGCTGCCGGGCCGCGCCTGCGCCGCGTAGAACAGCAGCGCGCGGGACAGTGCGGTGACGGTGTCGCTCGCCGGCCCCCGTTCGCCGCCTTCGGTCATGGCCTTCAGCGTCAGGTCGAGCCGGGCGAACAGGCGGCGCAGCGCCAGGTCATTGTCCACCGAGCCGTCGCGCAGGCCCTGCATCGCCTTGTCCGCGATCCACCAGAGGCGCCTGAGTTCATTGCGGCCCAGGCGCGTGTAGAGCGTGCGACACACACGCTGCATCGGCTCGAGCAGCGAATCCTTGGACTGCTCCTTCAGCCAGCCCAGCAGGGCGCCCTGGTAGAGGCTGCGGATACGCCGCGAGAACGATGCGAATTCATTGTGCGCAATGGCGTCCGCCTCGCTGCCGCTGAGTTCGGGCACGATGACATCCAGATCGGGTGCGAACAAAGTGCCCTCGGACAGAAGGGTCTCGTCGTGCGCGGCGCGCAGTTCGTTCAAGGTAGGCAGCAGCAGGATGGGCAAATCCTCGTGCCCGGCCTGCAGGCGGTCGAGGTAGGAAGGCAGCACGATCAGCGCGTCTGTCAGCGCATTCAGCGAGTCCGCAGGGTGATCGGCGCCGTTGTGAAGCAGGTGCCCCCCGACGGCGATCATCTCGTCCGTCAGGATGCTTGCGCCCCGTTGCTGCATGGTCAGGAACGTCAGGTTGAGCCGTTCCAGCTCCTCCTGAACCGCAACCAGCGCCTCGCGCTGCGACGGATCGTCCGCGAAGGCCTCGAGGTTATCCCGCACCGCGTCGAGGCACCGGTCGAGATCCTGCCGAACCCAGTTCAGCGCGGCGCTGTCGCTCGATCCTTCAGGCGTCACGTCCGGACCCCTCGGATTGCGGCAGCTTGAAGTCCGCCACGGAATCGCTCAGCTTGTGCACCAGGTCGGCCAGCCGTCCCATGGACTGGGCTGTCTGGTTGCTGCCTTCCGACGTCTGAATCGACACGTCGCGAATGCTGTTCATCTGACCGGCGATCTGAATGGCCACCTCGGATTGCGCCTGTGCTTCCTGGGAGATCTGCTCGATCATACTCGAAAGATCCTTGGAGACCGACTCGATGCGCTTCAGCGCCTCGCCCGCGTCCTCGGCTTTCTCGGCTCCAGAGACTACCTCCGAGGTGGTGGACTCCATCGACACCACCGCTTCCGACGTGTCCGCCTGGATGTTCTGGACCAGCAGCTCGATGCGCCGGGTCGCGTTCGTGGCGCGCTCGGCCAGGCGCTGAACCTCGTCCGCGACGACCGCAAATCCCCTCCCGGCGCCCCCTGCCGAAGCAGATTGGATGGCGGCGTTGAGGGCCAGGATATTGGTCTGTTCGGCGATGCCGTTGATCAGCTCGACGATGTCGCCGATCTCCTGGGACGATTCGCCCAGCCGCTTGATGCGCTTGGAGGTCTCCTGGATCTGATCGCGAATGGTGTCCATGCCGCGGATGGTCTGCTGCACCATCTGCGAGCCGTTGTGGGCGATCGCCACGGACCGCCGGGCCACCTCGCTGGATTCGTTCGACCGGCGCGCCATCCCCTCGAAAGACCCTGCCATCTCGTTGATGGTGTCCGCAGCCCCGCGAACCTGCTCGGCCTGGCGTCCGGAGGCCACGGCCAGTTTGCCGGTCGTGTCCATCGTTTCCTGGGCCGACTCGGAAACGGTCTGCGCGGTTATGTTGATGCCGGTGACCAGTTCGCGCAATTGTTCGACCGCGTAGTTGACCGAATCGGCGATGGCTCCCGTCATGTCGTCGGTCACCGTCGCCCGCACCCGCAGGTCGCCATCGGCCAGCGAGCTCATTTCGTCCAGCAGCCGCATGATCGCCTGCTGGTTCTTCTGGTTCTGCGTGCCGGCCTCTACGGCGCGCCTCCGCTCCGCGCCCAGGAAAGACCGCACCATCAGCGCAATGGCGACCACGACCACCAGTAATGCAAGCGAACCGGACCACAGCGACGGCCAAATACGCATATCCGAACGGGCCAGAACGTCGTCGGCCACTCTGCGCGAGAGCAGGAACATGGCCAGGCTGTCGACGAACATCTCGTCGGCCGCACCCCGCACCGCAAGGATGTCAGAGGTTGAAGCGAGGATGGTCTCCAGCTCGGGCCCTGCATTCTCGAATATCACGGAGGCGCGGCTCAGGGCATCCCGGGCCGAGGCGATTCCGACCCGGGCGACCCCGGTGCTGCGGTCGCCCTGCAGCAGGGCGTTCGACGTCTGTCTGAATGACTCGATTTCCTGCGTGAAGCTGTCCGCCGCAGCCACGGCGCCCGGGCCGCCGCGCAGCATTTCAGCCAGGTGCCTCAGGATTCTGTCCGACAAGACCAGTTGCCGGCCGGCCACGAACACCTGTTGGACGGTCGCGCCGTTCCGGGTCAGGTCCCGGGCTGCCTTATCGGTCAGTTCCTGAATCTCGGGCATGACCCCGATCAGGGCGTTGCTGGCGGACGCCAGATCCATGACCAGGTCTTCCCGTTCCAGGATGCTTTCCGCGTTCGCGCTCATGCGCGCCCAGTTCTTGTCGAGGTCGCCCAATGTCGGCCTGAACGCAAGGGGCAGCACCGGCAGCTGCCGGGCCGGATCGCCGTTCTTCAGGGCCTGCACGGCATTTGCGATAATGCGTGCGGACTCGCCAAGCTGGATGAAGGCGCCGCGGTTGCCCTCGACGGCTTCGCCGGCGGACTTGGACAGTTGCTGCGAATGCACCTGTAAATCGGTGGCCAGCCGGATCCATTCCTGCTCGTTGCGGCTATCCCGCGTGAGCAGGAAGAATGTGACGGCCACGAAACCGAGCAGAATGACCAGAATCCCCACCATCGCGTAGATGCGTCCGGACTTCTGTGTTGCTGTTCGAAATTGCGTCGAGCTCATGCTCTCCTGCTTATGCTTCCGCCGGTCGAAGAATCCTCTCTGACGCAGACGGCCCGTTACACGCCGGGGCTCAGTGCGCAGAGCCATTGAGGAATTCCGCCGCGTTGAAAAGCCGCTCCAGGTCCAGTTCATGCCAGATTTCAGTGCCAACCCGGTGCCGCCGGGAGACCAGCCTGCGCAGTGGCGAGTCCTCCTCGAGTTCCGCCGGCTCAGCATCGCTGTCCAGGAACCGCCTCTGGCCGAACACCTCGTCGATCTGCAAACCGATGGGCGCCTTGTTCAGCGTGGTCGCGAGCAACCGGCTGCTGGTGGTGACCGGGGAGCGTTCGCCGCTGAGGAAGTGCCCCAGGTCAATGACAGTCAGCAATTCCCCCCGAACGTTGGCCAGCCCAACGATCCAGTCTTTGGCGCCCGGGACCGGAGTGGACGGCGGGCACGGGAGAATCTCGCTGATTCGGCCGATGTTGCAGGCCAGGCGCGCGGCGCCCAGGCTGAACGTGATACCGCTCCATTCATTCTCCGGCGTACCGGCACTCCCCAGATCCGGCTCGAAACTGCGGCTTCGCTTCTCGTATTCGAGCAGCTTGGCAAATGCACTGTTGGTAACCTGATTCATCTGTCCCTGCACATTCCCTGTTGGTGGAACTTCGATGGCGCCGGCCAGGTCAAGCCGACGCGTGTTGAGCGACTGCTGCGAGCAATTCCTCCTTGGTAAATGGTTTCGTCAGATACAGATCGGACCCCACCACACGCCCCCTGGCCTGGTCGAACAGGCCATCCTTGCTGGTCAGCATGACCACCGGAGTGGAGCGGTACTGGGTGTTGTTCTTGATGATCGCGCAGGTCTGATATCCGTCCAGGCGCGGCATCATGATGTCGACAAAAATCAGATCGGGGTTGTGGCGCGCAACCTTGGAGAGCGCTTCGAACCCGTTCTCGGCGGTGACGACCTCGTAGCCCTCGGCCGTCAGCATCGATTCGGCAGACCGCCGTATGGTCGAGCTGTCGTCGACGACAAGTATCCGCAGTGACGTGTGGGCGCCACTGCCGTTCAGTTTATCGGAAGTGTTTTCTGCAGCCATGTTTCCATCCCTGGTCGCTGGTGCTTGGCTCGGTGCGTCCTGGCATCCGTACGCCAATGCCCGCCAATCTTGAAGCCTGGGAAGACCTAGTCTACCACTTTTGCCTGCCGAATCCAGCAGTAACAACGGGTTATGAAAAAAAGCTAAGATAAGCGATTGTGAATGGAACACGCCCGGGTTCGAGGCAGGCCAGATGACCGAAATCCACCAGGAAACGAAAGACCGGATCGACACCGGAGTGGTCATGGATCCGATCGCAGGGATCAAGACCTACAAGGATTCCACCTTTGCGATGCTGCTCGAGGCGCAGCGGCGCGCCCACACGCTGTGGTACATGGAGCCCGACGATCTGATCGTCCAGGACGGCATGGGGATGGGTCGCATGCGGCCGCTCCAGGTTCGGGACAACCGGGAAGACTGGTTCACCCTGGGTGCGGGCGAGACACGCGAACTCGCGACCCTGGACATCCTGCTGATGCGGAAAGACCCGCCGTTCGACATGGATTACATCTACAGCACGTATATCCTGGATCTGGCGGAGCAGGCAGGCGTCGTTGTTCTCAACCGCCCGCAGGCCCTGCGCGACGCCAACGAAAAGCTTTTCATCACCCGGTTTCCGCAGTGTTGCGTTCCGGCACTGGTCACCCGCCGCTCCGCGGAGATCAAGGGATTCGTCAGCGAGCACGGGTTGTCGGTCGTCAAACCACTGGACGGCATGGGGGGCGAGTCCATCTTCCAGGTCCGGCCCGACGACCCGAACCTCAATGTCATCCTGGAGACAATCACCGGTGCGGACCGCGAGCTGGTCATGGCGCAGCGGTTCATCCCCGAGATTTCGGCCGGCGACAAGCGGATTCTGGTCGTCGACGGCGAGCCGGTGCCCTGGGCCTTGGCGCGGATACCCGGCGCCGGTGACTTCCGCGGGAATCTCGCCAAGGGCGGCACCGGGAAGGGCGTGCCGCTTAGCGAGCGCGACCGGTGGATTTGCAGCCAGGTCGCCCCCGAGCTCAAGCGGCGCGGCATCCTGTTCGCCGGGCTCGACGTCATCGGCGACTGGCTGACCGAAATCAACGTCACCAGCCCGACCTGCATCCGTGAACTCGACGCTGAGTTCGACCTCAACATCGCCGGCAACCTGTTCGATGCACTGGAGGCGAAGCGGCGGACCGTGCGCGCGGGCCGGGAGGATTGACGCGGTGGAGTCCGGGTCCCGCCCGCAGCATCGCTGGACGCACGACCCGTTCATGGTCTGCCTGGTCCTGGCCACGGGTCTGCATGTTGCAATTCTGTTCGGGGTCACTTTCGGGATTTCGCTGCAGCCCCTGCCGAGGCTCGCGGAGACGCTCGACGTGGTGCTGGTGCAGTGGCGCTCGGAGGATGAGCCGGATCAGGCCGATTACCTGGCGCAGGCGAACCAGCGGGGCGGTGGCGAGACCACCGAGCCGACGCGGCCGGCCGAACCGATCGGCAGTGAATTGCCCACCCCGCAGGATGGCCCCGATCCGCGGCAGAGCCAACAGCAACTGGCCGAGGCGGCAGTGGATCTGCGGGAAATCGTTGCGGTCGACGCACCCTCCGAACATGAACTGCCGGAAGCGGAAATCGAACAGCCCGAGCCCGAGAGGCCCGATGCGGCCGCGCTGATGAGCCAGAGCATGAACCTGGCCAGCATGCAGCCGGAACTCAGGCGCGATCGTCAGTGGCAGTCACGTCTGCCGCGCCGCCAGTTCATCTCGGCCAACACCCGGGAGTACGAGTTCGCCAGTTACATGAGCGCCTGGGTGGCGAAAGTCGAGCGAGTCGGCAATCTCAATTACCCGAGCGAGTTGCGCCGCCAGAAGTTGCACGGCGACCTCGTGCTGACAGTGGGCATACATCAGGACGGCTCGGTCGAGAGCATCGACGTCATGCGCAGTTCGGGCATGGGGGAAATCGACCAGGCGGCCATTCATATCGTCCGGATGGCTGCGCCATACGCGCCGCTTCCGGACAACATCAGGGAGAAGGTCGACATCCTGCACATCACCCGCACCTGGCGCTTCGAAACCGCTTTTGGTGTCGAGTAGTCCCACCCGCAGAAGCGGCTGTCAACGGAACTTCAGCCACGATGGGCCTTCTTGCGCGATGCCAGGCGCCGGGTAGCCCCTTGCAGGACACGCTCAAGACGTCCATGTGCGCTAAGCAACTGTTCCCGACAGTTGATTGTCCTGCAAGGGGCTACCCGGC
>Ga0316201_10004938_pt1 | contig 10175 bp, 6 predicted proteins | sample CS6wburrow_MG_FD_204516 | JGI IMG/M metagenome (GOLD analysis project Ga0316201, IMG submission 204516) | Coastal sediment microbial communities from Delaware Bay, Delaware, United States - CS-6 worm burrow | ecosystem: Environmental > Aquatic > Marine > Coastal > Sediment | place: USA: Delaware...
CTACATCAAGCTTTCCTTTTTCAATATAAAACTCTTTAATCCTTTTAATAGCAAGGTTTCTTTGCTCATTCGATACGATACTTCCTTTATTTAGAATATTGTCAAGTTTCTCGTCAAGATCATCGTGATGACCTTTTTTTATCCCGGTGTAGGTATACCTTCCTAGTGTAGGCCTTTCTTTTAGATATATTACAAGGTAGACAAGGTCTCCTTCTACTTTCTCCTGGATGATTTTAACGTCCTCAAAAAGTCTTAGACGCCATAATGCTGTGAGAGCATTGCTAATGTCATCTCCAGGAATAGAGATTTTTTTTCCCACTGAAAAACCAGCGATCGATCTTATGGCATTTCTATCTCTATTTTCCGCTCCTACTACTCGTATTCCTGCGATTTCATATTCGTTTTTTTCACTGTAATCAATCAACTCTAATTCATCGACATCATAATCAATTGAATCAGTTTGTGCTTGCATGCAGGTAATAACAAATAAGAAGAGGATAGCCAGAATTACTCTGTGCATCATGATATAATTTAGTTCTATTGCTTTGTTTAAACGCATCGTCTTCTTCGTCCGTTGTTAAAATACTCTTAACAAATGCTTAAATTCAAATCAGGTTTTGATTTGTTCACTGATAAGACCAAATCTTCGTTCCCTTGATTGATAGTCTATTATTGCCTTATAAAACTCTTCTTTATTGAATTCCGGCCAATATTTCTCCGTGAAATACAACTCAGAATAAGCAATCTGCCATAATAGAAAATTAGAAATCCGTAATTCTCCACTTGTTCTTATCAATAATTCAGGATCAGGATACCTGTTGGTCTCTAGCCTTGAAATGATATTTCCCTCCTCAATATTCTTGGGGTCAATAATTCCATTTTTTACATCTTCACTTAACTTCCTGGCTGCTTCTGTGATCTCCCATCTTGAACTGTAATTTAAGGCAAGTACAAGAGTCATTCTTGTATTATTCTTGGTATTCTCTATTCCTTCCATCAAGCTGGTATAGCTTTTTGTAGGGAGTTTCTTTATATCTCCGATCGCCTCTAGCTTAATGTTATTATCATTAAGCGTATTGATCTCCTTCCTTAAAGTATCTACCAGTAATGACATTAAGGCATTGACTTCAAGCTTTGGCCTTTTCCAGTTCTCTCTTGAGAAAGCGTAAAGTGTAAGGTACTCAATGCCTATTTCGGCTGCAGCTTCAGATGTTTCTCTCACTGATTGAACGCCATTCTTATGCCCAAATACACGAGGCTTGCCATGTTTTTTGGCCCACCTACCGTTTCCATCCATGATCACAGCTACATGGCATGGAAGTCGTTCTTTGTCGATTAATTCCTTCAGTTTGGACATAAATTGCTGTTCCTAGTGTCTAAAGCGGCACAAAATTACGAAAACATTGGTTAATAATGCTGTGAAGCCTTTATTTAAATGGCTGTTTTACAAGGATAATTGACAAACTTTTAATTGGACTGAAATGAAAAAATCTTTAATACTACTTGGAATCATAACTATAATTGGATTTCAATCCTGTATGCTGGACAAATGTTATAACAAAAAGTCATTCCTTACCCATCTTGAAGATACAGTTGATAAGTCAGTTGAGAAGTCTGATGAATGGACAGAGGAGGATTGGGAAAAAACAGATGCGGAACTGGAAAAACTCATGGATGAGTGCTATGAAAAATTTAAAAAAGATTTGACAAGGGATGAGAGGAGGAAGGTTTTGAAAGAATCTAGCAGATACATTTATCATAGACAGAAAGAAGATTTTAAAGACTTCTTTGCTGTAATTGAAGGAATGAATCTGGAGGAAGAAGCCCAGAGATTGGTTTCCATGGCAGATGAAGAACTTAAAGCGATATTCAATGATGTGCTGAAAGATGACCTGGAGACATTCATTGATGATGCAGTAGGGGAATTTGAAAATTTAGCTAAAGAATTAAAAGAAGCTTGGGAGGAAGCTAAAGAAGATAATCGATAATGTTATCTTTGACTTACAAGAGGTAGGTTGATGTTTGACATTATTCTCGCATTCATAACAGCATTTTCACTGACATATCTTGCAATACCTTCAATTATAAGTATTGCAAGAAAGAAGAATTTGGTGGATGAACCAGGTGAAAGGCGGTCGCATACGATCAGTACTCCATCATTAGGAGGGATAGCAATTTTTGCTGGGGTTATTTTCTCCATCATCATGTGGACCCCTTTCAATGTATTTAGTGATCTTCAGTATATCTTATGTGCATTTATTATCATATTCTTAATTGGAGCCAAGGATGATATTGATCCTATTTCACCTTCCAAGAAGTTTCTGGGACAGGTATTTGCTGCATTAATTGTTGTCTATAAAGCCAATATAAAGCTGACGAGTCTCTATGGGATATTTGGAGTATATGCCTTACCGGGATATGTAAGCATCCTCCTTTCCATCTTTACCATTATTGTAATAATCAATGCATTTAATTTGATAGACGGTATCAATGGTTTAAGTGGAAGTATAGGGGCATTAATATCCTTAACACTTGGTAGTTGGTTCCTCCAGGTAGATCGTATTGATCTGGCTATTGTGGCATTTGCACTGACCGGATCGACCATTGCATTTCTTAAATACAATGTTACACCTGCAAAAATATTCATGGGAGATACTGGATCCTTGTTATTGGGATTGGTATGCAGCATCCTTGCAATAGAATTTATAGAGTCACATCAATATCTGACGGGGCACCCATATGCTTTTCAGGCAGCCCCTTCTGTTGCTGTAGGGATATTGATTCTTCCATTGTTTGATACTTTAAGGGTGTTTACAATGAGGCTCCTTAGCGGTAGATCGCCATTTTCTCCGGACCGCAATCACATCCATCATCTTTTAATTGACAGCGGGCTCTCTCACATGCAAGCTACGGGTGTGCTGGTCATTGTAAATATCATGTTTATATTCTTAGTATACAGGCTTCAGAAGATTGGAACATTCAATCTTCTTATGGTCGTATTGCTGGTAGCATTATTTCTCACTTCTGTGCTTTCATTTATCAACAAGCAGAAAAGAGCTGCTCCTAAATTTTAACTATGTCTTACGTACTGGTATTCCTGGGAGGAGGTGTAGGAAGTGTAATGCGATACCTGATTAGTCTATGGGTTCCTTATGAAGAAGGGAATTTTCCCTACGCTACTTTGGTTGCTAATATCGTGAGCAGTTTTCTGCTGGGGATGATGGTTGGATTAGTCACTAAGAATGAATTGATGGTCCAACACAGGTTATTGTTAATGACAGGATTGTGTGGAGGCTTCAGTACTTTTTCAACCTTTTCAGCAGAAAGTCTTGTTTTATTTCAGAAAGGACAGACTTTAATGGCAATTTCTTATATTCTGGTTTCTGTCATTCTGGGAATTGCCTCCGTTTTTATTGGCTTGAAATTGGCCACATGATTAATTGATAAATCGAATCTAAATATGATATCCAAGATAGAAAGAAGCTTACTTACGATCTTTTTATGCTTTTCGATTATTATTGTTTCATTCGCACAGACATCTTTATCTTATATTGATAATTATAAGAATGCACTCGAGGTCGCAAGAGCTCAGGACAAGTTTCTTTATTCAATTTATATTGAAGACGACCCACTTAAAGAGGCATACTTGTCATACCTCACATACAACGATAGTTTATCTGCCTTATTAAACGAGCATTTTATCATTTACATAGACAAGTCTGAATATAATATGGTAGAGATTTCCAGCAATAGTGAGGATCTACTTGCTTCCCTGGAATTAAATACAGAGATAGATTCATTATATGCCTTCATTAATAGGATGGTTGATAACCTGTCTCTTGTGAAACAATACTTAAAAATTGAGAACCGATTATTAACCTTTAGGGATCCCGAACCCAATCACATTGAGCTGTACACCTATCTGGCATGTGCCAAAGATGTTCTTCAATTAAAGAAAGGGAATGTTCTGGAGATGTTTATTAAAAAATTACCAAAGGAAGAACTTGCTGATGGCCGACACTTTGACTTAATAAATTTCCATACTGAATCCTTTGGTAGTGGGTATACATATTTAAAGAGGTTTAAAGAACTAGGAGCTATAAAGGATTCTGTGTTACTGGCCGGTGTAAAATCGACCATATTCAATGTGCTGGAATCAATCTATGAGGATGTGCTTGACTATGATATTGAAGAGGTTACTAAAGAATATGCAGATGAAATAGGATGGTACATCAATAATTTTGGAACCCAGCAAATGAATAGCAGATATCGATATATGACATCCAAGTACGGAGTTGCAAAAAAGAAAAAAGATGATAAAAATGTATTATTCATTAATTCGAAATTGTATATCCAGAACTGGATCATGAGCCAGATAGGATCAGATGCACCTTTTATGCAAGCAGACGAATTGGGTTATGACCTGGTGGCTGTTATTGACCTTTTGTTGAAAAGAAAGATTGATAAAAAGTATTACCCCGAGATGGAACCTTGGGTAACTGCTGCTGTCAAGATACTACCGGGTTTTCAATCCACCAGAGCTTATTCAGAATGGCTCAATAGAATGGGCAACAAACAAGAATCGAAGATTCAGAAAAATAAATACAAACAATTCAGGTCACAATTGCCCAAAGACGTTGTTAAGCAGAAAGAAAATTACTTAAAATCTAATCTGGACAGCCACACAGTGCTTTTGGATTTCTGTGATGACTTTTTCTATTTTCAGGAAGAATTAGATCTCTAAGCTTTCTGAACATTGATCTTAATCGAAAGATCATCATAGATGCTCACTTCTTCACCTCCATTGTCACCGTTCATGTGTATTTCCTGAGCGAGAACTTCTCCTCTGATATAATCTCCATATTTTTCAATAGCAGGATTGATCCTTTCATGATCAGTTATATGGACAATTATCTTATCCGTCACTTCAAAGTCCTTGGTCTTCCTGATATTCTGAATCCTGTTGACCAATTCTCTTGCCGTTCCTTCAGCGATCAATTCATCATTAAGGGATATGTCAAGAGCAACAGTGATGGGTCCATCATTGGCAACCTGCCATCCAGGGATATCCTCAGATGATATTTCAAAATCCTCCAGCCCCAGGTCATAGTTCTCTCCATTGACATTTAATTTAAACCCTTCACCTTTTTCAATATCGGCTATTTGATTCTGGTTCATTCCCATAATGATCTTACTGGCATCTTTCATATTCTTACCCAGCACCCTACCGAGGGTTTTAAAGTTAGGCTTGATCTTTTTCTTAACCAGACCGGTAGTATCTGTAATGTATTCTATCTCTTTGATGTTGACTTCTGCCAGGATAAGATCTTTTACACGTTCTACCTGGTCATGAAAGGTAGGATTTAAGATCGGAAGCATTACACGTTTTAGTGGTTGTCTTACCCTGAGCTTTTCTTTTTTCCTTAAGGAAAGCACCAATGAAGAGATCCTCTGTGCATAGTCCATCCTTTCTTCCAGATTTTTATCAATCACACTAGAGTCTGATTTAGGGAAGAATGCCAGGTGAACAGATTCTTTATCATTCATATTGGTAACCTCATTGAGGTTTTGATACAACCATTCAGCAAAGAATGGAGACACTGGAGCCATCAACTTGGAAATTGTTTTCAGGCATTCATACAACGTCTGGTAGGCTGCTATCTTATCTCTTGTATATTCACCTTTCCAGAATCTTCTCCTGCAGAGTCTTACATACCAGTTACTGAGGTGAGAATCCAGGAAGTCGTATATCTTTCTCGTTGCCGGAGTAGGATCATAATTCGCGAGGTGTCTATCTACATCTTCTACCAGGCTGTTCAATAAAGAAATAATCCAACGATCAATTTCCTGTCGTTCTTCCAGCGGTATGTATTCTTCTTCGTGAGTAAATCCATCAATATTGGCATAAAGTGCGAAGAAAGAATAAGTATTATACAATGTGCCAAAGAATTTTCTTTTCACTTCTTCAACACCTGCAAGGTCAAATTTTAAGTTGTCCCACGGAGGAGCATTATTAACCATATACCATCTTGTAGCATCGGCCCCATATTCTTCCAGCGTTTTAAATGGATCAACTACATTGCCCAGCCTTTTGGACATTTTAACTCCGTTTTTATCCAGGACCAGTCCGGTAGAAACCACATTCTTGAACGCAGGGGAATCGAACACCAGGGTACCTATGGCATGCAAGGTGTAAAACCAACCCCTTGTCTGATCCACTCCTTCACTGATGAAGTCTGCAGGAAAATGTGACCTCGAGTCAATCTTATCTTTATTCTCAAATGGATAATGCTCTTGTGCATAAGGCATGGAACCAGAATCAAACCATACATCTATTAAGTCTAGTTCTCTTCTCATAGATTTGCCTGAAGGCGATACAAGCACCACTTCATCAATAAAAGGCCGGTGAAGATCTGAAGGTGTTTCCTGATTTAGGCCCAATGCTTTATTTGCCTTAGCGATCTCATCGCTTAATTGAGCAACTGATCCTATACATATTTCTTCGTGTCCATCATCAGTTCTCCATATCGGTAATGGAATACCCCAATACCTCGATCTTGATAAATTCCAGTCCAGGACGTTTTCAAGCCAGTTTCCAAATCTTTTCTCCCCAGTATGCGCTGGTTTCCAATTGATGGTGTTGTTATGAGCAACCATCTGTTCCTTCACAGCAGTTGTTCTGATAAACCAGCTATCTAATGGATAATAAAGGATGGGTTTATCGGTCCTCCAGCAATGAGGGTAGTTGTGATTGTACTTCTGAACGTTGAATGCCTTGTTTTCTTCTTTTAATTTGATAGAAATATCAACATCTACATTTCTATAAGCTCCCCCCTCATTTCTATAATCTTTTACATACCTGCCGGCAAAATCAGTTACTTCATCAATAAACTTTCCCTGATTGTCAACCAGTGTCAATGATCCGATTCCATACTTTTTTGCCACCATCATATCATCAGCACCAAATGAAGGTGCAATATGTACGATGCCAGTACCGTCTTCAGTGGAAACAAAATCTCCTATTAATACCTTAAATGCTTTTCCATCAGTGGGTTGAACATATGGTAGTAATTGTTCGTAATCAATCCCTTCCAGATCAGCACCTTTGTAGGAAGCTGTGACCTTGAATGGAATCAATTTGTCCTCAGGTTTAAAATCCTCAAAAGAAGCTTCAGCCTGCTCTGGTTTAAACCACTTATTCACTAAGTCTTCTGCTAGAATAAGATTTACTGGGACCTTGGTATATGGATTGAATGTCTTCACTCTCACATACGTAATCTTTTTCCCTACTGCAAGAGCAGTATTGCTAGGCAATGTCCAGGGTGTCGTGGTCCAGGCAATAAAATAGACGTCACCTTCTTCTACTCCGTCAAATAAAAATGCGGAATTTCCATCCTTCTTTACCTTGAATTGAGCGACAGCACTCGTGTCTTTCACGTCTTTGTATGTTCCGGGCATGTTCAATTCATGAGAACTAAGTCCCGTTCCTGCAGCTGGTGAATAAGGTTGAACAGTATATCCTTTATAGATCAGACCTTTTGCGTGGATTTGGCTGAGAAGCCACCACACGGTTTCAATATAGTCATTGCTGAAAGTGATATAAGGATTGTCAAGGTCAACCCAATATCCCATTTTAACGGTGAGGTCGTCCCATTGATCTTTGAATGTCATTACTGTCTCCCGACATCGGGCGTTGTATTCCTCAATGGATATATTGGTTCCTATGTCTTCTTTTGTGATGCCCAGTTCGCTCTCTACTTTCAATTCTACAGGAAGCCCGTGTGTGTCCCATCCTCCTTTTCTTTCAACCCGCTTACCTTTCATGGTCTGATACCTGCAGAATATATCCTTAATGGTCCTGGCCATAACATGATGTATACCTGGCTTACCATTAGCCGACGGGGGACCTTCATAGAAAACGAAGGTATTATTCTCATCCCTCTGTTCGACACTTTTCTTAAATACATCCTGCTTTTCCCAGAAGGCTAAGATCTGCTTATCTATTTCGGGAAGATTGAGCTTTTTGTATTCTTTGTATTTACCCATAGCTACCGTGCTTTGTAAGGTGATTTTATTTTAAGTGTGCAAAAATAGGATTTATGACCTAATTACACAGATTGAGCTCCTCATTATGTATATACCTAAAAAGAAAAAACTCCGGTCAGAAATGATCTGCCGGAGCTTTATGAAAATTATCTTCATCAACAGATCATTGCGATGTGCCTTTAATGATAATATTCATAATGCTGATACTCATAACGTAGTTATAATGCTATAAAAGTAATGTCTTATTTTGATAAAAGTCAAGAAAAGTGCTGATAATCTGTCATTTAGATGGCAAAAAGCCCACTCGAGGCACTGAGTGGGCTTATCTTGCTAAAGAATGAATAGTGAATTTCTCTTCATAATCGGTTGAATCCCTAGAATAGATTCCTCTCTTTGATTTATATGACCAGATGGAATTAATTATTGCTGCCTGAAGCATTATATATTTTTGTGTATATGTATAACATGTTGTATTTAAATGCATTGACATGCAAATAAATTTTTTCAAGTTGATAATAACTATTTGAATTTATGAGAAATCATACTAAGCATATACCTAATCCCAAACAGCTTTATTACCTTTAGAAGCCCTTGTTAACCATTCATTTACAAAATAAAACAGGTATGAAAAAAATATTCACCATTTTACTGGTATGCTTAGTGTCTACCATGAGTTTCAGCCAGGATGGCAATGAAAAAGTATTAAAATCCATCAAAAAACATGGATTGGAAGAAAGTAAAGTCATGGATCATGCGAGCTGGATGACGGATGTATATGGTCCCCGGTTGACCGGATCTCCTATGCTTGATACAGCTACTGAATGGGCTGTTGACAGGTTAAAAACGATGGGTATGTCCAATGTTCATCTTGAAGAGTGGGGTCCATTCGGAAGAGGATGGCAATTGGATCACTTTGAGATGCACGCTAAATCTCCCAACTATTTTCCAGTATTGGCATATCCTAAAGCCTGGAGTCCTTCTGTAAGTGGTACCGGAGAAGTGATCTATCTGGATGCTAAGACACAGGAAGATCTTGATTCTTATAAAGGAAAGCTTGCTGGAAAATTTGTGATGGTTGATACCATTAGAAATGTGGATGAGTGGTTTGATGCTCCTGCCAGGAGACTGGACAGTGATAATCTGCTCAATCGAGCCAATGCAGGTATGCCTACACCTCGACCCAGAAGGAATAGGAATGCTGGTGGTTTCAATTTCAACAGAGCCATGTGGACCATGCTTGAAGCTGAAAAACCGATTGCTGTTATAGACAGAAGTTATAAAGGTGATCTTGGAACCGTATTCGTATCAGGTGCCAGAACCGGAGAAGGAAGCAGACAGGACATGGAAAAGGACATTGTACCTCAGGTGACATTGTCTGTAGAACATTATAACAGGATCTTCAGGATGATGAATAAAGGAATTCCGGTAAGCCTGAACATCGACATGAAGACGCAGTATACCAATCCTGATGGAATGGAACACAATATCATCGCTGAGATTCCGGGTACAGACCTTAAAGATGAAGTGGTCATCTTCGGAGCTCACTTTGATTCATGGCATACAGGTACGGGTGCTACTGATAATGCTGCCGGATCAAGTGTGATGATGGAAGTTGCAAGGATATTGGTAGAAACCATAAAAGAAACCGGAATGCAACCAAGGCGAACGCTCAGACTGGCTTTATGGACAGGTGAAGAGCAAGGCCTATTTGGATCCAGGGGATATGTAGGAAAACATTATGCTGATTTTCCGGAAGGAAGCTGGACGCCTCAAGGAATTAAGCCCGATCAGTCCAAGGTATCAGCATATTATAATCTTGACAATGGTACCGGTAGGATAAGAGGCATTTATACACAAGGAAATGAAAAGGTTGGAAATATATTCAGAGATTGGTTTGATCAATTGGATATGGAAGATACCGGAACCATAACTTTATCTAATACAGGTGGAACGGATCATTTACCATTTGATGGAGTTGGAATCCCGGGATTCCAGTTTATCCAGGATCCGGTTGCGTACTCGACCAGAACCCACCACTCTAATATGGACAATTGGGATCACCTGATAGCTGATGACTTACAACAAGCCTCAACCATCATTGCAGCTTTTGTATGGATGACTTCACAACG
>Ga0316201_10004939_pt1 | contig 10174 bp, 5 predicted proteins | sample CS6wburrow_MG_FD_204516 | JGI IMG/M metagenome (GOLD analysis project Ga0316201, IMG submission 204516) | Coastal sediment microbial communities from Delaware Bay, Delaware, United States - CS-6 worm burrow | ecosystem: Environmental > Aquatic > Marine > Coastal > Sediment | place: USA: Delaware...
CAAATTTTAATTTATATTTATAGATTATTGATTTTTAAGTATTTTTCATAAGATGACTTATATAAGTATATGAAATATAAAAGATAATTATTTAGGGACAAGTCTATTGATAATAGGAGGTAAAAATGTCTGATTTTAAATTGATAACTATCCTATTCGGATTCATTTTAATGATAGCCACGCCGCTGTGTGCTAAACCCGTGGCTAATGGGGAAGTTTACCCCACTGAAGGCTTTGTTCCTTTGAGAGTCAATTTGGATGCCAGTCGATCACAAGGCGATATCACAGAATACGAATGGACAACGTCTTCTAGTGAAAAGGAAGAGCCCGTCTTTTATGGTAAACGAGCGAGCTTGTTACTTGATCAAGCAGGCGAGTACACTATTAGCTTGAAAGTGACGGATAACAAGGGAGAGAGTGATACACAACAGGTGGCGACAGTCACAGCAAAGGGTTTAGAAGCTTGTTTTGAGGCCTCTCGAACAGAAGGCCTGGTGGCTAAAGGATACCCCTTGAAAGTGGAATTGGATGCCAGTTGTTCAACTGGCCAATATATTATTGATTACCACTGGGAAATCAAGGGCAAACCAACCACACAAAGAGGGCAACAGATCACACACTCTTTTTATGAAAGCGGCAACTACACCATTAGCTTGAAAGTTGAGGATAGTCGTGGTGAAATCAGTTCACCGTTCAGAGAAACGCTCACCATCAAAACCTTAACGGCAAAAGCTATCGCTTCTCCAAATAATGTGATCATAGGGGAAGAGCTTGAACTGGATGCCACACAATCTGAACCCAACGAATCGCTAGACGATTTAGAGTACAAATGGGATGCTGAATTATCTCCTGAAAACACTGAAGACTGTGAAACCATCAGTTCACGATTTGATGATAAAACAGCCCCCAATCCCACTCTATTATTTTTGGGTTCAATGGATAAGAAGGCCACTTGCCAGTATACGATCACACTTCAAATCTCTGATAAGGGTGTGACAAGTGAAGACAGTGTGACCGTCAAAGTCGGCCCTAAAATCACTCGGCCACAGGCTATCATTAACTCCGTTTCCCCTCAAAAAGGGTTTGCACCCTTAACCTTGAATTTGGATGGCAGTGATTCTTATGATGAAGATGGCAGCATTAGGCGATATACTTGGTTAGCCAGTCATGATAAAAAAGGTTTTGGCTTTGAAAAATCCACTTCATCCGCCCAGACAAATATAACCCTTGAACAATCAGGGAATTACACCATCAGTTTATTTGTCACGGATAACGACGATGAAAACAGTGATCGGGTTGTTTTTAAAATGGGGGAAGAAGTCGCTAAAATTGAGATTGCCAACGAAAGGCCTATTGCCAAGGCTAAAGTCTTACCCAGCCTAGATGATAAGGATCAGCAAATCCCCTTAGAAGTGATTTTGGATGGCAGCGAGTCTTACGATAACGATGGCAAATTGGAAAAGTATAGTTGGACGATCACCAATGACGAGGGTTATAACGAAACACTTGAAAAGAAACGACCCATAATAAGGCATGTTTTTGAACAAATCGGCACTTATCAATTCAGTTTAGTGGTGACTGACAACCAAGGAATAGAGAGTGAAGCAAGTGTGATTGAGGCTTATGATATGGTCGGCGGCCTCTTGATTAAGCCACAAACCTATACCTTTATTTTACCGGAAAACTTTATTCCTGAAACGGAAAGCACTGTGTCTGATTCCCCAACATCTGAACCTCGCTCAGCTGCTCAAACCCGTCGTACTCCAAAGCAAGCAGAATATTGGCCTGGCCGGGTGATTGTCAAATTCCGTGAAGGGACATCAAACGATATCAGATCACGTCTCCGAGCATTTTATCAAGCTCATTTGCTCTATGGCTTGCCCTCGATTAATGGCGAAGTGTGGCAAGTTGAAGACGTTGAAGCCGCTATCGCAACCCAAAACACGTTTACTGAGATACGCTCTATTCGTCCAGACTATGTGATACGCGCTCAGGATATCCGAAAAATAAATGACACCTTGCGCCGCAAGAGTCGGCAGAAAAGAGAGGGTGCTATCAGCATTGAAACCACAGAACCCGTATTGTGCGCCGTGCTGGATTCGGGCGTTGATTATACTCATCCTGATTTAAAACCCTACATCTGGACGAATCCTAGAGAAATACCTGATAATGGTGTTGACGACGATGCTAACGGCTACGTGGATGATGTGCATGGTTATGATTTTATTAATGAAGATAGCAATCCCATGGACGATTGTGATCATGGTACCCACGTTGCGGGTATTATTGCAAACCTCGCTACACCTGATGATAATAGAGGTGTCACCGCCACGGGATATGGTTGGCCTACTCAAATTCTAGCTTTGAAAATCTTGAGGCCTCAGATAACACGTTATGGCACAACGGATTGCCTAGGCTCTTCTAGTAGCGCGATCCGCGCATTAGAATATGTCCAAAATAATGCGAAAGAGATGGGAATTAAATGCACCAATAACAGTTGGGGGGGGACTGACACTTTTGATGAAGACTTATTTGAAGTTATCCAAAAAGAGGAGGCAGCAGGGCGATTGTTTATCGTCGCGGCCGGTAATGACTACAGAAAAAATAATGATGTCTCACCTGTTTATCCTGCCAATTATGATTTAGATAATGTGATTTCTGTGTGTTCTGTTGACAACGCGAATAACTTATCTCTCTTTTCCAATTTTGGTGAAAAGACGGTCGATTTGTGTGCTTTGGGTGAAGACATTAATAGTACCATTCCCGGTGGAAAGTATGAGCTACAACACGGGACCTCAATGGCCGCCCCTTATGTTACGGCAGCGATTAGCGTATTATGGTCAGCTTATCCACATTTAAGCTATTCTGAAGTGAAAAAACATCTATTGGGAGCAGTAGAACGTATTATTCCCGAACTGGAGGGAGTTAATGTGACAACAGGGCGTTTAAATCTGCGTGATGTTTTCAAGAACGTCCAGTCACAACGAAAAACTTTTACCGTCTCTAATACGGGGCAGACTGATTTGAACATTGATGAAGTGAAATTGGCCGGTGAGCATCCGGGTGAATTTCAAATTCTGGAAGACAACTGTTCAACTCAAAAACTGCCAGCTGAAAGCGTTTGTACGGTGACTGTGAGTTTTGAACCCACCTCAAAAGACAATAAAAAGGCACGCTTAGAAGTGATTTCAAATACACCCGTGAAACAAACAGCAGTTGCGACTCTCAATAGCCGCCTTAATGATATTCTGATCAGCTCGCTTGCAATCAATCAAGGTAGCCAGGCAGATGATGAGCCCTTACCACCGCCACAGAAACCGGTAACGGATTTAGCTAAGCCTTCTACTTATGACGACGAAACGGGTAAATTAAACATCCCAACGGTAGTGAGCTTAAAAGGCAAAGAGGAAACGGGTGTGATGTATCAGGCTCAATTGTCTTGGATTAAGGGCTACGAACCGCTGCGCTTCAAGCTAAATAGGGAGCAACTCATCAAATATGACAATCCCGAACATAAATTGGGGGATAGCCTTTTTGATGAGACAACTGGACAGCTCAAGATTCCCTTTCTCGAAAGGGGTGAAAACAGTGGTCTTTTTTATGAAATTGAGATGAAAATAGTGCCCAGCCCTGAAATTGAATTTGAACTGCAAAAAGCGATTCCGATTCATTAACAGGATTTGATGGCATGGTGGGCAAGCGGGCAATTGGTGGTATTTTTGAAGTTATGGGTGCCCGCTTACCCACCCTACGAAGTGTTCGTTTTTTCTAACTGATATCAACTTAAAAAGGAGGATAGACTGATGAAATCGGTGCCACGCACCCAGAAAATGTACTGCTTGATAATATCTGTAGCGGTATTGATGAGCCAAGTGCCTAATGTATTGGCCTCTGCGCTTTCAGAATCGACAGGGGTTCGTTTAAGTGTTCAAAGGTATTATGCCATCAGGGTAGGCCAAAAAATTCAAAACATCCTTTGTACGCTTTCTTCAGAAGCCGATCTGGATTCGTTTGTTAAAAGATTATTACGGAACGGTGCGGATCCTTTTATACACTATCCGGTTGACTATGTGCCGCATAAGCGCCTAACACTGACCCTGCAAACCACTGATTTTGTTGAAAAACAACTTCAAGGGAAGACAATTGTTTATAGTTATTCTCCTGAAGCAACGCAATGGCGATTTAATCCGAACGAATCAACACTGGCAACCGCGACGAACCCAACTCTTCCCGATTTTGGGATGGCTGTTATCACAGAATATTGCCAAAAACCTCAAATTTGGAAAGGTTGGAAATTTAAGCCCGATTTTTTGTTTGAACAGGAGTGGTGTTGTCCTTGGCTTGAAATGGTGATGCCCCCATTTAGTGGAAAGTTACCACCCTATTGTTCTGATGACAAAACGGGGGCAGTTCGTAAAAAACCTGACTATCTGAAAGATTTAGGGCGGTGTTATCCTCTCCCTTCTTTTGAGACTAAAAAATTACATATTCCAAGAATAGCCGTTTCACAAGAAGGTCAGATAACGATTTTCCAAGCCACTTTATGTGAAAGTCATGAAGGCTTTTTTAGTTTGTGTGAGCATAAAGTCCTGCCAGATACCACACGTCGAGCAGATGATCCCACTTACACCGATCACACAAAGCTTATCACGATACCAACGGTTCAAGTCGGGACTGAGCATTACACCTATCAACTCAAATTAAAGCATTCTGAAGGTGATATGCTATTTGAAGTGATCGAAAAAACCGAGTTGCCGCAGTTGTCCTCTCATAGTTTAAGTACTTTGAGTACAGAAAGCCAACTTGATTTACAAAAATATTATGCTTCTTTGGTCTGGAATGAACTCAAAATGGTTATCGAAAACTCTGCCAATACTGAACAGAGTGCTTTAAAAGAAGAAGTTGAAGAGTATGCAAAGAATATGTTGCAAGATGATCCTTTGATAAAAGAAGTTCGATATGTCTATGAACCGCAGGTTAGTCTCCAGATCATCATGCACAATAATGACTTCTTTAACTTTGAATTGCCAAAAAAAATCAGCTCCGATAAAGGTGATGATGAAGAATTGAAGATCGAATCGCTTGAGATGACTGGAAAAGTATCATGTGATTCTTTGGTGATAGAAATTGATTCAGATTCGGATTCACTCGAAATACACATTGAAGAGAGTGACAGCTGTGGAGATATCAAAGAGACTGCAACACCGCCAGAGCCTCTCATAGTCGATGTGGCTATGTGCTTGATCACAGAGTATTGCAACGATCCTCAAGACTATACTCATTTTGGAGAGGGAATGCTATCCGATATAGAGTGGTGTCCCTCATGGCTTCATATGGTTATGCCATCGCACGAACACTATACGCCTTGTTCTTATTAAATGATTGATTATAGGGGCAACCACAAGAGATTGCCCCTACGTTCCCTTACGCCTTTTCTTGAACCTAAAATTAATCAATGGAACAGTCTTCTCAAGTTTTGCTGAACAAGCATGATAGATTACAAAGAACTCAAGCAGTATCAGAAAGACTGGAGATATTTCACGAGTACAATAGGAGGAGCGATGTTAGGCGCGGCAATAGCCGGTGTTATTGGTACCTTGATAGGGAGTTTGGTGGGAATGATGATTGCCAACCTCATCTCTCGCAAGGAATAAATGTAGTACAACGAATTACTGGGATAAACGAATTAAAAATATTTGAGATGAGTTACCATACTTACTTAGTGGGTACCTCAAGTTAATAAAATCATACCATGCTCTCAGTTTACAAAAAGGTCTTAAATTCGTTTATCCCAGTAATTCGCTGTACTAATACTCGCTGTACTAATACTCGTTGTACTAATGCTCTTAAAGGTAGGAGAAATTTTTAATGACAACACCCAAATTACCTGTCATGTCAATGGCCGTTTTAATCTCATTCACTTCAGTTTCACACGCCGAGGTAAACTTAGATGGTACTTTAGGCCCTAAAATCGAATTGCCAGGCCCCCATTTTAAGATTGAAGCGGATATGGGAGAACTAAAGGACAAGAATTTATTCCATAGTTTTAAAGACTTTAACATCAACACTGGTGAAAGCGCGACTTTTAGAGGGCCTGATTCCGTAGAAAATGTCATCAGTCGTGTGACTGGGGGTAATCAATCACTGATTGATGGCGCACTACGTTCTGAAATTCCGAATGCGAATCTTTATCTAGTCAATCCTCGTGGCATCTTGTTTGGTAAAAATGCTCATTTGGATATCACTGGCTCATTTCATGCCAGCACTGCTGACTATCTACAGTTTGAAGATGGCAATCGTTTTTATGCCACTACTCCTGAAAAATCTTTATTGAGCGTTGCCCCCTTGTCTAGTTTTGGTTTTTTAAACAAACCGCTAGGAAATATCACCCTGAAAGGCAGTCACCTTCAAGTCGAAAATCAAAAAACCCTCTCTCTGATCGGCGGTGATTTGGCTCTCGTAGATGGCAGCGGCTTGTCTGCACCCGATGGCAAAATCAATCTGATTTCGGCCGCTTCACACGGAGATGTGGTACCAGGAGTATCCAATAGTGCTGAAAAATGGGGTAATCTCTCACTTGTTGCTGGTAAAAAGCCCAATGAATATGCGCGTGTTGATACCAGTGGCCTCATGGGGGGTGATATTTTTATTCAAGGTGGGCAATTTCTCTCAGTAGGGGGGCAAATCACTTCCAAAGTTCTAAAAAACACTGAAGATCGAATCAGTACCCCTGAACAACGCGGCAAAATAACGCTTCTGGCGCAAGATAAGATTAATATGATATTCAGTAATCTTGCTGTTGATGCTGAGGAAGGTACACATCATGATGCTGGAGATATCTTGATAGAAACACGCACAATGGTACTTAAACAACCCTGTCCAAAGTGTGGTATGAGTAGTGATACTTTTGGCGAGGGTAATAGCGGCGATATAACCATTACAGCTTCAGAAGATTTTAAAATGACCGGCACTGGTATTTCCGCCGTTTCTGGCAAAGGCGAAACGGGCAACGCAGGTCATATTCATTTGACTGTTGGACAGCTAACACTAGAAAAAGGTGGATTTCTCAATAGTGGTACCTTGGGAAGTGGTAATGGTGGTGATATAGATATTCAGAGTGATGAAGGAGTGTCATTGGCTCAAGGAAGTCTGATTTCCACTACAAGCAAAGCTTCTGGAAACGGTGGGAATATTGACATTAAGGCTCCTCGCTTAGAAATCACGGATAGCAGTGCAGTACAAAGTGGTGCATTCAGTTCATCAACGGGAAATGCAGGTGATATTCAAATTGGTGTCGATCACTTAGTATTAGAAAACTACAGCACTATCATTGCTTCAAATGCAGGTAACGAAAAAAGTGGTAAGATTATCGTTTCAAGTCGTGACTCCAAACTCAAGAAAAGTTCAATTTTCTTATTCAACCGAGATAAAAACGAAACAGGTTCAATCCGCATGATGACGGATAATCTTTTACTTGATCACAGTTTGATCACTGGGCTGGCAGATCAAGGAAATGGAGGTGAGATTGATCTTCAGGTGAGTAACGAATTACGCTTAGAAGAGAGTTTTATTATCACAAGAGTATACGGTAGCAAAGAAGCAGCTGGGGATATTGATCTGGATGTACAAAGATTCATGATTGATAACGGCCAACTGCTCACTATGGGCAGAGTAGGAGATGGTGGCAATATCAACATTGATACCGATCACTTTACTATATTAGGTAATAGTCGGATAGATGTTTCTTCAAAGCACGGAGTCAATGGGCAATTCTTGGTGAATTCTGTTCAACTTGAAGATGAGTTGTTAGCGTCACCGCCACCAGAATTATTGCCAAAATCCGAATTATCTTTGAATCGCTGTGAGGAATTAACTCCAGACAAATCCAGCAGTTTTTATATATTTAGTAGAGAAAAATCGCCGATTGCACCGGGGGATTTGCAAACTGGACGGCCCTACGTGCCACCAGAGGATGACCCTATTTTACTGCAAGGTACTGATTATAAAAGCTTTTATTAGGTATCACTTGTGAACTTTTTGAGACAGAATACCACTTTAGTTTGCGGTTTTTCGTTCCAACTTTAGTTTGCTGATTTTTTTTCTCACGCAAAGCCGCTAAGACGCTAAGAACAGGTTAATGGTGGGTTTCGTTCCTCTACCCACCCTACTTGGAACTAATAATGAATTGAATACTTAGCACCTTTGCGCCTTGGATCGAAGCGTGAGATTGGTTTTAGAGCTATTCTTAAAAAAATCAGCGTCAATCATGATCATCAGTTTAATCTGCGTTCTATCAGATCACCACATTGCATCACAACTTATAAATAGAGGTCAAAATACGTTCAACAACAATTTGATCCTGATTTTTGTCATAATGAGCGAGAGGTTGAAAGTAAACTGATTGTCAGTTATCTTTTGCCCGCTTTGGGTTATTTTATTAACGCTTGGCGACAAAAAATTCAATTTAACCGTTTTCGTTTAGATTTTTTGGCCGAAACCAGTCAAACGCTTGACCCTACAAAAGGCGTTTTTTTTTGTCCTATACAATAGATATAATTTATTGAAAACGGATAGGTGGTCAGCATATAACACTTTGATTAATAAAGATTAATATGAATTATTTTGGCATTCGCCTTTTCAAAACAGGACGTTTGTTGTTCCGCTTTTTGATCGTTTTGATCACAATAACCACGGTTTTGATGATCGGGTTAGCTATTATTGGGCAACTTGTGCGTGATCGCACGGTTTCATTGGCTTTGTTGATGTACATCCCGCTTTTACCTTTGGGTTTATGGGCGGTTTTTTGGGATGGCTTACAAGCTGGCCGTAGTTTGCCCCGTTTTCGTTTTAGTTTGACTCTCATTGGGTTAGTCGTGTCGATTTGGGGTGCTATATCCATGATGGGATGGGGAGGGAGTCATGCAGAATCGGGTACTGAAGTCACGGTGTTGCATTGGAACGTGTATTGGGGGGGAAAAGGAAAAGACGGGTGGCAATCTATAAGTGATGATATTGAACAGATGCAGCCTGATGTCGCGGTTCTCAGCGAACCGCCGTTGAGTTATAAGCTTAATCCTTTCCTGAAGCAAATGGGGTGGTCTACTATTCAGTATCAGGGCAGACGAAAAAATACATTGGCCGTTTGTTCTTCATGGCCGCTACAATTGGAAGGTTATGTTCGCATTGACAATGCGGATGCGATGACGGTTATCGTGACGGTGCGAGGGCAACCTTTGCGTTTGTTGGCGGTAGATGCTGGGCGTAATATGTCAAAGCGGCTGGTTATACACTCAAAACAAGTTTTGCCGCGATGGCGAACGCCTATGTTAACTGAGATAGCGCAAACGCTTGTGGCCTACCAAGATCAGGGGCAACCGATTGATCTGATTGCTGGGGATTTCAATGCAATCAGTTTGAGTTTAGGTTTTGATGCGTTTGATCAAGCTGGGGGAGGTTATCATTTAGCTTCCAAGTTTTCCCTTGATTGGCGAGGCACTTGGAAATCTTATCTGCCACTCTACGATCTGGATCACGTTTGGGTGCATAAACGTTTTCAAGGCCTTCGGGCGGCATTGTTTACTAATCTAAAGACTGATCATCGGGGGCAGTTGGTGCGATTTGTTGTGCCTTAAAATTATTTTTAATCTCACGCTTCGTGCAAAGGCGCAAGGTGCGAAGTCTTTATGCTTTGCGTCTTTGCGTGAGCAAATAATTCTCTAAATATCTATCTAGAGATACATTTTTCGCTCTACTGAGACTTTTTATTTGTCTTTAATTTTCTTTTGCGGAACGTTGTGAATGGGTTTTAATGGCACACCCAAATGTTCAGCAACAGCCAGTATTTTGGCCAGAAAAGTTGAAAGCATATCAAAAGTCATCTCTCCACCGGTTTGCAGCACTTTCAGTTCCTGAATATCAGGCAATTTATCGGCAATGTCGGCCGCGTTGTCAATCAGTCGTCTCAGCAAATCAGATTCATTGATTAAATTGCGAATTTCTTGCTGTTCACGCAATAATACCATTTCCTTTTCTAGCTGAGCATGTTTGATTCGATTGTTGGCTTCTTTTAATTCCAACTTTGCGAGACGCGCTTGTCGTTCACGAGCGATGCGGGCCTCCAAGATTTTCGCTTCAAGCAAATCGTCTTGATCTTGAATCAATAATTGAAGGGCTG
>Ga0316201_10004940_pt1 | contig 10174 bp, 6 predicted proteins | sample CS6wburrow_MG_FD_204516 | JGI IMG/M metagenome (GOLD analysis project Ga0316201, IMG submission 204516) | Coastal sediment microbial communities from Delaware Bay, Delaware, United States - CS-6 worm burrow | ecosystem: Environmental > Aquatic > Marine > Coastal > Sediment | place: USA: Delaware...
GACGACCGGACCGGAGTCGGCGTCGACACGCTGCGCCGGGCCATTCAGGAGAACCTCTTCTATCGCTGCGGCAACGTCCCCGCGCTGGCGACCCGGTCGGATTATTACCTGGCCGTTGCCTACACCGTGCGAGACCGCCTCATGCAGCGCTGGTTGAGCACCGCGAGGTCGTTGCTGGCTCATCCGACGCGTGTGGTCTGTTACCTATCTGCGGAGTATTTGCTGGGCCCTTCGCTGGGCAACGCTCTGCTCAACCTCGGCATTCGCAGTCAAGTGGCGGAAGCCGTTGCGTCGCTCGGGCAGAACCTCGATCAGCTCATCGATGAAGAGCGCGAGCCGGGCCTCGGCAATGGAGGACTCGGCCGCCTGGCTGCGTGCTTCATGGACTCCCTCTCGACCCTTCAGATTCCAGCAGTGGGCTACGGCTTGCGATACGAGTTCGGCATCTTCGAGCAGCAGATCCGCGACGGCTGGCAGGTTGAGCGCACTGACAAGTGGTTGCGGCAGGGCAACCCCTGGGAAGTCGTTCGGCCGGAGTACAGCTATCCGGTCGGCTTCGGCGGCCATACGGAGCCCTACACGGATGAGAACGGTCGCTACAGGGTCCGCTGGATACCAGAGACCATGGTGAAGGGAGTTGCCTACGCCACACCGATTCCGGGATACAAGGTCAACAACATGAACATGCTGCGCCTCTGGGCCGCAGAGGCCGCCGAAACCTTCGACTTTGAAAGCTTCAATGTCGGCGACTACTACGGTGCAGTCGAACGAAAAGTCGCCTCGGAGACGCTGACCAAAGTACTTTATCCCAACGACGAGCCTGCGCAGGGCAAGGAGCTTCGGCTCCGGCAGCAATACTTCTTGGTGTCCTGCTCGCTCCAGGATTTGCTGCGGCTGCACCAGCTTCGTGGCGGTCGGCCCGACAATCTGAACGAGGGCTTCGCAATTCAGCTCAACGATACCCATCCGGCGCTCGCCATACCCGAGCTGATGCGGCTGCTGCTCGACGAGCATGGGATGAGCTGGGACGACGCTTGGCGAATCAGCTCCGAAACGTTTGCATACACGAATCACACCTTGCTCCCGGAGGCCCTCGAAACCTGGCCGCTGTCGATGTTTGGGCGATTGCTGCCGCGTCACTTGGAGATCATCTACGAGATCAATGCCCGCTTCATGGCCGAGGTTCGCGAACGCTTCCCAGGTGACGGCGAGAGGCAACGGCGCATGTCCGTCATCGATGATCACGGCGGTGGGTCGGTGCGTATGGCCAATCTCGCCACGGTGGGCAGCTTCTCGGTCAATGGGGTCTCCGCCCTCCACACCGACTTGCTCAAGACCCGCGTGATGCGGGACTTCCACGAGTTCTACCCGGGCAAGTTCAACAACAAGACCAACGGCGTGACACCTCGGCGTTTTGTGGCCCTTGCCAACCCGGAGCTCGCGGAGCTGATCACCGAACGTATCGGCGAAGCGTGGATCACCGATCTAACCCAGCTGCGGAGGCTGGAGGAGCTCGCGGATGACCCCGAGTTTCACGCGCAGTGGCGCGCAGTCAAGACCGCCCGAAAGAGGGCCGCCACCGAGCAAGCGTATCGACTCCTGAAGGTCGAGGCGAATCTCGATTCGATGTTCGACGTCCAGGTCAAGCGCATCCACGAGTACAAGCGTCAACAGTTGGCCGTACTCCACATCGTGCACCTCTACCGAATGCTCAAGGAGAACCCCGGCTTCGCGACGGCGCCACGGACGTTCATCTTTGGTGGCAAGGCTGCACCCGGCTACACGATGGCCAAGCTCATCATCAAGCTCATCAATTCCGTGGGCGAGGTCGTGAACGCCGACCCGGATACGCGCGACAGACTGCAGGTGTTCTTCATCCCAAACTACAACGTGAAGACGGCCCAACTCGTCTACCCCTGCGCTGACCTTTCCGAACAGATATCGACGGCCGGCAAAGAAGCCTCTGGGACCGGCAACATGAAATTCTCGATGAACGGCGCTCTGACCATCGGCACGCTCGACGGCGCTAACGTCGAAATCCGAGACGCCGTTGGAGCCGAGAACTTCTTTCTCTTCGGGCTCACCACTGATGAAATCCAATCGTTGCGAGAGACGGGCTACCGACCCTATGAGCATTACGAGCGAAACGCTTCACTCAAAGGCGTCCTGGATCTAATTGCATCCGGCCATTTCTCGCGCGGAAACGCGGCGCTGTTTCAACCCTTGATCGACAGCTTGATCTATCAAGACGACTACTTCGTCCTCGCGGATTTCCAGTCCTACGTCGACTGTCAGACGGAAGTCAGCCAGGCATGGGCAGAAAAGGCCCAGTGGACCAAGATGTCGATTCTCAACACCGCACGAATGGGGCCGTTCTCCTCGGATCGTACAATCCTCGACTACAGCCGGGACATCTGGCGAGTAGAGCCGAATCCGGTGGAGCTCAGCGACGTGACCTGAGGCGGGTCCATTCCGCGGGCACCGAAGTCGAATGGGTCGATCACTCGGCCGGGAGCGCGACACCCTCTTCCGCAGCAAGGGCTTCGAGGGCAGCTGTGTAAGGCCTGGCGCGCCGCTCGGCAAAGCCGTCGATCAGAAAACCCATCGCTCCGATCAGGATGAGCGCCGGGCCGACGCCGTGGGCCCAATCCGCCTTCAAGCCAAAGCGCAGCCCAAGGCCGACCAGCACCAGGGCAGTCCACATTCCCATGAGAATCGGCCAGTTTGCGTTGACCTTGTGCATTCGCGGCAGCTCGTTGGCCAGCATGGCGCCGGGCTCGCGTCGGAGCTCCGACTCGATCTCTTGAACCTGCCCCGTCGTTCTGAGCCCAACCGCAGCCCCTACGCCGATCGCGACGAGACCAAACACAACGAGAGGAATGGCCAGGCCCCAGGCAAAGCCCCCGCGCTCGGCGCGAAGCGTCACCGCCGCAAATGCCAGCATCAAAACCCCAATTGGCACGATGAAGTAGAGGGCCTCGATCCGCTCGCCGCGAAAGTAGGCATGCATGATCTCGAGAAAAGGCATGGGCGCTTTTCCGTCTCTCATGCAGGGTGGTGATCCGTCAAGACGCAAACGCCGCCAGCACTCCAGGGACCGCGCTCTTGGACGAGCCGGGCGTCGACGCTAGCGAGCGTTGAGAATTTCGAGCTCCGTCGCGTATCGCTCGGCGGCCTTCGCGCGTCCCATCTGCTGATTGTAGCCGGCGAGCAGCTGGAGGATGTCTCGATTCGCCGGGTAGCGCTTGCGTATGTTCTCCAGGGTGCGGAGGGACGCTTCGCGCTGTCCTCCGTCAAACTGCGCCACCGCATAAACATAGCCGAAACGGATGGTTTCAGGACGGATCTCGTATGCTCGGCGAAGGTGCGTCATGGCCTCGGAGTATCGTCCCAGGCGAACCAAGGCGAGGCCCAACCCAAACTCGACTGCGGCTCCGTCGGCGGCCTTTTCGAGTCCCTCACGGAGGCTTGACTCAGCCTCTTCGTCTCGGCCTTGCAATCGATACAGATCGGCAAGGTTCACGTAGGCCGCGGTAAACGTTGGATCGATCTGGAGCGCCTCGCGCAAATTCGACTCGGCGTGCTTGAAGTCGCCGGCGAGCATCGCCACATGTGCCAAGTCGGCCAGGCCTTCGCCTCGGTCCGCGTTGAACGACCGTGCCTCGATGTATTCCGCGGTCGCGCTCTTCAGTGCGGCACGATCGGTTTCGCTCCAGTCGCCTGCATGAATGCCGAGCACCGCGGAGACCGCCTCGATCCGAACCGATCGAGCTTCATCGCGGAGGAGCGGACGGACCACTTCGACGCGCTGCTCGGGCGCCATGCTTCGAGCGGCTACCGCAACCGAGCGTCGAACGATGGGGCTCGGGTCGGTGCCAGCGCGCATCAGCAGAGCCGGAAGCGACGGAGAGCCCAAGTTGCGGAGCTCGAGAAGCGCGGTCGCGCGTACGATCGCCGGTGCCTTACCCACCGCGACCAGCTCTACGAGGCCCGGCTCGCCCTCCGGCCGCTGCGTCCGGGCGGCGTGCAGCGCCTCGGCAAAGGGATGCTCCACGCGACTCTCGAAACGCTTGGCGATTTCTCGTTCAGCCCAAGTGGCGCTCTTTTTCGTGTGGCAGCCGGTGCACGCATCTGGGGCGCCGATCTTCGCGGCAAGCGCCGGGCGCGGAATGCCGATCCGGTGGTCCGCTCGGTCATCGTTCACCATGTACGTGCGCTCGGGCATGTGGCAGTCGACGCAAAGGCTGCCCGGGGTCCCCGCTTCGTGAAACAGATGCTCCGGCGCGTCATAGACCTCGGCTTGATGGCATCGGCTGCACACGGCGTTGCCCTCCAAGCGAAGCTTCGTACTGTGCCCATCGTGGCAGTCGCTGCAAATCACGCCGGCAGCATGCATCTTGCTCTGCAAAAACGAGCCGTATACATACACCTCGTCTCGGATCTGGCCGTCGCTGAAGTAAAGCAGCTCCTCCAGAGCCGCGACGCGGTAGCGATCGTGAAAGCTCGCACTCTCGCCGCCAAGATCGGCGCGTCGAGAATGGCAGGGCGCGCAGATTTCCACTTCATCACTTGGGGAAGGCCGGCGTAGCGATGCGATGGATTCGCCTTCGCGAAAGGTCCAGATGCGCTCGACCAGGGTGGGCAGGCGTCGGTCGAAGCCCGCATTTGCCCCGAGTGCATCCGCTGCGCCATCGGTCGCCTCGGCGAGCTCGACGTGCCGTGACCCTGCGCCATGGCACGCCTCGCAGCCAACGTCGATCTCGAAGTAATCAGTCGAATAGCGCTTGGTCGCCCGGTCGTAGTTCTTTCGTAGCGCGGTCGAATGACAATCGGCGCAGGAGTAGTTCCAATTGTAGCTAGGCGCGGTCCAGTGGAGTGGGTCGCCTGGCTCGACGTACTCGTCGGGCTGGAGGTGAAACCAGCGCTGTCCGCCTTGCTCTCTCGACCGTGTATCCCACGCAAATAAGAACGACTGCAGGCGCCCGGGCTCGATCTCGACGAGGTATTGCTGGAGAGGTTCGACTCCGAACGTGTACACCACTGGGAAGCGCCCGCGTTCACCATTTGCGCCCAGTGCTTCGACGAAGAAGGCGTCTCCTTCGCGGAAAAATCGCGCGGTTTCTTTGTAGTGCTCGACCTTCACATCGTTGAAGTCGCCAAGCACCGTCTCCGGCGTTGCCGTCTGCATGGCGAGATCATGATGCGACCCCAGCCAGCCGCCATGCTGTGCCTCATGACAGGAGGCGCAGATAGCGGTGCCCACTAGCGTCGCCTGCTCTGTCGAAGTCAGGGTCGGTTTCGCCGACGGCTGTTCGACCACCCCCGACCGCTCCATGGCGACCTCGTCCGGCTTCTTGCTGCAGGACCACGTGAGCGCGATGAGCGCGATCCAAACCCCCCAGGCGAAAGCGCGTGACATGACCCGGGCGGTCTAGCGCGTATGGGAGAAAGGGGACAGTCCCCTTTTCAAAGGCCTAACGGTTGAAAAAAGGGGACTGTCCCCATTTCGTGGGGATAGGATGGTGGGGTGGAGATGGAGCGGGGCAACGCGGTTCGGCTGGTGCGGTTTCTGGTGGGGCTTTTCTTTCGGCGCGTGGAGGTGGCGGGGGTGGAGCGCGTTCCGACGACGGGCGGCGGGATACTCATCGCCTGGCATCCGAATGGGCTGGTCGATCCGGCGCTCATCATCAGCGGTTTTCCGCGTAAGGTCGTGTTCGGAGCGCGGGACGGGCTTTTCACCTGGCCCGTCGTGGGACGCTTGATGCGAGCGCTGGGAACGGTCCCTATTTTTCGCGCCACCGACGCCAGAAACGGCGACGTCGAGGCACGGCGGAAGGCAAACCGAAAGAGCTTGGATGCAATGGCCCAAGCCGTCTGCGACGGAGGCTTTGCGGCCTTGTTCCCCGAAGGTGTCAGTCACGACGATCCGTTTCTGCAGGAGCTCAAGACGGGCGCGGCACGCCTCTACTACCGCGCGAGGCAACTCTGCGCCGACAGCGGCGTTCCGCCCGTGATCATTCCGGTTGGACTTCACTACGACGACAAGACGATGTTCCGTTCGGACGTGCTGGTCGAGTTCCATGCACCGTTGGCGTTGCCGAGCGAGCTGCTGGCGCCGATTCCGGAAGGGGACGATGAAACCTTGCGCGCTCGAAGCAGCGAGCTGACCCGGGCGCTGGAGCCTGTGCTTCAAGAGGTGACCCACGCGACCGAGAGCTGGGAGCTGAATCAGCTGATGAACCGCGTCCGCAGCTTGGTTCGAGCAGAGAGGGCGAAACGGGCCGGTGCGAGCCTCAAAGCGCCCGACATGGCCGAGCGCTCCTTGGGGATGGCGAGGGTTTGGAAGGCGTACTACGCCCGCTTGCACTCCGATCCCGACGGAGTGCAGGCCTTGCTGAATCGCGTCGAGGCCTACGATGCCGCGCTCCGCGAGGTGAAGCTCGAGGACGACGATCTCGACAAACCGCCGCCGATTGAATCCAAATGGCTCCCCGTGCTCCTGGGTGCGCAAGCCGCCGTCGTGTTCCTGGTGATTCCTCCAGTGCTGGTCTTGGGTCTGCTCATCAACGCGGCCCCGTACTTTCTGATCAAGCTGGTCTCGCGTCTCGCTTCGAGGCAATACAAAGACACCGCTACGATCAAGCTGCTCACGGGGCTGATTTTGTTTCCACTCGCTTGGTTGATTTTCGCCCTGCTGGTGGGACTCGGACAGCTCGAGCTGCACAATTCCTTTGCTGGTATTCCGCGCGCGCCCTGGCCGGCCGGCGTCACCACCTTTCTGATCGGCGCCTTTGGCGGCGCGCTGGCTTTGATCTACCTCGAGCTGGTCAAGCGGACCTGGACTTCGATCAAGATTCGCGCGAAGCGCCAGTGGGGTTCCACCATCATCGAGCGCCTGTCGGCGGAGCGGGCGGCACTCTACGACGCCGTAGAAGAGATGCGCGAGGGACTGGACTTGCCGGGGGATGTGCTCGACGACGGTCGGGTCGGCACGCGCGAGCTCGGCCTCGACCCTGAGGACATGCCTTAGCCCTCGAGACCCTTCCAGGGGATGTCTTCGACCCCGGTTCGGTGGTTGGCGTCACGGGCCAGAACGAAGAGCAGATCGCTCAGCCGGTTGATGTAGCGAAAGAGCTCGGCGCGAAGCGACTCCTGTGCGCCGAGAGCGACGAGCGAGCGCTCGGCACGGCGGCAGACGCAGCGCGCGAGATGAAACCTCGACGCGCCCTCACTTCCACCTGGCAAGACGAACGAAGTCAGCGGTGGAAGGCCTTCTTCGTACTTGTCGATCGCACGCTCGAGGGCCTTGACCTGCGCCTCGGTGATCAGGGGCATCATGCTCTTGTCTTTGCGTTCGGCGGTCGAGGCGAGCTCCGCGCCTGCTTCGAACAAGTCGTTCTGAATCTGATTGAGCAGGGCATCGACCTCCGAATCCTGCACCGCAACCCGCGCCCAACCGATGGCGCTGTTGAGCTCGTCGACCTCACCGTAGGTTTCGACTCGAAGGGAAGCTTTCGAAACCCGATCTCCACCAAAAAGCCCGGTTTCGCCAGCATCGCCTGTCTTCGTGTAGATCTTCATCCCTCATTCCCTTCGCTCGTAAAGCAATCCCCTACCGCAACCCCGCGCCCGCTAGCGAAGGAGCGCGCATCGACCCGCTTCCGCCCGCTCTCTTGAAGCTCCTGAATTTCGAGCGTTCCCTCGGCACAGGCAACGAGAATGCCTTCCGGATCGAGCGCGATCACCTCGCCGGGGCGAGCCCCTTCGGGATCGAGCGTGGTGGCGAGCGCGCGATGGACCTTGATGCGCCGGTCGCCTAGCACGGTATGTGCGCCCGGCCACGGATTCATGCCGCGAATCTGATTGTGCACCGCCTGCGCCGGTTTGTTCCATTGGATACGCCCGTCTGATTTGTCGAGTAGAGGCGCCATCGTCGCCGCCGCGTCGTCCTGGGGCCGGGGCTCGAGCTCGCCCGCAACGTAGCGCGGCAGCTGTTCGCGCAGAAGCGCCGCGCCCATTTTCGAAAGCCTTTCGCTGAGTGTCGCGGCATCATCATCGGGCTCGATCCGGGTCGAAGCGCTTGCGAGGACGGGGCCGGTGTCCATGCCCTCGTCCATTTGCATCAACGTCACGCCCGTTTCTTCGTCGCCATGCACGATCGACCATTGAATGGGCGCCGCGCCTCGCCAGCGGGGAAGCAGCGAGGCGTGAACGTTGAGGCAGCCGGCGCGAGGCGCTTCGAGAACGGCACGCGGTAGGATCCGTCCGTACGCAACCACGACGGCCACGTCCGCCTCGAGCGACTGAAGGTGTGCGGCGAACTCGGCGGTACGCACTTTCGTCGGTTGCGAGACGTCGAGCCCGAGCTCTAGTGCGCGTTGTTTCACGGCAGGAGCCCGCATCGCCAACCCCCGACCGGCAGGCCGGTCCGGCTGTGAGATGACCGCCACCACGTCGCTAACCTCGTGCAGCGCATCGAGGCAGGGCACCGCGAACTCGGGGCTGCCGAAAAAAATCGTTCTCACGGGCCGTCACTGCGCGGCTTCGACCGCAGCTCGTTTAGTCATCGCGCGATGCACCATACGACGGCGCAGGACGCTGAGATGGTCGATCATCAGCTCGCCGTTGAGGTGATCGTTTTCGTGTTGAATCGCAATGGACAAGAGGCCGTCTGCCTCGAGCTCGAAGGGTTTGCCGTCCTGGTCGAGGGCCCTGACGGTGATGCGCTCGGCCCGGTCGACGTCTTCGCGAATACCGGGGAACGAGAGGCAGCCCTCGTTGAAGGTGGTCTCGCCGTCGGTGGCTATGATTTCGGGGTTGATGAACACGCGCAGGTCGCTCGGCTCGTCTTCGTCAGAGGCCACATCGACGATGAACAGGCGCTTTGAAACGCCGATCTGCGGCGCCGCCAAGCCGACGCCCGGGGCCGCGTACATCGTCTCGGCCATGTCGTCGATGAGGCTGTGCAGCTCGGCATCGAAGACCTCGACGTCTTTTCCGGGCTCGCGGAGCCGTTTGTCGGGGTAGAAGAGTATAGGGCGGATCACCTGGAAACCTCCGAGCGATTGGGCGCTCAAAGCCACTGAAAGGTAAGCATTTTCTAGCGCCGGGCAACCCCCGTCGCAAGATCGGGTGCGTTTGACAGGGGCCCGGGGCTAGAACAAGTTCTACTTTCGAACCGACCCGTGGCAAAGGAGCGCCGGAATGGCGGAGTGGGACCGTACAGTCGACTTGCTGGTGATGGGAAGCGGTGCCGCCGGCATGGGTGCCGCGCTGCGCGCGCACGATCTCGGGCTCGACGTGCTGCTCGTCGAAAAGAGCGAGCTCTACGGTGGAAACACGGCGATGTCAGGGGGGGTGTGTTGGGTCGCCAACAATCTCGGCATGGCTCGCGAGGGGATCGTCGATTCAGACGAGAAGGGCTTCGAGTATCTGAAGCACATCACCAAGGGCGAGGTGCCGGACGATCGCCTCTGGCTCTACATTCGCGAAAGCAAGCGTGTTCTCGCCTACCTGCACGAAAAGACCCACGTCCGCTACGTCCCGCTTGCGAAGTACACCGATTACTATCCCGAAGCGCCAGGCGGGCTACCGGGGGGCCGCTCGATGGACCCGGTCCCCTTCGACGGATCGCTGCTGCGTGAAGACTTGATTCGGCTGCGCCGGCCTCATCCGCAATCGCAGATTCTCGGCAAGTTCGGCATCACCGCGAAGGAAGCGCAGGCTGCGATCGGCGTAGGTTTCAAGACCATGATGTTCATGGCTTGGCAGATGCTCCTGTACATGCTGCGGTACTTCAAGCGAAAGCGCTGGGGGCGCGACACGAAGCTCTGCGCGGGCAACTCCTTGACGGGTCGCCTTCTGCTCTCGCTCAAAGAGAGAAAGGTCCCGGCCTGGCTCGAGACCAGCGTCGAAGAGCTGGTCTTCGAGGACGGCAAGGTGGTCGGGGCTGTGCTCCGCAAGAAGGGCGAAGCGATACGCGTCAAGACGCATCGCGGCGTCGTGCTCGCCGCGGGTGGGTTTTCGCGCAACCTCGAAATGCGCAAGCAGTATCAGCGGCAACCCATCACGACCGAGTGGACCGCCGGAACACCGTCAAATACGGGAGATGCGATTCGCCTGGGCCGCGATGCCGGCGGCGAGCTCGACCTGATGGACGAGGCTTGGTGGACTC
>Ga0316201_10004941_pt1 | contig 10174 bp, 9 predicted proteins | sample CS6wburrow_MG_FD_204516 | JGI IMG/M metagenome (GOLD analysis project Ga0316201, IMG submission 204516) | Coastal sediment microbial communities from Delaware Bay, Delaware, United States - CS-6 worm burrow | ecosystem: Environmental > Aquatic > Marine > Coastal > Sediment | place: USA: Delaware...
TATCGACGTCGCTCGAGGAGTGCGAGAAGCGCGACCGCAAGGGCCTGTACGCGCTGGCGCGCGCCGGGAAGATCAAGGAGTTTACCGGCATCAGCGATCCGTACGAGACGCCGGAGAATGCCGAGATGGTCATCGACACGATCGATATCTCGCCCGATCTCGCTGCGCATCGTATCCTCGTCAAACTCGAGAGCATGGGGTTCATTCGCTGACACGGTTAACCGCTGCAGGCGGCGATCGTGGTTGGGAGCAAACAGGTTAAGGTGGGCGCGTGAGCAAGAAACTCTACATCAAGACGATGGGCTGCCAGATGAACGAGTACGACTCGGACAAGATGGCGGACGTGCTGCGCGAGTCGCACGGCTACGAGCTGACCGACAGCCCTGAAGCCGCTGACCTGCTGCTTGTGAACACCTGTTCGATCCGCGAGAAAGCGCAGGAAAAAGTTTTCTCCGAACTGGGCCGCTGGCGCAAGCTCAAGGAAAAGAACCCCGGGGTCAGGATTGGTGTAGGCGGCTGCGTCGCCAGCCAGGAAGGCGACGGGATTACCGCTCGTGCGCCGTTTGTCGACGTGGTCTTCGGTCCGCAGACGCTACACCGGTTGCCAGAGTTGCTCGACAGCGCCGAAAGCGCCCGGAATTCTGTCGTCGACATCTCGTTTCCGGAAATCGAGAAATTTGACCGCCTGCCTGAACCCCGTGCCGAGGGACCCACGGCATTTGTGTCCGTGATGGAGGGCTGCAGCAAGTACTGCAGTTTCTGCGTCGTGCCGTATACGCGCGGCGAGGAAATCAGTCGGCCCTTCGATGACGTGATTGCTGAAGTCGCGAGCCTGGCTGAACAGGGTGTGCGTGAAGTGAATCTGCTGGGGCAGAACGTCAATGCCTATCGCGGACCGATGCATGACGGTGCGATTGCCGACCTGGCGACGCTGATCTATTTTGTCGCTGCCATCGAAGGCATCGACCGAATTCGATTCACGACGTCACATCCGGTCGAGTTCACTGATAGCCTGATCCAGGCCTATGCGGAAGTACCGGAGCTCGCTGGCTACCTGCACCTGCCGGTGCAGCACGGGTCCGACCGGGTGCTCGCGGCGATGAAACGCGGCCACACGATACTCGAGTACAAGCAGAAGATTCGCAAGCTGCGCGCCGCGCGCCCCGACATGTCGCTGTCGTCGGATTTTATCGTGGGCTTTCCCGGCGAGAGCGATAAGGATTTCGAAGCGCTGATGAACATGATCGCTGATGTTGGCTTCGACCAGTCCTTCAGTTTTATTTACAGCGCGCGACCCGGGACGCCGGCGGCGAGCCTTGCTGATGACACACCGATGACGGTCAAGAAACAACGATTACAGCTGTTGCAGACACGCATCAATCAGCAGGCGCTCGCCATCAGCGAAGCCATGGTAGGAACAACTCAACGGGTGCTCGTCGAGAAGCTGTCGAAAAAAAGCAAAGCGCAGGTTGCGGGCCGCACCGAGAATAATCGCTGGGTTAACTTCGATGCGAATCCCGCGACGATTGGCGAGTTTGTCGACGTCGTGATTACCGAGGCGCTGCCCAATTCGCTGCGCGGCCGGCGGGTGCTTCCAAAGGCGCGGGCTTCAGGGTAATCTGTCGAGCAATGATCTATTGTTCTGATAGACACTTTGCGACACCGTCCGCCAGTGCCGGCGTGCTCGCCACCTTGCTGATCAGCAAATTTCTTCCCAGAGGTCCTAAATACCCATCTTGAATGCTGTCCAGATTTCTCGAGATATCGTTCTCGAGCCCGCCGACAATAACCGCCTCGCCAACCTGTGCGGTCAGTTTGATGAACACCTTCGCCAGATCGAACGTCGCCTCGATGTCGAAATCGCGAGCCGCGGTAATCGTTTTCGCGTCACCGGCTCACCGGGCGCCGCCGAAGCGGGTGGCGATGTGTTGTTATCACTGTTTGAAATGACCGACAGCGAACGCCTTGATCCGGAAAGAGTGCACATGATGTTGCAGGAGTCCTTCATGAACGATGACGACGCGGCTGCTGGCGATGTAGCGAACGGCAGCAACGGCGATGACGACGCGCTCAGTATCCAGACCCGCCGCAAGCTGATTCGTGCACGCGGTGCCAACCAGGCGGGCTACCTGCGAAATATTCAGGCGCATGACCTTGCCTTTGGCATCGGTCCTGCCGGCACGGGCAAGACTTATCTCGCCGTTGCCTGCGCTATCGACGCGCTGGAGAACGAACAGGTCCGAAGAATCGTACTGGTGCGTCCCGCGGTCGAAGCGGGCGAACGACTGGGTTTCCTGCCGGGCGATCTGTCACAGAAAGTCGATCCGTACCTGCGCCCGATGTATGACGCCCTATATGACATGATCGGTGCGGAACGTGTTACCCGCCTGATTGAGCGCAACGTCATCGAAATCGCGCCGCTCGCCTTCATGCGCGGGCGTTCACTGAACGAGTCTTTCGTCATTCTCGATGAGGCGCAGAACACGAGCGTGGAACAAATGAAGATGTTCCTGACGCGTATCGGTTTCGGTTCCCGGGCGGTGGTCACCGGCGACGTTACGCAGATCGATTTGCCGACCGGGCAGAAGTCAGGACTGAAGAATGCCACGGAAGTGCTGGATGGCGTCACCGGCGTGGCGTTCACCAATTTCACGCGCAAAGACGTCGTGCGGCACGAATTGGTGCAGCGCATCGTCAAAGCTTACGAAGACGCCGACAGGCAAGGTTGATACCCGGGATGCCTGCCAGCGCGCCGGTCGTTGACGTCGATATCGCCAGCACGGCCGATGGCATACCTTCCGCCACGGCGATCCGGGACTGGGTTAAAAGTGCATTGGACGTCTCGCGGCAACCGGCTGCGGCGGCAGAAGTGTCGGTCCGCATCGTCGAAGAGGCCGAAATGCGGACGCTGAACCGCGATTTTCGGCAGCAGGACAAGTCGACCAACGTGCTGTCATTCCCGGCAGGCGCGATCGTGGGCTTGCCGGCCGACGCGGATCAGCTGTTGGGCGACATTGTCGTCTGTGCCCCCGTCGTCGCTCGCGAGGCGGCGGAGCAGGGCAAGCAGTTGCCACACCACTGGGCGCATATGGTGGTTCACGGCGTGCTGCACCTCCTCGGTTACGATCATCAGTCCGATGAGCAGGCGGCAGATATGGAGGCCCTGGAAAAACAGGCGCTCGAGCGGCACGGTATCGGCAATCCCTATGGAGCGCCTCGCTGAAGACCTGATAGACTTCTCGTATGAATGACAAACCGCCAAGTACCGGCGGCTCGGGCTCGCCAGGACTGGTTGCGCGACTGAAGCGCGCAATCTCGGGCGAACCTTTGAGCCGCGACGAAATCCAGACATTCATCCAATCTGAAGTTGAGCTCGATGCCGAAGAGCGCAGCATGCTGGCCGGTGTACTCGAGGTGTCAGAAACACAGGTTCGCGACGTGATGGTGCCGCGCTCGCAAATGGTTGTCATCGATATCGAAAAGGACTTCGACGATATCCTCGCGACCATTGTTGACTCGGGGCATTCGCGTTTTCCCGTCATCGGCGAGGATCGTGACGAGGTTTTGGGCATCCTGCTGGCCAAAGACCTGTTGCGGTATTTCGGCAGTGACGAGGCGAAGGATATGCGCGTCCAGAAGCTGTTGCGTCCCGCCGCCGTTATCCCCGAGTCAAAGCGACTCAATGCGCTGCTCAAGGAGTTTCGCGCCAGCCACAATCACATGGCGATCGTCGTGGATGAATACGGTGGCGTCGCCGGCTTGCTGACGATCGAGGATGTTCTTGAAGAAATTGTCGGCGAGATCGACGATGAGCACGACCATGAAGAAGCCGTGTTCATTCGCCCCGACGGCGACCGCAACGGCAAGCCGAGCTTTGCCGTTCGAGCTCTGACCCGGATCGAAGATTTCAACGAATATTTTGAATGCGAACTCGACGACGAGGAATACGATACGATCGGCGGACTCGTGATGCATGTACTCGGCCGGCTGCCGCGACGCGGCGAGAGGATTGAATTCGGCGGGTTCGCGTTCTCCGTCATCCGGGCGGACCGGCGGCGTATCGACGCCCTGCAAGTGCAAAGACAAAGCGAGTGACGCGTGGCGAAAGACACGCATTTCCTTTACCAGTTTCCTGCCGACCACCCCCGACTTAGCCGATTCATCATCTTCGCCCTCGGCTGTGCGATGTCGCTGGGATTCGCACCTTTCGGCTGGTCCTTGCTGGCGCCGCTCCTGCTGCTGCCGCTGCTGTTCGTTTGTCTGATTACGTCGCCGCGCGACGCACGGGCGCACGCGTTCTGGTTCGGTTTCGGCATGTTTCTCGCCGGGACCTACTGGATCTACATTTCAGTCCACGTTTACGGACAGGCGGCACTGTGGATCGCGATACTGCTGATGATCGGCCTGGCACTGCTCATGGCAGCGATCATCGCACTGGCAGGCGGGCTGATCAGTCGCCTTGCTCACGGCGAGCCGCTGCTGCTGCTATTTGTCGCGCCAACGACCTGGGTCGTAGCCGAGTGGACCCGCGGCTGGATACTGACCGGTTTTCCATGGCTCGCGCTTGGATACGGGCAGATCGACACCCCGCTGGCGGGCTGGGCGCCGGTCATCGGGGTCTACGGCGTTTCGCTGATGCTGATGATCAGCGCGACGGCATTGCTCGTAGCGATTTTATCGACCGGCAGGCTGCGCGGCGTCGCGCTGGTCATTGTTGCGCTGCCCTGGCTGGCTGGTGCATGGCTGCAGGGCACCGAGTGGACGGAGCCGGCGGGTGCGCCGGTCCGCAGCACGATCATTCAGGCGGGCGTTTCCCAGGACAAGAAATGGCAACCGGACCAGCTGCTGCCGATCATGCGGTATTACGCCCGGGCGACGGTGCAGGTTCCGGACAGCCAGATCGTTGTCTGGCCGGAGGTGGCGATCCCGTCGGTCAACGATCGGGTCGAGTCCTTCATCGAGACCATGGAGCAGGCGGCACGCCGCAACGAACAAAGCATCCTGTTTGGAATTCTGGAACGCAGCACGGCGGGGGATTCGGCGGGCCGTCTCTATAACAGCGTCTTCATCATTGGCGGCGAGCGGCGGCAGGCTTATCGCAAACGCCATCTCGTGCCCTTTGGCGAGTACTTCCCGGTGCCGGACAGCGTGCGCGCCTGGATGAAGATGCAAAACCTGCCGCATTCCGACCTGGTTGCCGGAGCGGAGATCCAGCCGCTGCTGCTCGCGCGAAACGGTGAAAAACTGGCAGTCGCTATCTGCTACGAGGACGCGTATGGCGCAGAACAGTTGTATGCGCTCCCGGAGGCGACGCTGCTGATCAACGTTAGTAATGATGCGTGGTTCGGCGACTCCATCGCGCCGCATCAGCACCTCGAGATCGCCAGGATGCGAGCCCTGGAGGTAGGCCGGGACGTGATTCGATCGACCAACACCGGTATCAGTGCCTTTATCGATGCCGACGGCAAGCTCCTCAAGACGGGACGACAGTTCGTGCCGGAAGTGCTGACGGCAAACGTCGAGCCCAGGTCCGGATTGACGCCGTACGCCGCGACCGGGAACAAGCTCGTCATCGGTTTATGCCTCGCCATCATGGGCGTATTCTGGATCAAAAGTCGGGTCCGCCCGTGACGCCCCGCAGGGGCTGACGACTGCTGCGAATTCCAGCCTGTTGCTGTAGGCTTGCGCTTCTGAAGCAGCTACCAAACAGCGACACCGATGACTAATTCGTACAAACCCGCGATGGTCGAGCAGGCCGCACAGGAACACTGGGCCGAGGCGCGATCCTTCGAGGTCGGAGAAGACCCGCAGCGGGAAAAATTCTACTGCCTGACGATGTTTCCGTATCCGAGCGGCAAGTTGCACATGGGCCACGTACGCGTGTTCACGATCAGTGATGTCTTCGCCCGCTTCCAGCGCATGCAGGGCAAGCACGTACTGCAGCCGATGGGGTGGGATGCCTTCGGCATGCCGGCCGAAAACGCGGCGATCAAGCGGGGTGTGCCGCCTGCGCAGTGGACGTACAACAACATTGACGACATGCGAGATCAGCTCAGGCAGCTCGGTTATGCCTACGACTGGACCCGCGAAATCACGACGTGCCGGCCGGAGTATTACCGCTGGGAGCAATGGCTCTTCACCAAGATGTTCGACAAAGGCCTGGTCTATCGCAAGAACTCGGTCGTTAACTGGGATCCGGTCGATCAGACGGTACTGGCTAATGAGCAGGTCATCGACGGGCGCGGCTGGCGTTCGGATGCGCTGGTTGAGCGCCGCGAGATTCCACAGTGGTTCATGAGAATCACCGCGTACGCCGACGAGTTACTCGACGAGCTTGATCGCATGCCGGGATGGCCGGAATCGGTCAAGACGATGCAGCGCAACTGGATCGGCCGTTCCGAAGGCGTGGAGCTGTCCTTCGATGTCCCCGGTGAGGATGCGCCGCTGACCGTCTATACGACACGGCCGGATACGCTAATGGGCGTGACCTACATGGCGGTCGCGGCCGAGCATCCGCTGGCAACGCGAGCAGCACAGGACAATGCGGATGTTGCTGCGTTTATCGAGGAGTGCATGCAAACGGATGCGGCCGAAGCGACGCTCGAGACCATGGAAAAGAAGGGTATGCCGCTCGGCATCAATGCGACTCATCCACTGACCGGGGAAGACGTGCCGCTGTGGGTCGCGAATTTCGTGCTCATGAGTTACGGCACCGGCGCGGTGATGGCCGTACCGGGCCACGATGAGCGTGACTGGGAATTTGCGAAGAAACACGGCATTCCGATCCGGCAGGTCATCGCGCCGACCGACGGCAGCGAAATCGATATCGAAGAGAGTGTCTTCGTCGACAAGGGTGTGCTGATCAATTCCGGTGACTATGACGGCCTGGACTTCGACGGCGCGTTCAATGCGATTGCCGATCATTTCGAAGCGACCGGGCGCGGCGGGCGCACGGTCAACTACCGTCTGCGCGACTGGGGCGTGTCACGACAGCGCTACTGGGGCACGCCGATTCCGATCATCTACTGCGACGACTGTGATGCTGTGCCGGTACCCGAAGACCAGCTGCCCGTTGTGCTGCCGGAGGATGTCGAGTTTACCGGCGTCGGCTCCCCGTTACGCGACATGCCGGAATTCTACGAGACGAGCTGTCCAAAGTGTGGCCAAGCGGCTCGTCGCGAGACAGACACTTTCGATACGTTCGTCGAGTCGTCCTGGTATTTTGCGCGCTACGCGTGTCCCGACAATGACAAAACCATGCTCGATGAGCGTGCCGCCTACTGGACGCCCGTGGATCAATACACCGGCGGCATCGAACACGCGATTTTGCACTTGCTGTATTCGCGCTTCTTCCAGCGCGTGATGCGCGACGAGGGGTTGACCGATGTGTCTGAGCCGTTCACCAACCTGCTGACGCAGGGCATGGTGCTGAAAGACGGCGCCAAGATGTCGAAGGCCAAGGGCAACACCGTCGACCCGCAGGCACTGATCGCCAAATACGGCGCCGATACCGTACGGCTGTTCATGATGTTTGCTGCCCCGCCGGAGCAGTCACTGGAGTGGTCGGATGACGGTGTACAGGGCAGTTTCCGGTTTCTGAAGCGTTTCTGGAACGCAGTCGTCGAACACGCATCGGCTGGCGCGGTCGCGACCGCCGACTGGACCACGCTGAACGATGCGCAGAAAGAACTGCGCCGCAAGACGCATCAGACGATTGCGAAGATTAGCGATGATCTCGGGCGTCGCAACAGCTTCAATACGGCGGTGGCGGCCGCGATGGAGTTGCTCAATACCATCAACAAGTTTGACGACGAATCGGCTTCCGGTCGTGCCGTGGAGCGCGAAGCGCTGGAAGCGGTCGTCCTGATGCTGTCACCCATCGTGCCGCATATCTGTCACGCGCTGTGGCAACGCCTGGGACATCAGACGGCGCTCATCGATCGCCCCTGGCCCGACGTCGACCCGTCTGCGCTTGAGGCCGATCAGATTGAACTGGTCGTGCAGGTGAACGGTAAGCTGCGGGCACGCTTGTCGGTCGCCGCTGATGCCGACAAGGAGACCATTGAAGCGCAGGCTGTCGCCGACGAAAACGTACAACGCTTTATCGATGGCAAGGCGATTCGCAAGGTCATTGTCGTGCCGGGCCGGCTGGTCAACATCGTTGTTTAGGCGCGCATTCATTGTCGTCGCCCTGTTGGTTGCCGGGTGCGGTTTCCAGATACAGGGTGCCTTGCGGACGCCGCCGGAAATGGCGCGGACATTCATTGACGTCGAAGACCGCAACAGTCTTTTTACACGCGAGTTGCGCACCCAGCTGCGAAGTGCGGACGTCGACATTGTTGATACCGCCGCCGCGGCGACAGCAACGCTGTCGATCGTCTTTGAGCAGACCGACCAGCGAGTGCTGTCGGTGTCGGCGCGCAACGTGCCCACCGAGTACGAGGTCTACTATACGATTCAGTACCTGATCGACGCAGGTACTCGCAGGCTTATTGAGCCCCAGACGCTCACCGTCACTCGCAGTTACACCTACGACTCGACGCTCGTGCTGGGCAAGGCGCGTGAAGAGGAGCTGTTGCGCAATGCCATCGTCGAAGACCTGGTGCGCATCGTGCTCAAACAAATCGCGACGCTCTAGGTTCCGGGCAATAGAGTCGCAGACAGGCAAGGTGCTGGCGGTCATAGATCTTGCGGTCAGTGAGATCATCAACCTGCTGCAACGCTACGATTTGTGCCTGGTCATCAGCGATGACGCCGCGCCGATTCCCGGCACCTATTGGGGTGAGCCCGAGGCGGGCATCATCGGTCACACGATTTATGCGCGCAGCGACACGCCGATACACTCGCTGCTGCATGAGACCTGCCACGTCATCTGCATGCCGGGACAGCGGCGTGACAGTCTGTGCCGCGACGCGGGCGGCGATGATCTTGAAGAATCAGCGGTGTGTTACTTGCAGGTCCTGCTTGCCGATTGCCTGCAGAATGTCGGGCGGAAGCGGCTGATGCGCGACATGGACGCATGGGGATACAGTTTTCGCCTCGGAAACACGCGGCAGTGGTTCGAGCAGGATGCTGAGGATGCCCGACAATTCCTTTTAAAACATAATCTTATTACCGAATCGGGCGTGCCGTCGTTTTCTCTGCGAGCCTGATGGCGGTTAGCCGTTGTATAGTTTCGTATGGTCTGGCCCCGCTATCTGTTCTATTTCATCGCTGTCGCGTTCGTCACCTGGGCGCTCGTGCAGATGGAAATAGCGTCTCCGGGCAGCCTGAAGCTGCACGTCGTCCCGAATCCCACGGATGTCTATGGCACCAGCGAGTACTCGCCGGTCGAGATTATCCAGGCGATCATCCTGGCGGTTTGTGGGCTGATCATGGCCTGGGTCGCACGCTACTGTCCGTCACAACGCCCACTCGCGTTTACGTTTGGCGGCATGGCGCTGATCTTCCTGATCCGCGAATCCGACTATTTTCTTGATCGCTTCGTCGCCGACAATCTGTGGCAGGTCCTGGTCGCGATATTTGGCGCGCTGCTGATTGCCTACGTGCTGCGTCACGTCAGACGGCTGCAAATCGGGCTTGCACGGGTCTGGCCATCACCGGGACTGACGTTACTGTTCGCCGGAGCTACGGTGCTGTTTGCGTTCATTCCGCTGGTCGGGCATGAGCCGCTGTGGCAGTCCATTCTCGGCGCCGAATACCGACGTGTGATCAAGCTCGCCATCGAAGAGTTCATCGAGTTGATGGGCTACTACCTGTGGATGATCGGCACGATCGAGTACGCATTGCAGGCGCGCGCCATCGCGTTCCGGGCGCCGCAGCCCGCCGCCCAACGACGGCGCGATCAGCGTCGCCGCAAGTCCAAAGGCAAGTTCTAAAGCCCTCCACATCACATCCGACGTTTACGGCACGCGACGCGCATTTATTGGCGACCGGTCTCGCAGATGCCGACTCGTTTCGGCAAGCGAGATATTCGCCGTGATCGCCGCCGTCCTGGCGCAGTCCAAAATTCAGATCAGCAAATCGGCTGATTGCATTTATTGGCAGACGGCGGGCTACGGGGGTAATTCAGAGGAGGGTGGGGTTGGGCGCGTCGCCATAGACCTCTTCGGGGTCAAAGATCTTTTCGGTTTCAGTCCACTCGAGCTCGACGTGCCCGTCGACCTGTTTCGCC
>Ga0316201_10004942_pt1 | contig 10173 bp, 7 predicted proteins | sample CS6wburrow_MG_FD_204516 | JGI IMG/M metagenome (GOLD analysis project Ga0316201, IMG submission 204516) | Coastal sediment microbial communities from Delaware Bay, Delaware, United States - CS-6 worm burrow | ecosystem: Environmental > Aquatic > Marine > Coastal > Sediment | place: USA: Delaware...
GAGCGGATGAAACACCACCGCCTCATCGACGCGGTTGATGAACTCCGGACGGAAATGCTGTCCGACCACCTCCATGACCGAGGACTTCATCTCCTCGTAGCGCTCCTCGCCGGCCAGCGTCTGGATCAAGTCCGAACCCAGATTCGAGGTCATGACAATCACGGTATTGCGGAAATCAACCGTGCGCCCCTGACCATCGGTCAGACGGCCGTCGTCCAGCACCTGCAGCAAGACGTTGAATACATCCGGATGGGCCTTTTCAATCTCGTCCATCAGAATGACGCTGTAGGGCCGGCGCCGCACAGCTTCGGTGAGATGACCGCCTTCCTCGTAACCGACATAACCAGGCGGCGCGCCGATCAGGCGGGCCACTGAATGCTTCTCCATGAACTCCGACATATCGATACGCACCATGGCATCTTCGGTATCGAACAGGAAATCGGCCAGGGTCTTGCACAGTTCGGTCTTGCCCACCCCGGTAGGCCCTAGGAACAGGAAGGAGCCATTCGGCCGACTGGGATCGGCGAGACCGGCACGCGAACGTCGGATCGCATTCGATACCGCGGTCACCGCCTCTGTCTGACCGACCACGCGTTTGGCCAACACGGATTCCATGCGCAGCAGTTTTTCCTTTTCGCCCTCGAGCATCTTGGACACTGGTATACCGGTCCATTTCGATACCACGCCAGCGATCTGTTCTTCGGTGACCTTGTTACGAAGCAGGTGAGTTTCCTTCACCTCGGCCTGACCTGCCACATCGAGCTGGCGCTCTAGCTCGGGGATGCGGCCGTATTGCAGTTCCGACATACGCTGCAGATCGCCGGCACGACGGGCGGTCTCGAATTCCAGGCGGGCCTGCTCGAGCGACTCCTTGATGTGCGTGGTGCCCTGAACCGCCGCTTTCTCCGATTTCCAGACCTCTTCAAGGTCGGCAAACTCGCGCTCCAGCTCGGCGATCTCACTTTCCAACGCGGCCAAGCGCTTCTTCGAGGCCTCGTCAGACTCTTTCTTGAGCGCCTCGCGCTCGATCTTGAGCTGCACCAGGCGGCGATCGAGCCGGTCCATTTCTTCCGGCATGGAGTCGATCTCCATGCGGATCTGCGACCCGGCCTCATCGATGAGATCGATCGCCTTGTCCGGCAACTGGCGGTCTGCGATGTAACGATGCGACAGCGTCGCGGCAGCAACGATCGCCGGGTCGGTGATCTCTACACCATGATGGACCTCGTAACGCTCCTTCAGACCGCGCAGGATGGCGACGGTGTCTTCGACCGTGGGCTCCTGAACCAGCACCTTCTGGAAGCGCCGTTCGAGCGCGGCATCCTTTTCAACGTACTTGCGATACTCGTCCAGCGTGGTGGCACCAAGGCAGTGCAATTCGCCACGTGCCAGGGCCGGCTTGAGCATATTGCCGGCATCCATGGAGCCTTCGGCCTTGCCCGCACCGACCATGGTGTGGATCTCATCGATGAACAGGATGATCTGCCCTTCCTGCTTGGACAAGTCACTGAGTACGGCCTTCAGGCGTTCCTCGAATTCGCCGCGGAACTTCGCGCCCGCGATAAGCGCTCCCATGTCCAGCGACAGCAGACGCTTGCCCTTCAGGCCCTCCGGCACCTCACCATTGATGATGCGTTGCGCCAGCCCCTCCACGATCGCGGTCTTGCCCACACCGGGCTCACCGATCAGAACGGGATTGTTCTTGGTACGACGCTGCAGCACCTGAATGGAACGACGGATCTCATCATCGCGCCCAATCACCGGATCCAGCTTGCCCTGTTCGGCGCGTTCGGTCAGATCGATGGTGTATTTTTCCAGCGCCTGGCGCTGATCCTCGGCGTTCGGGTCATCGACCGACTGACCACCCCGCACCTGCTCGACGGCTTTTTCCAGCGCACCCTTGCTCGCGCCAGCTTTACGCGCCAGGTCACCGATCGCACCCTTGTCCTCGACTACCGCCAGAACGAACAGCTCCGAAGAGATGTACTCGTCCTTGCGTTGCTGGGCGAGCTTGTCGGTCTGATTGAGCAGCCGCCCGAGCTCGTTGGAGATATGCACGTCGCCGGCGGCGCCCTGTACCGACGGCAGGCGATCGAGTGCCTCGCCGAGCGCCGAACGCAATTGGTTTACATTCACATCGGCCTGGGCAAGCAGGTGACGCACCGTTCCGCCTTCCTGATCCAGCATGGCTGTCAACAAGTGAGCCGGCTCGATGAACTGATGATCGCGCCCTACGGCAAGGCTCTGTGCATCCGACAGAGCCATCTGGAATTTGCTGGTCAGTCGATCCATCCGCATGGGATAAAACTCCGAAAATTTATGTGGTTATCCCTCATATGGGGTACCGGGAAGAGAATTCAAGGGAGCTGGCACACCAACCCCGGGACGCTGGGATCCGTACCTTGAACACCGCCGCTTGCCTTACAAGCGCCGCGCAAAAGGATAAAATCAGTGCCTGACCGGACAAGGACCCTCGTCGAATGCAACGCCTGTTATTGCTGTTTTCCCACCGGCCATGGATTTGGCTGTCGCTGCTGCTGCTCGCATCCATGCTTGCGGCGACCCAGATCGGTGAGCTGAGGGTTCGGGTCTCGGCAAACGAGATGCTTGTGGTCGATGACCCGCAGCGCGCCTATTACGAAGAGGTCAAGGCCACCTTCGGTGAAGAGCAGGTTGTCCTGCTGATCGTCGAAGACAGGGAACTGCTGGCACCGGAGAAGCTCGAGGTGCTGCAAGCGGTCGTGAACGAACTGGAGGCCCTGCCCTTCGTTGATCGGGCGGAAAGCCTGTTCAGTGTCCCGCACGTCAAAAGCATCGACGGCTTTCTCGACAAGCAACCCTACCTGGCCAGCTTGCCGAAAACGGCAGATGAGGGTCGAAACCTGCTCACGCAGGCGATTGGGAACCCATTGATTCGCAATGTACTGGTGTCCCCCAACGGCGAGGCCATGGCGGTTGCCGTTGTCCTGGCCGACACCGACATGCCCGTGGACGACCACCTGATCACCAGTGCACTCGAGAACGCCACCCGGCCCCTGCAGCAGGCGTACAACCGAGCCTATCCGATCGGTTTCCCCCAGGTGCGTACTGAGATCGCCAAGCGCATCATGGCAGAGCAGAACGCTTTGATGCCCATGGCGGTTGGCGCACTGCTGATCGCACTGTTCCTGCTGTTGCGGCAACTCCTCGACATCCTGACCCCCCTGCTTACCGCCGGCATCAGTATATTGTGGACCTTCGGCCTGATGGGCTGGATCGGCATCCCAATCAACGTGGTCACCTCGACGGTACCGATCCTGCTTATCGTGGTCGGTTCAACCGAGGACGTCCATCTGCTGGCCGAATTCAGGCATGCGCAGCGGCGTGGAGAAAACACCGAGATCGCCCTCGAGCATATGGCGCGAAAGATGGGCCGGACCGTCCTGCTGACCTTCATCACCACCTATGCGGGCTTTCTGTCGGTTGGTCTCAGCGGGATAGAGACACTCAGTCAGTTCGGACTTGTCGCATCAACCGGCCTGCTGTTCAATTTCATCGTGACGATGATCTTCATCCCTGCTGCGCTGTCGCTCGCCGGCCGCTGGCAACTGGATGGGCGGTCTCGCCTGTTCGAGGAGCATAGCTTCCAGTGGTCGGTGGCTTACTGGAAATTTCTGAGCAGACATCGCTGGCATGCGTTCGTCGCCCTTACCATGCTGGCCGGCGTCGCCGCCACAGGTATTCCGAACATTCAGGTCAATCACAACCCGATTGACAGCCTCGGCCCGGACTCTCCGGTCGCACAAAACATCACGCGTCTCAACGATCAGTTTGCAGGCCTTGAATCCGTATCCGTGGTCATCGAGTCGGGCATCCACGAAACCTTCTTGCATTCGCGTTATCTGGACGAGCTGGTCAAGGTGCAGCGCTTCATTCAGGCAATGGACAGCTCGATGTCGGTAACCTCTTTTGCAGATTACCTGGTATTGCTGAACAACGCCTTTCAGGAGAGCGAAGATGCCGGCGTGCCGGCATCAAACGACGAGATCGCCGAATTGATGATCTTTCTCGATCATGATCGTGTGAGTTCCTACGTGACGGAGGACTACAGCCAAGTCCGGATTCTGGTCCGCCACAATATCGTCGCAACCGAACGGCTCAAGGACATGCGGCGGGAGGTCAGAAAATTTCTCGACGAGCAGCTTGACTCCGGACTGAGTGCAAGGATCGCCGGGGATTCAATACTGACCCTGTCGGCGACTAACAGCATGATCTTCGGACAGCTTCAGTCCGTCCTTCTGATCCTCACCTTCTTCATCCTGATCATCACCTTCCTGTTCACCGATCTGCGTGTCGGCCTGATCGCCGCGCTACCCAACATGTTCCCGGTGATCATTCTGTTCGGCGTGATGGGTTGGGCTGACATCCCGCTGAATATCGGTACGACCATGGCCGCGGCCATCGCGATCGGCATCGCGGTCGATGACACCCTGCACTTCATGCTGCGCTACAACCAGGAACTGCGCACGTCCAAGAGCCAAGACCGGGCGATGCAGAACACCATCTACGAAGAGGCGCTGCCGGTCGTCTCCACATCGATCGCCCTCACCGTCGGGTTTTTGGTCTTCTCACAGTCAGACTTCGCACCCGTCGCCCAATTCGGCCTGCTCAGCGCCCTGGTCATCAGTTCCGCGCTACTCGCGGATTTCGTCATCACACCGCTGGCGATATCGTCTCTGCGATTGGTCACTCTGTGGGATCTGCTGTCTTCGCGCGTTCGCCAACAGGTCATGCTGAACAGCCCTCTGTTCCGTGGCATGCGCCCCTGGCAGATCAGAAAGTTTGTGCTTTCCAGCACACTTCATGAGTTCAAGGCGGGCGAGCCAGTCTATTGCCGGGGCGACATCAGCTCGGCGATGTATCTGGTGATGAAGGGGGTCGTCGAGATCACGGTTCCGCGCCCGGATCGACAGGACAGGGCCCCGGTGGTCGACCGGTTTTCGGCTGGGCAGATATTCGGTGACGTTGCCTTGCTTGCCAACGAACCGCGCAAGACGGATGCAATCGCGCTAAGCGACACCACCCTGATGGTCCTGAGCCGCGAGGCCATCGCCAACGTCACCAAGCTTCACCCATTCATAGCCTCAAAGCTGTTCCTCAACCTGGCGCGTGACGTAAGCTGCAGGTGGGTGGCATTCATCGTGCGCGTAAGAAGTGCGAAAGGCGACCTGACCGAGGAGGATGAAAAAAAATGAACCCGACCATTTTTGCATTGCACTTTATTGCCCGCAGCATCTTCGGCACAGGTTCCGAACCCTGGGGAAAACGACTCCTTGTCGTTGCCTTGTCGATCGGATTCTCCATTTTCCTGACCGCGCCGAACGTGGTCGGTGCAGAGGAGACACACAAGGCATTCTTCTACGAGCCCGGGAGCGGCGCGAGAGTTACACACTACACCATCGAACTACCGGTCAAACGGGGGCAGAGGCAGGCCTTCACGGTACCGGATGATTGTGACGCGGTGATTCGGGCCCTCGACGAAGGGGCGAATTATTGGGGCAGCATCGTCGACCGCCGCTTCTGGATAAAGGTTGAGGGCGACTGCCGCCACCACCGCTTTCTTCATCGCCTACCGCAGCGGGTCGTCGAAGACCATGTCACCGGCTATGATTTCATGAATGCCAGCCTGAGCGATCTACCCATAGACCCCCGTTGCACCAGCCCGGACCGGTCGAACTGCAATCCCCTGGCAACCGATGCGTTTGGCATGCTGCTTCATTTCCCACTTACCCAGCAGGTCGCCGCCCGGCCCGCCGGCGTCGAATGCACACATTGTGAGTTCAAAGACGGCGTGTTGCGCGGCCGCATCTTCCGTGACGGGGACGGCATCAGCTGCGAGGCCGTTCCCTACGGCCCCAGCCTGCGCCTGATCGCGGTGGACTTTGCCGACATCAACGGCGATGGGTTTCTCGATGCGGTGCTGCGTTTCATCCCGCTCGGGCCGGGTTCAAACAGGGCGCCCCTGACCCTGCCGCTGACCAGATTTGACCAAACCGGGCCCTTTACGGTGCCCAAGATGACGCCGCCACCGGATAGTCGCTAACCCGCATGTTGCATGAAAGAATCGGAATATCTGGAAAAAGCTGGAACGCCAGGTTCTTCAGAAATCCGATCAGTACAAACTGCAGTTCGGGCAACTTGCCCGGCAGACGCAATCGTGTGACTGTATTGGCACAAAAAAACCGAACTTGCGCAACCGTCTTCGTGCAAGGTGCGGGCTGAAGGGTCCATGAAACTTGGGGAAACGGAGCGAGATAAGCCGATAGCCATGCGGCCACCAGCCCGGAAGGTCAGGACGTGGATCCACCCTTTTGGTAAACCTTGCGTTTGAACAGGTCGGTACGCCGACTGACCACGCGGTCGACGAACAGCATGCCGTCGAGGTGGTCGATCTCGTGCTGCGCCGCCCTCGCCTCATAACCCTCCATGTCGAACTCGAGCGGCTCACCGTAGGGATCGCGTGCAACAAGATGGATGCGCGTTGCACGAATTACGTTGCCGGTATAGTCCGGCACCGAAAGACAACCCTCCCTGCCCATCTCATAGCCTTCCCAATGGGTAATCTCGGGATTCACCAGGATCTGGTGACCATGATTGGGTACCGGCTTGCGCGTGCCCGAACAGTCCAGAATAACCACCCGCCTGAAGTAGCCCACCTGCGGTGCGGCGATGCCCACTGCAGCCGGTCCGTTCACGCGCGTCTGTTCCAGATCAGCGATGAACGCGTGCAGTGCCTCGTCGAACTCATCAACCGGTTCCGATACCCGTTTTAGGGCATCATCGGGCAGGGTCAAAATCTCCAGGATTGCCACGCTGTCGCTCAACCTATGTAGGTCTCAATTGCACTGACGTTCACATCGACACCCTCCTGCCGCAACGGTTCCAGGGCCCGTTCGATGGATTCGACCGCCACATCGGCGACACCGGCAATCTGCATGATGTACACGGGTTTCTCTGCGGTGCCTGCAACATCCGATTCGAGATCGAGGATATTGAAACCCGATTCAGCCAGTGCAGCGGTCACCTGCGCGACGATACCGGCGCGATCGGCGCCCGTCACCGTAACCTGGATGTTCGGCAGCAGATGCTCGTGCAGGTGGGCCTTGATCGGATCGATATTCAGGCACATCCCCTGCGCCTCGATGACCGGCTTGAGCCGGTCGCGCAGTTCGGACTCCAGATGGTCCCCGGAAACCATCATCATCACGGTGAAGTTGCCGCCGAGGCGCAACATCGAGGTCTCGCCGAGGTTCAGTCCAAAATCGAACAGGGCCCTGGTGATCGCCGCAACGATCCCGGGTTTGTCTTCGCCAATGAGCGTGAGCATGTACCAATGCGTTGTCATGGTGATCTTCTCTCGTGGTTCAGGGTGTCAGCCAGATGAGGCTCGCTATTCTGCCGGTTACACCATCACGACGATAGGAAAAGAAGCGCGCCGGGTCGCGGAAGGTGCACAGGCCACCGCCACTGACGGCATCCAAGCCCGTTCGTCCCAGGCGGTCGCGTGCCAGCCCGTACAGATCCGCCAGCCAATGGCCTGCACCATGGGCCTGAAAGTGCCGACTGCACGTCGCATCTTCTGCCAAGAAGGCGGCGCGGACCTCGTCGCCCACTTCGAAAGCCGAGGGACCGATCGCGGGCCCCAGCCAGGCCATGAGTTGGTCTGGCGGGTCATCGAAACATGCCACTGTCTGTTCCAGCACACCGGCCAGCAGCCCGCGCCAGCCGGCGTGTGCAGCACCAACGGCTGTACCACGCACGTTGCAGAACAGCACCGGCAGGCAGTCGGCGGTCAAGACCGCGCAGACGTGTCCAAGCCGGTCCTCGTAGCAGGCATCGGCAGGCCGCAACGGCCGGCCAGGCAGACATACCCGGGTACCGTGCACCTGATCCAACCAGCGCGGTTGCTGCGGCAGCTGAAGATGCGCCGACAGGCGTGCACGGTTCTCGGTCACCGCGCGCGCATCGTCGGCGACGTGGGCAGCGAGGTTGAGGCTGGCCCAGGCACCCACACTGATGCCACCTGCGCGCGTCGTGGTGCAGGCCCTGACCGTCTTTGGTGCCGACCATGTCGGCCGGATACACTCAATCCTCGTCTTCGCCGTACTCATCGAATCCCGCGTAGTCTTCGTAATCGGGCTCCTGCCAGTGGATATTCGCGTCGGCGGCGAACGCGTCGATGACGCCCCGCATATCGGCCGGGATGGCACATTCAAAACGCATCCATCTGCCGCTGACGGGATGCTCCAGCTGCAGGCGTTTGGCGTGCAGCGCCTGACGCCGGAACCCGCGCAGCACGCTCTTGAGCTCGTCTGATGCGCCACCGGGCAGATGCAGGCGGCCGCCGTAAACCTGATCGCCGAAGATCGGATGGCGCAGATGTGCCATGTGGACGCGGATCTGGTGGGTACGGCCGGTCTCGAGGATCACCTTCAGCAGGGTGTGGCCGCGGAAATGCTCGAGTACCCGGAAATGTGTCACCGACGGCTTTCCCATCGGATTCACCGCCATGCGGGTACGCTGGGTTGGATGGCGACCGATCGGCAGGTCGATAACGCCACCGGCCGGCATACTGCCGATAACCAGGGCTCGATACTCACGCTTGACCTCGCGCGCGGCGATGGCGTCTACCAGGCGCTTGTAGGCGGCCTGGGTCTTACCGATCACCATCAACCCGGTGGTGTCTTTGTCGAGTCGATGCACGATACCCGCACGCGGCAGCTCGGCCAGGCCGTGATTGTAATGCACCAGTCCATTCTGCAGGGTGCCGTCGCGGTTGCCCGCGGCAGGATGGACCACCAGCCCCGAGGGCTTGTTGACGACCAACAGGTGCTCGTCCTCGAATACGACGTCAAGCGGGATATCCTGCGGCACGCAGGTCACCTGATCCTCGACAATGGCGCGCACTGCCAGCAGATCACCCATCTCAACCTTGTCGCGCGGGCGCCGCTGCGCGCCATTGACGCTGACCAGGCCCTGGCGTGTCCAGGTCTGCAGACGACTGCGCGAATAGTCCGCAAAAAGGCATGCCAGCGCCTGATCCAGGCGGGCACCGGCCAGATCCGCCCCAACCCTCGCCTCGAGGAGTTTTTCTTCCTGTTTCTGATCCGTCAAGTTGCTTCCGGTATAATCTTGGGCCAATTTGGAGAATGCGGATTATCACCCATGTCACGCAGCATCTGGTCAGTTTTGCTTATCGCCCTGTTTCTCTCCGGCTGTTCCTTTTTTAAACAAAAGGACGAGACCGTCGGCTGGAGTCAGCAAAAACTCTACACCGAAGCGACCGACGAGATGCAATCAGGCAACTACGAACGCGCGATCAAGTACTACGAGATCCTGGAATCACGCTACCCGTTCGGCAAGTATGCCCACCAGTCGCAGATAAACCTCGCCTACGCCTACTACCGCCATAACGAGCCGGAGTCTGCGCTGGCAGCGGCCGACCGTTTCATCAAGCTGCATCCGGGGCATCCGGCAACCGCCTACGCGTATTACCTGCGTGGCCTGATCAATTTCACCCGCAGCCTTGGATTCCTCGACCGCTTCCTGCCGACCGACACCTCACAGCGCGACCCGGGTGCCGCGCTCGACTCCTACAAGGACTTTGCCGAGGTCGTGCGCCTTTTCCCGAACAGTGAATACGCCGAAGATGCGGCCCGCCATATGCTTCACCTGCGCAACAACCTTGCCCGTCACGAGGTTAACGTGGCCAAGTACTACATGCGCCGTGGAGCCTTTCTGGCCGCAGCCAACCGTGCCGAGTACGTGGTCCAGAATTATCAGCGCACACCCGCACTGCGTGAGGCACTCGAACTGATGATCGCAGCCTACACGGAACTGGGCATGGAGGATCTGGCAAACGACACGCGTCGGGTGCTTGCGTACAACGAAGACAACGGCAGCCTGATCGATGACCCGCAAAAAGTCGGGGATAAGCCGTTCGGCCAGGATGTCTGGGAATTCTTCGAACTCGATCAGAACTGAGCCCGATCAGCACCGCCCCGACGCTAGTGGGCTGCTTGGTAAGTTTGGTAACACTCAGCCGATCCGCAAGCGTCATCGGCAAGGCTCGCGAGCGCCGGACTAGCCGTTGCTAATTCAAGCGAGCGAAACACAGGCGATGGCGCTTGTGGA
>Ga0316201_10004943_pt1 | contig 10173 bp, 13 predicted proteins | sample CS6wburrow_MG_FD_204516 | JGI IMG/M metagenome (GOLD analysis project Ga0316201, IMG submission 204516) | Coastal sediment microbial communities from Delaware Bay, Delaware, United States - CS-6 worm burrow | ecosystem: Environmental > Aquatic > Marine > Coastal > Sediment | place: USA...
CAGGTTCGACTTTTCCTTTGGGGAATCCCAACTCATAGCGATCGGTACCCGCGCCATATTCTCGTATTAATAGAAGACTATCACCATCTTCACTTCGCAGAATAGGAATAATAAGTACTGCGCCTACACCAGTCGTTACGAGCCGTTCAAATTGACGTTTCTCGCCATTCGAAAACTCAAGATCAAGCGCTTCAATTTTAAATAAACGGCTAGTGGCAACGACGCGTGTTTGGTGTATTGTTGGCTTTTGTTTCATATCCATAGATCCATAAGGAGTTTACCCGTTGGCGAACGCAATTCCCATCAATTGGCAGAACATTCATACCGTTTTTCTTGATATGGATGGTACTTTGCTGGATTTACATTTCGATAATCATTTCTGGCTTGAGCATATGCCCAAGCGCTATGCAGAAAAACATAATATTTCTATTGAAAGAGCTAGCCAAGAGCTAATAGGAAAAACCACTGAAATCGAAGGAACGCTAGACTGGTATTGCCTGGATTACTGGGAGCAAACGCTGGAAATGGATATTGTCAGTCTCAAACATGAGGTCGCCGAACGGATTGCGGTGCGTGAAAATGTCATCGAATTTCTGGATTATCTCAGGGGAAAAGGAAAGAGAGTTGTATTACTCACCAATGCGCATCGCAAAACCGTTGATGTAAAGTTTAAATATGTTGATATCGAACAGCACTTTGACCGGATTATTACCTCACACGATATCGGCATAGCAAAGGAACAAGAAGGGTTTTGGGAAGCCTTAAGCAAGCAAGAAGAATTTTCCCGTGAGCAGAGTTTGTTTATCGATGACAATATTGATGTGCTCGATACCGCCAAACGTTTTGGCATTCATTATCTGTTAGCAATCAGCCAGCCGGACTCAAAGCAACCGGTCAAGGATACCATGGGCTACACAGCCGTTGAGTGTTATACGCAACTTACCACTTGAAATATTTACGTGGGTTCATCCAGTCACCCCCACCGCTGTTATTATTGTTGCCAAAGGGGAAGAATGAGCCAAAACCGCTATTGTTATTCTGTTGTCTTGGTCGAGTAGCATATAGTAACTGCTCACGTTCAGCCTGAGGAAGATCCCTAGCGTTCATGGCCTGCTGAAAGATCTCGTCGCGATCGCCTTCGTATGATCGCTCTTGCTTATTCCCATTGGGGCCGATAAAGCGTACGATGGCACGATACTTATTCTTGCCTATTTGCTTGATGGCCAAACCATTAAACTCTTTAGGATCCGGTGTTTTTTGTGCGCCTATCGTGACAGGAATATCCAGCACTTGTCCCCTGCGGACAACCTTCATGTTCACTACTCTACCGGGTGCATCATCTCTCACAATTTTAATAAACTGCTCGGGATGTGAGAGTGTGGTGTTATCGTAGGCAACCATTACATCATAGGGTTTAAGCTCGCTCGCAGCAGCTGGTGAATCCTGTGAAAAGCCCTTAACTAGGATTCCCGTCGTTAAGCCCTTGGGTAGTTGTGCAGAAACAGCAGAAGGTAAAACATCCAGCTCAATTCCAAGATATCCAGAAAACTCGCGAAATGGTTTTGATGCTTGCCCTGCATTATTTTGTGAATTCAAAGTATTTTGCTGGGGCATTTGTGCATAAGGGTTTAGCGGATTAACAGGTGCCTGTGAAGGCGCTTGCACTGATGTTTGCGGGAACGGTTGTAATGGTGGAAATACCGGCTCCTGAGCAAAACAAGTACTAGTGAGTAATAATATATTTGCTGTTAAACTGATTTGAATATAATTTTTCATGACATGACTACTCTTCAAGGATTAACACAGATTCTATCTAAAAATTACAGTGTATGGCCTAATAAATATCAATATTTAGTAATAAAAAGACAACCCCCCCATTTTTAGCGACTTTTTATGTGGTTGTGCCCCAGTTCCGGTTTTGTATTGCATCGCCATTTTGAGGAGTTTTATGCATTTAATCTGTTAGAATGATAGTAAATATTTTTAGTTTCAGGAAGAATCATGAAGAGGCATTGTCTTTTATCCAATATGCTAGGTTTATGCTCCGGAGCGCTATTAACAGCCGCTGGAATTACCCTCAGTTTTAATGCTTATGCAAAACAAAGCGTTTTTCTTGATTCAAATGGACAACCAATTCCTTATGATGTTTTATTACAGCTCAGTTCTGGAACAAATAAAAATAAAATAGAAAGGAAAAATACTGATTCTACTCTGATAGGAAATGTAAAAAGCACAGCAAAAGCAGGGCTGAAATCGAAGAAAAATCTACGTCCAAATCCGGAATTAGAGGAAGAGCTTTTTCATGCATTAAAAGCGGGACAAACGCAGCGAGCCAATCAGTTGTTAAAAATGGGTACACCTGCAACCTTCAAAAATTATAAAGGTGAAACCTCTTTAGGTATTGCCGTTTCCAGGGGCTGGGCCTCGATGGTCATAAGCCTTGTTGAGAATGGCGCTGATCTTAAAGAAGAAGGTGCGAGAGGTGTAACATTGTTGCATGCGGCAAGTGCACGTGGAATGACTGATGTTGCCAAGCTTTTAGTAAAATATGGCTTAAATCCTTCGCAAAAAACAGATATAAACTGGACACCGTTACATGTAGCGGCAAGATATGGCCACTGGCAACTAGTTCAGTACTTCCTTTCAGTAGGTGTTGACCCAGATATTCGTAATTCTGATGGAAAAACGGCTTTGGGGCTGGCCCAACACTTGCGTCACCAAGGAGTTATTAAAATCCTTTCACCGGTTACAACAAGAAGATCATTAGATTTCTCTGAGGCAAGAAGTAAGACCAAGAAAAAAACGTCTAGAAAAAAGAAATCAAAGGCTAAAAAATCGAAACGAAAGTAAGTCGTTGAAAGTGCACCTATTTTAATTTCTTGCCGAGAATAATCGAAGATAATTCTTCAAGTACTGTTTTTTCTGGGCTTATCTTGTTATTTTTGATATGTGCCAAGTTAACAATTGGGCAGTCTAGATACTTCTGCAAGTCGGTAAAGTTAGCCATATCACTATCGAGTATTGCTTCGCTGGGATTATTTAATACGACTGCGGCTAACTCTAACCCTCGTTGTTGAATGGCCTCTATAGATAGCAAAGTTTGATTGATACACCCTAAGCGATTCTCAACCACCATTAATACAGGCAGATTCAAAGCTACTGCTAAATCGGCATTGAGACCATCTGAACACAAGGGTGAATAAAATCCGCCAGCGCCCTCTACATAGAGAAAATCATTATTGCCAAGATTGTTTAAACATTGTTGATGAAGCTCACTTATCGATAATGTCTTGCCTTCAAGTGTTGCCGCTCTTTCGGGGGAAATCGCAGCTTTGAATCGATTAGGGCAAACGGAATTCAAATCATCTATACACCCGGCGGCGTCTGCTAAAATCCAGGCATCGGTAAGCGTTGTATTATCATTCCAGCCAGATTCAACAGGCTTCCTTGGAACCACTGAAGTGCCTTTTTTTTGCAGCGCCTGAATCAGATGCTTTCCAACCCATGTCTTGCCTGTATTTGTATCAGTAGCAGTTACAAATAAGCCCTTCATTTTATTTCACCACGAGCTCTACCATTCGCTGCAAATATAATATCTGTAGCTTTACCGACAACATCGTAAGTAGAAATAGCACCTATTAATCTACTATCATTGCTGTTGTCACGATTATCACCCATCACAAACAACATATCAGCCGGAACCGTTTTTTCATTCATGCTTTGTGAATATTGGCTGCGATTATTTTTCTCAAGTACATAAGGTTCGAATAAAATTTGAGCGTTGACGACAACTTTACCGTTCTCAATTTTTATCGTATCTCCGGGAATTGCTACAATACGTTTTATGTAGCTGATTTTTTTATCTGTGTCTTTGTTAGTATTGGCATTAAACACAATCACGTCCTTCCGTTTAGGTTTGGCTTCCTGATATGCTGTGTTAGACACTAGAATATAGTCTCCGGGTACTAAGCCAGGTTTCATCGACCCACTGGGAATGCGGTATATGTCTACACCAAAAATTCGCGATCGGATATTATCGGCGTTTATCTGATAAGGATTTATTAGATATATAGTGAGAGGTAACCCGATTATAATTATCAGCGCAATGATTGAAACATTAATGGGCTTAAAGATGATTTTAAGCAGGTGAATTAAGTATGACATTGTCATAATTTTAGCAATAAAATCAATTCAGTTCAGATAAAGGTATAACTATGTCGACCCCTGATATGAAAGCCGTTGTAAAAGACTACCTTCTTGGATTGCAGGACTCTATCTGTAATCAACTTGATAAAGAGGATGGTGGTGCACTGTTTGAAGAAGACTCGTGGACACGAACACATGATCCCAAAAAGCCCGGAATGCATGGTGGTGGGCGTACACGGGTCTTAGTAGATGGTAACGTGATAGAACAGGGCGGCGTGAACTTCTCTGATGTGCGCGGTGACAAAATGCCTGCATCGGCTACAGCCAGCAGACCAGAACTGGCTGGTCGTTCTTTTCACGCAATGGGTGTATCGCTAGTCATTCATCCGAAAAACCCTTATGTGCCGACTTCACATGCGAATGTACGCTTTTTTATTGCGGAAAAGGAAGGGGAAGAACCTGTATGGTGGTTTGGTGGTGGTTATGACTTAACCCCCTATTATGGTTTTGATGAAGATTGTCAGCATTGGCATAAAACGGCAGAAGCTGCCTGTTCGCCGTTTGGTGATAATGTGTATGAAAAATATAAAAAATGGTGCGATGATTATTTTTATTTAAAACATCGTGATGAACAACGCGGTATCGGGGGGTTGTTTTTTGATGATTTGAATGAGTGGGGTTTTGAGAAATCGTTTGAGTTTTTACAAGCTGTCGGCGATAGCTATATCGAGGCATATCGCCCGATTGTCACTCGTCGAAAATCGTTGGCATATGATAATAAAGAGCGGGACTTTCAATTATATAGGCGTGGCCGCTACGTTGAATACAATCTGGTTTATGATCGCGGTACACTTTTTGGTTTGCAATCTGGCGGGCGTACTGAGTCAATTTTGATGTCTATGCCACCTCTAGTAAAATGGAAATATAATTGGCAGCCCGAAGAAGGGTCGGATGAGGCCTTGCTTTATAGTCACTATCTCAAGCCTAGAGACTGGATTAACGTTTAGATTATTGCTTATTGATGACTTCTAGCGCACGACTAGCATTTACGAGCCCGTCTCCAAACTCTGAGTCGCGACCGGGCTTGCCAAGATCTAGAGCAGTTTCTGTAAGCGTACTTGATATGCTTTTATTTCGATTCTGAGAAACCAATAAAGCGACGACGCCACTAACGTGGGCTGATGAAATTGAGGTACCAGTTACTAATTTGTATTTACCCTCGGGAGCAATTGTAAGGATATCAACACCAGGCGCCGCATAATCTATGAAATTACCTTTGTCCGCCATATTGAATAACTTTTTGTTTTCATCTATTGCTGTCGCTGTGAGTACACCAGGTATCAATGCAGGATATATAGTGCTGCCCCACTTTCCTCCATTTCCAGCTGCCGCGACAACCGTGATACCTATTTCAATCGCTTTTTTTACCATCTTTTCGACTAGTGGGTCCTTGCCGCCAGTAAAGCTTAAATTAATCACATCAGATTTGTGCTGAATACAGGCATCTATAGCTTTAGCTACGTCTGATGACGCTCCTTTTAAACTAGATGGGTAATGCTTTTCTGCCTTGAATGCACCCACTGCATAGAGCTTGGCTTTTGGTGCAATACCAATATACGGATTTTGGCTAACTAAAACGCCGGCGATTGAGGTTCCATGTAGCATCGATTCTTGATTGATTTGATCGAAAGGAAATAAATCAAGTGTTTCTATAAAGGCATTGGACAAAGATGGGTGGTAGATATCAACAGGCGTATCAACCATGCAAACAGTGACGCCAGCTCCCTTGGTTGTTTTATGTGCAGCTCGAACACCCGTGTCACTCATTGAATAGGCATTGCGGAATGAAGTAATTGCTGGTTTGTAAATGTTATTAGTAGCAGCTTCTACACTTTTTTCTTTTTTATTGATGGACGCGCTTAATTTAAGTGGATTCTGCCCATTTGTTTTTGCAACGAGAATTCCTGTTTTAACAGAACCAAGTATGCTTTTGCTGGCCGTTTTTAAATTATACTTCTTGGTTAGTGTGTTTATCTGATTACCTTTTTCAGTCGGATAAAGTAATAGAATTTCATCTTTAATAAAATTAGTCCGCTCGGGCTTTTTTTGCTTGGGCGGATAGATAAAATCTAAATAAAGTGGTTCGGCACTATCATCATCAAGAAGATAATTATCTTGTGCACTGGCTGAACTCAGCAAGAAAAATGAGCCGAAAAAAATGACTGCAAAATGTATTAAAGAATTAAAACGCTTCACCAGCAAACCATACGTGTTCTTTTTCAGAGAGTAGAGTATCAAGTATCTGTTTAACTTCATCAGCATTTAATTTGCTGTTTAAGCTAACTCTATACATACCTTGTTTAGTTGGTACCGCTTCAATTTTTGTTAGCCTATCTTTTAAAGTAGGATAAACGCTAAGCTCTTCTGAAGTGCCATTAAAACCCACTAGCAATATTGTAGCAGAAGTAGAGCTGCTTGTTTCAGGACTGGTGGCAGAGGCAGGCGTAAACTCATTTTGTTCAGTAAATTTTCCCTGATTAAATATCGGAGCTATGAATGCCATCAAGACAGCCACAATAATAGCGGCACTTGCAAAACCAGAATATTGCCAAATACTTAGACCTTCTGGAAACCATGATCTTATAGAATGTTTAAATTTAGTTAATAGCCCCAAGTTATCTTGGTGCACTTCTGGGTTATTTTGTGGTATTGAATCAATCTGATTCATTACTCTTTTGAGTCTTTCTTCTACAGGCTCAAGCACAGATAAATCAAGTATTGATTTGTCATTTGAGACGATACGCTTCATTTCACGTTCGTCGTCAAGCAGCTGTTGAAGTTGTGGATTCGTATTCAGGGTCTCCTGAAAAAATGCGTGATCTTCAGGAGAAAGCTTGCCCATAGTATACCACGGCAGTAGCTCTAAAGCCTTCTGAGGTATTTTATTGTTTTTATTCATGGTTCATTGACTATCATCTATTCGCCTTTCGACTCAAGAAGTGATTTCAGATGTTTTCTTGCATAAAACATTCGTGTCTTAACAGTATTTTCCGAAATATCTAACATTTTGGATATTTCATTAATGGAAAGCTCGCGAAAATAAACTAACTCGATTACTTCTTTGTGTTTCTTACTAAGCTTGCCAATGTCTTCTACTATTTTCTGATCACGTTCAGAAATCATTATTTCTTCATCTGGTAATAGATCTGTGTCCTCTAAATTTAATTGTTCGTAATCATCATCCTGAAGTATTTCTTTATTTTTCCTTAAATAACCAATCATCCTGTATCTTGCGATTGAATGAATCCAGGTTGAAGGAAGAGATAATCCAGAAAAACTTCCTGCGGATTTCCATACTTCTATCAGAGCCTCATCTGCCATATCAGCAGCTAGTGCTACATCATTTTTTAACATGCGGCTACAAAACTTGATCAGCCGTGGTTGATAGCTCTTATATAATTCTGTAAAAGCATTGCGATCACCATCCGCAATTTTTTTTAACAAAATAGTATCAGCGCACCCAACTTCTTCTAATTGTTTACTGTTTTCCAATTGTTCCACTTACTCTGTCGTTGTAGGCTGAAAAAATGTTCAAAAATATTTTTTCTACACCTGTTTTTAATAATAGTGACAATTTAACATAAAAAATGAACCTTAAATAAATGAATTGCCACACAGTGGATGTGAGTGAGTTACGTTGGGCTTGATCAAAGGGGATTCAGTTTAACCAACTTATTCAAGAGCAAAATCTAGCGGTTTGCTCTTTACAGGCTCCCTCGCAACTTTAGCGGACTTTATGTCCGCTTTTTTTTGCATATGTGTTTTTCAATTGCACTTTTAAGCATACAATGATAACTCAACTAGTAAAAATATCGCGTAAATATGCAGAACCATATAAGTATGGGGTTCGTCATGGACCCAATCAGCTCAATCAATATAAAAAAAGATAGTACTTTTGCGATGATGTTAGAAGCACAGCGAAGAAACTATTCGCTGTTTTATATGACTCAGTCAGATTTATTTCTTAAAGAGGGTACCGTTTTCGCAAGCATGTCTGCTGTTCAAGTAATCGATGATGCTGATAGCTGGTATGAACTGGAAGAGCCTCAGACTAGACCCCTGCATGAAATTTCTAGCGTGCTTATGCGCAAAGATCCACCTTTCGACATGGAATACATATATTCCACTTACTTACTTGAATTGGCAGAAAAAGCAGGGTGTTTAGTAATCAACCGACCTGCCAGCGTCCGTTCTGCAAACGAGAAGCTGTTTACTGCCTGGTTTCCGGAGTGTTCACCAGAAACACTGGTAACAAGAGATATATCACGGATCAAAGCCTTCCATGATGAGCTTAAACATATCGTCGTTAAACCGTTAGATGGCATGGGTGGCTCGTTGGTTTTTCAAATAAGAGAAGGAGACGCAAACAGAAGTGTAATTCTTGAAGCAATTACCCAGAATGGCGGTCGTACTGTCATGGCTCAGCGCTTTTTACCAGAGTTTAAACAAGGCGATAAGCGGATATTATTGATTAACGGTAAACCCTTTCCTCATGGTTTGGCGCGAATACCTGCTAAGGGAGAGAGTCGAGGTAACCTCGCTGCAGGCGCGAGTTCAATAGGTGTCGATCTAACTGAGCGTGAATATGAAATTTGTGAAACTGTTGGTCCGAGTTTAAAAGAGATGGGCTTGATGTTTGTTGGACTCGATGTCATTGGTGACTATTTAACTGAAATTAATGTAACAAGCCCAACCTGTATACGTGAGCTGGATAAAATCTACTCAGCAAATATTGCTGGTTTATTGATGGATGAAATTGAAACTGAGTTAGAAATAATGACATCTGGAGCAAAATGATGAATACCCGTGTTAAATGGCTAGATCATATGAGTTTTGTAGGCGAGTCAGCTAGCGGGCACTCCATAGTTATGGATGGACCTCCGGAGCATGGTGGCAGAAACCTGGGTGTACGTCCTATGGAGATGTTATTACTTGGTCTTGGAGGTTGTTCTTCATTTGATGTTGTTTCGATGTTAAAAAAGAGTAAGCAGGATCTAATCGGTTGTGAGGTAGAGATTTCTGCCGATCGCGCAGATACAGAGCCAAAGGTATTCACCAAAATACACCTACATTTTGTTATTTCCGGAAAAGATCTATCAGAAAAAAAGGTTGTTCGTGCGATTGAACTGTCTGCAGAAAAATACTGTTCCGCTTCAATAATGCTTGGCAAAACAGCAACAATAACGCACGATTATGAGTTAATCGCATTATGAACCAACCAATCAACTGTAATAATTGAAATAATTAGTGTTTTGACATATATTTCGGCGCAAACAAACGACCCAATAATAAGACAAAGTTTATCGTTTGCTCAAAAAGGGGATTTCAAATGGTGTTTTACAGAAAAAAAATTCTAGCACTGTGCCTGTGTTTTTTTTGCATCAATAGTAATGCATTTGCGAAAAAAGATGGTGCAGCACTAACAAACGATTTACAACAAGCTTACAACCTGCTTTTTGATAAAGCTCCCGCTCGTCAAGCTAAGCAAAGTAAGAAAGTCGAACACTTGGGTGTGATAAAGCTTGCTAAAAACCAGATACACAAAAAATACAGGTGGGGTGGAAGTAACCCGAAAACGGGTTTTGATTGCAGTGGTTTAATGCAGTATGCCTATAAGTCTGCCAAAGTTAATCTTCCAAGAACGGCAGCAGCACAGTATAAGGCTACCAAGCGTGTATCTTTATCCAAATTAAAAGCGGGCGATTTAATCTTTTTTCATACCCGCAGAACTCGTGCACGTGTTAACCATGTAGGCCTATATTTAGGAGGTGGTAAATTCATCCACGCTCCGCGTAAAGGCAAGCGTGTCTCAGTTGCAGATTTAAGTAATTATTGGCTTAGAAAAGCAATAGGTGCAGGACGAGTCTAGGTTTATTGATTTGCCGGTGCTGCACTCTCGCTTGAAGGTATAGTCACAGAGCTAGGCTCAGACATTGTTGCAGGCGCGGAAGCAGGCATGTTTTCAGT
>Ga0316201_10004944_pt1 | contig 10172 bp, 8 predicted proteins | sample CS6wburrow_MG_FD_204516 | JGI IMG/M metagenome (GOLD analysis project Ga0316201, IMG submission 204516) | Coastal sediment microbial communities from Delaware Bay, Delaware, United States - CS-6 worm burrow | ecosystem: Environmental > Aquatic > Marine > Coastal > Sediment | place: USA: Delaware...
TTCGTGAAGCCGTGCGCCGTCTTCAAGACGGTGGCGTCATCGCCTATCCCACTGAGACCGTCTACGGTCTCGGCTGCGACCCCCTCAACGCAACGGCCGTGCTGCACCTGATCAGCCTGAAACAGCGCCGCATCGAGCAGGGCCTGATCCTGGTGGCCAGTCACTTTGAACAGCTTGAAGCCTATCTCTGCCCGGTACCTGCAGCGATCCGCAAACGTGTGACCGGGATCGGCAAGCAGCCGGTGACCTGGGTACTGCCCTGCCACGAATATGTGCCGGTATGGCTGCGCGGTGAACACCACTCCCTGGCAGTACGCCTGACCACCCACCCGGTCAGCGTCGCCCTGTGCGATCGCTGGGGCGGACCACTGGTCTCCAGCAGCGCGAACATTCACAACCGGCCGGCGGCACTGACGCCGCTGGCCGTGCGCAAGACATTCCATGGCCAGCTGGATTACATCCTGCACAGCACGCAGGCCGGCAGCAACCAGCCCAGCCAGATTCGCGATGCCCTCAGCGGCGCCGTTTTGCGCGATAATGGCTGACATGAGCATAGGTGAATCACAGGTAGAACTGGTACGTGGATACCTGCTGTCGCTGCAGGACAGCATCTGCACGGCCTTCGAACAACTCGATGGCAGCGGCCGCTTTCGTGAGGACAGCTGGACACGTGACGAGGGCGGTGGTGGTCGCAGCCGCGTCATGGAAGGTGGCGCCGTGTTTGAAAAGGCCGGTATCAATTTCTCCCAGGTGTTCGGCGCGACACTGCCCGCGTCTGCCACGGCCTCGCGACCGGAGCTGGCCGGCCGCTCGTTTCAGGCCATGGGCGTCTCGCTGGTGATACACCCCCACAACCCCTACGTACCGACCTCGCATGCCAACGTGCGATTTTTTATTGCCGAAAAAGAAGGCGCGGAGCCGGTCTGGTGGTTTGGCGGCGGTTTTGACCTGACGCCGTATTACGGGTTTGTCGAGGATGCAGTTCACTGGCACCGCCTTGCGAAAGAGGCCTGCACACCCTTTGGGGATGATGTCTACCCGCGCTACAAGCAATGGTGTGACGAGTACTTTTTCCTCAAGCACCGCAACGAGCCGCGCGGCATCGGCGGGCTGTTCTACGATGACCTGAACGAGGGCGGCTTCGAGAAATGCTGCAACTTCATGATCAGCGTCGGCAACCATTACCTGCCTGCCTACTTGCCGATCGTCGAGCGGCGCAAGGACTCTGACTACGGGGATCGGGAAAAGACGTTCCAGCGCTACCGCCGCGGCCGCTATGTCGAGTTCAACCTTGTGTATGACCGCGGCACCCTGTTCGGGTTGCAGTCCGGCGGACGCACCGAGGCCATCCTGATGTCACTGCCACCGGAAGTCACCTGGCGCTATGACTGGCACCCCGAGCCCGGTACACCCGAGGCAGAACTCTACGAGATCTTTCTGCAGCCAACCGACTGGCTGGCGCTGGACAGGCCCTGACCCGACTGCAGGCAAAAAAAACCCGCCTTTCGGCGGGTTGAAAACGCTTTTCAGCGTCGGAGGAGCCTTCAGTACTGCAGTGCATGACAAAATCGTCTCTGAGATGGTTCCGTGATACCTGCTTGCTCGAGGAGCCATGTCACAGTGTTCTGCTGCATCACTGTCTACTGGGGCTATCGGCGTCCACTTGCGGAACTTTAAAGAATATCCGGCGCTCTGCGTTGCAGGCCTTTCAAACGGGGACGGGGCGTACCAGGGCCGCATGCAGCAACGACGCTACAGACCCTGTAAGGCATTGTTATTGAGTGGTTTAGGCTTGTTGCATTACAGCGCCGTGACGCCGCAACCAGGCGCTGGCACCGGTCGCCGTGAGGATGCACCACACGGCAAACAGGGCGCCCGGCAGGGCGGTCTGTGGAGAAAAATGGGCCAGTGCCAGGGCCACGCCGAGACCTGCATTCTGCATGCCGATCTCGATGGCCAGGGTGAGGCGATGCTGGCCGTCAAAGCCGTACAGGCGACCCAGCCACCAGCCTGAGAGATAGCCCAGCGCATTCAGCAACACCACCAGCGCAATCACCCAGCCACCCACCGTGGCAATACGTGCCTGGTTGGCAGCCACCGCATAGCTGCAGATGATAATAATGGCGATGGCCGCAACGGCCGGTGATACCGCGCGCGCCAGTTCGAGGTGGCGGCCCAGCTGCTTGCGTAACAGCATGCCGGCAGCCAGCGGCACCACCACGGTGAGGATGATGGTCTCCATCATGGGCCAGAAGGGGATATGCAGGAGTTCACCCCCGAGGATCTCCACCAACACGGGTGTCAGCACCGGTGACAGGAACGTCGCCAGTGTGGTCATGGCCACCGAGAAGGCCACGGCACCACCGGCGAGATACACCATGACATTGCTGGCCATCGCCCCCGGTGCACAGGCAACGATGATAAAACCCAGCTTGAGCTCGGGAGACAGCGGGCTGAGCAAGGCCAGCAAAAAACCGAACAGCGGCATAACCGTGTACTGCGTCAGCACACCGATACCGATCTGCCACGGTCTGCGCAGCGTTTCCTGCAACTCCGCGGTATCCAGCACAATGCCCATGGCAAACATGGTGGCTGCAAAAAACCACAGGAAGCTCGACTTGAACAGCAGAAACAGGGGCGGATGCGAATACGCCAGCACGGCACCCAGCACCACCAGCAGGGCCAGCTGGTTGGCGACAAGGCGACAGGCGGTTATCAGCGTATTGATCATCCGGGGAGACTCTTCATCTGGGCGGTGTAGCGTCACGGGCATGGGCTGCCTGACCGTCAAACGGGACGCCAGCTGGCGTCAATCGCGATGCACGAGCTTACACGCTCTGCACGGTAATGGTACAGTGAGTCGCTATTACGCGCCGTTCCGCCCCGACCTCGGGGGATGTCCGCCGCGTTGCCTTGCTACCCTCTGGAGCCAGTGCAGTGTCCGAATCAGAATTCAATAACGGCCGTTATCCCGCCACGCGCATGCGCCGCATGCGGCGTGATGATTTTTCCCGTCGCCTGATGCGCGAGACCCGGCTCAGCTGCGACGACCTCATCTATCCGGTGTTCGTACTGGAAGGCGAACAGCAGCGCGAGGCGGTACCCTCGATGCCCGGCGTGGAGCGCCTCAGTATCGACCTGCTGCTGCAGGAGGCCACGGAGATTCAGGCACTGGGGATTCCCGCGATGGCCCTGTTCCCGGTCACCCCGGCCTCTGCCAAGTCAGAGGATGCGCGCGAGGCCTACAATCCCGACGGGCTGGCGCAACGCGCGGTGCGCGCGCTCAAGCAGGCCGTGCCCGGACTTGGCATCATCACCGATGTCGCACTGGATCCCTTTACGACCCATGGCCAGGACGGCCTGATAGATGACAGCGGCTATGTCCTCAACGACGAAACCGTCGAGGTACTGGTGAAACAGGCCCTGTCGCATGCCGGGGCGGGTGCCGACATCGTCGCACCGTCGGACATGATGGACGGTCGTATCGGCGCGGTGCGCGCAGCACTCGAACAGGCCGGCTACCGCAATACCCGCATCCTGGCCTACGCGGCCAAGTACGCCTCCAGCTTTTACGGACCGTTCCGCGATGCAGTTGGCTCTGCCGCGAACCTCGCCGGCGGTGACAAGTACAGTTACCAGATGGACCCCGCCAACTCCGACGAGGCACTGCACGAGGTTGCACTCGACCTGGATGAAGGCGCCGACATGGTCATGGTCAAGCCCGGTATGCCCTACCTGGATATCGTGCGGCGTATCAAGGACGAGTTCGGTGTACCCACCTTCGCCTACCAGGTGAGTGGTGAATACGCCATGCTCAAGGCCGCCGCCCAGAACGGCTGGCTGAACGAACAAGCCGTGGTGCTGGAGTCACTGTTGTCCATCAAGCGCGCCGGTGCCGACGCCATACTGACCTACTTCGCCAAGGCGGCCGCAGGCTGGCTGCAGGCAGACTGATCCGTCAGCCCATACAGCGCCCGCCCCTAAACGGAAATCCTCATGGTTGATCGCTATGCCGTCATGGGCAACCCCATCGCCCACAGCAAGTCACCGCAGATACACACGCTGTTTGCCAAACAAACAGGGCAGTCGCTCAGCTATGAGGCCATCCTCGTGAGCCCGGGCGGATTCGCGAGTGCCGTGGCAGATTTTCAGCAGGCCGGCGGCAAGGGCCTGAACATCACCGTGCCCTTCAAGGAAGACGCCTGGAGACTGGCCACGACGCGCAGCATGCGCGCCGAACGCGCGGGCGCGGTCAACACCCTGGTACTGGACGACACTGGCAACCATTTCGGCGATAACACCGACGGTGCCGGCCTGGTGCGTGACCTGCGGCAGAATCATGCCGTGACACTGGCCGGCAAGCGGCTGTTGCTGGTCGGTGCGGGTGGTGCGGCCCGCGGTGTCATCGAGCCGCTGCTGGATGAAAGGCCTGCCTTGCTGGTCATTGCCAACCGCACCGCCGACAAGGCGGTGCGCCTGGCAAGGCTGTTCTGCGAACTCGGACGTACCGAGGGCTGTGGACTGGACGATCTCGAAGGGCAAGGCTTTGATGTCATCATCAACGCCACGGCCGCAAGCCTGTCCGGCGAGGTACCGGCGCTGCCGGACAGCGTGGTGATAGCCACAAGTGACTGCTACGACATGATGTACGGCGACCGGCCGACTGCCTTCATGGACTGGGCCGCAAAGCGGGGGGCCGCGCGTTACCTGGATGGGCTCGGCATGCTGGTGGAGCAGGCCGCCGAGTCATTTTACCTGTGGCGCAAGGTCCGGCCGGATACCGCCCCCGTGATTACCGCACTGCGCCAGCCACGCTAGCGCCCGGCCATGTGGCGGTTCTTCAGCTCGACGTAATGCGCGGCTGAATAGTCCAGAAAGCCTTCTTCCTCGGGTCGCAGGGGTCGTGCCTGGCGCGCCGGCGAGCCGACCCAGAGATACCCGCCCTGCAGCGTACGTCCCGGCGGCACCAGGCTACCGGCACCCACGATGGCGCCGGACTGGACGACGGCACCGTCCATCACGGTGGCCGCCATGCCGATCAGGCAACGGTCCTCGACGGTACAGCCATGCAGGATCGCCTGGTGGCCCACGGTGATATCGGCGCCGATGTGCAATGCGAATCCGCCCGCTGCAAACTCGCTGTCATGGCTGACATGCAGGATGGTGCCGTCCTGGATATTGGTGCGCGCTCCGATATAAATCGAGTTGACATCGCCGCGCGCCACCACCTTGGGCCACAGCGAGACATCTTCCTGCAGTGTTACATCGCCGATTACCAGTGCAGTGTCATCAACGTAGGCACTGGATGCAATTCGTGGCGTTGTTTTCTCAAATTTTCTTACTGTCACTCGTTACCCCTGTCATACGAATTAAGCCGCTGCTACATGGCACTGAAAAGAACTACCGCCGAATAGTATCAGACAGTACACTTTCACGATCGCGCCCGAAACGGGCATTACACTGTAGATACCGAGGTAATACACGCATGACCAACCCCCTGCTGGCACTGCACGGCCTGCCACCCTTTTCAGAGATCAAACCGGAACATGTGAAACCTGCCATCGACACGCTGCTGGCCGAGAGTCGTACACTGGTCGAGCAGCTGCTGCAGGAAAACAGCACATACAGCTGGGACAATCTGGTCGAGCCGCTGGATGCCATGGATGACCGTATCAGTCGCGCCTGGTCACCGGTCAGCCACATGAATTCGGTGGTCAACAGCGAGGCACTGCGCGAGACCTACAATGCCTGCCTGCCGGTACTCAGCGAGTACGCTACCGAGATGGGTCAGCACGAGGGGCTCTACAGCGCCTACCGGCAGATTGCGGATGGCGAGGAGTACCAGCGACTCAATATTGCCCAGAAGAAGGTCATCGATAATACCCTGCGTGACTTTCGCCTTTCCGGTATCGAACTGGACCAGGCAAAGCGCGACCGCTACAAGGAACTGCAGCAGTCGCTCTCTAAACTCAGTGCGCAATACAGCGACAACGTGCTGGACGCGACCAATGCCTGGTCGAAACAGGTGACCGACGAGGCCCTGCTGGCCGGCCTGCCCGAGAGCGCACGCTCCCTGGCACAGCAGACCGCCGCGCAGCGCGACCTGGATGGCTGGGTCTTCACGCTCGAATTTCCCTCGTATTTCCCGATCCTGACCTACGCCGACAACCGCGAGCTGCGCGAGGAGCTGTACACCGCCTATACCACGCGCGCATCCGACCAGGGGCCACATGCCGGCCAGTGGGACAACACCGACACCATGGAACAGATCATGGCATTGCGCCACGAGGCCGCGCAGTTGCTCGACTACAGCAACTACGCGGAACGTTCACTGGCCACCAAGATGGCGGAGTCCACCGAGCAGGTAATGGGTTTTCTGGAAGACCTCGCACAGCGCTCCAGACCGGCCGCCATCAAGGAACTGCAAGAGCTGCGCGAGTTTGCACGCACGCAGTACCAGCAGGACGAGCTGCAGGCCTGGGACATTGCCTACTACTCGGAAAAGTTGCGCCAGGACAAGTACGCCATCTCGCAGGAAGAACTGAAACCCTACTTTCCCGAACCCGTCGTCGTCAGTGGCCTGTTCGCGATTGTTGGCAAACTCTATGGCCTGCAGATCGAGGCCGTCGAGGCTGTCGACACCTGGCACAAGGACGTGGCGTTCTACCGCATACACGATGAGGCCGGCACCCTGCGCGGCGAGTTCTACCTCGACCTGTATGCGCGGCCGCACAAGCGTGGTGGCGCCTGGATGGATGAATGCATCTCGCGACGCCGCGGCGATGCCGGGCTGCAGACCCCGGTCGCCTACCTGACCTGCAACTTCTCCCCCCCCATCGGTGAGCAGCCGGCACTGTTCACCCACGACGAGGTGATCACGCTGTTTCACGAATTCGGCCACGGCCTGCATCACATGCTTACCCAGGTCGACTACACGCCGGTCTCCGGGATCAGCGGTGTCGCCTGGGACGCCGTCGAACTACCCAGCCAGTTCATGGAAAACTGGTGCTGGGAACGCGAGGCACTGGACCTGTTCTGCGGACACTTCGAGACCGGCGCAAAGATTCCCGGGGACCTGTATGAGCGCATGCAGGCCGCCAGGAACTTTCAGTCCGCCATGCAGATGGTCCGCCAGCTCGAGTTCGCCATCTTCGACCTGCGCATTCACCGCGACTACCACAGGGACCGGGGCGCCTGCATCCACGACACACTGAACGAGGTGCGCAACCAGGTTGCCGTGGTACAGCCACCGGCATTCAACCGCTTCGAAAACGGCTTCACACACATCTTTGGCGGCGGCTATGCAGCCGGCTACTACAGCTACAAGTGGGCCGAGGTACTGTCTGCCGACGCCTTCTCCGCCTTTGAGGAAACCGGCATCTTTAACCGCGACACGGGCAGGAAGTTCCTAACCAGCATCCTTGAACAGGGTGGCTCGCGCGAGCCCATGGAACTGTTTGTCGAGTTCCGTGGTCGCGAACCCAGCATCGAGGCCTTGCTGCGTCACAGCGGATTGGCTGCCTGAGCTGCCATGAAAGTTGCCACCTGGAATGTGAACTCGCTGAAGGTGCGACTGCCGCACGTGCTCGACTGGCTTGCGGCCAGCGAGGTCGATGTGCTGTGCCTGCAGGAAACCAAGACCACCGACGAGAATTTCCCTGTCGATGAAATCACCGCGGCCGGCTACCACGTGGCCTACTCGGGACAGAAGACCTACAACGGTGTCGCCATCCTCAGCAAGCAACCCGCGACAGACATCATCACCGACATACCGGGTCTGGATGACCCGCAACGCCGCATCCTCGGGGCCACCATCGACGGCGTACGCGTGCTCGATCTGTATGTCGTCAACGGCCAGGAAGTGGGCAGCGAGAAATTCGAGCACAAGCTGTTCTGGCTGGACAAGGTGACCGATCACATCCGCACGCAACTGCAGGAATATGAACAGTTTGTCGTTGTCGGCGACTTCAACATCGCCCCCGATGACCGCGACGTCTACGACCCGGAGGCCTGGCACGAGCGCATACTGTGCAGCACACCGGAACGCAATGCCCTGCAGAAGATAATCGACCTGGGACTCACGGACACGTTCAGATTGTTTGAACAGGCAGAGAACAGCTACAGCTGGTGGGACTACCGCGCCGCCGCGTTTCGCCGCAACCGCGGGCTGCGCATCGACCTGGTACTCGCCAGCCGGACACTGGCCGATAACTGTGTGTCCTGCGAGATCGACAAGGAACCACGCAGCCTGGAGCGGCCCTCGGACCACACGCCGGTGGTTGCCGAGTTCAGCCTCTAAAGCAGGACTTCAACCCCGCGTCCAGGTCGGGATAGTCCAGCGACACATCCAGCTCGTTCAGCAGCTTGTCATTGCGCATACGCCGCGAATCATTCAGGAACGACAGCATACCCTGTGTAAGCACGCGCCCTGCCTCTGCGCGATCGATGGTAGGCGGGCGCGGCAGACCGGCGGCATCCGCGACCCGGAAAAAATAGTCCGTCATGTTACTGGGGTGGCCATCACTGACGTTGTAGATCTCGTTGGCATGCGGACTGAACAGCGCGGCAACACAGATCGCGGCCAGGTCATCACCATGGATACGATTGGTGTAGGGAGAATCCGCCTCCGCCAACACGGGCGTGCCCTTGCGCAGTCGCGCCAGCGGCAGCTTGCCTGGCCCATAAATGCCGGGAACACGTAACAGCATCCAGTGCACACCGTGTGCACCGCACCAGGCACACAATTGCTGTTCGGCATCAAGGCGCCGATGCCCGCGCGCCGTGGCCGGGTTCACCGCTTGCGACTCCGTTATCCAGGCGCCCTGGCAATCACCGTAGACGGCACTGGTGCTGATATAGACCATGCGGCGTGGTGGCACTCTGGTATCAAGCAACCGTAAAAATGCCTGCATACGCAGGTCGCGGTCACCCTCGGGCTGCGGCGGCGCACAGTACAACACGGCGTCGTAGCCACGGACACCGTCATGCTCATTGTCAGGCTGATCCAGGTCGAGCAGTCTTGCATGAATACCGGCCGCATTTAATGCGACGCGGCTGGCCTCGCTGCGAACACTCCCGGTGACGCGGCAAGCAGCGGCCTGCAACAGCGCGGCAACGCGTCGTCCGATATAGCCGCAACCGACGATTAGCACAGTTTTATATGGTTTATCTTGCATCCCGAATCAGCGACAATGCTCGCCCGTTTACATTTCCAGCTATCATCATGTCCTACCAGGTCACCATCGCGTCCAGCGGCCACACCTTTGCTGTCGAGCCACCCGAGACGGTACTTGATGCCGCCTTGCGACAGGGCATTATACTGCCCTATGGTTGCCGTAATGGTAACTGCGGTAACTGCAAGGGCGATATCCTCAGCGGTTCGGTTGACTACGAGGATGGCCTGCCACCGGCACTTAACGACGAGGACGCCGCTCAAAACAAGGCACTGTTTTGCCAGGCCCACCCGAACTGTGACCTGACCATCAAGGTCCGCGAGGTCGATGCCGCGCGAGACATAGAGGTCAGAACCCTGCCGTGTCGCGTCGACAAGCTCGAACACCTGGCACATGACGTTATCCGTATCTACCTGAAGATTCCCGAATCGCAACGCCTGCAGTTTCTCGCCGGACAGTACATCGACGTGCTCCTCAAGGACCACGCACCGCGTGCCTTTTCCATCGCCAATGCCCCGCATGACGATGACTTCATCGAGCTGCAGATTCGCAATGTCAGCGGCGGCTACTTCAGCGCGCAATTGTTCAACCAGGTACAGGAAAAGGCCCTGCTGCGCATCAAGGGCCCGCTCGGCACCTTCTTTCTCCGCGAAGACAGCGAACGACCGGCAATCCTGGTCGGCGGCGGCACCGGGTTCGCACCGCTGAAGGGCATACTGGAACACGCCTTCTACACCTCGGTCGAAAAACCGCTGCACCTGTTCTGGGGTGTACGTGCACGACGCGACCTGTACCTCGACGAACTACCGCGACAGTGGCAACAGCAACACGGGAATTTTAACTACACCCCTGTGCTCTCGGAGCCCATGACCGAGGATGACTGGACGGGCGAAACCGGCTTCGTCACCGACAGCGTCGTCCGCCACTATCCGGACCTGTCGAACTACGATATCTACATGAGCGGGCCACCGGTCATGGTGGAGGCTGGCCACACGCTGT
>Ga0316201_10004945_pt1 | contig 10172 bp, 9 predicted proteins | sample CS6wburrow_MG_FD_204516 | JGI IMG/M metagenome (GOLD analysis project Ga0316201, IMG submission 204516) | Coastal sediment microbial communities from Delaware Bay, Delaware, United States - CS-6 worm burrow | ecosystem: Environmental > Aquatic > Marine > Coastal > Sediment | place: USA: Delaware...
GATACGGGTACACATGAAAGTCTTTTAGAAGCGTCGAATTACATACAAACCATCGAGAACCGGCAGGGCCTGAAAGTAGCGTGTATTGAAGAAATTGCCTATGAGATGGGTTACATCAGCAAGGAAAAGTTGATCGAACTGGCGCAGCCGTTCAAGAAGAATCAGTATGGGGATTATTTACTTCGTCGCGCTGATGAAGACATTTTGATTTGATGGAAATTATTTCTACAGAAATCCCCGATGTTATAATGATTGAACCAACAGTCTATGGTGATGATCGTGGTTTTTTCTATGAAAGTTATAATAAAAAACGTTTTGAAGAGGCTACGGGTACTACTGCTGATTTTGTTCAGGATAATCACTCTAAATCCACCAAAGGCGTATTACGTGGATTGCATTACCAGATAAAACAAGCGCAGGGGAAACTGGTTCGTGTCATTGGTGGTGAGGTCCTGGATGTGGCTGTTGATATAAGACGGTCCTCATCAACATTCGGGCAATGGGTTGGAGTCATACTGTCGGGAGATAACAAACGACAATTCTGGATACCTGAGGGATTCGCGCATGGCTTTGTTGTATTGTCTGACACTGCTGAGTTTCTATATAAAACAACCGATTATTATGCGCCGGAATTTGAACGTTGCATTCGCTGGGATGATACTGAGCTATCAATAGACTGGCAGTATAATGGTAAACCTTTAGTGTCAGACAAGGATGCACGAGGCGTTTCATTTAAGGAAGCTGACCTTTTCGAATGAAAATTTTATTGTTTGGAAAAAACGGACAGGTTGGCTGGGAATTAAATCGATCACTACAGCCGTTAGGCGAAGTTGTTGCCTTAGGTAGAGAGGAAGCTGATTTTTCTAATCCGGAAAGTCTTCGTGATGTCGTACGTAATATAAAACCTGATGTCATGGTTAATGCCGTTGCGTATACAGCAGTTGATAAAGCGGAAGCGGATGAAGAGCTCTCTGAAAAAATCAATAGCGTAGCCCCGGGAATACTTGCAGAAGAAGCCTTAGGAATAAAAGCGTTATTGATACATTACTCCACGGATTATGTTTTTGATGGAGCTAAAAATAGTCCTTATGTGGAAACTGATGAACCTAAGCCTATCAATGTCTATGGTAGAACCAAGCTGGTTGGTGAGCAGGAAATACAGTCATCAGGTTGTGACCATTTAATATTTCGTACATCTTGGGTATATGCCTCAAGAGGTCATAACTTCTTATTAACTATTCTGAAACTTGTAAAAGAAAGAGATGAGCTAAGTATAGTAGCAGACCAGATTGGTTCGCCCACATCATCCAGATTAATTGCTGAAACTACAATATTATGTTTACAGCAGGCGCTAAAAGAAATACAGGCTGGTGATTTTTATTCTGATTTGTATCACCTTACTGCTTCTGGTTTTACAAGCTGGCATGGTTTTGCTAGTGAGATTGTTAACGCTGCAAATAATAAATTCAATTTCCAAGTAAAAGTTAAAGATATAAAAGCAATTCTTACTGCTGATTATCCCACACCAGCAAAGCGACCAAAAAACTCACAACTAGCGATAAATAAGTTGAGAAAAGTATTTGGCTTAGAAGTGCCTGACTGGAGAAAAAGTCTCGAATTGTGTATTGAGGAATTAGTGTGAACCCTAATGCTCGATATAAGATTTCAGTATTTGAAATGCTCAGCAGTGTTTATCGTCATCGAAATTTAATTATTCAAATGACAAAACGCGAGATCATTGGTCGTTATCGTGGCTCGATGTTCGGGATTGCGTGGTCATTTTTTAACCCGCTTATTATGTTGGCTGTATACACTATCGTGTTTAGTACGGTATTTCAGGCAAAATGGGGAGTTGGGTCTGATAGCAAAACAGAATTCGCTTTGGTTTTATTTGTTGGCATGATTGTTCATGGTGTTTTGGCCGAGAGCATGAACAATTCGCCATCTCTGATATTGCGCAATGTTAGTTATGTTAAGAAGGTTGTATTCCCGCTGGAAATACTGCCTTGGGTTGTTATAGGCTCGACATTGTTTCATGCTCTTATAAGCATGGTGGTTTGGGTGTTATTTTATGTAGTTGTAAATCACTCTTTGCAATGGACGGTTGTTTTTTTGCCGTTAGTCTTATTGCCATTGATGCTTTTCTCATTAGGTGTTTCCTGGATGCTTGCTTCTTTAGGCGTGTATATAAGAGATATAGGGCAAATGACAGGAATACTCACGACCATTCTGCTGTTTATGTCGCCAATCTTTTATCCCGCTTCCAGATTACCGGAGCCTTACCAGACAATTATTTACATAAATCCTCTAACATTTGTCATTGAACAGGCCAGAGATATATTGATATGGGGGAATATACCTGATTTTACCGGCATGGTGGTGGCGTATTTGATAAGTTTACTGGTTGCGTGGATTGGGTTTGCATGGTTCCAAAAAACACGTCATGGGTTTGCAGATGTCCTCTGATATCGCTATCAAGGTAAGTAATGTGAGTAAACATTACCAAATCTATGACCAACCCTTAGATAGACTTAAACAAAGTATCTATAGAGGTAGAAAACAGTTCTATAAGGAGTTTAAAGCGATTGATGATGCCTCTTTCGAAATTAGAAAGGGTGAAACAGTAGGTATCATTGGGCGTAACGGCAGCGGTAAATCTACTATGCTGCAAATTATTTGCGGCACAGTCACACCCACTACTGGCACGGTAGAGACTTACGGCCGCATTGCCGCACTACTAGAACTAGGGTCCGGTTTCAACCCTGAGTTTACCGGGCGCGAGAATGTTTACATGAGTTGTGCCCTGCTTGGTCTTTCTCCAGGGGAAACAGATGATCGATTCGACGATATTGAATCATTTGCTGATATAGGTGATTTTATTGAACAGCCGGTCAAGACATATTCCAGCGGGATGTACGTTAGGCTGGCGTTTGCAGTAAATATAGTTTCAGAGCCGGAAATAATGGTCGTTGATGAGGCGCTGGCGGTAGGCGATATGAATTTTCAAGCCAAGTGCATGACTGCACTTACCCGTATCCAGGACGGCGGTGCTACCGTTCTGTTTGTCAGCCATGACGTGGAGGCGGTCAAAAGCCTGTGCTCGAAGGGGATTTATCTAGAACGCGGCATGGTCAAGACCATCGGCAAGGCATCTGATGTGGCAGAGCTGTATATGCGCAATATGCGGGAAGAGATGAATGAGGGGCAGTCGAAATACACTGGTGCATCGATGAGTTCTGATTCAAAACATATGCATTTATCAAAAGAGCAGCCATTGAATATAGATGAAGCCGTATTCAAAAGTTCTGATGAGTTTAATAAACGTGTGGCAGCATTTCGTTATGGTTCGGGTGGTGCAAAAATCACATGTGCGGAACTGTTAGATGATCATGGTCAATCGATTGTTAATGTTGAATTCGACCAACAAGTAAGTATTGTCATTTATTTCGAAACGTATATCGAAGAAGAAATTTCCTGTAATTATTACATTGCTGACGAGAAAAAGATCTTGGTAGTTGGTGCTGGGATGAGGCTGGCTGGAAAGGGGTTATTAAAAACAAAGAAAGGTGGCAGATATATTGTCACCTACAAAACAAGACTGCCTTTACGTGAAGGGAATTACTCCATTCAACTTCAGTTAACAAAACCTTTAATTGAGGATCAGAGCGCTGAATTTATAGATGTGATTGATGATGCAGTCGTTTTCAAGGTTTCCAGAAAATCACAAGGTCGCATATGGGCACAGGTACATCTACCAAACAGTATCCAGATTATTGAAGCATGATCGATTTTTTATTTAAAGCTATTTCTCGGTATCTTACTGGTAGAAAATCATTATGCCTTGTATGCGATAAGGCCGATACTAATTCTAGTCTTTTACCAGAATTTTATCGAGACAATGCTTCAGATTATGGTTGTTCATATTTTGGAAAAATTGTTGTTGAACGGCTCGGGCTAAGAAGATCGAGTATTCATTACGAGGTCAGCAAATGATTCCTGTCACCAAAGCCTCCTTACCGCCTCTGGATGAATTTATTTCCTATCTGAAAGGCATTTGGAAAACAGGCCAACTTACCAATAACGGGCCGCTATGCCGTCAGTTAGCTGATGATATTGCTGACTTTCTTGGGGTCTCATATCTGGAGTTGGTGAGTAACGGCACAATCGCACTCCAGCTTGCTATCAAAGCCCTTGATCTCAAGGGTGAGATCATCACCACACCATATAGTTATGTCGCCACAACCAATGCTATTCTATGGGAAGGCTGCGAGCCAGTGTTTGTTGATATTGAGTCGAAAACATTCTGCATTGCCCCGGATTTGATTGAGGCAGCTATAACGGAGAGAACTTCTGCAATTCTAGCTACTCATGTCTATGGCTATCACTGTGACGTGGTGCGAATTCAGGAAATTGCAGATAAACACAAGATTAAAGTTATATATGATGCTGCTCATGCCTTTGGAGTAAGGCTTGCTGGGGAATCAATTTTGCAGTACGGGGACTGTAACATCTTGAGTTTCCACGCCACCAAGTTGTTTCATACGGCGGAAGGAGGTGCCGTGGTCTGCAAAGATGTAGAAGTCGCCAAACGTATTTCTCTGATGAAAAAATTTGGCCACGTTGGTGAAGATGATTATATTGATATCGGTATTAACGCAAAGATGTCGGAACTACATGCGGCTATGGGCCTTTGTATTCTACCAGTGGTGGATGACATCATTGCATCGCGGAAAGAGTGTTCCGGCTGGTATGATGATCAACTCAAAGACAGTTTATTGCAACGGCCCCAATTATCAGTTGGGCTCGAATACAACTATGCATATTATCCGGTTATTTTCTCGTCGCATGATGTAATGATGAAAGCGCGGAAGGCACTGCTTGATAATGGCATTGGTCCACGGCGATATTTTAGCCCATCGCTGAATACATTGCCTTTCTTGAAACGGGAGCTAAAACGAGCATGTCCGGACTCGGAGGATATCTCTTCGCGCATATTATGTCTGCCCTTGTATGATGGTTTAACTAAGAATCAAGTAACTATAATTTGCAGCATTATCAAACGAATCCTACAAGGTGGAGATATGCAGTAGTGAAGCTGGCCATCATGCAGCCCTATTTCTTTCCTTACATCGGCTATTTTCAACTGATAAATTGTGTTGATAAATGGGTCGTTTTTGATGATACCCAATATATAGCAAAAGGATGGGTTAACAGGAACAGAATTCTACACCCTGATTATGAAAAAGACTGGCAGTACTTTTCTATGCCTGTAAAAAAACATTCGCACAAGATCCGGATAAAAGACTTAGTGGTCAACGATAATATAGACTGGAGAGCAACGCTTAAAGGTAAAATATCAGCCTATAAGAAGCGTGCGCCTTACTATAAGGAGACGCTGGATTTTGTAGATGACTGCTTAAGCTGTCATACCCCGATATTGTCAGAATGGGTGGTAAAATCTCTCGAGAAAACGTGTGCTTATTTAGGTATCCTTTTTGATTATTCGGTTTTTTCAGAAATGCATATTAATACTGAAAAAGTCGAACACGCAGGTCAATGGGCATTGGAGATAGCTGATTATATGTGCGCGAATGAATATATTAATCCTCATGGCGGGTATAGTATATTCAATGAAGAAGAGTTCAGCGAAAGAAATATTGAGCTTCATTTTCTGAAGCCAAATTTACAACCTTACATTCAGCGGAGGGGGAGGTTTGTTTCTGGATTGTCCATAATTGATGTAATGATGTGGAACGATAAGGAAACAATTAGATATATGCTGGATGATTATAAAATACTGTCCCAGTCTGAATTAAGAGTTTTGTATCATGAATCTTGATATAAAAAAGTATTATTCAGGCCGCGTGAATGAAAAGGCACGCACCGATTTTTTGTGGCAAGTAGGTAAAACAGTCGGTGGGCAAGAAGTTCCTCAAGAACAGATTGATTTAATTGTGAAAGCTATCATTGGTCAACTTGAGTTATCTGAAAATGACATGGTGATAGATATTGGATGTGGAAATGGCCTGCTAACCAAAAGGGCTTCTGAGTTTGTTAGAGAAATTACCGGTATTGAATTAACGCAAGAACTTTACGAGATAGCTCTTGAATACAATTCAGCAAAAAACACTCAATACATTAATGCAAGCATATTTGATATTGATATTGAGCAACAAAAAAGTAAATACTCAAAAGTATATTTATATGAGGTGCTTCAGCATTTAAGCTTGATTGAATCTGATAAATTAATCGAGGTGCTAAAAAAGATTACAAAAGAAGAAGCTGTAATTTACTTAGGGGGTATATTGGACATCGAGAAAAGGTGGTGTTTCTTTAATACAAATGAAAGAAAATATCGCTATTTTGAATCAGTATTATCAGGTAAAGATCCCTTGGGGACGTGGTATTACAAGGACTTTTTCTACTATCTGGGAGAAAAACACGAGTTAGCGATAGAATGCCATACGCAGGATAGTGGGCTTTACACGAGTCATTATCGGTTTGATTGTGTAATGCGGAAAGGATAATCATATGTATGAGAGGGTTATAATTATTTGTGGAATGCCGCGATCTGGCACCAGTTGGCTTGGGCAGGTGTTCGACAGTTCACCTGAAGTGGCATATAGAATGGAGCCTTTGTTTTCATATAGTTTTAAAAACATTATTAACATCACATCATCAGCTGAAGAGATTGAAAGTTTTCTTGATGGCGTTTACAGAACAAACGATGAATTCATCCATCAGAAGGAGAATCGATATAAAGGGATATATCCTGAATTCAATAAAAACGAAAAGGCAGGTATACTAGTATTTAAAACAACGAGACATCACGAACTTCTGAGAAAATATATAGAAGCTGTTGATAATCTGCAAATTGTTTCTATTGTGCGTCATCCTTGTGCAGTAATTAATTCATGGATACATTCATATAAAGAATTTGAAAAAAAAGGCTGTTCCATAGCTAAAGACTGGAAAACAGGCTCTTGCAGGAAAGGTGAAGTTGGCGAGTATTGGGGATTTAATGATTGGTTGTCTGTGACGAATGAGCATGTAGAACTCAGTAACGAATATTCAAACTTTAATATTTTAAAATACACAGATCTAATACAAACTCCGGAAGATACAGTCAAGATATTATTCAGAAATTTGTCAATTCAGTATGTAGAACAAACAGCGGGTTTCCTCAAGGTCTGCCACAGTACGCATAACGATAATCCATATTCAGTATTCAAAAGCAAGTCTGTAGAGACTAAATGGAAGGTGGAGCTTGATGTGCGTATTCAGCAGGAAATAATAAATTGCACAACAGCTGCTAACTTGGATCAGTTTCTTCAATAGAGTGTGTGTAGGACCATGCCATTAGTATCTATTGTTTTAACGTCATATAACCACGCACAATACATCGGCGAGGCAATAAGCAGTGTATTAGAGCAGACATTTAAGGATTTCGAACTAATTATTTGGGATGATGCTTCTTCCGATAACTCCTGGCATTTGATCAAGCAATATACTGATCCACGCATCAAAGCATTCCACAACGAAGAGCAGAAAAGGGGTGCATGGGGGATAAATAAGGCGATTTCCGAAGTGGCTGCGGGTGAATACATTGCGATCCACCATTCAGATGATGTTTGGGGGGTAGACAAGCTAGAAAAACAAGTTGCTATTCTGGACACGTGCTCTGAGGTGGGGGCGGTATTTACTTGGGTACAGGTTATTGATGAACATGGCGCTACTCAAGTTAATGATTGGTTCAGTCAGGAGAATAAAAGTCAATGGCAGTGGCTAAATAACATATTCCAGATGCGTAACCATCTCGCTCATCCGAGTGTATTGATCAGAAAAAAATGCTATCAGGAGGTGGGGGGGTATAGAAACTTCCTGGCACAATCAGGTGACGTTGAGATGTGGAGCCGGCTGCTAATCAGGTATCCAATACACGTTATACCTGAAAAACTAACTAAGCACAGGTTGTTTTCGGATAAGTCTAATATAAGTGGCGATAGGATTGATGTCAAAATCCGGATTGCGAATGACTGGAATTTTGTGAGAGAAAACTTTCTTTCAATTGATGATATTGAACATCTTGTTTCTATTTTTCCTTCGCTAGAGTGCTCTGGAAATGATGGCCAGTTTAACACCAAGTTTTTGTTGGCCATGGTATGTATATACGAATGTGATGATAGAGCCGCATGGTGTTTAGGCATGAAATGGCTATATGATTTGTTTCGCGACCCAGTTCAAGTCGCCGAAATCACTCGACTCTATTCGTTTACTTATAAGGACTTAATCAAACTAACTGGTGAGGTTGACTCTTATGGCCTGGGCGATTTGGCCAAGCTTAACGTTGATCTGAATGCCGTGTCGGCTATTCGTGATGCCGCAGTAGCTGATCGTGATGCCGCAGTAGCTGATCGTGATGCTGCAGTGGCTGAACTGGATAAGGTTTATCGCTCAATTCCATGGAAAATTACCAAGCCAATAAGAAGTTTTGTATTTTATTCTAAGCGGCTCATACAGTCAGGTCGTTTGTTGCTGTTTAATGTATTATCTATATTTACCCTGGTGAGGTTTAAAAAAGGGTTGGCTTTATTGAAAGCTGGAAATGTTTCTGAATTGAAACGATATCTTGAGTTTGTATGGAAAGAAAATGCTAAGCAAGCACGTCAAAGCGACATACCGGAGATTATCCAACCACTTAAGCTATATGCAGGTCAACCATTGGTTAGTGTTATCATTCCGTGTTTCAACTATGGCCGTTTCGTTGTTGATGCTATTGATTGCATTTTGAATCAAACCTTAAAAAATGCAGAAATTATTGTAGTAGATGGTGGTTCAAATGATGGAACTACTATTCGTACGCTTAAGCAAGTTGAAAGGCCCAGGACGCGTATTTTTCTAAGAAATGAACGCCATCTCGTCGGAGACAATAGAAATTATGGGATAGAAAAAGCTAGTGGCCGATATGTTTGCTGTCTTGATGCCGATGACACTCTTGAACCTACTTATCTTGAAAAGGCGGTTTTTTATTTAGAAACCTATGGTTATGACATCGTCTCCACAGCAATTAATTATATTGGTGCGAAGACTGGGCAGATTGATTCCCTGGAGTTTCCTGATTTATCTGATATGGTAAATGGAAACCATATTCTAACTTGCGCAGTCTACCGCAAGCAGCTTTGGGAATCAGTGAGTGGTTACTTTGATGCAGGTATTGGCGAACAACATGTCGCTGAAGATTGGGACTTTTGGCTAAGGTTGGCTGCAAAAGGTGCCAGAATACATAATATTTCCGGTGAGTATCTGTTCAATTATCGGTCTCACGAAGGCGGATCACTCAGCACTTCTAGTGACGTAAAATCACTTGCAGATCAACAATTGGAAATTCTCCACAAGAATCGAGAGTTACTAACCCCTGAGGCCTTCAGATTCTCGGCCGAGCGACAGTCAAAGTACCTTCGATGCGATCCATCACTGACGGCTCTCGCTCAAAGTTTCAATACAGAATCTTCTGGAGGTCAGACGACATTGTTATTAGCGATGCCGTTCTGCTTGGTGGGCGGCGCCGAGAAATTGTTGAGTGGTCTGTGTGCCTATCTAGCCGACCATGACTGGCGGATCATCGTTGTAACTACATTGCCTCAAGATCCGGGTTTTGGAAATTCATTCGACTGGTTCAGAAAGAGTACGTCTGAAATTTATGCATTAACGAATTTCCTCCGACCAAGAGAATATGGTGACTTCATACAATACCTGATTGCCTCACGGAATCCAGGCTGCATCCTCAATACTGGTAGCCGCTTGGTCTATGAACAGCTCCCGTCGATAAAAGCCAGCTTCCCTAATGTCGGCGTAGTAGACTTGTTATTCAACACTACAGGGCATGTTGACTCGCATATGGAATTCAAAGAATTCATTTCCTTTGCGCTAGCAGAAAATATGGATGTATACGATTGGTTCATAGATGTTGCTCAGTGGCCCAAGAATTTAGTTAGAAAGGTTTCTAGCGGAGTAGATTTGACAGGACAGTTCCCTGCAGTACGCCCGAAGTCCCTGGTGGAAAAGTATAAAATTAACAACGATGAAATAGTTATCGGATTTTCCGGTCGCCTTTCTGAAGAGAAGGCGCCTGACGTTTTTGTAGAAATTGCGACCTTATGTCAATGTATACC